>Ga0208958_1000502_pt1 | contig 46587 bp, 45 predicted proteins | sample RifOxyB1_FD_184032 | JGI IMG/M metagenome (GOLD analysis project Ga0208958, IMG submission 184032) | Soil microbial communities from Rifle, Colorado - Rifle Oxygen_injection B1 (SPAdes) | ecosystem: Environmental > Terrestrial > Deep subsurface > Rock core/Sediment | place: Rifle, Colorado...
CCCCTTATTCAGATGACATTTTGAAAAGATGAAGCTGGTTTCGGTGCCCAAAGGCCTGCGGCTCGCTACGGCGCTGGTGTTCATGATTGTGCCTCTTGCGGCACTTGAAGTGGCGATCATCGCGCGCGCGCCCTGGTGGAAGCTTCCGCTGAGGAATATGGCTTACGCGTCCGGGATCGGTTCGGTCATCTGCGTACTGTTTTCCATGGCGTTTCTGTCCGGGAGGAAATGGGCCCTTTACGTCATGGCCTATTTTGCCGGCGTTTGGGTTCTCGCAAGCGGAGTGATCGCGATCCGGATGCGTTATCCCGGCCAGGGGTTTTTTACCGTTTTGTTGCTTTTTTACGTGACGGTTCTTTTGTTTTGGCTCTGGAAAGAATTAAGCCGCTCATTTTTTGATCCCCGTCTGATGTGGTATCAGGGGTTGCCCAAGGCGATTCCGGGCCTGAAATGTACCCTGATTACCGGGGACAAGAGCATTGACTGCAAAGTTTGCCGGCTCGATTCCGAGGGTGCGTTCATTTATCATGCGGCCGCGGATTCAGGTGCGGCGCTTCCGGTTGAGGCGCTTGGACGTCGCAATCGGTCCGATCTTGTTTTTTGGTTCAGAGACCGGCAGTTCCGGTGCTGTGGCGTGCCGATGCGCAGTCTTCACAGTCGTTTCGGTGCAGGGTTTCAATTTCAGGATGTCTCGTCCGATACTAGGAAGGAGCTGGGCGATTTCGTCGAGCTCCTTTGGGGAGAAGGCTATGTACAATAGAAATGGAATTATTCTCGCTTTGGTTGCGACGTTCGCGCTGATGAGCGCCTGCACCCGGGACTCGGGAAATTCAAATGATCCGAAACGTCGTCTTACTGATTACATTTCGAAGAGTTTCGCGGTGAACGGCATACAGGATCGTGACGAGTTGATGCGTTACATGACGGGTGAAGCTAAAACCCGTCTGGCCGCCTGGAGCGATGAGCAGTTTAAAGAAGCTTTCATTGATTCGAAACGCAAGTTCCTCAAACTCGTGTTCACCGAGACCAAGCAGCCGAGTCCGGGCGAGTTTCATATTACCTATGAATTGACTTACCTTGATCAGGGCAAGGGTCACGATGCAAAGGTGAGCAACAAGAAGCTTTGTCAGATGGTCCTCGACAAGGGGAGCTGGGTAATCAAAGACGTGCGCAGTATCAAGGAACTCGTCGAATATCAGAACGAGATGTCGCTGCCCTGAGGCGTGATGATCTGGCTTGCGACGAGATTTGCCGTCGCGTAATCGAGATTCGCGGGCGAGGAATGGATAACCACCTTGTTCCAGGTCGGCAATACCGAGCCGCCATAGGAAACGCTGTAATTCATATTGCCGGAGGGAGCCCGTAACGCGAGGCTGAGGACGGGCGATCCGTTGGCAATGACAATGACCTGAAGCCCGCTTTCGGCGGGCGCCTGGAATTCGCTGAGACGAATGACGTATTCTCCCGTCGGGATACCGAAGGAATCTGAAAGCCGGTAAACAGTTGCCGAGCCAGTCACCGTTTTGTCCTGCGCGGAGGCGGCAAACGAGCCTTGCGCCACAATCTGTCCGCCCACCGGGGCGGGATCATTCGGCGGCCGTGCGGTGCCGCCTTTCCCGCAGCCGGTCAGGAGGGCGGCAATCCAGACGAGCATGAGTACCGGGAGTAACGGGCGCTTCATCTTCACTCAGTATGACTCTCCTTCCTTGAGCTCCTCAAGGCGGATCTTCTTTCCGAACAATACATGAACCCAGCTCTGGTAAGCGATTACAATCGGTATGATCACGAGCGTGATGCCGAGCATAATTTTCAGCGTGAGCGCGCTCGATGCCGAGTTGAAAGCCGTGAGACTGAATTGGGGGTTCAGGCTCGAGAGCAGCATATTCGGGTAGAGCCCCGTGAACCCGAACATTCCGGTGCCCAGAATCACGGCCGCCGAGGAGGCAAATGCCTGAACGGGCCTTCTCTTTCCGATGAACGTGCGCGTTGCGACCAGGGCCACGATTGAAAGGAGCGGGAACAGGAAGAGGGCGGGGTGGTTGAACGCATTTCGGTAAAGGTCCGTGATGAAGGCGCTCGCGACCAGAAACGTCACAAGCACGGAAACGAGAGCTGGCCAGGCGCCCCGTGCCGCGTTCAAACTGCGTTCATGAATTTTTCCGTCGGTCATGACGGCGAGCCAAAGGGCACCGTGGACCACGAAAAGAAGCACGAAAAGGACGCCGCCGAGAAGTGCATACGGGTTAAGAAGCGTGAGAAGATCTCCGCGCAAGATCCCGGATTCGTCGATGGGGATGCCTTGAAACAGATTACCGAAGGTGACTCCAAACAGAAACCCGGGAACAATGCTTCCGAGGGTCAGACACCCGTCCCAGAGACGTCGCCAGCGGCGGTCATCGATTTTACCTCTGAATTCGAAGGAGATCCCCCGCAGAATGAGCGCAAAGAGCAGGATCATCAGCGGGGTATAAAGCGCGCTGAACAGAATGGCGTAAGTTTTCGGGAAAGCGGCGAAAGTGACTCCGCCCGCCGTTACCAGCCACACTTCGTTTCCGTCCCAGAACGGGCCCATTGCGTTGACCATCACGCGCCGCTCGTTTTCGTTTTTCGAAAAAAACGGCAGCAGGCTGCCGATTCCGAGGTCGTAACCATCCAGCATGAAATAGATGGTCCAGAGCAAAGCCCAAAGGAAGAACCAGATTGTTTCCATTATTTTTGAGGCCCCTTTCTGGCGAACTTGAAGAGCAGCATGAAATCGGCGAAACCGAGCAGTCCGTAAAGAACAATGAAACCGATGAGGGACGTGAATACCTGGGCCGTGGTCACGAAAGATACGGCGTCTTTTGTCTTCATCACGCCGTAGACGATCCAGGGTTGCCGGCCGAGTTCGGCGAGAATCCAGCCCGCCTCATTCGTGAGATACGGCAGAGGGATCGCGAAGATCAAGATCTTCAAAAACCACGGATAGGCGAGCAAACTGTTTCTCACGAAAAAACCAAAAATGCTGAGACCCGCGAACAGGAAACCCATTCCGACCATGAACCTGAAGGAGAGAAAACACGGCAGAACAGGCGGACGGAGTTCCGCCGGCCATTCCTTCAGCCCTTTGATGACGGACTGGGTGGAATAGGTCGCGAGGAGACTGAGCATTCCGGGAACGGGAAGGGCTTCGACGGCGTTCATTTCGCCGTCCAATCTGGGCCAGAGCAGCAGGTAGAGCGGCGCTTGGGGCTGCGTCTCCCAGTGTGCTTCCATCGCCGCGAGTTTCGCTGGCTGGGTTTCTTGCAGGATCTCGGCATTCATATGGCCCTGGGCGATTTCGAAAACCGAGAAAATAAGAGTGAACGCGATCGCGATTTTAAAGGATCGCGTGAAGAATTCCACGTTCCGGAGTTTCAGGAGGTGCCAGGAGGAAATTCCAAGCACAAAAAAGCCCGCGAGAATATACGCGCCCCCGATCGTGTGAATGAATTGAAGAATGGCGAACTTTTGGCTGATCACGGCCCAGAAGTCCGTCAGCTCGGCCCGGCCGTTACGGATAACGTAACCTACGGGGTGTTGCATCCAGGCATTCGCGACGAGGATCCAGAAGGCCGAAAGATTGGCGGCGATCGCGATCAGCCACATCGAAACACAATGGAGTTTGGGGGAGATCCGGTTCCAGCCGAAAAACCAGACGGCGACGAAGGTCGATTCGAGAAAGAAGGTTACTGACGCCTCTATGGCCAGCAGCGAGCCGAATATGTCGCCGACGTACATCGAATATCGGGACCAATTCGTGCCGAATTGAAATTCCAGGGTGAGTCCCGTCACCACCCCGAGCGCGAAATTGATGAGAAACAGTTTGCCCCAGAATTTCGCCATCCGGCGATAGGTCTCGTCACCCGTTCGCACCCATTTCGTTTCCATGATCGCGACGAGCACCGAAAGTCCAAGCGTGAGCGGGACAAATAAAAAGTGAAACAGGGTTGCCACCGCGAACTGTAATCGTGAAAGCGTGAGGACGTCCATAAGTTCTCCGGCCATCAGCATATATGAGAGCTGCCGGAATTGGGAGAATTTGCCGTTCGCTAATACGAGATAGTGATCATGAACGTTCCGGAGTAGCTGCCGCGCGCCTGGTTGACGGACAAAGCGGTCCGGGTCGCACCCACGTAGAGGGTCTGGGTTCCCCCGGGCCCAAGCGCGCCGTTGGCCCCTTCGGGGGGGAACGATTGAAAATTACTCACCGTTATTGTTTCATTTGCCCCTCCCGCGCCGGTGGTGAGCGTGATCGGATTGGACGGAAGGACGATCGAGTACGCCGTGTTCGGTTCTCCGGTGATTTGAAAGCTGCCATTTGTGGAAGTTTCGGTGTTTCCTGCGGGAATGACCACGGGACCATCACCTTGCGGGGCGGTTCCGAAACTCAGGGCCGATGTCTGGCTGATCGCGAGCGGTTCCACCGCAAATGATGAAGTCGGTTCCAGGAGAATCGCCAGCGCGAGAATCAGCATGAATCCATTATACAGCATCAGCGTTCCAAGATGAAATTAACGCCCGATTCGATGCTGCCGTCTTTTTCGATTTTGATGCGCCTCTTTGGAGGGTTGGCCTGCAGCTGAAGGTCGTGCAGCTGGGTGAAAGACGGGGTGATGTCATAAGTTCCCGGCGGGATTTCATTCAGAAAATAAACGCCGTCCTGGTCCGTTTTCGTGATTTTAACGACAGTCCCCTTCAGATCAACCAACTCGATCTCGATTCCGCCCCTTGTTGACGGATTGCCGCCGCTCTTGATTTCAACAGTCCCGTCAGCCTCGCCGACGATCACCACGGGAATCAGCACTTCCGTGACCTTCCCGGGCCGGGGATAAAACCGGACCCCTCGTTGAGCCGGACGAAGCATCGGATCTTCAATCGAACCCAGCCCCACGGTCAGATCAACGGGTGCATAAGCGGGCAGCCTGGTAATGAAGGCGCCACCGTATTTGTCCGTGATGATTTTCGTGCTGCGCTGGTTGAGCAGGATTTCCATGCCTTCGATCGGCTTTTCATCCCGATCCATCCAGCCGTTTCGGTTTCGATCCAAAAAGGCGAGAATCGAGGCCGCGCCTTGCGACGCCTGTGATTCGGCTTCGGCGCGCCAGGATGCCGAGTAGGGGTCGCGGGCCAGGCTGAACGTCAGCATGCCGATCACGGAGTACATGCCGGTCGTATCGGCCATGACCGAGGCGCCGAGGTTGAGTCCGGAAAAAAGCCGTGAAAAATTGATCGAAGCCATCGTGAGCGGTGCCGTGAGATAGTGTCGGAGCGTGCTCGTGGCGGTGTATCCTGAAAACTTGTTTTGGGATTCCAGCTCCAGAAGATAGGCGGACGAGGCGTTGTAACCGAGGCCCATTCTCAACCGGTTGGCCGAAAAGACATAGCTCGCGTCCAGCTTTCCTTCCAGGGTCTTCGAATCCGAATAGCTGTAGCGGGCCAACGAGAGTTCATTGTTCCAATAGATCGGGCCGATGTTGGTCGAAATACGATTCGAGAGAGCGGTTTGAAAATAGTCCCCGACAAAGCCTTTGCGGTTGATTCTCCAGGTCGTGGCGACACTCGGGGTTGTCGGGAGAACGAAGGTGGCGTCCGCCTGCGCCTCGTCCTTTTGGACCTCGCCCAATTGAGCATTGAAGATCTCGCTTCTGAAATCCAAAAGCCGCGTGAACTCGGCTCCAAGGGTCAGCCGGTGAAACGGTAACTGCGTTCTGAGCTGGGCGGCCTTTCCGCCGGTCTGGGCGATTGCCGCCGCCGCCGAGACCAGCAGACTGTCGGAATACGCGTTCAGCCCCGCGGAGGTGAAACGTTTGGGAGCTGACTCATTCGGAAGCGTAAGCTGGGAATAGCCAACGGAGGCCGTGAAGTAATGGAGAAAGTTCTGTTCGAGCTGCAGGGAATATCGGGGGTGGGGATCTTTCGCGCTTAGGGCGAGTTTGTAATTGCGACTTCCGGCTCGAATCGTCGAGGAGTCGATCTTGAACGTTTTATACTCTTCTCTTCGCTGACCTTGGGGACCGTAGAACACCAGTTTAAATTGGTTCGCGCCGTAATAGAGGGGGACTTTGTTGAATTTGTATCGGCCAGTGTCGTCGGCGACCTGACGGTCGAGAAGAACGCTATTTTGATAAATTTCGACTTCCCATCCCGGAAGAATGTCTCCCTGAAAATCCTGGAATCCGAATTCAGTCGAAACGTTCAGGGGATAGTTCGAGATGTAGATTCCGCGCCCCTGCCCATAGCGGCCGATCAGCGGGGTGGACGGGAATTTAGTATCGAAGACCTCCACCTCAGTCGCACCGGCGAGGCCGAAAATATTTCCGTCCGGGTCTCGCCGAGCCAGCGTGGCGCGCCAGCGGTTCATGCCTTTGTGCGTGGCCGAGAGATATGCCTGCCCCTCGAGGCCGAGCACCTCGCCGGCAAATAGGCTGTCGCTTTGAAACGTCTGGGATCCCGCCGACCCTTTGCTGCCGATTCGGGAGGTCGAAAACTGTTGATCGAGAAAGGGTCCCTCGAGAATTGCCCTTTGTCCCGGGAGGACTGGGTAGCCCGGATTGAACAGTTCCCGCGCAGCCTTGATTCTCGCGGCCTCCCGTTCCCGGTCCTTTTTCAGCTGCACCGGGAGTTTTTCCCTGGGCGTGATCAGAACCTGGGACTTGAATGGATCGACAGTTATGGCGATCGGAAACCACGCGACGAGCAGTCTTCCGTCCACATAAATTTCGTCGCCGAGCGGAACCGCACCCAGACATTGGCCATCGACTTTGAATTCGGATATTTTGCGGTCGCGCTCGACGACACAGGCGTTCAGGTCGAGGCGAAAGGGCCTTGATTCATCGATGATGAACCCTTCGGCCTTGCCGAGGGCGGCCGAAACCTGAATCGCGAAACCGAGACCGGCTGAGAGTTCGCCTAGCGGCAGGACCCAACTTCCCGGAACTTCGTAAGCGACGATGCTCTCGACGACAATTGTTCCGTCGTTGAGTTGCACCTGGACGATACGTTCGTTGTCCGCATTCAGCTCCTGAAAAGCCGCCCAAGCCTTGGTCGGGCCGCATGGGAGCAACGAACAGAACAGGACCAAAAGCAGCTGCGGGAAAAAACAAGGGACTTTTCGTCGAAAGCGTCCCATCCGGGCTCCCCGTTTAAGGGATGCGAACTTCCGTCGTGGCGAGGATTTGTCCGCCTTCGTCCGGGGCCTCCTTGCAGTCGACCCTCAGGGTTCCCCTTTGAAGTGAAAGTCCCTCTGGAACCGCCAGGGCATACGTCGCCGACCTTTTCGGGATATAGGAAGAGAAACCGTTTACGAGTCCGACGAGCTGGGAGGTCCCGCCCTCCGGCGTGAAGTGGGCCTGAAGATCGCCAAATAAAAAACGTCGGCCTTCCTGATTTACCGTGATCGAAAAGGCAGGCTTGTTGTCACCGACGCGTGTGAGCTTCAGATCTGAAAGGGAAACGGAAATCTTCGGTTTTCCCTTTCGGTAAATGATCGGTACCGCGATCGCGAGTTTGGCCGTGAGCTGGGTTTTGACTTTTCCACCGGCATTCGTATCCGCGGCCGGCGCCTCGCTCGTCGGCTCAAACAGCAGGTGCGCCCGGTATTCGCCCTCTTCAACGGGCTTTGGACTGTGGAACATGACTCGAAGCACTTGTTCCATTCGTGGCGCGAGCATGACCTCGCGTGGAGAGAATCTCAGCAGCTTGACGGCTGATTCGGGTTCGCTGGCGTCCTTTACGAGTTGCATCCCGCCGTCGGGGGTCATCCGGTAGAAAACGGCCATGATGCGGTACTTTTCCGGCGTGTCGCCCATGTGACGAAGTGAAAGGTGAGCGGCCTTTTTTTGATCGTTCAGGATGACTCGGGTCGGGAACACCTGCAGGTTTGCGAAGGCGGGGGACGTGACCAGCACAGATCCCAAAGTCACGGCCAATGCGGTCCATAAAAAGCTGCGGTTCATAAACCCTCCCTCCGTGGTGAGCAGCCTTAATTATAGGTCCGTATGGTAAAGAAAGCAAAAGGCCGGCGTCGCGGGTGCGAGCCGGCCCTTCTTATGATCTCAGGAAAATCGGGAGTAGCTTAGTAAACGACGGTGACCGTGTAGGTCGTCGTGTAGGAGCCGGTCACCTGGTTGGCCAGGAGGGCGGCTCGAGTGGCGCCCACAAAAACGTTCTGGGCTCCGCCCGCGTCGAGCAAGCCATTCGCGCCGGCTGCCGGATTCGAAACGAATGAGTCGACCGCGATTTCTTTGTTCGCGACACCACCGCCAGCCGTCGCCATAACTACCGCGCCGTCGGCCGGCAGAGTGATGGTGTAAGCCCTGTTGGGTTCACCGGTGATGGCAAAGCTGCCGTTTGAAGCGTTTTCAGCCGCGCCAGGGGCCACGACCTTGGCGACATCGCCTTGAATTCCTTCACCGAAGTCCAAGGCTGAACTGTTGGTGATTGCCAAGGCGGCGATCACGGTTGCGTTTACGTCGCCCGTTGTGCCGATGGCATAAACTTTTGTCGTGACCACGACCGCGCTGAGCGCGAGCAGGCCTACAACCGTCAGTTTCATAGTTTTCGTCATATTTGATTTCTCCCTTTCAATAGATCCAGTTTTCCTGAGATCTCTAGTGTCCTATCGGCGGCACAACGAAAACCTTAAGCAAATTCCTTAACGAATCTAACTTCTTGAAGATTTAACGTTTTTCTTGTTACAATTGTTAAGGACCCGGTTTCAGCGGGCATTCACACGAGACGCATAATGGAGGCGTCCTTCGAAGTAGCTCTCGATGGCTCGCCGGGCGAGATACGACGATTTGACCCTCCAGAACTTCTCGTGGATCGTGAGCGCCGCGATCGCGATTTTCTGTGAGCCGCTGTCCGCGTACCCGACGAACCAGTCATATTTTCCAGGCGGATCCATTCCCGTCAGGGACCCGGTCTTGCCCCCGACATTGAGGGATGAGAATTCGTGAGTGAAAAAACGTCTGAAAGCGGTATGCGAAGTACCGTTCGTGACCGTCTGTCGCATGAGATTGCGGATCTCGGCGGCGGTCTTCGCGTCGACCGTGAGAGTCCCGATTCGCGGCTCAGCCGCGTAGATCTGCGTGCCTTCGGTCGTGTAAACCGATTGCACGACGAAAGGCTCCATCATGACCCCGTCGTTCACGATCGCGGCGGCGATCAGCGCTCCCTGCAGGGGGCTCATTGTGTTTTCACGCGTGTAGCCCGAGGCGGTCTCGGCGAGGCCCCAGAAATCCCCGGGATCTTGCGGGATGATTGCCCGGCCTTCCTGGATGGGGATGTCGGCGGCGATTCTCCGATTGAAGCCGAACCGGCCGGCGTATTGCCGCAGCTCTTCCGGTCCGACGGAGTAAGCGCCGATTTTCCCGAAAACCGTGTTCACTGATTTTGCGAACGCGTCTTTCAAGGTGATGTAGCGCGTCCATCGCGTATAGTTTGTTTTGAGAATGTTATTTCGATAAAGCGTGTGATTGCTGCCGTTGAATGGGATCACCGTGTTGGCGGAATATTTGCGCGCTTCGATCGCCGCCGCGGCGGTTACCACTTTAAAAACGGAAGCCGACGGGAAGGTTGCCCTGAGCGTGAGATTTTCGGACACCGTGTTGTTGTCGGAATAGCTCACCATCGAAAGAATTCTCCCGGTCGTCGCGTCCACGGCAACGAAGGCGCCGTAATCGGGGTGATAAGTCCGGAAAAGGCTTTCCATCTCGTCCTGCAATTTCGGATCGAAAGAATACTGGACGACGGCCTGCATCGGTTTTGGGTGATCCGGAATTTCGATTTCACCCGGAAAACGATAGAATGAAGTCGAATCCGCGAGCACTTGGGCGAGCTGGTCTTTGGTGAGCGGGTTGTCCCGCAACCCGAAAAATTTTGGAATTGCCGCGAATCCCGCCAAGCCCGGCCAATAGAAGATCTCTATCCCGAGAATCGCGCAAAAAACGGCGATAAATAAGCGAAAGCGATTCGGATGAGCCCTGAAAAGGGCCCGAAGGGATCCCATGCCTCGATTTTCTCCAAGACACCGGGGCGGGTCAAGCAATGTTACTGGTGTTCTCGATCCGAATCATAAGAAAGTGGCGATTCGAAAGAAAGTGGCCGCGAGCCCTCGATGAGTCGCTCCTCCTCGGAGAGATAACCGGCTTGCATCATCTTATCGAGAATCGAACCGATGGTTTCGCGTGCGTAGTCCGTCAGATGCCTGGCGCGGAACGACTGACTGTAGCGCCTCGGACTTGGCAAAAGCATCGCGAGGAACGCGCCTTCTTTCGCGGTCAGTTCGCCGGGGCTCTTGCCAAAATAATGACGGGCGGCGGGCCCTATCCCGTAAAGACCCGTGCCCCATTCGGCAATGTTCAGATAGACCTCGAGAATTCTCGATTTGCGCGTCTTACGTTCCAGCGAGATGGCGAGATAGAGTTCTTTGACCTTTCGAAACAGATTTTTGTCCCGGTCGAGATAGACGTTCCGCACGACCTGCTGAGTGATCGTACTCGCGCCTCGCGCGAACCGGCCCTCTTCGAGGTCCTCCTTGATCGCTTCTTTGATCTGATTGGAATCGAAGCCCTTATGCTGATAGAAGGCCCAGTCCTCGCTCACGATGACGGCGCCAATGGCGGCCCGTGAAATTTGCGGAAGCGAAACCCAGTTCGGCGGGCGCTTTCGTTGCAGTTTGACGGCGGGCGGCTCTTCCGGCCCGCGGTAGCGGACCAGCGGGAACTGCGAGTGCAAATGGCCCACATCCGGAATGCCGGACCAAAAATAGTGAATGAGGAACCCGGTCAGAGTCAGTCCGAGCAGGAGCAGCGGTTTTCTCAGTTTCGATCTGCGGCGGCGTCGCATGGGTAAACTTTATAACACACCGGGTAAAAATAGGTGTGACTTGTTTCAGCTCTTGTTTCGGTGAAATCCAAAATGTAAGCTTGAGGTCTGTGCAACACAAGAAAACTTCACGGAAAACCGTGACGGGCTTGCAGTTCAAGTCTAATCGGATCCATGAAAACAAACGCAAGCTCCGGATCGCGAAAGACATGCTCGAGCGCTATACTGGGAGCCCCGTCGAGCGGTTCAAGAAGCAGATTATTCTCACGAACTTCGAATACTATTTGGAGCGATTTCACAATCTCGGGGATGCCGAACGCACGCACGGTTCCGCCATGAACGTCGTTCACAGTGACGAAGCGAACGTCTCGATGATCAATTTTTCGATCGGCTCGCCGACAGCCGCGCTGATCATCGAACTCGTTTCAACGATCAATCCCAAGGCTGTTTTGTTTTTGGGGATGTGCGGGGCTTTGCACCGTTCCTTGAAGGTCGGGGATTTTATCCTTCCGACCGCCGCGATTCGCGACGAGGGATCTTCCGTGCACTTCATGCCGACGCAGGTCCCGGCGCTGCCGACGTTTAAAATCCAGAAATTCGTTTCGCAGATCCTCGTCGAAAGAAATCTTGATTACCGAACCGGAGTCGTACATACGACGGATTATCGTTTTTGGGAATTCGACGAGCGGTTCAAGACCCAACTTTACGAGGAACGCGCTTTGGCGATTGAAATGGAGTCCGCCACTCTTTTCGTGGCCGGATTCGCCTGCAAAGTGCCGATCGGGGCTTTGCTTCTGGTTTCCGACCTTCCCCTGAAGAGGGGGGGGATTAAAACCGGAAAGTCGGCGAAAGCGGTTTTCCGTCAGTTCACGGACTTACATCTTGAGATTGGCTTGAAGGCGATGAGCGAAATCGCTGAACGTGGTGAACACATCCGGCATTACAAATGGTGAGAACGCATGCTTAAGAAGATTCTGGATTTTTTTTCGAATGACCTGGCCATCGATCTTGGAACCGCGAATACCCTCGTTTATGCGAAGGATCGCGGGATCATCATCAACGAGCCCTCGGTCGTGGCGATTCATCGGAACGCGCGAGGACAGACCCGCGTCCTGGCGGTCGGCAAGGAAGCCAAGGATATGCTGGGACGAACGCCCGGATCCATTCAGGCCATTCGCCCGCTCAAAGACGGAGTGATCGCGGATTTCGAGGTCACGCAGTCGATGCTGAAGTATTTTATCCAGAAATCGAGCGAGCGCCGCACGTTCATTCGGCCGCGAATCATCATTTGCATCCCTTTTGGGATCACCCAGGTCGAAAAGCGCGCGGTCAAGGAGTCAGCCCAGTCGGCCGGGGCGCGCGAAGTTTACCTCATCGAGGAGCCGATGGCGGCCGCACTGGGCGCGGGCCTGCCGATTCGTGAGCCGAGCGGGAACATGATCGTCGACATCGGCGGCGGCACGACCGAGGTGGCCGTGATTTCCTTGGGTGGCATCGTTTACTCCAAATCCGTCCGGGTCGCGGGCGATAAATTCGATGATGCCATCGTGAGCTATATCAAACGCAAGTACTCGCTGCTGATCGGGGAACGCTCGGCGGAGCAGATCAAGCTCTCGATCGGTTGCGCGTATCCCTTTGAAGAGGAAAAAACCTACGAGGTGAAAGGTCGCGACCTGATCAGCGGCGCGCCGAAAACGATCGAGGTGAATTCCGAAGAAATTCGCGACGCCTTGGCCGAGCCGGTTTCGGCGGTCGTTGACACGATCAAGACCGCGCTGGAACGCACGCCCCCCGAGCTTGCCGCTGACATCGTCGACAATGGCATTATCCTGGCCGGCGGTGGAGCGCTGCTTGCGAATCTCGATATTCTCATCAAGGAAAAGACCGGGCTACCGGTCGCTCTCGCGGAAGACCCATTGACTTGCGTCGTGCGCGGGTCCGGAAAGGCCCTGCAAGATATGGATCTTCTGAGAAAGGTTGCGATTGTCTGAGGACAAAGCCCCCAAAGATTTCCAGCTGATTCAGGATCAGGCCGAGGCGGATCACCTGCTGAGCGAGGGCGCCAAATCCTTCGCGTCGACCCTGATCTGGACGAAGGATCAGCAGAACGTGATTCGCACGCATTTAACCCTCTTCAGCCGCAAGGATTCGCTGATTTGGGCGTGGACTCCGAAGAATTTCGATCTCAAGAAATTCATGAGGGAGCTCGAGGGACCGGGCGGGGTTCACGATTGCTACTTCAGCGTGTCCCTCGCCTGGGCGAATATTTTCTTCAGGACCTCGTTTTCGGGACCCGATTCCGCCGGGCTTTGTTTCCACGCCCCCGAGCGCGTTTATAAAGTCCAGCGGAGAAAGGATCTGCGCTATCGGATTCCCGAGGGACACGTCCTGAAGCTCGAATTCGACGATCCTCTTTTTCCTGATCAGAAGCAGACGAGAAAGGTGTTTGATCTGAGCGCGAGCGGTGTTTCGTTTCTCACGGACCCGAGCGACAAAGAGGTTTTTGTTGACGGGGCTGTCTTGAGAAATGTCACGTTCACGATCGATCTCCGCAAGATCGTCGCGAATGTGGAAATCAGGCACTCCAAGGAAGTCACGGTTCAGAGAAAACCCTACTTGAAAGTCGGTCTGATTTTCAAAGGCATGAGGCCGGGCGATTCACAAAAGATCGCTTCGTATGTTTTCGAGGAAAGCCGCAAGTACTTCCTCCGTTTCATTTGAGCGCCGTCTCGTGAGGACGTATGGCCTATAACCAGAAAGATTACTATTTTCACAAAGCGAAAACCGAAAAATACGCGGCACGCTCCGTATTCAAGCTGCAGGAGATAGACGAGCGGTTCAAAATTTTCAAAACCGGCTATAAGGTGCTCGACCTCGGGGCCGCTCCCGGCTCCTGGTCTCAATACGCTTCGCAAAAAGTTGGCCCCCAGGGCCGGATTCTCGGCGTCGATTTACAGCCGGTCAAGCTGACTCTCCCCAACGCTGTTTTCATCACGGCTGATTTCAGGGACCTTAATTTCGAAGAGGTCATGAAAGCGCACGGGATCGTGCCGCCGTTCGACATGGTGTTGTCCGATATGGCTCCGAAAACCACCGGGATCCGCATCACCGATCAGACGCGGTCGCTTGAACTCTGTCAAATGGCTCTCGCCGTGTGCGACAAATTTCTGCGCCCCCGCGGCAGCTTTGTTTGCAAGATGTTCCATGGAGAGGAGTTTGAGTCCTTTCGCGATGATCTCCGGGCGAGATTCGGCCGCGTCGAGGTGCTTCGTCCGAAGAGCACCCGCAAAGAGAGCAAGGAAATTTTCTTTATCGCCCTGCAGTTCAATCCGAGGTAGCCGAGCCCTCGATTCGTTCGAGAGATCGCCGGTCGAAAGCGCCGCCAAGAGCTGAATCAGAACCGATATTTGACGTTATTATGCGGCTGAATCGGGCTTGGGCCGACGGTTGCCTGGGTCATGTGTTCCCAGAGTTTAAACAGTAACTTACGAAATCCGACGGCCATTATGCTTACGAGCATGACGGCAAGCGAGAGCATCAGGATATACTCCACCAATGCCTGGCCGTTTTCATCTCTCAGCAATTGACTCATTACGGATATTGTAATGTATGATGTAAAACAATGACAACTCCAGGCTCAACTTGGCGAAATCTGACCAAAGTCCTTGCGCCCGCGGTTGCGATCCTCGTGATCGTGGTGGGCGGCCTCTACCTCGTTAAAGTATCCGTGGGCCGCGCGCCGCAGGCGCCCGGAGCCTTTGAACTGAATATCGGGAATACCGTTCCGGAATTCACTTTGTCTCGCCTGGGTGGCGGAGAATTGAAGCTCTCCGATCTCAAGTCCAAGGTGCTTTTGGTGAACTTTTGGGCAACCTGGTGCGAGGCGTGCCTGGTTGAGATGCCCTCGATCGTGTCTTTGAGATCACGCTATCTTAATAGGGGTTTTGACGTGATTTCGATTAATGTCGACGAAAATCCGGAATCAGTTCTGGGCTCCAGTCTCAAGCGGCTTGGGATCGACTTTCCGGTTTACCTGGATAGGGACGGCAAGACTTCGGAGCTTTTCGGGGTGCATGGGATCCCGCTTACCGTGGTCATGGATCAGCAGCGGCGAATCCTTTTCGTTGAAACGGGTGAAAGGGACTGGAGCGGGGAAGAGATTCGGGAGCAAATTGAACGGTGGTTGGCTGAATGAGTATGACGATCAGGGCCCCGGCCCTTCAGGATTTACGGCTTCCGCTTTTCCTGACGAAGGAAAATAAGTGGAGTGTGGGTTGGCTGATGGCGACGATGGCGACCGTCCTCTATCTCACGTCCAATCATTTCCATTTTTTTCCGCCGCAGTATCTCCCGATGTCCTGGGTCGACCAGGTTGTTCCGTTCGTGCCACTGACGATCTGGATTTATCTCAGTGAGTATCTCTTTTTCGTGGCCATTTATTTTTTATGTAAGGACATGGCGAACGCGAATAAGTACCTTTATTCCTTTTTTGCCTGTCAAACCGTCAGCGTCTTGATCTTCTGGGTCTGGCCGACGACCTATCCGCGCGAGCTTTTCCCGCTGATCCGGGAGCAACTGGATCCTCTGACGTATTTTGCATTCAACTCCCTTCGTTCGGCCGATACGCCCGCGAACTGCTGCCCGAGTCTTCACGTCAGCAGCGTCTATCTTTCTTCCTTTATTTATCTTGATGACCAGCCCAAAAAATTCCCGCTCTTTTTCATCTGGGCGAGCCTGATCGCCCTTTCGACGCTCACGACGAAGCAGCATTACCTCATCGATGTGGTCGCGGGTCTTTTTATGGCGATGACGTTCTACTGGATCTTCCACCGCTATATTCCTTACCGGCGGGTGAAGTGAGTTATAACACCTGAAATTAACTGAGATATTCTACTGGGCTAAGGTCCTTATCAGTATTCCTGATTAAGACGATAAGAAGATATGAACTTAGCCCTCGGCTGCGGGACGGCTTTCCTGCGTGTGCTGATTTGCGCAGTCGCGCTTTGTTGGGGCGCCATACGGCCCATACAGGCTGATGAGTATTATCGTCCTGACGAGCCCGTGGATCTTCCGGCCAATACCGTTCGGGATGAGATGGTCAGAATCAAGGAGGCCAAGGTCGCTTGGGCCGACCATGCGGTACTCAGGCGGGATTTCCCAACGCTCCGGCAAAAAACAAACGCGGAGATTGAACAATGGATTCTCGATCAGTTCGCCTACGTCAGCCGGACACAACTCGACCTGAGTGACGTGAGGAGTGCGGCTATTCCGGCCGATCTTTCCAGAACCCGACAAGGGTTCCGGCCGCCCGATTACAATCGCGCGGCCGTGCTTGAAGCCGGCGCCGGTCAGGGGTTTGTCGACGTGAAAGGAGTGGGGCACCCGGAGGGAAACGCCGGCTACGTGGCGAGCCAGCAGGAGCTCGCGCGCACCTCGGCGGGTGATCCTTTCAAAATGAAACAACTCAGGACTCAGGGGCACTCTGACGGCCTTATGTCGCTTGGCGAGTCGATCGCCGAAGTAACGCGTCAACGATCAGCACAGCGATTATTTGATCTCAGGAATGCGGCGACTGGATCGAATTTTCAAACCGTTGAGTCGTATTTCATTATTTCAACGCCGATCGAAATTCTCAAAGAGGGGGAGCAAACCATCCCGGCGGCGATCTACGGGAGGCAGTCGCACATCGGTCGGGTAACAGGTTTAAAAGTTCCAGACGACATTTATACGGATCCTTTCGGAAAAAAACAGGCGTCCTCATTCGGGACGGCTGTTGATTTTGGAGGGGTGCTGATTGAAGACCGGCGATTGAACTCCAATTTTGGAGCTTTTCCCGAGGCCGATTCCAAAAACCCCCAAGCTTCGAAAGCTTGGGTCTGGGGTCACGAGACTGCTGAAGCGTATCAGAAGCGAGGCGATACGAAGGCGATCTATCGGCATATCGAAGAAATGCTCGCGCCAATCGAAGGCGATTGGAAGCAGCTGCCCGTCGCCCGCGCATTGGAGCGACTTCAGAATCCCGGTGCGCGCGGACCTGAGCCAAAACCGTTTCTGGACAGGATTGCAGCTCTGATTTTCGAGGGACCCGAGAATTATCGTGGACCGGCATTTGAGACCCTCGTGGGGCGAAGGGATCGCAAGTCCCTTGCCATTCTCGAAAAAGCGCTCTTGTCCAAGACGCTGTCAATTTCGCAAAGGGCGGCAGTCGGGCTCTGTAAACACCGGCACCCCGAGGCCGCGAGCATTGTTTTGAAATATTTCACGAAAGATGCTCCGGATTGGATGATTCACGCGTTTTCGACCAACCTTGTGGGACGAAATGAATCCGAGTGGCTTCCGGTACTCCGACGGGGACTGTCGTTGAATACGAATGTCGCGATGGCCCTTGAGGGTTGGACCACGCCAGAGTCGCTTGATCTTTTCAGGATGGTTATGGCAGGAGATGACTTCGTCGCGCGCAGCCGGGCCGTCGACGCGCTGGGCGGGAGAAGTGACCCCGCGTCGTTCGCACTGCTGGAAAGGGCATTCAAGGATCCGGAGCGCGACGTTCGTGTCGCGGCGGCGAGGGCGCTACTGAAGCGGCCGGACCGGGAGGTCCCGAATCTCACACGGAAATGGCTGAATGGACCCGATATCGACGTCCGTCGAACTTTGGCGGGCTATTTGCCGGGGTCAAAGAATCCCGGGGTAATTCAGGTTCTGTGCGAGTCCTTCAATCATGAGGACGGCGAGGTGATCTGGAAGCTGAGCAGCGGGTTACGACTTCTTCCGGAGGAATTCCGCGTCGAAGTTCTCGAGGCGGCCCTTCGCAGCAAGCACATGGCGGCTCGAAAACATGCGATGGAAATTTTGGAGTTCGGGTATCACGACAAGCCTTCCCTCGTTCGCCTCATGGCAAAGCTCGCGCTAGATTCGACATACTCCCACGAAAAAGAGAAAAAGTTCTTTAACAGGGTTTTGAGCGCTTATCCTTGCTTCACGAGATGGATGCTGGGGCAGCCATAAACCCCGGCGCCCACGCGAACCGATAATACATCTCCTCGAAGCGCGCGAACGGCAGGATGGTGAAATCGGCATCCATTCCACGCTCCAGCGTGCCTTTGCGGCGTTCGAGCCCGAGCGCCTTGGCGGCGTTGTACGTGACACCCGCGAAGATCTCGCTTCGGGTCATCCCGAGATAAAGCGCGGCAATCGTCATCACCGTCGGAAGAGACAGGCAAACGCAGGTTCCCGGGTTGAAATCAGTCGAAACCGCGACGGCAGCGCCGGCATTCAGCAGCTTGCGCGCGGGCGCGTGCGCGGCCTTGAGGTAAAAGGCCGTACCGGGGAGAAGAACGGCGACGGTCGGTGAATTCGCGAGCGCGTCGATGCCGCGATCCGATATTTTAAGCAGATGATCGGCCGAAAGCGCGTTCATTCGGGCGGCGAGTTCGGCTGATTCGGTGTTCGCGAGCTCATCGGCATGCACCTTCACCGCGAGGCCGAGTTTGTGGGCGGCCTCCAAAATCCGTTGCCCTTCCTGAATCGTGTAGTAGCCCTCATCGATGAAGACATCACAGCACGAGGCGAGACGCTTCCGGGCGACCTGGGGGAGCATGACCTCGGTCAAATCACGAAGATATTCCTCGCGGCCCTGATCCTGCGGGAACGCGTGGGCTCCGAGAAAAGTCGAATAGATCGTGAGTTCCGGAAAGCGCTTTTTGAGCCGCGCGATCACCTCGAGACACTTCAGCTCTGATTCGGCGGAAAGGCCGTAACCGCTCTTGATCTCGATCGTCTTTACGCCGTAGGACGCGGATTCCCTGAGGCGAGAAACGGCAAGACGCTCGAGTTCCGCGATCGAAGCGTCGCGGGTTGCTCGAACCGTTTTGATGATACCGCCGCCCTTCGCGGCGATCTCCTGATAGCTTGCGCCACCGCAGCGTTCGGCGAATTCATCCGAGCGGTCACCCGCGAAAACGAGATGGGTATGACAATCGACCAGACCGGGAATCACTGCTTGACGGTTGCGGAGGTTCTTTCTTCTGGCTTTCGAATATTTTTTTGGAATGGAATCGGAAGAACCGACCCATTCCACGCGATGAGGAAGCGTGCGTGTCCCCGTCTTTTTCGTGCTGAAAACCACCGCGCCGTCGACGATACGTCCGAGGTCGTCTTCCTGCACCCGGCGCCCGTCTTTTACGCGGATGCCAGAGCCGGTGAGAACTTCGCTTGCGTGGACGAGAATCTGGTAATTCGGCATCGACTGGTCCTTCAGCCCCGAGGCAGCATCGGAATTTTGCCGCCGCGCTCGGCGAAAGCACCGCGCGCGATCTCCTGGGATTTTTCATAGCCCGCGTCAGCGTGCCGGATAATGCCCATGCCCGGGTCCGAATTGAGAACCCGCGTGAGCCGCCAGGCGGCGTCTTCGGTTCCGTCGGCGACGACGACCATCCCGGCATGAATGGAGTAGCCAATGCCAACTCCGCCGCCGTGATGAACGCTGACCCAGGAGGCGCCGTTCACGGAATTGACGAGCGCGTTCAGAATGGGCCAGTCCGCGACCGCATCCGAGCCGTCTTTCATTCCCTCGGTTTCGCGATTGGGAGAAGCGACGGAGCCGCAATCCAGATGGTCGCGGCCGATCACGATCGGGGCTTTGACTTTTTCGGTCTTGACGAGATTGTTGAAGAGGAGCCCGGCTTTTTCGCGTTGACCATAACCGAGCCAGCAGATCCGGCACGGGAGACCCTGAAACTGAATTCGTTCTTCCGCCATGGCGAGCCAGCGCGCCAGTCCTTTGTCTTCGGGAAAAAGCTCGAGCAGCGCGCGATCGGTGACCCGGATGTCCGCCGGATCGCCTGAAAGCGCCGCCCAGCGGAACGGGCCGCGGCCTTCGCAAAATTGTGGCCGGATGTACGCGGGAACGAAGCCCGGAAAGGCAAAGGCGTTCTTTACGCCCGCGCGAGTGGCTTGCGCCCGGATGTTGTTCCCGTAATCGAAAACGTGCGATCCCTTTTTCTGGAATTCAAGCATCGCCTCGACGTGCCTGCCCATGCTCGCGATCGAACGTTCCATGTAGCCCTTGGGATCCTTCTTGCGCAGTTCGGAGGCCTGCTCCATCGAGAGACCCGCGGGGACGTAGCCGTTCAATTCATCGTGCGCGCTCGTCTGATCAGTGACGAGTTCAGGGGCGAAGCCGCGCTTGAGCAGCTCCCAGTGCACTTCTGCCGCATTTCCGACGAGTCCGATGCTCAACCCTTTTTTCGCGCGCTTCGCGGCTTCGATCCGCCTGAGCGCGTCCTCAAGGGACGTCGCGAGCTCGTCGAGGTAGCGGGTTTCGAGCCGGCGTTTGACCCTGGTCGGATCGACTTCGATGTTGAGCGAAACCGCTCCGGCCATCGAAGCCGCGAGCGGCTGCGCGCCGCCCATTCCGCCCAGACCCGCCGTCAGAACGACCCGGCCCGCGAGATCGCCGTTAAAGTGCTGGCGTCCGGCTTCGGCAAAAGTCTCGTATGTGCCCTGAATGATTCCCTGTGTTCCGATATAGATCCAGGAGCCCGCCGTCATCTGGCCGTACATCATGAGCCCTTTGTCCTCGAGCTCGCGGAAGTATTCCCAGGTCGCCCATTTCGGGACGAGCATGCTGTTCGAGATCAGGACGCGCGGGGCGAGCGGATGAGTGGGCAGTATGGCGACGGGTTTTCCGCTCTGGACAAGCAAGGTTTGGTCGTCGTTCAGCTCGCGGAGAGATGCCACGATCGCATCGAAGCATTCCCAATTCCGCGCGGCGCGCCCGCTGCCGCCATAAACGACCAAATCATCGGGCCGCTCGGCAACTTCGGGGTCCAGATTATTCATCAGCATGCGAAGCGCGGCTTCCTGCTGCCAGCCTTTGCATGAGAGCTGTGTGCCGTGGGGGGCGCGAACCGGTCTTGATCCTTTCATATCTCTTTACTCCTCTGGGCCGGCGACCTATGCCGCTCAGCCCTCGTAACACGATCGAAGCAGGCTTTCCAATTCCCGGGAGGCGATCATCGACTCAAGGTACTTCAGGTCTTCGTGAAAACTGCGATCAACTTCGAGCCGCCGGATTTTTTTACGGACGTGACCGTGAATCTTCTCGATCACGGGCGAGCTTCTGAGCGGCCGAAGAAAGTCGATCCCCTGCGACGCCGCGAGCAGTTCCATGGCCAGCACGCGGCGGGTGTTCGTGATGACCCGAGCAGCCTTTCTTGCCGCCCAGGCGCCCATGCTCACATGATCTTCCTTGTCGGCCGAGGTCGGAATCGTATCCACGCTGGCCGGGTGACAGAGTGTCTTGTTTTCTGAAACGATGCTTGCCGCCGCGACCTGAACGATCATGAAGCCGCTGTTGATTCCGCCTTTCGGCGTCAAGAAGGCGGGGAGCCCGGAAATAGCGGGATTAATGAGCTTCTCGAGCCGCTGTTCCGAAATGCTGGCGAGTTCCGCGGCGGCGATCGAAAGAAGGTCCATTCCGATCGAAACATACTGGCCGTGAAAATTTCCGCCGCTCAGAATCTTTTTTGAAGCGGGGAAGACGAGCGGATTGTCCGTCACGGAATTGATTTCACGCTCCAGGATCATGCGAACATGCGCGATCGCGTCCCGGGAGGCCCCGTGTACCTGGGGTATGCACCGCAAACTGTAGGGGTCCTGTACTTTTCCGCAATCCTCATGGCTCCGCGCTATTTCACTCTTGAGGGTGCCCGGTATTTTGGAATCGGCAAGAAGCCTTCTCATGTGCTTCGCGCTGAGAATCTGGCCGGGGTGAGGGCGTATGGCGTGAATCTCGGCGTCGAATGCGGCGGAAGTCCCTTTCATGGCCTCGACCGTCATCGCGCCGAGCGCGTCGGCCACGTCACAGAGGTGTTCGGCTTCGAGAACGCTCAGACTGCCGATAGCCGCCATGAATTGCGTGCCATTGATCAGCGCGAGTCCCTCTTTGGGGCCGAGGCGGATGGGTTTCAAGCCGGCGGAACGAAGCGCTTGCGCGCCGCTCATTTCACGGCCTTTCAGGCGCGCGCGACCTTCGCCAATCAGGACCAGGGCGAGGTGCGAGAGCGGTGCGAGATCGCCGCTCGCTCCGACCGAACCCTGTTCCGGGATCATCGGGCAGATGCCGCGATTCAGTACCGCGAGAATGTGTTCGACGAGCCGGAGGCTCACGCCGGAATGGCCGATGGCAAGCGTGCTCGCCCGGAGCAGGACCATGGCGCGTGCGTATTCGTCCGAGAGATAGGGCCCCATTCCGCACGCATGCGAGCGGAGCAGGTTATATTGGAGCGTCTCGATTTCGGCTTCCGGTATTTTCACGTCCGACAAAAGGCCGAACCCGGTATTCACGCCGTAAAGTGTTTTTCCCTTCGCGATCTCGCTCAGGAGAAACGCGTTCGCGCGTTTTATTTTCTTCACGGCTGCCGGCGAGAGGGCAACTTTGCGCCTGGATACGGCCACGTCGTGAATATCTTCGAGCGTGAGGGGTTTGGCCCCGAGTTTCAGTGTTTCCATTTTTTTAACTCCGTGATCGCTTTAGCCCGGTTTTTTTGCGAAAAAACGGCCGACCCCGCGACAAACACGTCAACACCGGCCTCGACGAGTTCTTCGACCTTATCGGGTTGGATACCGCCGTCGATTTCGATCAGAAACGGCCGATCCTTGCGAACGTCCGCTAAACGTGTGACTTTCGAGATGCTTGATTCGATAAATTTTTGACCGCCAAAACCAGGATGAACGCTCATGATGAGAACGAGATCGACTTCATCCAGGATTTTTTCGATCGCGGTTAACGGCGTGGCTGGATTGATCGAGACGCCGGCTTTGATTCCGTGCCCGCGGATCTCCGCGAGGAGGCGGCTCAGCTGTTTCGTCGCTTCCGCGTGAATCGTGATAATATCAGCGCCCGCTTTCGCGAAAGGCACAATCCACTTTTCCGGTTCCGACACCATGAGATGACAATCGAGAGGCAGCTTGGTCAGGGGCCGGAGTGCTTGGACGAGCAGTGGCCCGGCGGTGATGTTCGGAACAAAATGGCCGTCCATGATGTCGAGGTGAAGCCAGTCGGCGCCCGCGCTCTCGACTTCCCTGACCTCGTCGTTGAGTCGAGCAAAGTCGGCGGATAGTAATGATGGAGCCAGAAGCGGGGCCTTCTTGGATTGCATTTCTCTTGGATATCGCTAAGGGGCTGATATCTCAAGCGGAAGCTTGAGACCGCGGCCTTGTAGGCCATTCAGGAAGCCGGAGGCAGTGACCTCCTTTTTGCCCTCCCATTGGAGAGCGACAAGTTCGAGCGCGCCGGCAGCCGTCCCAAGGAGAAGCATTCCTGTTTTTTCATAGAGTTGGCCCGCGTGGCCCTGAATGTCCGGCCGGGGGTGAGCTTGTTTAACTTTGAGCCGCGCGGTTTGGTCGCCAGACAATTTGATCTGCAGGCTCGTCCCCGGCCAGGGATTCAAGGCTCTGATCCTTCGATCCAGCACCTCGGCCGGATCTTTCGGGTCGAGCCATTCCATATCCTTGGTCAGCTTTTCCGCATACGTTACCAGCGATTCGTCCTGGGGGCGCCCTTGAAGCGTCCCGTTCGCAAGTGCCGCGAGAGTCTCTGTAATCAGCTCGGCGCCCATCGCGGCCAGACGATCGTGAAGCGTTCCCGCAGTGTCGTCGGCTCGAATGGGAGTCCTGCTTTGCAGAAGGATCTCGCCCGCATCAAGCTTTTCGACCAATCGCATGGTAGTGACCCCGGATTCAGGATCTCCGGCGAGAATGGCGCGTTGAATGGGGGCTGCCCCGCGCCAGCGGGGAAGAAGCGACGAATGAATGTTCAAACAGCCGAGACGTGGCAGAGATAAAACATTTTTTCGCAGTATTTGGCCGAATGCGACGACGACGATCACGTCGGGATTGAGCGCGGAGAGTCGCTCGAATTCTCCCGGCGCTGACAATTTTTCGGGTTGGATCACTTGAATCCCGAGTTCAAGCGCCTTTCGTTTGACCGCGCAAGGGCGAAACTCCAGACCCCTTCCGACCGGGCGATCCGGTTGGGCATACGCGGCGATGATCGCATGATTTTTGCTGATCGCTTCGAGGGCGGGCACGGCGAAATCGGGGGTGCCCATGAAAACCACGCGAAGCATGGTCTAAAGTCCCGTGGCTTTCTTGTTTTTCGGCACGAGCGCCGCTTCCCCGAGTTCACGTTCTTCGGCTTCGCGTTCCGCGCGTTCCTGTTTGAGACGCCGGCGGACGGTCTCTTTCTTGAGCGGGCTCAGCCGATCGATAAACAGCTTCCCGTCGAGGTGATCGAGCTCGTGTTGGACGACGATTGCAAGCAGACCTTCGGCGGAGAAAGTTTTCGTAAGGCCGTCCAGGTCCTGATGCTGAACCTTGATCTTCTCGGCGCGCTCCACTTCGGCGGAAAACTCCGGCACGGAGAGACAGCCCTCGGAAAAAAGAATGCTTCCCTCCCGGTGGATAATCTCGGGATTAATCAGAATTCTCGGTTTCTTGTTTTTTATGATCCCGCCAGCGACGATTTCGGCTCCCTCGGGAAGTTCTTTCGGCGGCTCGCCCTCCGGAAACTCCTCGTGCTCGAATTCGGCATCGATCACGACGATCCGTTGAAGAAGTCCGACCTGATTTGCCGCCAGGCCCACGCCGGGCGCGTGATACATCGTTTCAAACATGTCGTCCGCGAGCTTTCTCAGGGATTTCTCGATATGCGAAATGGGAGCGGCTTTTTGCGCGAGAACGAGGTCTGGAAATTTGTAGATCTTCAACTTTGCCATGATTTTTTTAAGACGTTCGGCGAGCAATGAGCGTTACCGCCAGGGCTGCGAAGATCGTGCTTGGAAGCCATGCGGCGAGCCAGGGCGGCAACGCACCATTGGTGCCCAGAGATAAACCGACTGAGTAAAAAAGCCAATAGAAAAAAGTGATTCCCAAGCAGAGGCCCAAGTCTTTGGCAAGGCCGCCCTCCCTTCTCGATCGCACGGAAAAGGGCACGCCAAGAAAACACATTACGATCGGAATAAAACTCAGGCTGATTTTGGAATGAAATTTCACTTCGTAGTTCTTGGTGTCCGCTCCCGCGCTTTTGGTCCGCTTGATGTAGTGATGAAGTTCCTTGAGCCGAAGGCCGTCCACTTCCTTTTCAATCTCCTGAAAATCGCGCGGAGTTTCGGCGATAATCAGCTCTTTCTCCTTGAATTTTTGCGTGAGCGGGAAGGTGCTTTCCGGCGAGAAAACCGTTACGGTTCCTTTCATCAGCCGCCATCCGGTTTTAGTGAATTCGGCTTTTTCGGCTTCAACGACTTGAACGAGGTTAAAGCTTTCATCGAATGTGTAGACGGCCATTCCGTGAATCGTCTGTGTGGCCGCGTCGAAAAGCCGGAGGTTATAGATGAGATTCTTCGAGCGGTACCAGATCTTGTCTTGTTTGATGTCCAGGAAAAAGTCCTGTTTCTTCTTCATGACCCGCATTTCATAGGTCATCCGTTTTTTGAACGTGAGCGGAAGGATTCGGTCTTCCAGGACGAGAATAAGGCAGGAGAGCATGAAAACGAGGGTGACGACCAGCGTGACGATTCGCTTGAGCCCGACACCGATCGAGTACGCGGCGACCAGTTCATTCGTCCGGGACAGCCCCGAGAGGGTGAAAACGGTCGCGAGCAGTACGGCTGGCGGCATCATTTGCACGGAGATGTTCGGCAGGTTGAGAAGATGGTAGACGAGGATCTGATTACCGGGATACTGGTGATCCAGCAAATCTCCGAGAACCTCCTGAAACAGAAACAGACCAGCAAGCGCGAGAATCGCTACAAGGAAGTTTTTGATAAAGATCCCGGCGATGTACCGGTCCAGCGTCTTCATTATCGGTGAGTTTAGCATTATTCCTGGGCAGAAGGCATTGCTTTAGCTTTTTTGATCTACTACTTATGAGAAATAGGCGGTATCGTATGTTTTTCACAGCTAGGACGGGGAACTGACATGGCCGATATCTCAGATCAGAACGAACTTCAAAACAACAACGATCGTCCGGGCGGCCCGAATTCGGAAGCGGGCAATCAGGGCAATAAGTCCCGCAAAAAATGGATCATCGAGAACCTGACCTCGCTCGTTCTGGCTTTGTTCATCGTTTTCATGATTCGCTCGAGCGTTGTCGAGGCGTTCAAGATCCCTTCGGGATCCATGATCCCGACCCTTCTGATCGGCGATCACATTTTCGTGAATAAGTTTGCTTATGGTTTCAAGATTCCGTTTTCGGATCTTGTAACGGACCACCCGATTTATGTCGTGAAACGTGATCCGCCCAAGCGTGGCGATGTCATCGTTTTCATGTACCCGAAGGACGAGAGTTTTTATTACATCAAGCGGGTCGTCGGGATTCCCGGCGATACCGTCGAAATCCGAAACAAGGTTCTTTATATCAACCAGCAGATGGTCGCCCGTGATGTCGTCACCGGTCCGGCCGCCGACAAAGTTTTCAAATCGCTTGATGACCCGAAATATAGTTCCACGAATCTCGACCTCTTTACGGAGCGCCTGGATAAAGCTGATCACATGATCCTGCTCGACAAGAACAGCTTCATGGGGGAAAGCCACGGCCCGATCACCGTGCCGCCGGACAACCTGTTCGTCATGGGCGACAATCGTGATTTTTCGAACGACAGCCGGTTCTGGGGTTTCGTCCCCATGCGGAACGTGAAGGGAAAAGCCATGGTGATCTGGCTCTCTCTTTGGGTTAATTTTTCCGACAGTCAGTTTGTGTTCCGACCCGAGCGGATCGGGACGGTCCTGCGGTAATCAAGCTACCAGGCGGCTTAAAACGTCGAGAAGCGATCCGAGCACCTTGCGGCCAGGCTGCGGGAGGCAATCCGTCCACCGGGCGAGCTTCGGGCCATTTCGGTAATACCAACCGACCAAACCGCGGCCGAGCCGGGAACGGCTGAGGGTGCGGTCACGAAAAGTCCTGAGCCGGGGTAAGGTTCCGGGGTCGATCACGTCCGTGAGCGCCGTCGCGACGAAGCAGTTCCCATCGCCTCCCAGCATTTTGTAGGCGTTCTTGAACTCGGGCTTATGCATCGCCTTTTCGTTGCTGATGTACTTGCGAAGGGTTTCGGTCGCGAGCGGCTGAAAAGGCATTCCCTTCGAGAATAGAATGTATTTTTCCATGTACTGCATGAAATCCCGCTGTTTTGCGGGAGAGCGGGTACGGTCGAACATTTTCGTCAGGTCCCAATAAATCGCGCTGATCAGGAGGACCTCGTACATGTCTTTCTTCACGTCAAAAAGCGCCGGGGTAAGTCCTCCCGGCGGGACTCCCTTCCAGTCCTCCAGAATCCGGAGATAAGTCTGATATGACTGGGCTGCTTCGGCGATCTTGCCGCTCTGATACGCCCTCAGTCCGGAGGTCGCGAGCTCAATGCGTCTGCGCATGAGCTTTTTCCGGTGCTCGCGCTCGGCTTCCTCGATCTGTCTTTGGACCTTCCGTTTTGCTCGGGTGACGACGTCATCATGACGAGGCATAGCTCTATCCTACCCCATAAGGATCAATATCGACGAGAAATTGCCACTTTTCCTTCCAGCAAATTGAACGTGCACCGAAAACGGCACGGCGGAGCCGCTGGACATCTACTGATTTGATCAATAAATCCCACCGGTAAATTCCCTTGGCCCGCTCCAGAAAGGCCTCGCTCGGGCCCAGAATATCGAGTTTTCCGGGCTCTTGGGTCGTTTGAAGGGCGCTGGCGATCGCGGTCGCGCGCCCGCGCGCTTCTGCCTGACTCGGGCTCTCGAACCGTAACCTTGCCAGGCGTCCAAAAGGCGGATAGCTCAGCGCCTTGCGCAGCTCCCGTTCATTTTCGAGAAAAGCGTTTTCGGAAAGTGCTCCGGTAATCGTTTGAATCACGGGGTGGTTTTGATTGAAGGTCTGGATCAGAACCCGCCCGGGACGCTCGCCGCGTCCGGCGCGCCCGGAGACTTGTTTGAGTATCTGGTAAGCCCGCTCCGGGGCTCTGAAGTCCGGCCAGCGAAAAAGCGCGTCCGCGAGGACGACCACGACGAGAGTCACCCCCGGGAAATCGTGCCCTTTGACGAGCATTTGGGTCCCGAGCAGGACATTCGACTGGCCGCCCCGGAAATCCGCAAGAACGGATTCCAGCCGTGAGGTGCTGGTGATCTGATCACGATCGAGGCGCAGGGCGCGCATTTCGGGAATGATCCTGGGCAACTCTTCTTCAAGGCTTTCGGTTCCCGCTCCGATCCCCTGCAGGTCCGAACTGCGGCATTTCGGGCAAAAATCGGGGATCGATTCGTGGTGGTCGCAAACATGGCAGCGAAGCTCCCGCTTTTTTCGATGAACCGTGAGGGAAATGGAACAGTTGGAACATTCGGCGACCTCCCCGCAGTCCTGACACACGAGAAACGACGCGAAGCCGCGACGGTTCAGAAAAATCATGGCTTGATCGCCAGCGGCGAGGGTTTGGCGGATCGTCTCGACAGTGCGTTCCGCGAGAATCGCCTGGATGCCCTCGACTCGGGGTTCTTCGCTGAGGTCCACGATTTCGACGGAAGGCAAGCCGCCGGGAGCGATTCGGTTCTCGAGCCGTGCTTCGGAATAGCGGCCTTCGCGAACTCTTTCTCGAGACTCGAGACTCGGCGTCGCGGAACCGAGCACAACAAGCGCTCCGGTCAACTTTGAGCGTACGACGGCGAGGTCGCGGGCATGATAGCGGACACGATCCTCCTGCTTGTAGGTCGGGTCATGTTCTTCGTCGATGACAATGAGGCCGAGTTCGGGAATCGGGGCGAAAATCGCGGAGCGCGCGCCCACGACAACCCGGATTTCCCTGCTCCTCAGGGCGGCACTCAAATCTCTTCGTTTCGCGTCCGCGATAGCGGAATGCCAGAGGGCAACCGGGACTCCGAGTCCTTCTTCGAACCGGCCATGGAGCTGGGTTGTCAGCGCGATTTCAGGGACCAGGAGAAGTACACCGCGATTTTCAGCCAGACAACGCCGGGCGAGTTCTATGTAGAGTTCGGTTTTTCCGCTGCCGGTAACTCCGTCCAAAAGGGCGACGCGCGGGGAGTCCGCGGCGAGCGGCTTCGTGCGGACGGCTTCAATCGCTTCCAGAGCGGATTTCTGCTCGTCGGTCAGTTCATGAACCCGCATCGTGATCTGCCGGTTCTTGAGGGGTTTTGCCTCGTTTCTGGCGCTCTTTAACCCGAGTGCGGCCGGAGGAGCCGCGCAGTGCAGGACCTCCCCGAGGGGTGCGCCGTAGTACTCATGCGCCCACTTGCAGAGAGCCAGGACGTCATCCGTGAAAATGGGTCCCTGGTTGCTGATTTCAAGCACATCTTTCAACGCCTCGGGCGACAGTCCGGCCGGGAGCTCCGAAATCGGACGTGGCGGTTCGACAATGAACGCGTGGGTGACGGAGCGGCCGAACGGAACTTTCACCCAGCCGCCAACCTGCACGCGCTCCAGCATTTCTTCCGAAATCCTATAAGTGAAAAGTCCGTCGACTGGCCTGGGAATCGCGACAGAAAGGACGTATTTGGCCGGACCGGTTGCCGTCATCGTACAAACTTATAGAATTGCTCGATCAGCGTTTTCTGTCCCGATGGCAAGGCGTTGCCGAGTTCGGTGAACCCGGACGCGCCGAACGGAGCGGATCCTTTGAACTCGGGCAGGTTCGAAGCGGTTGTGAATTCTATCATCTCTTCCTGCAGCACCGGGGTCTCGTCCGAGTCAATCAACGAAATCATCCGGGGATATGGAAATCCTCGATAAAAGCGGTAAGACTCGAACTGAACCTCGTGCTGAATCAGCACACGGACCGGGAGAAAGCTGTCTTTTTCTATCCAGAGCTGCGGTTCAGTTTTGATCGGGCGTCCGATGAGCCATGCCGGGACGTTCTTCCAGCGTTTGAAATAAGTGACTTCGGCATTCCTTCTCTGTTCCTCGTCAGGAAGCGCCAGGAGATCGTTTTCGGAGCGGATGGGAATACCGGCGTCCGCCAAGGTGCGGGTCAGGTCCGGCACGCTGGATAGAAACATCAAAGCATCAGGGACCGTGAAGGTGTTCGCTTTTCGCTCAAGCTGATACAGTTTTTGGCCGGCGTCATCGAGCGCCCAGCTTCGCAGAATCTGGGTCTCGGCGTTGTAGACCGTAAGTGCCTTGAACCGGACGTCAGACGGCTTGCCGTTCTCAATTTTCGTGACCTGGCTGCGGAGGCGGATTCCTTTGGGTCCCGCGTGCTTTGCCGCCAGCGTCTTAATGATGAAGTGCGAAGGTGGCACGTAGGCCAGGGCGGAGGAGAGCTGAAAAACCGGAGAAACGGCTAAAGCTATTCCGAAAAAAATGAGCGATTTGCAGGTCATGGGAAATCCCCCCTGAGGCTACGCAGGTGAAATCGGCAAGTCTGATGACGGAGCGACGTTCAAACCTTGCCGGGAAAGCGGTGCTCTTCGGACTCTAGCGCGGCTTTGCAGTCGATGCAAAGAGTTGTGAAGGGGAAGGCCTGGAGGCGAGCTTCGGAAATCGATTCTCCACATTCCTGGCATTCGCCAAAAGAACCGGCATCGATCCGTCGGAGGGCGGCATCGATCTGTATAAGGATGCCCTGATCGCGGTTTTTCATTTGGACGGCGAGAGCCTTGTCTGTTTCGGCCGAGGCTTGATCAACCGAGTCGCTATAAACGGCGTCGTCGTCGATCATATTGGCGGTCTTCTGCCGGAGTTCGGACGCAAGGGTCTCGCGTCTCTCAAGTAGTTGTTTCTTGTAAGTTTCGAGCTTTTCCTTGCGTATTGTCATAAGGGGAGCAACACTTAACTAGTTTTATAGTTCTTGTAAAGTGGAAAATGACACTATGCACCCTAGGTTCATTTTAACGGCGCTTCTGTTTTTTGGAGTTCTAGGCGGACTGTTTGCTACGTTTGAGCCGGTCCTGGCGTCGGATTTTCACTCCCCGCGAACGGCCGCATTGGGTGGCGCGGGGCATGCCGGCCCGATGCTGAACGATACGATTTACCTGAATCCTTCTTTCGCTGCTTTCTCGCCCACCTACAGTTTTGGCGGAAATTATCAATGGTTCAACGGCCCATCCGCCGGGCCCGACCAGGAGAGCCCATATCGCGGACATCTTTGGAATGTATCGATCCAGGATGGCCGTTCGGCACTGTTTCAGGCTGGCGTCGGGTTGACCCAGTCTTCCAATTTCCGGATGATCCACGTGGGAGCGGCCAAATCCGTCGTGAAGCGGATTGGGCTCGGAATCGGGGGGAAATTCGTATTCCCGAACGACACGAGAAAGTTGATCCAAGACGGCATGGTTTCGGTGAGCGGAATCGTGAGTGATTGGCTTCAGATCGTCGGAATTGTCGATAATATGGTCGAAACTCCCGCCGGCCGGGAGCGCGGGCTCTATCGTGAATTCATTCTAGGTACAAAGATCAACGTTCAGGGAATCGTGCTGCTCTATTTTGATCCCCATTGGGTTCCGCACCTCGCGGATGGACCCTCCTACGGCCACGAAACCGGGATTGAATTCTCGCTGATGTCCGATCTTTTTCTCAGACTTGGGACGTTTCGGAATTCGAATCTTCCCTTCGAAGGGTTGCGAGGCCGCGGCTACGGCGCCGGAATTGGCTGGATTGCGCCCAAAACTTCTTTCGACTACGGGATGTCCCGGGTGCTGTCGCCACAACCTGCGACGGCCCACATTGTGGGGATGACGCTGTTTTTTTGATTATCAGGGGAGTTCTAAGTGTAATCCCGATCTTTGCCGATAAGTATGTGATGAGGTCTGAGAAATTCCGATACGCGCTGTTTTTCGGATTGGCTTTCCTTTTTCCCCCGTTCGCCGAAGCCGGTCGGGTTTATGAGGCGAGTTTTCTGGATCATTTTCTTCGCTCTCCGGATCAGTGCGCAGCCGAAAAAGCCTCGAATCGCGACCTCAAATTCTCGGCCGAACGAAACAAGAGGCTTCAGTACGATTTAAAATGGGCGGTCCCCGGGCAGCTCCAGATTGGCTGGAAAATCTATCGACCGCTAATCGCGCATTTTCTTCGTACGGAGGCCCCCGTCGAAAGCGAGGCGTTCGCGAACGCCGTGGCACGGTGGCAGTTGGTTTCGGGCGTTCGCAATCCGCCTGACGGAATTATTGACGCCGATACCCTGATGAGCATCTTCGTGGAATTGCAATCGAAGCGGCTCTTTGACACCAAACCGCCGGAAGCCAATATCGTGAGTATTCCCTTGTCGCGATTTTACGACCCCGAAAAGGAACGCTCCCGGATGAAGATCGGGCAGGAGACGTTCGCGGCATACGAAGATATGTTGCGGGCCGCGCGAAAAGCGGGGATAAGAGGTGATTTTCTGAAGATCATTTCGGGCTATCGGAGCCCGAGCCGTCAGAAAGAACTCGAGTCAAGGTATGGCCCCGATCGCGTCAGGCTCGCTAAGAACACGTCGCACGCAACCGGGAGAGCCATCGATATCTATGTCGGGGGCGTGCCAGTCAGCACAAAGAATTCAAATCGCGAGCTTCAGTCACAGACAGATGCGTACCGTTGGCTTGTCAGGAATGCTGAAAAATTCGGTTTCGTTCCTTACTATTTCGAACCATGGCACTGGGAATATGTCGGTCCCGGGAATCAGGACTGAAAGGTCCCGAAAAACACCTTGGGCGCTCCGGTTGCGGGGCTCGCACCCACTGACAGTTCGGAACCGGGGTAAAGCTTTCGCACATTCTCTTCGGTCAGAACTGTTTTGATCGGTCCAAAAGCAACGCTTTGCCCTTTTTTTAGCAGAAGTCCGGTGTCAGCCCATTCCGAAGCAAGATTCACGTCGTGCGAGACCAGGACGATCGAGCTGCCCTCAGCGGTGAGTTCTCGAAGAAGTTTGCCCATGGCTGCTTGGTGATTCAAATCCATCCTCGAAAGGGCCTCATCGAGCAGAAGCACCTTCGCGCCCTGGACCAGCGCGCGTGCGAGCGCCACGAGCTGACGTTCGCCACCGCTCAGCGTGTGGAGGTCCTGGTCCCTGAACCCCCAACAAAGGCACCTCTCCATCGCTTCGCGCACGAGTTCCCGGTCATGTGATGACCGGTAATAGCGAAAAGTTCCCGGGTTCAGGTGACAGCTTCGTCCCAGCGTGACCGCCTCACGCGCGGTCAGGGGGAATTCCGCATGGAGATCGGGCGGAACGTAAACGATCGATCGCGCCCGTATTTGCGGGGCATTTCTCAAAAAATCCTCTCCGCGGTGCCTGACCACTCCGGCGGTGAGCGGAAGAATTCCGGCGATCGCCTTTAGAAGGGTTGATTTGCCGGAACCGTTCGGACCCAAGAGGGCGAGAATCTCGCCGCGTTCGAGTTCCAGCGAAACATCCTCCAGAACCGGCGTGCGTCCGTACGAAAACGAAATTCCATAGACGCCAAGGACGGGGCTGTTCACGATGCCTCCCGACGAGAAAACAGGATCCAGAGAAACAGGGGCGCGCCCACCAGAGCCGTAACAATGCCGACCGGCAGATCATACGGCCGGGCCAGCACGCGCGCGGTGACGTCCGCCGCCGTCAAAGCCGCCGCTCCCCAAATCGCGCAAAGCGGGAGAAGCTGGAGGTGGAGTGAACCAACCAGGCGCCGCACAAAATGTGGGATAACCAGCCCGATGAAGCCGATCATTCCTGATGCGCTTACACAGATCGCGACGAGTAACGCGATCGTGAAAATCAGACTGGCTCGGACTTTCCCGACGGCGATTCCCAAGGTGAGAGCGCCTTCTTCACCCATGAGAAGAGCATCGAGCTCGCGCCAGCGGAGCCAGAGCGCCAGCGTGAGGGCGAAAGCGGCCGCGAGCGTGAAAAGTGCCCCACCCATTCGCGCCCGCGAGAGATCGCCGAGCAGCCAGAGGAGGGCACCCTGAATGCCGTTCGTGTCGGACAGAGCCATCCACAGGGCGACCAGGCTCGAACCGAGAAACCCGAGCATCACGCCGGCGAGAAGCAGCGAGAGCGTCGTTACCCCGGGACGATGCGCCACGACGAACAAAAGCGCCGTGAAGAGAAGCGCGCCCGCGAACGCCGTTCCCGTCAGGCCTCCGAAAATCCAGTGAAACCCGAGGGAAGCACCGAATACCGCGCCAAGAGCGGCTCCCGAAGAAATGCCCAGTGTGTATGGTTCGCAGAGAGGATTCGAAAAAAGAGCCTGAAGTGAGGCGCCGGCGACGGACAGCCCGATTCCGACCGCGGAGGCGAGGAGGACTCTCGGCAATCGGAGCTGAACGATCACGGCGATATCCGCGTCGGTTGTCGCGCCGAATTTCAACGAAAGTATAATCGCGAGCGCCCAGGCACAAAGTCCGAAAATGTAGGCATGTAGCGCTTTCTTATTCAGCATCGAAAACCTTCTTTTCGAGAATCGAAAGCCCCTCGAGCAGTCGCAGCGTCGGACGGAGAAGAGCGTCAGCTTCGATCACGAAAACCTTGCCGTTCCTGACGGCGGGAATCGACTGGAAGTCTTTCCAGCGTCTCACGGCTGCTTCGAAGCTTTTTCCCGATTGGCGTCCAAGCGCGAGGATCAAAATGATCTCCGGTTTTCTTTGAATTACGTCCTCGACGGAAGGTTTTGGATAACGCGTTCCCGAATCAGAATAGACATTGAGGGCGCCGATCGTCGTCAATGATTCGTTGAGAAAGCTTTTCCCTCCCGCGACAACGAGAGGCTCGTCGCCTATTTGAAGGAGGACGCGCGGACGTCCGGTCCGCTTGGCGGCGCGATCGCGTATCCGGGAGAGGCCCTGCTCGAACTGCGATGCCATTTGGGCGCCCCGCGACGCGAAGCCGAGCGCGGTCCCCGTCAGGCGCATCGATTCCTTGATCTCATCGAAAGTTTCGGTTCGGACCACCAGAACGTTCAGTCCGAGTTCTCGAAGGTGAAGAACGGGGTCCTTCGGATTTCCGTCCTGGCTGGCTAAAACGAGGTCGGGCTTGAGGGCGACCACGCTTTCGATATTGAAGCGATCGTAGCGTCCGATCGACGCGGCCTTCTTAAGCCCCGGTGGGTAGTCGGTGTATTCGCTGATGCCGACGATCCGATTCAGGTCCGTTTGCAGGAGATCGGCGGCGAGCTCGCCAAGGGAGGGCATGAGCGTGACGATTCTGCGCGGAGCCGTTTCCGCTCCTGCGCGGGCAGCCACGCATAAAAGCAGCAGCGCCGCGAGGGCGGGCGCCCATGGTTTGCGCCGCGGCTCAGTCGAACCTTTGTTCACGGTTCTCAAGGAGAGCATCGATGTTGGACTCATGGCGCAGGATGATTAAAAAAATCATGGCGGCCCCCCACCACAAGTGGGCCCCGATGTTATTCAGGACAAGGTAGCTCACGGATGCAAGGCCAAGCCCCGCGATGCTGGAAATCGAGCCGATCTTCCGGTCGAGGAAGGTAAGGACATATGCGATTGCCCCGACCAGGGCTGATACGGGAGAAAGGACGAGCAGTGCTCCGAATCCGGTGGCGATTCCTTTTCCGCCCTTCAGGTGAAGCCATGGCGAGAAGCAATGGCCGAGTACCGCAAAAAAGCCGGTTGCCCAGAGTGCGCTCAGGCTGAAAGCGAGAGTTTCGCCCGTCCAAATACCGACTGCGTGTATCAGGCCCTCCCGACTCAGCAGGAAAACGAGAATGGCGCCTTTAAGCAGGTCGAGCGTGAACGTGAGCAAGCCCGCGCGGAAGCCGACGATTCGGGACACGTTTGTTGCTCCTATGTTCCCGCTTCCCCTTTTTCGGATGTCACCCGCATTGAAAAGTCTTCCGACCCAGAGGCCAAACGGAATCGAACCGACCAGGAAGGAGGTGAGATAAATGACGGGTTCGGGATACGCGATGAGATCAGCGAGCACGTTTCACCTTCCTGGATTCCAACTGGGGTTCTCGCCCGCCTGCCGGAAGTTCCCTGAGTCTGAATACGAAGCCAGCCAGGGCGGCGAGGAAAATCACGATCGAAATGAACTGGCTCGTTGAAAGAACACCTTCTATGACAAAGCCGCGTATCAAGTCGCCCCGGAAGATCTCGATGAAACTCCGGATCAACGGATAAATCATGAAATAGGTCAGGCCGACCTGACCGTCGAATGTCTTACGCTTGAAAAGATAAATGAGCCCGCCGAAAAGGATCAGGAGCGCCGTGAATTCATAAAGCTGCGTCGGATGAAGCAGGATACCGTGGAGATGTTTTTCGACCAGATCGGAATAAAGCCGGATCCCGAACGACGAGCCGGTCGGCGCGCCATAGCAGCAACCTGCGCTGAGGCAACCCAAACGTCCGAAAGCATGTGCGATCACCAGTCCGGGAATCACGACATCCGAAACCCTCCAAAACGAAAGCCGGTATTTGCGGAGGTACCACGCCGCGAACGGAACGACCGCCAGAGGTCCCCCGAAGAACACGAGCCCGCCTTCCCAGACCTTGAATATCGAAGCTGGTTCGGCGGCGAAGTAACTGAAACGGGTGATCACGAACAGGAGTCTCGCGCCCGCGAATCCGACGAGCAGTGACCAAAAGGTCAGATCGAGAATCCGTTCAACGTCCATTCCGGATTTGATGGCAAGGCGCTTGATCACATAGATCGACATCAGAAAACCGATGGCGATCAGAAAGCCGTACGTATGGATCGGAATCGGGCCGATATTAACGAGGAGGGGATGCATCCGCGCCTGGTTCCTTATTTTTCTCCTGGATCACGAGGTCCAGCATCAGGATTCCGACCCCGACGCAGATCGCGGAATCGGCCACGTTAAACGCCGGAAAATGATAACCCTGCTGCCAATGAAAATCGAGGAAGTCGATGACGTATCCCAGGGCCACACGGTCGATCAAATTCCCGATAGCGCCGCCAATCACCAGGGAGAGCGCCGAGGAGAGCTTCAGGTCTTCTTCCGGAATCTTGTTGAAAACGTAGCCGATCGCGGCAAGCGCGATAAGCGGGACGATCACGAAAAAGGGCGTTCTGAACGACGCGTCCGCATGGGCGAGAATCCCGAAGGCCGCACCCGGGTTTTTGATGTAGGTCAGATTGAAGAATCCAGAAATGACCGGAATACTTTCGCCCAAACGGAACTGGTCGACGATAAGCGCCTTGGTCCATTGGTCGAGTCCGATGATGAGCGCGGCCAAACCGATCAGGATGGTATATTTGCGTTTCATCAGCGAATGGCCTCCTGGCAGCGACTGCAGAGTTCCGGATGTGAAGCGGATTGGCCCACCGTCTTCGCATAGACCCAGCAGCGGGCGCATTTTTCGCCGGATGCGCCGGTAACGGTTGCCACCACCGAAGCGCCCGCGGGAGCCGACGTCAGCTCCAGTTCGCTCACAAGAAACAGCCGCCCCAGGTCTTCGCGTGTTGATGACAGGTTCTGCCGGATCGCGGGATCCACGGCCAGTGTGACCTTGGCTTCACGCGGATGGCCGATCGTCTTTTCTTTTCGCGCTTCTTCAAGCGCCTTGAGAACAATTTCACGAACATCCCAGATTTTTGCGAACACTTCTTCAAGCTTCGGATCGCTCCAGGGTTTCAATTCCGTTTCAGAAGGAAATTCTCCGAGGAACACGGACTCAGGCCGCCGCTCGCGCTTCGGCATGTAGCCCCAGATTTCCTCAGCCGTAAAGGACAGGATCGGCGCAATCGAGCGGGTCAGGGCGTCGCAGATCAGCCACATGGCGGTCTGGGCGGAGCGTCGTTCGGGAGAGTTCTTTCCAGCCGTGTAGAGGCGGTCCTTCAAAATGTCGAAATAGACGGCCGAAAGATCGGTCGAGCAGAAATTCACGAGTTGCTGATAGACTTGGTGGAACTCGTACGACTCGTAGGCGGAATGGATTTTTTCGAGCACCACGGATGAGCGGGCGAGCGCCCAGCGATCAAGGTCGCCCAGCTGATTCAGGCTGACGAGGTCCTTGTCCGGGTTGAAGTCGTAGAGATTGCCGAGGAGAAAGCGGATCGTGTTACGGATCTTCCTGTAACTTTCGGAGACCCGTTCCAGGCTTTCCATCGAGAAGTTAACGTCATTACGGTAATCCTCGAGAACAACCCAGAGGCGCAGGATTTCGGCGCCATGAGTTTTCACGAGGTCGAGCGGAGAGGTGACGTTCCCCTTTGATTTGGACATTTTCTTTCCGGACTTGTCATTGACAAAGCCGTGGGTGAGGACGGTCCGGAAGGGCGCCCTTCCGCGAGTCGCGACCCCGGTCAAGAGCGAGGTTTGAAACCAACCCCGGTGCTGATCACTTCCTTCAAGATACAGATCCGCCGGCCAGCCGAGATCACGTTTTTCACAGACCGCCGCATGACTGACTCCCGAGTCGAACCACACGTCGAGAATGTCTCGCTCTTTTTTGAACTTCGTCCCTTGGCAATTGGAGCATTTCGTTCCGGGGGGAATGAGCTTCTCGGCGGGTTCCGTGAACCAGATATCGACGCCCCTCGCCTCGATCTGCTCAGCCATTGCGCTGAAAACACCTTGATCCGCCTTGGGTTCATTGCATGACTCGCAATAGAAAACCGTAATTGGCACGCCCCAGGTGCGCTGTCGCGAGATGCACCAGTCCGGGCGGGATTCAACCATGCCCATGATGCGGTTGATTCCCCAGGAGGGAACCCATCGCACCTCCTGGATGGCGGCTTTCGCTCGATCGCGAAGGGTCATTCCGACTCCCGCGCGCGGTTCCATTCCGATAAACCACTGCGGAGTCGCCCTGAAAATAACCGGAGTATTGCAACGCCAGCAGTGCGGGTAACTGTGTTCGATATCGGACCTGCTGACGAGGTGACCGCTCACACGGAGCTTTTCAATGATCGGTTCATTTGTTTTGAAAACGAACTGCCCCTGCATCTCGGGGAACTCGGCCGTGAATTTGCCTTTGTCGTCGACCGGCGCAGTGGTCCCCAGCCCGTATTTCCTGCCGATCTTGTAGTCATCGACGCCGTGTCCCGGCGCCGTGTGGACCGCGCCGGTCCCTGTATCGAGGGTGACGTGCTCGCCCAACATGATCAGGGAGTTGCGATTGATGAACGGATGCCGCGCATTCTTTCGGTGAAGCCGCTCGGCCTTGAAGGTCAGGAGGGGCGTGGAGGGCTTTTCAAAACCCGCGGCCTTTTCGAACGATTCTTGAAGACCTTTCGCCACGATCCAGATTTCCGTGCCTTCGAGTGCCGGCACCTTGATGGCGACATAGTCAAATTCAGGATGAAGAGAGATACCGAGATTGGCCGGAAGCGTCCAGGGCGTGGTCGTCCAGATGATCAGGGATGTTCGGGTCGCGCCCTCTCGGCGGGCGATCTCGGCAAGTTCCGGAAACGCACTGACTGCATCATCCGCCAGATCGAATTTGACGTAAATCGAAGGGCTCTTTTTATCGGCGTATTCGATTTCCGCTTCGGCGAGGGCGGTCGTGCAGGAGGCGCACCAGTGGACGGGTTTGTTGCCTTTGTACAGGACCTCGGCGGCCGCGCAGCGGCCCAATTCGCGCACGATGGTCGCGACGTAACGCTTATCCATCGTGAGATAGGGGTCGTCCCAGTCGCCGAATACCTCTAGACGGTTGAACTGCTCTTTTTGAAGGGCGATGTATTTTTTCGCGTACTCCCGGCACATCTCACGGAGCTGCGTGATCGGCACGCCCGCTTTGTCGCGTTTTTGGTCGAGCAGCTGCTTTTCCACGCCGAGTTCGATCGGCAGACCATGGCAGTCCCAACCCGGCACGAAGGGCGCTTCGTATCCGCACATATTCTTGTACTTGATGACGACGTCCTTCAGAACTTTGTTGAGCGCGTGGCCGAGATGAATATTTCCGTTCGCATAAGGGGGGCCGTCATGGAGCAAGAACTTTCCGAGCTTTGAGCCGATGTTCTTTTCCACCATGCGATAATAAATCCGGTCCCGACGCCACCGTTCGATCATCGGCGGTTCGCGTTCCGGCAGGGATCCGCGCATCGGGAATTCGGTTTGGGGCAAATTCAGGGTTTTTTTGTAGTCTTCTCCAGCGGTCTTCTTGTCGTTCATATCAAGGTTGCCTTTTCACCAGGTGGAACCCCAGAGCACGATTCCTTGTGATAATTTTTGAAAGAGTGCTGGATCACTCTGTTCGATTCCTTCGTACATCTCGGGAGTCCAGACGATCAGTTCGATCAGCTTGCCGAGGGGGTGCCTTCCGGCGACTTTTCTGATTTCCTCGGGCGCCTCGGACACGACAAAAAGGTCATAATCGCTGTCAGATCGCGCGCGGCCGACGGCGCGGCTTCCGAACAGGATTCCTTTGGTTGAGGTGGATTCGAGAAGCTTTTTCAATCCCTCGAGGTCGCACATCGCCAAAAAGGTCTTGAGAATTTGAACCGAAGTATTCTCATCCTGCAGCCGAACCGCCCGGTGATTGTCGACGAAATCGACCAACCCAATGCCCTGGAGATCAGTCAGAACGCGCATGATCCCCTCCGTGCCACCGAGTCCTCGCACTCCCTTCAGCTTCGAAGAAATCACCCTGGGAGTAAACGAGGTCGTGGGCTCTGAAAGTAACAGGCGCATGACCTTTTGCTCCGGAGTGGAGAAAAAGACGGAATCCAAAGTCGGCTGAGGTTTTCTTACACGGGCCATAGCTCTCCTCGAAGTTCCTAACATACCGTAAAATGACGCATCTTGCACTGGCTTATCCGGTGCCGAGCGGGGTTTTGCCGCGATGGGCCAGGTTTTTCCCGCCGAGGCTCAGAAAGGCGACCCCCGCGGACAGAAGGCCCATTCCGAGCCATTGCAGGCCGGCAAGACGTTCGTCGAAGAGTACCCACCCAAAGAGCGCCGAGAAAGCGGCATTCATAAGGCCCATGGTGCTGACTTGTCCCGCCGGAGCGTATCGGTAGGCTTGCGTCATCGTAAATTGGGACGCGGTGGCGAGAACGCCGATGATGAGAAGGCGGATCGCCTCCCTGGGATTTGGCAAATAGAAATTGCGGACGGCCAGCGGCGCGGAGAGAATGGTCGAGATCGCGACGAAATAGAGCACAATCAGGTTCACCCCGACCCGTGCGGTTGCCGCTCTCACGGCGACATATGCAAGACCGCTGAAAACAGCCCCGAAGAGTCCGATAATGGTCGCACCGATCGGGAGAGAGCGTGCTCCAGACCAGTCCGGACGAAGGAGGAGAATTAGTCCGACGAAAGCGATCGCGACCGCGACGAGCTGCCAGGGGTGGAGTTTTTCCCGAAGAAAGAGCCAGGAAAAGAGAATAACGAAGATCGGGGAGCACCAGAGCAGCATGACCGCGATTGAGAGCGGCAAATGCGCCATTGCATAGAAGACGCAGCAAAGCCCGCCGAATCCCGCGAGGCCCCGGATCGTCAGAATGCCCGTGCCCGGGGGAAAGAGCTTCTCGCGTCGGTAGAGGACGATCGCGAGAACCGGAATTAAATTGATGAAGGCCCTGAAAAATACCAGCTCGAAATGGGGGATCAGACCCGTGAGCTGTTTGACGAACACGGCCATGCATGAGAATGACAGCCCGCTTGCTGTCATCCAGGCTAACGCGCGACCGGGATTATCGCCCCGATTATCGCCCCGATTATCGGGTGAGGGGGCCCGAGGAGCGCCCGTACGAGACCGTGGTTTCTGAGATTTTTGTTCCGCCATTCCAGACCGTTTCGAAATATTCGCTTCTTCCCGGAGCAAATTGTGTTTTCGAAATCATGAGAATGGGACCCATTGCTTGCTGGACTTCGAAAAGCTCTGTTTGACTGTTGTAAAATCCTGTTGCGGCAACCGGGCCAATCGCCTCCGCACCACTACCGAGTTCATAGTGGCCGGGACAGTCCTTTTTGGCGCGAATCCAGTAAACCCGTTCATAGTGACGCGCGGCAGACGGATCGTTTACAAGTTCTTCGGGGACTTCAGTCCAGTGATTATGCGAAACCAGGATCCCGTTTTCAACGCGGGATTCCGTCGTCGAGGTCACCTGGAACTTTCGCCCTGAAATCATGAAGGACCTGGTACCGTACGCTGTCCAGTGACCTGTCATACCAGCGAACAGAGGATCGGTTTCGGCGGCAAAGCTTTGCCATGTCGACAGGAACAGCTGAAAAAGAAGAAGCCAGGAAAGCAGTCGCATGCCAGCGGCTGTAACGAGCCGGGTCGTGCTCGTCAAGCAGGATTTGCCTCGCGAGGTGGCGCCCGTTTTGCAACCCTGGCGGCCCATGGAGCATGGGGCTAGTTTACGTCGGGAAATGCTTGGAAAATGGGGAATGCGGGCGATTCTTCCGGTTGGAATCGCAATGCTTCTTTTCTTCGCCTGTGGCAGGCCCCCTGGGGAGGTCTCCCTCGCAAGTGATGGGGCGGGGGCGGTCGAGGTGAATGGAGTGGTGGGGTTCGGGAGTCAGTGTCCCTACGGCACTTTTTCGCGCCCCAATAGCGCGAAGTTGAATCTCTGGGACTGCAATATCGGCCGGAGTTCCGTCGAACTCGTCGAGCCGCTTCGGGCGCTTATTTTCCAGGTAGATTGCAAAAAGAAGCTGATCACCGTTCGCACGCTGGATGGAAAACTGGACACAACCTGGGAGGTCATGCCGAACGGGTCCTTTTTCTTCAGTATTGATGGAGGTACGGCCAAATTCCGCGACGACGGAGCGGGAAACGTAAACTGTGTTTCCCCTATGAGCACCGACGTTTTTGGTAAGATTGACTGTGCGAATCGGGACAAGGCCGTTATCAATTTCGAGTCTGTCTGGTGGTTGGGTAAGCCTTATACTCCACCGCCCGCGGCGCCCAGTCCGGGCGTCAGTCCCGCCGCAAGCGCCAGTCCGGGGACACCGATTCCTATTGCCACCGCGAGTGCCGCTCCAGTCGCGGGGCCGGGTCACCCGACTCCAACCCCGACCGCCATTCGCCCGTCGCCCGTCCCAACGCGCCACGTGCTTTCTTTTGAGCTGCAGGACGCTGCTCGCGAAACAAACACTGAATGCAAGCTGCCCAAGGGCTGCTACTTTTATTCGAGTGCCGCGGTCAAACAGTGCGAGTAGTTATTGACCCGCGCCGGCCTGATTCTGTTTCTCGAGTTCCCGCGCTCTTTCGAGAGTGGGACCGATACGTTTACCGGTCGCGTCTCTGTAAATCGATTTTGTCTGCTCGGCGCCGCGGTTTCTGTCCATCAGCTGCTTGACTTCCGCCGGGATTGACGCTGCCTGTTTTGCCCCGCACGCCGCCTGCACGTTGCAGACGTCCTTCATCGCATTCCCGATCTGCTCCCTGACATATTGGCCCAGCAGCGTGTTGTCGAGTTGCTTGTCGAAGGCGAGCCTGAGTCCCGCGAGTTGGAAGTCATTCCATTTTTTCTGACTTTTCAGGACACTCAAGTCGCTCAGGAGAAGCTTGGCGTCGTAATGGTTTTCTTTCTGTTTCTCGAACATGGCCCGGCCGATGTCGTGAGCCTGTCTGAGGAGCTGGTCTTTTTCCATATATGCCCGAAGTTGGTCGAGAGTCTGGACCGTACCGGGAATTCTGAAGCGGAGTTGAGCGGCTTCGATTTTGGCCCGGGCGGACTCCGCGTCGGCATTTGCTTTTGCCTGGGTGCTTTCATAACTGCGAATGGAAGTTTCGAGATTGCTCAGTTTTTCAGCCGTCTCGGCGCTATCTTTTTCATAACCGACCAGCTTCTTGGTTTCTTCAGCGTAGGTTTTATGTGCGTTCGATGCGTCCGTGTCAAACATCCGGCCAAAGAACCCTTTCTTTGCGCGATGTTTTGCTTTTAAGTCGTATTCGACAAGCGCTTGCTGGTTCTTAACGGCTTGCTCCTGAAGCTCGGCATTCAGTTTCTCCGCGTCCGTCCCAAGGCGGGTCTTTGCCGCTCTTTGAGCCTCGAGAGACGAATTGATTTCAGCTGCTCTTTTGATCAGTGCGTTTTGCTCCGCGATCAATTTCTTGTTGTTTTCGATTTCGTTGTTCATGGCTGCCTCGGTCATTCGGGTGAATCCGTCGGCATAGCTCTCGAAGAGATATGGTTTTTCATAGACGATCGGTTTGTCCCCGGCGTTTGCAGCCGCCGCAGCGAGAAAAATAGAAAGAATGCCAAAATTTCGTAATCTATTCACGATGACCCCCGATCATGGTCCAAGGTTTTTGTTCCGAGTCTCTATTTTGAAGTAAACGGTCGGGATTTTCTAGACATTTTCGATATCAATCGAACCCGGCTTGGCCAGAACCAAACCTCCATAATTCAGTTTTAAGCCCTTATAATTACTGAATTTAATTAAAGTGTTAAGATAAGATTATTAGATTTCAATATTTTCTTAGTTCGTTTAGAATTAAATAAGTCGGATATTACTTTTTCTGTACGTTAGCCCGATGGAGTTGATTTCAAATGAATTGGAAGAGCGCATATTTCGCCGCCTGTATCCTGCCGGTCGCTTTAGCGGCCTGCAAGCCGACCGTGCGCCAGATGAATCGAACCACCTCGTCCACGGAAACCGCCACTACGGAAACACCCGATTGCGCCAGCAACGGGGAGACGGGGTGTGTCACAAACGAATCATTTTTGGCGGGAGCGCCGCAGAGCAGTTTTTCCGGGCTGGAAGGAATACTCGCCCTGACGATTCCTGAGGGCTATTACAGCGGGACCGAAACCGCGACGGCAGTGGATTCGAACCTGCTCGCGGGAAATATCAAAAATGGCGTGACCCTTTTCGGTGTCACCGGTTCGTTTGCGGGAGCCGGCGCTTATGCCGCTTGTACGGACAATGCGCTTAACGCCGCCGAGTGCTCGACGGCTGCGAATCGTTACGTGACTGGGACATTGGGTGGTGCGGTGACCGGTGCCAACGGTCAACTCACGAAGGCGATTCCCGCAGGCTACTACGATGGGACGACGTCGGCCACGATGAGTGATACGAACCTGGTCGCGGCAAATCTCCTTTCAACTGCGACGATTTTTGGAGTGACAGGAAGCGTAAGCGCCTGCCTTGCCGGCAATCAGACGGGTTGCGTTTCGAGCGCGAGTTTTCCGTCGCAATCGACACCGGCTACTCCGGCGGCGGCGGGAAATGTTCTTACAGGCAAACAGTTCTATGCCGGTGGAGCGATGGTGACCGGGACGATGGCGGACAATGGCGCACCGACGATCACGCCGGGCACGGGTGCACAGGCTCTTTCGGCCGGGTACTATTCCGGTGGTTCGGTTCAGGGAGATGCTGATCTCCTCGCCGCGAACATCAAGAGCGGAGTTAATGTTTTTGGTGTGGACGGGAGTCTTACGGCGGCCTACGCGGCGTGTACGGACAACGCGCTGAATGCGGCTCAGTGCTCGACGGCTGCAAATCGTTACGTGACTGGGACGCTCGGGGGCGCAGTCACTGGCGCAAGCGGCGAGCTTACGAAGACGATTCCAGCAGGCTATTATGATGGGACGACGTCGGCCACGATGAGCGATGGCGATCTCCTCGCCGCAAACATCAGGAGTGGCGTAAATGTCTTTGGTGTTGACGGGACTCTTGCAGCAACCTACGCGGCCTGTACGGATAATGCTCTTAACGCCGCCGAGTGCTCGACGGCTGCGAATCGTTACGTAACGGGGACACTGGGCGGTGCGGTCACTGGCGCGAGTGGCGAGCTTACGAAGACAATTCCCGCAGGCTACTACGATGGGACGACGTCGGCGACGATGAGTGATGGCGATCTCCTCGCCGCAAACATCAAGAGCGGGGTCAATGTTTTTGGCGTGGACGGGAGTCTCACGGCGGCCTACGCGGCGTGTACGGACAATGCTCTGAATGCAGGTCAGTGCTCGACGGCTGCGAATCGTTACGTGACTGGAACGCTCGGTGGTGCGGTCACTGGCGCGAGTGGCGAGCTCACGAAGACGATTCCCGCGGGCTATTATGATGGGACGACGTCAGCGACGATGAGTGATGGCGATCTCCTCGCCGCGAACATCAAAAGCGGAGTGAATGTCTTCGGCGTGGACGGGAGTCTCACGGCGGCCTACGCGGCGTGTACGGATAATGCTCTGAATGCAGGTCAGTGCTCGACGGCTGCGAATCGTTACGTCACTGGGACACTGGGTGGTGCGGTCACTGGCGCGAGTGGCGAGCTCACGAAGACGATTCCCGCGGGCTATTATGATGGGACGACCTCAGCGACGATGAGTGATACGAACCTGGTCGCGGCTAATCTCCTTTCAACTGCGACGATTTTCGGTGTGACAGGAAGCGTAAGCGCCTGCCTTGCCGGTAATCAGACGGGTTGCGTTTCGAGCGCAAGTTTTCCGTCGCAATCGACACCGGCTACTCCGGCGGCGGCGGGAAATGTTCTTACAGGCAAACAGTTCTACGCCGGTGGAGCGATGGTGACCGGAAGCATGTCCGATCGAGGATCTGCCTGGGATCTAGCAACTGCTTTCCCGGGAGCGGGATATTACGGTGGAATAGCGTCAGCCGTGGCGGCCTCAAGTGTCTGCTCAACGCAGAACTTCCTGGGCTCCGCGGGAACGGCCAAATGTGTTTCCGGTTCAACGGCAAATCCGGCGGGCGCCGTGAATATTCTGTCCACCTACGAAGCTTGGGACGCAAATGGAACAAAGATTACCGGCACGATGGCCAATAACGGATCGCCGAGTTTTACCCCAGGCACCAGCGATCAGACGCTTTCGGCGGGCTACTATTCGGGCGGTACGGTCCAGGGGGATGCGGATCTCGTCGCGGCAAATATTAAAAGTGGGGTGAGTG
>Ga0208958_1000503_pt1 | contig 46493 bp, 42 predicted proteins | sample RifOxyB1_FD_184032 | JGI IMG/M metagenome (GOLD analysis project Ga0208958, IMG submission 184032) | Soil microbial communities from Rifle, Colorado - Rifle Oxygen_injection B1 (SPAdes) | ecosystem: Environmental > Terrestrial > Deep subsurface > Rock core/Sediment | place: Rifle, Colorado...
TGGCTATGACGGGGTGTTTGGGGAGGTGTCGATCTGGGCCTCCGACGCATTAGCTTCTGAGGTTAAACCCGCAGAGCAGCCGGATTTGTTTTCTTGACAGACGGGGCATAATAAGGGATATTGGTGGTAGTTATTAAATTTTGCGGGGGTAAACATGGCAAACAAAAAAATGACAGTTGCCTTTGGTCTTGAGGAAAATGTAGCTTGTGCTTTGGCCTATGTGGGCGGCTGGCTGTCGGGCTTAATATTTTTGCTGGTAGAAAAAGACAACGGCACGGTGCGCTTTCATGCCATGCAGAGCATTTTGGCTTTTGGTGGTTTGATGGTACTGATGTTTGTGCCGATTGTCGGCTGGGTGTTGAGCCCGTTTTTGTGGATTATTAGCTTTGTGGTCTGGCTTTATAGCGTCTACAAAGCCTACCAGGGTGAGAAGTTTAAGTTACCGATTGTGGGCAAAATTGCCCAGCAGCAGTTGAAGAAGATTAAATAATGTTTATGATTGACGGCAGTAATTAGTCTTTGATCGTTCTGGCTCGACAGCGGGCACTGCGACGTGCCACGTCAAGATCTTGCGCGCGACGTTGCCCGCCTGTCTACGCAGAGCCGTCAAGGTCGAGGTCCGACCTTATTGAAAAATTACGGTTTACTGTTTACAGATTACTGATTACTATTAAGTTGATGATATTTCAAGATCGAGAGGAAGCGGGTAAAAAGTTGGCCGATAAGGTAAAAGGATTTGTTTCCGGGAGCGCCCGCCTGCCGGCGAGGCAGGGTCTGGTGTTGGGGATTCCGCGAGGCGGAGTGGTGACGGCCAAAGTGGTGGCGGAGAAGTTGGGGTGGCCTTTGGATGTTTTGCGAGCCAAAAAAATCGGGGCGCCGGGCAATCCGGAACTAGCCATCGGGGCCAAGGTGCGGTCGCCATACCCTAAGCTTTCAGGAGTTAAACAAGTGGTTTTAGTCGACGACGGAGTGGCAACAGGGCATACGGTTGAGGCGGGAGTCAAGTGGCTTAAAGCCAACGGGGTTGAGAAGGTAATCGTGGCCGTGCCGGTGGCGGCTAAAGACTCGGCTAAAAAACTTAAAAAATTGGCCCCGCATGCGCGGGGTAAACCTGAGTGGGTTTGTTTGCTAGAGCCGGAAAACTTTTACGCCGTAGGGCAGTTTTACCGCCATTTTCCCCAGGTGACGGATGAAGAGGTGAGAGAGATTTTGGTATAATAAGCGGCCTGCTCGGAATTTATGTCTATTGAGCAGCAGAGAGCCAGCGAAATTAGCGTTTGGAGAGCCAGAGTGGAGCAGCTGCAAAGAAGAAGAGACCGATTTGTGGCCGCGAGCATTCCTGGTTGGGTATCAATGGCAGTGGTGCTGCCAAAACTCCTTCAAGAGGCATTTGATTCAAGTGAGCCGATTGAGTTTGGATTAAAAATTGCCGGCCCTTTATCAATTTTAGCTGGATGGGGGCTGTTTGAGGCGGCAGAGTATACAGAGCTTGCCCGACTGAAAGTTATAGACAATCTTCATAGGGCTGGAGAAGATGTAGCAGAAATGTTGATAGCTGGAAAATTTCCCTGGGTGAGGCATTTTGCTGATAGCGAGCCGACGTATATAAAAATACCCAGGTTGTTACGGGAGAGACGAGAGCGAGGTAGGGGGATGTAGGGATATTTGCTAGAATGGGGGTATGAAACTCGTAGTCGGGCTAGGGAATCCGGGAGAAAAGTATCAAAATACAAGGCATAACGTGGGGTTTTTGGTGGTGGATAGATTGCGCGAGCGTTTGGACGAGGGGAAAGATCGGGTGTTGTTTTTGAAGCCAGATAAATTTATGAACCAGTCGGGGGCGGTGGTAAAGGCTTTTTTAAAAAAGCATCCGAAGGTAAAGCCGGAGGAGATGTATGTGGCTCACGACGATTTGGACATAAAACTGGGAGAATATAAGATTTCTTTTGGCAAAGGACCCAGAGATCACAACGGCCTAAAGTCGATTTATGAGCAGTTGGGGACCAAAGAGTTCTGGCACGTGAGGGTGGGGATTGACGGCCCGCGGGGTGAGGTTAAAAGTGGCGAGGAGTATGTTTTATCCAGTTTTCGGCCGGAGGAAAAGTCAATAGTTAATTCAATAGTTAATTCGGTAGTTAAGGCGATAGTTAAATTATGAGTAAAACTGACAAAAAATCTCCCACTTCGCTGGGGGATTTACTCTCCGGCTATGATTGGGATAAGAAGAAATACATCAGCCGGGAGTGGCAGGATTATGCTTACCGGCTGGCGGTGGCTTTGGACGATTTGAAAAACAAATCACTTTACATGAAATTAGCCAAAGAAACACCCCGGGCCTGGCTGGAAGAAGCCAAAAACTTTGTCAAAGACGCTTACGAAGTCAAGAGCAAAGCGAGGCTGTTTATGTGGAAATTAAAAGAGATTAGAAAAGAGAAGAAGAATGAAAAGAAAAAGTAGTTTTTTTGGCCAAATATGAAGCAGCGGGTACATCTTTATATTTCGGGTATAGTCCAGGGAGTAGGGTTTAGGTATTTTTTGAAGCAGACGGCCGACGCTTTGGGTATTTTTGGTTGGGCAAAAAATTTGGCCGGCGGCAGGGTAGAGGTAGTGTTTGAAGGGGAGAAAGGGGCGGTAAAACAAGCGGTCAACGAAGCTTGGCAGGGACCGCCGGCGGGTAAGGTGAGAGAGGTTGAAGTGGTTGGTGAGGCTTGGCAGGGGGAGAAGGAGTTTGCTATAGTGAGGTAAGCCGACATGACTCGTAGAAAGACAAGCTTGTTTATTCTCGCAGGATATTTACTGGGAGTGGCGGTGACGGGGATAATTAGGGGAAAGATAGTTTTGCTGGCCGACTGGTTAGACGTGACGGGACTGTTTGTCGGCGGGGTTTTGGGTTGGCTGTTGGTGAACTTGGACCGGTTGGTTTATGTTTATTTTTCCCACGCAGGCACCCAAATGGCCCAGTACGCCAGATACCAGTTTGACCAGAAAAAATGGCGGGAGGGGTGGCGGATTTTGGAAATGAGGCAGGACGAGATGGAAGAGCTGACTTTCAGAAGCGCGCTGTTTCAGGCGGCGTGGGTGGTTTTGGCCTTGTTTGCTTTGACCTCGACGGCGTCACTTTTTGGTAAAAGTTTAGTGATGGGGGTGGGCTTGAAGATTTTGGTAGACGAGTGGCGGGATTACCTTTATGCTCGAGGGACACTCAAGCGCTGGCTGTTTTGGCAGGTGAAACGGGAGATAACCGATACAGAGGTGAAGGTTTATCTTTACGTGATGACGGCGGCGTTTTTGCTATTAACCCTGTTACTGCTATAATAGGGGCTTGAGAATGATAGTCAAAAAGCCGAATACGTTTGTTTTGGATCTGGGCGGGTCGGTGTTTGCCCCTAACAGCAGAGCCAAGGGGATTGATATTGCCTATCTCAAGCAATTTGAGAAGTTTATCAGAAAGCAAGTCGCCTTAAAGAGGCGATTTTTTATTGTCACCGGCGGCGGCTATGTGGCCCGCGAGTACCGCGATGCGGCGGCGGCGGCGGTGGGGGGAAAGATTGCCGACGAGGACTTGGACTGGCTGGGAGTACACGCCACCAGGTTAAACGCCCATTTGTTTCGGACGATTTTCCGTGACATTGCTTATCCGTGGATTTTAAAGCATTATGATTTGGTCGATAAGAAAGTGACCACGCCGGTGGTGGTCTGTGGCGGCTGGAAGCCGGGCTGGTCCACCGATTACTGTAGCGTCCTGGTGGCGGCGGATTACCATATCGACACGGTGATCAGCTTGACCAATGTTGACTATGCTTATGACAAAGACCCGAATAAGTATAAAGGGGCTAAGCCGATCAAAACCATGGGCTGGGACGAGATGATTAAACTGGTGGGTAAAAAGTGGCGGCCGGGAATGAACACGCCCTTTGATCCGGTGGCTTCCCGCGAGGCCAAGAAGTTCGGTTTGAAAGTGGTGATTGCCAACGGCAGGAAGTTTGCCAATTTGGAACGGATTTTAGACGGAAAAACTTTTACCGGCACGGTGATTGAGTAGCAGATGATGACGCTGGGGCAACCAGAGGGTGAAATAGCGGTGACCGGGCCGGTGAAGGACTATTTGGATTTAAGTTTTAAGCGGCGGTTGGTATTATACGGCCAGGAGGAGCAAGTCTTAGATTTTTTTCTCGGCCAGCCGCCAAACACAATTTTTCAGATACACCAGGTGCGGCAAGGCGCTTTTGAGGGGGGAGTGAAATACTCTGAAACTGTAATAAAAAGTTATCTTAGGAGTTTAAACGATGGCTTGGTCTCGTTGAATGGGGTTGAGTTAAGGATCGGCATAGTCCCAAATTATGGCAGATCAGGAAGGCAGGGATATGTTTTAATGACCCCGGGATTGGATGGTTATCAGCGCGTAGTTAAAGCTACCGCTGGCGAGAGAAAGGTAGATTTGTTGAGTTCCGAAGTTTGTCTTAGTAGAGTCAAGACTTTGACAAGAGTCTTAAAAGAAATAAAAAAAATGGAGCTAGTGACAGGGCTTTGGTCGGGCGAAAAGTTGTCTAGAGCCGAAGAATTGAGAGCTAATCTAATAGCAGAGCTTAGAGAGCAGATCGAGGCTTATCACGGAGGAAGCTTTAATGAATTTAGGGGTTGGGCTTTACGGGGAGTTGAAGATGCGGGCAAAGAGGAGAAGGCGTTTGAGGGGATGAGAGAGGTTTCAGGGAGTAAGGCTTGACAGAATTGGTAAAGGTAGTATACTAGGGGGGAGTATAACATTATCAAATGAAACAACTTCAAGGTAAACAGGATAAAGTTGAACAATCCCTGGCGCGGATTGAGGGGCAGGTGCGGGGCATCAGCAAGATGTACGGCGAGGGTAAGCCCTGTTTGGACGTGGTGCAGCAGGTGGCCGCTGCCCGGGAAGCTTTGGGGAGAATCGGCAGGGAGCTTCTTAAAGATGAAGCCACTCTGTGTATGACTAGCGAGAAAGAGAAACAAAAGTTTGACAAAATTTTAAAGCAGTTATTTAAAAGCTAGGAGTTATATATGCCAGCAGGGCATTTTACCGATCAAGACTTTGAGGACAAAGTCTTAAAGCAAAAAGGAGTGTTTTTCGTCGACTTTTACGCCGACTGGTGCGGGCCGTGTAAAATCTCCGGCCCGATCATCGACAAGCTGGCTGATGAGTACCAAGGCAAGCTGACTTTCGGCAAGGTCAATGTCGATGAGAACCAGGCCACCAGCCAAAAGTACGGGGTGATGAGCATCCCGACGGTGGTGGTTTTAAAAGACGGCCAAGAAGTCGATAGGATGATCGGCTTTGCCGGCGAGGAAGGCTATGTCAAGATGATTAAGAAGGCGCTGGGGGAATGAACGAAGTGCGTAAAGTGATCATCATCGGGTCGGGGCCGGCGGGGTATGCCGCGGCGCTTTACAACGCCAGGGCAGCCCTGGTACCGTTGGTTTTGGCCGGGGGAAAATGGGGCGGGCAGTTGATGCTGACGACTAAGGTGGAAAACTGGCCGGGGAGTAACGAGGGTATCATGGGGCCGGATTTGATGGAAAAGATGCGCCAACAGGCTAAAAAGTTTGGCGCCGAGATCGTGGACAAGAATGTGACGGCGGTGGATTTTTCGAAAAGGCCGTTTGAGATTCACCTCGGAGGAGTTCCGCCGGCCGGCGGACCACCGTCCGAGGTGTATTTGGCCGAGGCGGTGATCGTGGCTACCGGGGCAGAGGCCAAGATGCTTGAAGTTGGCGAGGAGAAGTTTTTGGGCCGGGGAGTGTCGACCTGCGCCGTCTGCGACGCGCCGTTTTACAAGGACAAAATCACTTTCGTGGTGGGCGGGGGCGACGCGGCCATGGAAGAGGCTCTGGCCTTGGTCAAGCACGCCAGGGAGGTGATTATAGTTCACAGAAGAGACCAGTTTCGGGCTTCGCAAATCATGCAAGATCGGGTGTTAAAAGACCACGCAGACAAGATTAAAGTCATCTGGGACAGCCAGGTTGCCGGAGTGGCGGGGGAAGAGAATTTAACCAAGATTGTGGTGGAGAATGTTAAAACTCAAGCCAAACAAGAGTTAGCGGTTGACGGTTTGTTTATAGCCATTGGCCATAAACCTAATACCCAAATTTTCAAAGGCCAGCTGGAACTTGATAAAAAGGGGTATTTGGTAACCCGTTGGGGTGATTTAGGAAACTTTCCCACCCAAACCAGCGTCACAGGCGTTTTTGGCGCGGGGGACGTGGTGGATTTTAGGTATCGCCAGGCAGTGACCGCGGCCGGTTTTGGAGTCATGGCCGCTCTGGACGCGGAGCGCTGGCTGGAACAGCAAGGATGATAGAGGTACTTAGAAGATTTCTAGGGCCAGCCCAGATTTTAGAGAAGGAAGATGTAGTGGTTGGGTCTGATTTCGATTTAGAAACAATAGGCGGAGAAAAGAGAAATTTATGGGTAGGGGAGAAGTTAGAGTTGGTGGCGGGAAATTTTAAGGGGGAGGGGGCGGTTTTGGAAATTAAGGGTCCGCGAGAGGCATGGTTGTCCTTACACCACATTGATGGCGGTTTAAACTTTGTGTGTCACTTTTGGACCAATGGTGGATTAACAGCGGGAAAAGGTGAACACCCTTATCCTGGGACGAACCGATTTAACTGGCAGATAGGGAAGGGCAAGAATTTTGTCACCCTTGATGTGGATACGGGTTGTTTAATCGCCTTTGATTTAGGAACGATGAGGCAGGTAAGATTAAGATTGAAGGAAAGCCAAAAAACTGACGGTTGACAAAAAAAATTATCTTTGTTGTAATTTAGTTCATGGCCGAAGCTAAAAAAGAAACCAAAAAGGGCAAAAGCTTACTCCAACCGATTTTGATTGGTTTGTTAGTGATTGCCGCTTTTGCCATCGGCAGCATGTGGACGGAACTTAAAATGCTCAAAGGCGGGACGGGATTGGTGGGGACGACTCAGCAGGCAGGCCAGGGGGCGGCCGGTAGTGAAGCGGCGCCGGAAGAAATTACCGAGTTGACCGATGAGCAGTGGCAGGAAGTTTTGGCCAAGCCGGCAGCGGTTAAAGGAGACGAAGGGGCAGAAGTAATCATGGTGGAGTTTACCGATTATCAGTGCCCGTTTTGTAAGCGCCATTTTGACCAAACCGCAGCCCAAATCGATCAGGAATACACTGCTACGGGTAAAGTGCGTTACGTGATTCGGGATTTGCCTTTGTCTTTCCACCAAAATGCCCACGCGGCGGCCGAGGCGGCCCGGTGTGCCGGCGACCAGGAAGCCTATTTTGAATACCACGATAAGCTGTTTGAGACCCAGACCGCTTGGGCGGAACTGGCTGACCCGAATGAGACTTTTAGCGGTTATGCCGGTGAACTGGGGCTTAATAGGTCAACTTTCTCCAGTTGTCTGACCGACGGCAAGTATAAGGCCCAAGTGGATGAGGATTTGGGGCTAGCCCAAAAAGTGGGCGCCAATGGCACGCCGACTTTCTTCATCAACGGCAAGGCATTGGTCGGGGCCCAACCCTTTGCGGCCTTTAAGGCCATGCTCGACGCGGAACTTAATTAGGCGCCGGGCATCAGCTTCTAGCTTCTAGAATTACCCTATAGAGTTGAAAATTCTGATTATTTATGATATTGGTGTCAGTATTATGGAAGGAGAGAGGAAATTTGACAGAGGTGGAGTCGGAGAAGAGTTTACGGTTAAAGCCGGAACCCCTCTTGAAGCTCTTATGAGTTTAAGGGCGTCGGTGATAATGTCAGAAAGGATGCCGACCATGATACAGAGAGGAGAAGCCAGGCGAAAGTCTTTTTTAGACGCGGTGCGATTTTTAAGAAGAACACCCGATGTAGACAAAAGAAAATCTTTATTAGAGGGTCTTAGGTCGACCGAGCCTGGGGTAGCCCAAAAAGTAGAGCGGACTTTGAACTTAACCAAGGCAATTGTGGTGATGATGCAGACGGCTAAAAGCCAGGGTTGAAAACGGTAGGGTTTGGTATAATTGGCGCTATGAAGAAATTGGCACTTGGGTGTTTGAGTTTCATTATGTTTTTGTCTCTGGCGGTTGTAGTTCCCGCCTACGTCCAAGGCTTCGGCGAGGCAAAGGAAGCCACCGAGGCGGCGTCGACGGTGGCGACCGAGTCGGCCACCAAGCAAATCGAAGCGGCGGTTAAGGAGGACATTACCGAGAGAACCTCGCCGGCCAAAGGCAGACTAGAGCGGTATTTAGCCGAGAAGGAGTTGGGAGAGCTTTCTTACAGGAACTTTTTACAGCACGCCATTAGAAGAGCGGTAGCCCAGGGAGTCTCGGCCAACACCATCGTTTTGGTGCTACTTTTTCCGTTGGTGGCAGGGTTGATTGCCGCTGGCCGCCATCTTTTGGGACTAACCGGATTTGGCATTTTTGTGCCGGCGATGCTGGCGGTGGCATTCCTTGCTACCGGGATCAAGGTGGGCATGGTTTTGTTTGTAGTGATTTGGCTTTTGGCGACTGCCTCCAGGGGGTTGACGGGCAGGTTAAAGCTGCAGTATCTACCGCGAATGGCGCTGTTGATGTGGTTTGTGTCGGTGGGGGTGTTGGCGGTGATGCTCGCGGCAGTCAACATCAACTTTGGGGAACTCTCGGCCGTGTCGATTTTTCCGATCTTGATTTTGATGTTACTAGCCGAAAACTTTATCGAAGTCCAGGCGGGCAAAAGCGGCCGGGAGGCTTTTCTGGTGACTTTGCAGACTATCATTATGGCGGTAGCGGCGGCTTTGGTGCTGCGGCTTGATCTGGTGCAGCGCCTGGTGCTTTTAAACCCGGAAATTTTTCTGCTCGCGGTGGCAATATTTGACGTTTACGTGGGCCGCTACGTGGGCTTGAGGGCTTTGGAGTGGGTGAAGTTTAAAAAACTACTTAGATAAGTGGTTGGGGGATTATGAGGCGCAGCGACATTTTGGGCATGAACGCCAGAAACCACTTGTATCAGTCGCGCTACAACAAGCCCAAGGGTAAAAAGATTGCCGGCTCGAAGTTACTGACTAAGTCGACTTTGAGAAAAGCGAGGCTGGCCGTGCCTAAACTTTACCGGGTGTTTAAAAGAGAAGAGGCGGTGGAAAAGTATGATTTTATGAAGCTGCCGGAGAGTTTTGTGGTCAAGCCCAGCCAGGGTTTGGGCGGAGAAGGGATTTTGGTAATTGAGCGAGGAGGGGAATATGCCGGCGAGTGGGTGACGGTGGACAAACAGTTGGTGGCAGCCAACGATTTAAGGCTTCACATCAAGGATATCTTGGCGGGCAAGTACTCGATGCATGATTTGCCGGACACGGCCTTTGTGGAGGAGAGGGTGAGGGTGCACCCGAGATTTAGCCCAATTTCCTTTCAGGGGACGCCGGATATAGGGGTGTTGGTGTTTAACCGGGTGCCGGTGATGGCCTTTTTGCGGTTGGCGACCAGAGAATCTCACGGCAAAGCCAACATGTTTCAGGGGGCGGTGGCCTGCGGCATTGACATGGCCACCGGAGTGACCACCGACGCGGTCAGACACACCAGCCAGATTACTTTTTTCCCGGGAACCAGAAGGAAGCTTAGAGGCATTAGGGTTCCCCGGTGGGATAAAGTTTTGAGGCTGGCGGTGGAGGCGGCCGAGGCGGTGGGGTTGGGGTTTTGCCGGGTGGACGTGGCGCTTCAGCCGAAGTTAACCCGTGAGGGGAAACTGAAAAGCAAGCCGATGGTGCTGGAGGTCAATTCCCAACCGGGCTTGAAAATTCAGCTGGCCAATGCGGCGGGGTTAAGGCGGAGACTGACGCGGGTTGAGGGGCTTAAGGTGAAGACGGTGAGGCAAGGTTTGGAGATCGGCAAGCAATTGTTCGCCGCTCGGGACGAAGCCGAGTCGATTCAGGGCGGGGTGGTGCACGTGGGGGTGTTTGAGAACCTGGAAGTGGAGGATTTTTTGGGAGAAAAACACCAAGTGGCGGCCAAGATTGACACCGGCGCCTTTAGGACCTCGATCGACGAGGCTTTGGCCAAAAGGCTGGGGTTGACAGACCCGGAAAACGTGCTGTGGAACGTGGGTTATAGAAGCGCCTTGGGCAGGGAAGAGCGGAAAGTGGTGGGGCTGACTTTTTGGCTTCGCGATAAAAAGATCAAGACCAGCGCTTCGGTGGCAGACAGGTCTAAACTCAAACGGCCGATGATTGTCGGCAGGAGGGATTTATTGGGATTTTCTTTGCGGGTGAGAGAGAAGGAAGCCGAGCAGGAGGCTTAATAAATCAATGTTGTTTGTTGATAGCGATTGGCAGAAAAGCAAAGAGGCGGTACGGCAGGCGCTTGGTCGGGTTGATAAAAATTTGGTCGGCATCGGGGTGACGGCGTTTAACCGGATCAGCCCCGCCTTGGTATCGGATAAGTTTCAGTTGGTGTGCCACCGGGCCGGTTCGGATTTGCCATATTTGAGAAAAATTGCCAAAGTGACGGCTATCTCCGAGAGTTGGCCGGAAACGGCGGGGATGACGAGGTACAACAGTTTGGCGATTTTACAACACCCGGGAGTGGAGCAGTATTTGACCAGTCTAGGTAAGGTTGGGGTGTTTGTTTACAAAACCAGCGAGCGGGTGGACAGGCTGTGTGACGAGCGGGGTTATCAGTTGATTGCCAACCGGCACGAGATCAGAGATAAGTTTGAGAACAAGAAGGATTTTCGGGTGATCGGTAAAAAAATTGGCCTGAAGATGATCGGGGGCGAGACGATAAAGATTGATGACTTAAGCGACGAGAAATATGGAGAGTTAGTTGGTAAGATGGGGGATAAACTTGTTCTGCAGCTGACCGAGTTGTCCCGCGGCGGCGGGTCGGGAACTTTTTTTATTAACAACAAGGGTGATCTTGAAAAATTCAGAGAAGTGGTGGCGGAAAAAGGGGAGAATCGGGAAGAAGAGGAGAAGCTGACGTTTGTCAATGTGACCCAGTTTGTCGAGGGAATTGCCGGCAGCATTACCGGCTGTGTCACAAGAGAAGGGGTGCTGACCGGGGTAGTTCAGACCCAGGTGGTGGACGTGCCCGAGCTGGTGCGACGCGACACCGGCCGCAGTGGAGTGTTTCGGGGGCACGACTGGAGTGTATTTCACTATTCGGACAAGGTTCAAAGACAGGCCGAGAAGATGGCCGAGGCTTTGGGCGGCTTTATGGCGAAAGAGGGCTATAAGGGGATTTTTGGCATTGATTTGATCATCGACCGGGAGCGGGACGAGGTGTACCCGGTGGAGTGCAACCCCCGCTACACCGGGGCGTTTCCGGTTTACAGCCTGCTTCAGGCGCAAGCGAACGAAGTGCCGCTGGACGTGTTTCAGCTGTTGGAGTTTTTGGGGGTTGACTACGCTTATGATTTTGAGGCGGTCAATCAAAGCTGGAAAACGCCAAAGTTTGGAGCCCACCTGGTGCTTCACAACCGCGACCACGAGAACTGGGTGAGGGCGGGCGGGGAGCTGGCGGCAGGGGTGTATCGGTTTAAGGTTGAGGCAGACGACAAGGTGGAGCTGACATTTTTAAGGGAAGGCTTTCAGCCGGAGGATTTGCGGGGAGAGGACGAGTTGGTGTTGACCGACGGGGTGCCTTACAAGGGGGATTTGATTAAACCGCATTTACGCTGCGGCAAGTTGATTTTTGCCGGCAAGGTTTTAAACAAGATTCATGACCAGTTGACGGCGGAAGCCAGCGCTGTGGTCAAAGAAGTTTACCGCCGGTTTGACTTTCAGGTGGTGGACGTGCCCGAGGACGACTGGCGCTGGGAGAGAAGAATGGCTAGTGAAGCAAACGCTTGACAGCTTAAGGTTATAGGTTATAATACGGGCAAATTTTAAAAAAGGACAGAAAATGGTCATCGGCGAAAGACTGGCAGCAAGAGGAGACCAAGCACGACTGGGCACATCTCATTTAGTGGAAATGGCTACGGGGACCTTAACTTTGGAAAATAACCAGGCGATTGTGGAGCTAATCGAGAGGCAAAATCAGGTAAAGGCCGACCTACGTTATCGAAAATTTGAATATATTTACGACTGGGTTCAGAAGGCGAGGGATATTAGGGATTGCGATTTTCATACGGATGAAATTTTCTTGATTTATTTAGAAGGAAAAGGTTATCAAAAAGGAATTGCTGAAACTGGACTGTTAGTTGAAGGGGTTAACGAGACAGTAATGTATATGGTTGATAGAGAACGAAGAGGTTTAATCGTAGAAGAGGTGGGATTTTATAGAGAACTTATTGGGAAGGGGGTCACTTTTAGGCTGCCTATATCCCCACAGGGCAAGATTTTTTTTGGAAGAGACAAGATTATGGTAAGGTTGGAGGAGAAAAAGCCAGAACCAGAATTTCCTAAGCATGTTAAATCTTACTTTGGTTCTTTAGAGGATGAGAATATTAGTGGTTGGATGGGGATGATCAATGTGGTCGATGTTGACCTGATAGAAAAAATGGGAAAATGGCAAGATGGGTTTGATTCTGTAACTTCAGACTTGAAAAGTGGTGGGGAAGTAAAAAAGAAGCAATACAGAAGACTTGATAAACAAATGAGGTGGATGGAAAAAAGGCTAGCAACCTACGGTAATCAACCACATGATGGATTTGTTGACGAAGCCGTGGATTTAGTAAGGACGCTGAGAAAATTTGAGCTTACCAAGGAAGTGTTGCAGGCTGATTTTAGGAGTAGTGACTAAAGTTGAAAAATTGAGGTTTTTCACTAGGCTGAATATACAGCTAAGCTGATAAGGGCAAAAAGAGAATTTAATGTTTACCTAATGAGGTGTAATGATATTATTTCGAATCTTTAATCTTTGGAAAAGCCATAGAAGCTAGAATTGCACTAATGGTTCCGACTGCAACGTCTCCTAAAAATTCTGGATTTGGTTTTGATAAGTTTTCAACTAAGACATTAATTAAAGTTACAGAAACAACAGTTAAGGCGTTCCGCTGCGAGTTGGTAAGCCTAAACATTTCTGTTGACTCTATAGGAGTTGATATAATTTCTAGAGAGGTTATTAAGAATCTGTTTAGATGAAAGAGTGCTTGAGATGCGTTAAAGTTGCCAATGTGATTTTCTAAAAATGTTCCTTGACCAAGAATGTATGGATCAATTCTTTTAGCAAAATTCATGGCTACGCCAGCAGTTATACCAATGAAGCCAACTGTTTTTGTTAGAGATCTTTCTGTTTGCGGCATAATTTGGCTATGCTATCATAGTTATAGGATATTGGAAGCTTTTGATAGAATACGGTATGAGGAGGGGTAAGATAAAAGTTGCCGTGGGGATTTCTGGTGGGGTCGATTCAGCGCTGGCGGCGGCGCTTTTGAAAGAGAAAGGGTTTGACGTCACCGGAGTGTTTATGGAGTGCTGGAACGAGCCGGGGTGTAGGACCGACGAGGACAGAAAAGACGCGCTTAAAGTGGCCTTGAAGCTAAAAATCCCTTTTAAGGTTTTGGACTTTAAAAAGGAATATAAAAGAAAAGTGGTGGATTGGTTTTTTGGGCAGTACCAAAAGGGCAGAACGCCTAATCCTGATATAGTTTGTAATAGAGAGATAAAGTTTGGTAGGTTTTTATCGTGGGCAGAAAAGCACGGTTTTGATTATATAGCTACCGGACATTATGCCAGAATATCGCAAACCGCCCACATGCCTTTCCAGAAAACCACAGGTTCGCTGGCCAGCGCCAGCGACCTCTTGCGTACTCGCCCGGCTGAGTCGCCTAAGGCGACACCAGCTCAGCCAGGCTCCGTAAGCTTTTCTGTAAAGGACGCGGGCGATTTACGTTTACTTCAGGGTGTAGATAAGCAAAAGGATCAGACGTATTTTTTGGCGCTGTTGACGCAGAAGCAGTTAGGAAAGGCGATGTTTCCGGTAGGCCACATGTTAAAAAGCCAAGTGAGGCGGGAGGCGAAAAAGCGGGGCTTGGCCGTTTGGGATAAAAAGGACTCGACCGGGATTTGTTTTATCGGCCACGATTACCGCTTTGACGAGTTTTTGAAAAGAAGGATTGCCGAGCATCCCGGCGAGGTGGTGGATACTAGCGGTAAAGTAGTCGGCAAGCACCGCGGGGTGGAGTTTTACACCATCGGCCAACGGCACGGGTTTGAGGTTAAGCTCGCCTCGACCCAAAGACCCAAACTTTATGTGGTTGCCAAAGAAGCAAAGACAAATCGGTTGGTGGTGGGAAGCAAGAAAGACCTTAAAAGAGGCGAATTTAAAGTTGAGGGGTGGAGCTTAATCGGGGGACCCCGCATCACATTGGGTGCGGGGTTGCGAGTACGCATCAGACACCAGGGGGAGCTTACGGGGTGTAGGGTTTTGGGAAAAACAGTTAAGCTTAAGAAGTTAGTGGAGGGTGTAGCGTCGGGGCAGGTGGCGGTAATTTACAGGGGGGAGGAGTGTTTGGGCGGGGGAGTGATTGAGGATTGACCGGTTGAAAGGGAGTGATATATAATATGGTCATCATGACATAAGAAAGGCAACCAGTTTGTGGGGCTTTGATCCCGACTCTGGTCGGGACTTTTTTTGTCCGCGTAAAGCTTACGCCACGCGGCAAGCGCAGAACGGTTACGAGGTAAGCTTTTAAAAAGAAGGTTTACCCCGTGATCGCGAAGCGATTTTACGGGGCTCTTTGAAAAGTAAAGATCACTTTGTCAATTCAATTAGTGGTAGAACGTTAATTTTTTTTGAGAGTTTGATCCTAGCTCAGGATAAACGCTGGCGGCGTGCCTTAGGCATGCAAGTCGAATGCAGACGCAAGTCGTGCATGGCAGACGGGTGAGTAACGCGTAGGAATCTACCCCTTGGTGTGGAATAACCCCGAGAAATCGGGGATAATACCGCATAAGTTCTCCGGAAGAAAGGCCATAACTGGCCGCCGAGGGAGGAGCCTGCGTCCTATCAGCTTGTTGGTGAGGTAATGGCTCACCAAGGCTATAACGGGTAGGGGGCGTGAGAGCGTGTCCCCCCACAAGGTCACTGAGACACGGGGCCTACACCTACGGGTGGCAGCAACTAGGAATTTTGCGCAATGGGCGAAAGCCTGACGCAGCGACGCCGCGTGCGGGATGACGGCCTTTTTGGTTGTAAACCGCTGTGGAGAGGGAAGATAATGACGGTACCTCTCTAGAAAGCACCTGCTAACTACGTGCCAGAAGCCTCGGTGATACGTAGGGTGCAAGCGTTATCCGGATTTACTGGGCGTAAAGAGTATCGTAGGCGGCTGAATAAGTGATTGGTGAAATCCTTGGGCTCAACCCAAGAACTGCCAGTCATACTGTTTAGCTAGAGTGACTTCGGAAAGGTTGGAATTCTCGGTGTAGGGGTGAAATCCGTTGATATCGAGAGGAACACCAAGGGCGAAGGCAGGCCTTTAGGAGTCTACTGACGCTGATGAACGAAAGCTTGGGTAGCGAACCGGATTAGAGACCCGGGTAGTCCAAGCCGTAAACGATGCCCACTAGATGGCCCCCGCTTTGCGGGGACTGTCGCAAGCTAACGCGTTAAGTGGGCCGCCTGGGGAGTACGGCCGCAAGGCTAAAACTCAAAGGAATTGACGGGGAAATGCACAACCAGGGGAGCATGTGGTTTAATTCGATACAAAGCGATGAACCTTACCTGGGCTTGACATCTATTTGACAACTCTAAGAAATTAGGGTTTTCCGCAAGGACAGATAGACAGCTGCTGCATGGTTGTCGTCAGCTCGTACCGTGAGGCGTCGGCTTAAGTGCCGTAACGAGCGCAACCCCCACTGCATGTTGCATATCATGCGGGACTGCCTTGCTAGAAGCAGGGAGGAAGGAGGGGATGATGTCAAATCAGCACGGCGCTTACGTCCAGGGCAACACACATCCTACAATGGCGAGGGACAGCGGGTTGCGAAGCCGCAAGGCGGAGCTAATCCTTCAAACCCTCCCTCAGTTCGGATTGTGGGCTGCAACTCGCCCACATGAAGTTGGACTTGGTAGTAATCGCGGATCAGCAGACCGCGGTGAATGCGTTCCCATTTCTTGTACACACCGCCCGTCACATGAGGAAAGTCGGCAGCGCCCGAAGCAGTCCCGCTTGCGGGACGACTAAGGTGAGGTCGGCGATCAGCGTGAAGTCGTAACAAGGTATCCGTTCTGGAAGGAGCGGATGGATCACCTCCTTTCTAAGGAGAAATTTTTGCCTCTGAGGAGATCACCTCGTAAAAAACGAGACCCGTTCTGCCACTTGTTGAGTTGACAAATTTACCCCACGTCGCTAAAAGCTATGTGGGGTTTTTTGTGTTAAAATAACTTCTCGAGGGCGCTTAGCTCAGTTGGTTAGAGCGCAGTCCTGATAAGACTGAGGTCCATGGTTCGAGTCCATGAGCGCCCACAATTTATTTATTCCGTTTGTTAAGATAAAATGTTGCTATGGGTTCTCAACCTGGTTTACACGAGGTTCCGGCAAGCGAAGAGCTTTCTAAATATGAGAAAAGTGATGTTGTTGCCAAGGTAATTGACTGTATTGATCGTAAACTGGATGAGGGACAGACTTCCACTATTTTGCTAACTGGCGGTCCGGGAGTGGGTAAATCAACGGCTTCTTATGAAGTGCTTGATTACTTAAAACTAGAAAGAGGCTTAGAGTCAGTGTGGATACAAGCTCCCGACATCGGCAGTGAAAAGACAAGAGATAGAATAATCCATATGGGCAACGACAAAGTCTTATTTATAGATTCAGTTGATAATTTATTTCCTTCTTCTAAAGACCCCGATGAGGTGGCTGAAACAGTGAAGCTATTAAAAGATTTAGCCCAAAAAGGAGAGGGTCCAATAGTTATAGCTAACATCCATGATCCCTATTTAGTTAAAAGAGAGATTAAAACAACCCATCTTCCTTTAAGAGACCAAATACTAGGTGATACAGGCTTGTTTTCTGATACAAAACAACATTTTGTCGTTGAAGATCGGTTTGTTAATGAAAAAGCCATGAGCGTGGCGGTAAAAAGACTGATAGGTCAGGCTGATATTCACGCGAGTTGGGCTACCTTTATTCAGCTTGAACTTGAAAAACACGAAGTTAATAAACATAGCGAAACAACCTTTGCATTGTCTTTACTAAAGAAAGATTCTATGCCAGGGAGTTTGAAGAAATCTTATGTTTTAGGCAGTGAAGATGAGGTCAGGACTTGGTTTAACGATGCTATTGAAGATGCTAGAAAGGTGGGAGAAGAATTTTATCGGGCTTATTATGAGCCAGACAGCGAAAGTGAGGCTTTCAAGGGACTAGTGCGATTTGATGTAAGCTAGGATCTGGTTCGAGTCCATGAGCGCCCACTTTTAAGTTATTTAAGCTTGACGCGTCTTAATAGTAGTGTTATCATACATTTTGCCAAATTTTTAGGGAGAAAAAACTCTTAAATGCAAACTTTAAACCAAGGAAAATTAAACCAATGGGGTATTTTGCCGTGTTGATTTAACAGGTTTAAAAGTGAGCGTTTAGGTTAATCTCCCTCAAGGGAGATTTTTTTCGGCAAGGATCAAGGTTGGCTGGGCCCATGGCGCAGTTGGTAGCGCGTCTCGTTTGCAACGAGAAGGTCGTCGGTTCGACCCCGACTGGGTCCACCGCGTAAAGTCCCGCTAAGCTGGACCACGCGGCAAGCACGCGTAAAGCAGGCAAGCGGTTACGAGGTAAGCTTTTAAAAAAGAAGGTTTACCCCGTGATCGCGAAGCGATTTTACGGGGCTCTTTGACAAGTGAAGAGAATACCGATCTTTATAGCCAAATATTTTGGTCTATTTGAATTAAAGCAGTCGGTGGATGCCTTGGATGTATTAGCCGAAGAAGGACGTGCCAGGCCACGATAGGCGTCGGGGAGCTGCCAAGAAGCTGTGATCCGGCGGTGTCCGAATGGGAAAACCTCCTCATTAGTAATAGTGGGGGCCCCGACAGCGCAAGCTTGTCGGGGGGGGAACCCGGGGAACTGAAATATCTAAGTACCCGGAGGAAAAGAAATTAAATAAGATGCCGTCAGTAGCGACGAGCGAAAGCGGTCTAGTCCAAACTCCGACATTACGTCGGAGGGTTGTAGGGCTCCAATATGGGACTACGAGAGATAGTCGAACAACTCGGAATAGTTGGCCAAAGAAAGTGAAAGCCTTGTAGATGAAATTTTGAGTAGCTCTAGGAGATTCCTGAGTACCACGAGAGACGGCAAACTCTTGTGGGAAGCCGGGGCGACCACGCTCCAAGACTAAATACTAATACATACCGATAGTGAACAAGTACCGTGAGGGAAAGGTGAAAAGAAGGGTCGATGACCCAGTGAAATAGTACCTGAAACCGATTGCTAACAAACAGTGGGAGGGCCGACGTAAGTCGAGCCTGACCGCGTGCCTATTGAAGAATGAGCCGGCGAGTCTTTGCTGGTGGCAAGGTTAAGTCGCTTGAAGCGACGGAGCCATAGTGAAAGCGAGCCTGAATAGGGCGATTAGTTGCCAGCAGAGGACCCGAAGCCGAGCGATCTATTCATGAGCAGGGTGAACCTCGAGTGATATCGGGGGGAAGCCCGAACCTGTGTATGTTGCAAAATGCTAGGATGACTTGTGAATAGAGGTAATATGCCAAACGAGCTCGGAGATAGCTGGTTCTCCCCGAAATATATTTAGGTATAGCCTTTCCTTATTTAGGCGCAGGGGTAAAGCACTGGATGGGCATTAGGGACTTGTCTCTGATGCTCAACCAAACTCTGAATACTGCGTTGATAACGGAAGGAGTCAGTTGCTGGGGGCTAAGCTCCAGCCGCAAAAGGGAAACAACCCAGATCTCCAGCTAAGGTCTCTAAATCACTTGCTTAGTTTGTAAGGAGGTCGTAGTCCTTAGACAGCCAGGAAGTCGGCTTAGAAGCAGCCATCTTTGAAAGAAAGCGTAACAGCTCACTGGTTGACGGAAGACGGCGCCGAAAATTTATCGAGGATAAAGCAGTGTACCGAAGCTGAGACCCCGACAGCGCAAGCTTGTCGGGGGGTAGGGGAGCGTTCTAAGGGCAGTGAAGGGCCGATGTAAATCGCGCCTGGAGCGCTTAGAAGTGAGAATGCCGGCATGAGTAGCGGAACTCCGGTGAGAATCCGGAGGGTCGAAAGTCCGAGGTTTCCTACGCAACGTTCGTCGGCGTAGGGTTAGTCGGGCCTAAGGCAAGCCCCGTGTAGTGCGGGGGTAGTCGATGGACAACAGGTTAATATTCCTGTACCGGTGACCAATCGTTATTCCCGACGCAAGTCGGGATAAACAGCTGGGGTGGGACGGAATTTGAGAAGTCGAGCGTCTTATTGATTTGACGTCTAAAAGGCGAGTCAGTCCCGATGTGAAAATCAGTCGGGACGACGGCGAGTCTTGATGGAGAGTTCTCCTTTGGGAGAGCAATTCGACCGGCTTAAGTTTCCGAGAAAAGCATCGCAGCGAGAAGGGTCACCGCCCGTACCGCAAACCGACACAGGTGGACAAGTCGAGTAGACTAAGATCAGCGGAAGAACGGTGGTTAAGGAACTCGGCAAATTAGCTGGGAGTAATTTTGAGAGATTCCCTGTCCGACGTTACGTCGGACCGCAGCGAAAGAGTGCCAAGCGACTGTTTAACAAAAACACAGGTCTATGCAAAGGCGCAAGCCTAGGTATATGGGCTGAAACCTGCCCAATGCCGGAAGGTTAATTGAGAGGGTGACGTCCGACTTCGGTCGTGACCGAGCCTTCGATCGAAGCCCCGGTGAATGGCGGCTTTAACTATAAGAGTCCAAAGGTAGAATCGCTGCCTTTGTAAAATTTTGCTATATGCTGGAAACTCCGAGAATCTTGAACTACTGCCTGTTTATGTGTAATACTACACATAATGGGAAGTAAAAAAGTTACAAGTGCGGACAATCAGCAGGAAAGGCTAAAAACGATTGGTTGGATAGTTGGTTTCACAGATGGTGATGGTTGTTTTTGTATTTCGATAAACAAAAACCACAGATTAAAACTTGGTTGGCAAGTGGTTCCTGAGTTTGTAATAACTCAAGGAGAGAAAAGCCTAGAGAGCTTAAAACTTGTTAAAAAGTTTTTTAAATGTGGAAGAATCTTTATTAATCGAAGACATGACAACCATAAGGAAGACCTTCATAGATATTGCGTGAGAAGTATAGCTGACTTAGAAGAAAAGATAATTCCTTTCTTTGAGAAAAATCAGTTAAAAACCTACAAAAGAAAATCATTTGAGACTTGGAGTAAAGCAGTGAAGTTGATGATAAACAAAAGACTTCATTTAAGTATGAAAGGGATTAGAAAGTTAGCAGAAATGTCAGCGGAGATAAACCAACAGAAACGACCAAAGTTTTTAGAATCCTCAGAGACTATACGCAGAAGTCCCGCTAAGCGGGATAAGATATAGTCCGATCTCATAAGCGATTATGAGTTAACATTATTAAGAGCGAAGTACCTTGTCGGGTAAGTTCCGACGCGCACGAAAGGTGTAACGACTTGGCAACTGTCTTGACCACTGATCCGGTGAAATTGAAATGGCTGTGAAGATGCGGCCTATTGACTGCAGGACAAAAAGACCCCGTGGAGCTTTACTATAACTTGACATTGGTTTATTTAAGTTGATCGTCTAGGATAGGCGGGACCCCGACTTTATGTCGGGGGCCAGTGTAATACCGCTCGTTAACTTGAGTAAATCTAACTTATGATCTCTGGAAACGGGATTAGGGACAGTGTCTGGGAGGTAGTTTCGCTGGGGAGGTGGTTTGCTAAAAAGTACCGCAAACGCGCAAAGGTACCCTTAGCGCGGATAGAAATCGCGCTGAAAGTGTAAAGGCAAAAGGGTGCTTGACTGTGACACTTACAAGTGAAGCAGGAGCGAAAGCTGGCCTTAGTGATCCTCGAATCCGTTGTGGAACGGATCGGGCTTATCGGATAAAAGCTACCCCGGGGATAACAGAGTAGTCGCACCCAAGCGTCCACAGCGACGGTGCGGTTCGCTACCTCGATGTCGGCTCAGGGTATCCTGGGGGTGTAGAAGCTCCCAAGGGTTGGTCTGTTCGCCCATTAAAACCCTACGTGAGCTGGGTTCAGAACGTCGCAAGACAGTTCGGTCTCTATCCGCAGTCAACGTTGGATTCTTGAGGGAAGCTGACCTCAGTACGAGAGGACCAGGTTGGGCCAGTCCCTAGTGTGCCGGTTGTCGCATCAGCGGCACTGCCGGGTAGCTACACTGGTTCGGGATAACCGCTGAAAGCATCTAAGCGGGAAGCCCATCCCAAGATGAGGAATCCCATTAAGATCCCTGGGAGACTACCAGGTGATAGGCAGCCGGTGTAAGTGCCGTAAGGCATTTAGCCTAGCTGTACTAATCGATCGATCGAAAATAGACCAATTTATTTTGGCTATAAAGAACGAGTATTCTCTTTAAAATAACTTTCCCGGTCTTTAGAGCGTTGTCGAACCACCTCTTTTACCGGTTTTACCGAGTATCCTCGGCAGAGCCGGGACCATCCCGAACAGAGTCGTGAAAGGCAGCAGCGGGGACGATAGGTCCGACGCAAGTCGGACTGAAAATACCTCAAGGCCGGGATTTTTTGTGGGTCTTACTCCCAGGGATAAACGATCCAGACGTCGTTGTCGATTTGGCGGGCAAAAATGTCTGGTTTGACGCGCGAGCGGGGTTTGTAGTGGAGAGCTGCGGTGGTGATCATTTGGGGCTGATGGGTTTTGACCAGGGTGAGGGCTTTTTTTAAGGTTTGGCCGGAGTCGGCCACGTCGTCTAAGATCAGCACCTTTTTATTCTCGATGGGGTAGATGTTTAAGGGGGAGACGATTTTAACTTTTTTGCTTTGGTAGCCGGGCTGGCCTTCGATGGCAATTTCTTCAAGCTGCAGAGTGACGATGTGGGGACGACTCAAATATTTGTTGGCGATGATGGTAGCAGGGGGCAGGCCGCCTTTGGTGATGGCGACGATAACGTCGACGGAGTGGGGGATTTTTTGGGCCAGCGCCTTACAGTCGGCCTCGATGTCCTGCCAGGAGAGAGTAAGTTTTTGAGCCATAGACTATTGTAGCAAATTGAGGTAAAATCAAAAAACTTTAATGAAAGGAGACTTATGAAGTCATGGCAAAAAAGACGATCAAGGCGGTAAAAAAGTCTGGGAAAGAGCCCCAGACGATGGACGAGTTATTGAAGGCAACGGGATATAAGCTCAAAGGTTTGAAAAAAGGCCAGCTGGTAGAGGGAGTGGTAACTGACGTGACCCGCGGGGCAATCCTGATTGACATTGGCGCCAAAACCGAAGGGGTAGTGGTGGACAAGGAGCTGGAGGTAGCCAGGGAGTTGATGGAGCATTTGAGCGTGGGCGATACGGTTCAGGCTTATGTGGGTTCGCCGGAAAATGAGCGGGGGCAGATTTTACTTTCTTTAAGACAAGCGGTGATGGACAAGCGCTGGGAGTTGTTTGAAAGGCTACTTAAGACCGGCGAGGCGGTGGCTGTCCGGGGCCTGGAAGTGAACAAGGGAGGGATTATTGTCCGAAGCCGCGGGGTACGAGGGTTTGTGCCATCAAGTCAGTTTGGCAGGAAGTATTTGGGCAAACTTGATGAATTGAAAAACGAGAAGTTTGAGGTCAAGGTGATCGAGGTCGATCGGGAGAAGAACCGGCTGATTTTTTCGGAGAAGGCGGTTTCTGAACAGGAGGCTTTGGCCAAGCAAAACGAAGCCTTAAAGCTGGTTAGTCCAGGTGACGAGCTGTCCGGAGTAGTGTCGGGAATCATGCCTTTTGGTGTGTTTGTCAGGGCCAACGTGCCCCTAAAGAAAAAAGCCAAGACGAAGCAGGCGGATAAGGAGTTGTTTTTAGAAGGTTTGGTGCACATATCGGAGATTTCCTGGGAAAAGGTGGAGAATCCGGGCAATTACTTTAAGACGGGAGACAAGATTAAAGTTAAAGTAATTGGGGTGGATGAGAAAAGCGCCAGGCTTAATTTGTCGGTGAAACAGCTGATGGCTGATCCGTGGGAGAAGATTGCCAAAGACTACCCCGAAGGCAGCAAGGTAAAAGGCGAGATTACCCGAATGGCTTCCTTTGGAGCCTTTGTCAGCTTGGCGGCCGGGGTTGACGGCTTGATCCACATCTCAAAGATTCCGGCAGACAGCCAGTTTAAAGTGGGCCAGAAAATTGAGTGCTTTGTGGAACAGGTGGATATGTCTCACAGGCGAATGAGTTTGAGCTTGGCTCTAATCAAAAAGCCGGTAGGCTATAAATAATATATAAAGGAGGCAATATGGCAAAGAAAAAAATGATCATTTACGACGACACCATTTTGGTCGACTTTAAACTGGTGTTTGACGCCATTAGGGAAGAAAAAGGCGACTGGCAGAAGGTAGAAAAAGAACTCCAGGAGCTTCTAGAGTCGGTCAGCGGCGAGAGGGAGTAGTAGGCTCAGATGTCAAAAAGCCTCAAAAAAAAGAAGATGGTTGAAGCTCGGCGCCCAGTAGAAAATCTTGAAGTTCAAGCCCCACATTTAGCCAGACAACTTAAGGAGTTCATGGGGAAACTCTCTGAACGGTGGTTAGATCGGATTGAAAATCGAGAAAGGGTAGGACGGGGCATTGATTGGGTGCAATCATTTATCGCGTGGAAAGCCTTAAGCAGGTTACAGAGAGCCGAAGAGGCCCAGGACCCTAGAGTAGATGAGGCGCGAGAATTGGCCAGAGAAATGCATGGAAAATCTAACCATCATTTTTTTGTTACTTGTATTGATGGTCGGAATTTGCCGGCGATAATGTTTTCCTTTGTGCCTAAGCTGGGAGGGGCGATGAGAACACAGGCGGGAGAATTGTTTAGCTTCGGCGAAGAACTTGACCCTAAAACTGTGGCAGTAAACAAGGATTCGTTTGAAGCGCAGGCTATCAAAAAATTGGTGGCTGATCCGGAAAGAAAAGGAAACACAATCTACTACTCACTTGATAGTCATCTTGGCTGCGCGGCTAAAGATGGGATGCATTTGTCTGAAGGGGCAGAAGAGAGTGATGGTGGTCTTTTGGATGATGTGGGGCGGAAAATGAAAATTTCCCATGGAATACAAGAGTTTTATAGGGAGTTGAGGGGCCAGAAGATACCAGTAGCCGATATTGTACCGCAAAACTTTTCTTATAATCCCCATGATGGCACCATATATCTTGGCCTCGAGATGCATATTGATAATGCCCCAAGAGAAGGCTTCACGCAAAGGGTGTTAAGTGAGTATAGAAAAAATGGAGATGTGGTGAATACCTGGGATTTTTTAGAAGATGCAGAAGTAATCAAAGCCCTTGAAGCTCAAAACATTCCCCAAGCAGATTTTAGAGGGAATTTTGCCGAGAGTATGCTTGGTAACTGGCAAGCAATTTATGCTCTTTGGAATAAAGGTGAGGGCGAGGTTTATCGAAAGATTTATCAGCGCATCAAACAAGCATATATCAAGAACGGCTTTTCAATTAGTGATGAAGTTGGTTCAGATTCCCATTTAATTTACGACGGAGAAAAAGTAGTCATCAGAGGAGCGATAGAAAACAAAGCCAAGGTAATGTTAAAAAACTTGGTAACCAGATGGTCAATTGCGCAAGCCAATCAGGGTGAAGGCGCTTGGCCTTTTGCCGAACACCAGGAACAGGGAGTAGTGATTACAGAGGGTGGTTATGCGCCTTTTCCAAATCCTGGTAATAAGCCGTTTCCTCCAGATATGTTTGCGGTTTTTGCCTACGATGATCCTCATAACTTAGTTGATCACACGCTTTTGAGTGCTAATTTAGTAAGAGATTTTAGGAGAACTGGCAAGATAAAGGACCCACTCGGTAAGTTAGAGGGGGCCGAGTTTGTTGGGGTGCCAGTGTTAGTTTTGAATCATCAAATTTTAAGAAACTTGGGTGAAGAATCTTGGGGCATTTTGGAAAGAACTAACTTTACCGATCTGTTTTCTTCTTTAGACTGGAATTTTGGTTCAGAAATTTATAGGTGGGGAAAGCCAGATATAAAAGATCTTTTGATGAAGGCTGTTGGAAAAGAGACATTTACTGAGGCAAATGACGTGTCTGAATTGATAGACGCTACGTGGGAACTTTTCTCTCGTACCAAAGCGATGTTGCTACACAGAGATATTAGAAGATTGATTATTAAAGGGAGGCTTTTAATCGTCAATAAGCTGATCGACGGCTACCGCAAACCAAGAGTATTTATGCCGATGGTATTTTAAGAAGTGAGTTTTGGGCGTGATATACTAGCTTCATGGCGAGGCAAGTGAGCCGGTTTGTGTGTCAAAACTGCGGGGGGGAGTTTCCCAAGTGGAGCGGTCAGTGCGCTAGTTGCGGCCAGTGGAACAGTTTAGTAGAAACCCTGGTTGTCCCCAAGAAAAAGACAGGTTTTGGCGGGAGGCGAGCCTTCGGGAGAGAGCCGGTAAGGTTGAGTCAGATAAAGGGTAAAGGGGTGATGAGATTGGGAAGCGGCATTGGTGAACTTGACCGGGTTTTGGGCGGAGGTATTGTGCCCGGAAGCGTGGTTTTACTAGCCGGCGAGCCGGGAATAGGCAAATCTACTTTATTAACTCAACTTGCTTTAAGAATCACCTCCGAGGTGAAAAAATCCTCCACCTCGGAGGTGTTGTATGTCTGCGGGGAAGAAAGTCCGGAGCAGATAAAGCTTAGAATTGATCGGTTAAATACCACACCGGGACAGTCTAAAGCCAGTCCCGGTGTGACGCAACTTTCATTTTTGCCGGAAACCGACGTTGATGAAGTGATCGTCACCATCGAAGGGCAAAAACCGGCGCCTGGGCTGGTTATTGTGGATTCGGTTCAAAGTCTGTCTACCACCGACTTGACCGGTATGGCCGGCAGCGTGGGGCAAGTGAGAGAATGTTCATATAGATTACTCAATATGGCTAAAAAGACTAATATACCTGTATTTCTGGTAGGGCATGTTACCAAGGAAGGGGCCATTGCCGGGCCCAAAGTTTTGGAACATTTGGTGGATTCGGTGTTGTATTTAGAGGGGGATAAAAAACACGTCTTTCGCATTTTGCGGGCCCAAAAGAATCGTTTTGGGTCGGTCGATGAAGTCGGGGTGTTTTTGATGGAAGAGGCGGGCTTAAAAGAGGTGGAAAACCCGTCTGACGTGTTTTTGGAAGAGCGCCAGGCAGGGGTGCCGGGGAGCTGTTTGGTGGCTACCATGGAAGGTACCAGGCCGGTTTTGGTCGAGGTTCAGGGCTTGGTCAACCCGACGCAACTGGCGGTGCCAAGACGCGTGGCAACAGGGGTGGATCAGAGGAGGTTGACGCTTCTGACGGCGGTGTTGTCCAAGCGCTGTGGTTTGCCTTTAGGCAACATGGACGTTTATGTCAATGTGGCCGGGGGGCTTAATTTACGCGAGCCGGCGGTTGATTTGGGCGTCTGTTTGGCAATAGCCTCGTCGTTCAAAAACAAGGTTCTACCCAAGAAAGCGGCCGTTTTTGGAGAGGTGGGGCTTTTGGGGGAGATAAGACAGGTAAGTTTTGCGGCCAAACGCGCCCATGAGGCCAAGAAACTAGGTTACAGTTTGATTATTGAACCGGGTAAGGTGAAAACTATCAGGGATGCTTTAAAGATTTTAGGTTAATTTTCCCAGTTATCCACAGGAGTTTTTGTTTAGGGGATTACGTGGTTTTTCCTTGAGGTAATGGATAAGAGTAGAATAATATAGGTTATAGAAGTTTTGGTGTTATTTTTTCTATAGGATTGACAAGAGGGAGGTTTTTTGGTAAAAGAAAAAGAGCATCACTATCGCAGTGGGGTACTCGAGTAGTAATGCCCTTTTTAGGTAGGTAAGACCTGGACAGAGAGGTCAAACCCACACTAAGAAATAACACTAAAATTGGTGTTTTGTCAACTATAAATTCAAGTAGTTGACGGTCTAGGCGGGGGTGATAAGTTGGGCAGGCCTATCACCCCCACTTAAGCTTTATGCTGAAAAAACTTTTTAACAGTCCGTTAGTAGTGCTTTTAAGCCTGTTTTTGGTAATGGTGGCAGTGGCCTCGGCGCAGTATGTCAGGGTGAAAAGAGAGGTTGGGGTTGGGGCGGTTAATAATTGTTCTGCGATCACCGACAGAGATACTTGTAATCAAACCTGCTCTGGAGATCAGTTCTATGGTTGTAAGTGGATACAGGGTGAGTGTAAGAAGAACTATCGGCGTGAATGTGGTGCTGATGGAGAGCCAGAGCCAGGTGTGGTAGACGATGTTTATATTTGTGGTAGTCTGTCTAACGATACTCAGTGTCCTGTAGGTGAACCGGCAGGTGGTGCTTGCGGGAATGACGGTGAGGGAACTTGTATTGCTTTGGTGAACCAGTGTGATAAGTGGGATGGAGGGGATTGTGGGCAAGGTAGGCCTAAATGTTCTTGTGTGGTAAGAGAAGAACGGCCTTCGCCGGGTCCGTCTCATTCTCCCAGTCCCAGTCCGTCTGCGTCGCCGAGTCCACACCCTTCGCCATCGCCTTCGGCGAGTCCTTCGCCTTCACCGAGTCCGAGCCCCAGCCCCAGCGCCAGTCCGAGCCCTAGCCCGTCACCTTCACCCTCACCGACCCCGCCTCCGGCAGACCACGCCCAGTTTGTAGTCAGAAAGTTTGCCGATACCGATAAAGACGGAGTTTGGGATAATGATGAGGGCGCGACCGGCCGGCAGTGGAGTTTTGAGTACCGGCTCGACGACGGCGACTGGAAGGAGTATAAAACCAACGCCTCAACTGGTTGGGGTGGAACGATTCAAGTAGACGTTGATACTAAGGTTGAGGCTCGCGAGATCGAGGTCGACGGCTGGGTCAATACTACCGGCTTGACAGCGGTGAGGATTTTGGACGAAGAAAAAACCTATTACTTTGATTTTGGCAACTTTGAGTCGCCGACGGTGGTCACGGCTTCTCCGCCTGCTGTAGCCCCGGAAACAGGCATAGGTTTGCCCTGGACGGCGATTATTGTCGGCGGCTTGGGATTACTGTTACAGCTGGTTATTCTTTGGCTATAAAATAAAGCCATGGAAACCCACGGCATAATTTTTCAGCGGTCGAAATCGACTCAAGATTTAAATCCTTTGGCCTGGGCAGTGATAAGTGAGGTAGTGTCTTTATGGCAGGATTTAGTTAGGCCGGTTAAAAAAAGCTTAAAGCTTTGGGCCAGGGGGTTGACGTTGGGGGCGTTGTTAGTAGTTTTGACTACGGCGATTTTACCAATTTGGCTTAACCGCGAGGAAGCAGCCAAAAGGTTAGCCGAGCTCAAAAAAAGCCAGATTACTTTTGCCGACCTTTTAAGAGTCGAGGCTAACAAGCCGGTAGCGATCACTGACTCGACATACTTTACCGTCGAGATTCCAAAAGTAGGGGCTTATTCCAAGGTAATCGCCAACGTCAATCCGGCTGACAGCCAGATTTACACCGAGGCTTTAAAGGAGGGGATTGCCCACGCGGCCGGAACCTATTTGCCCGGCATGGGCGGAACGGTGACGCTTTTCTCTCACTCGACCGATTTGGCCGCCAATGTGGCCTACTACAACGCCGTCTTTTACCGTCTGGACGAATTGGTCCCGGGAGACGAAGTAACGGTGTGGTTTTTGGGAGAAAGGCGGGTTTATCGGGTGGAAGAGGTGAAGGTGACGCCGCCCAGTGATGTGTCGATTTTTGAGAGGCAAAACGACGGCGAGAAGCTGATTCTGATGACCTGTACGCCTCGGGGCACGACCAAGAATCGCCTGGTAGTCACGGCTAAACCCTTGACAGGTTGAGCTTTGCCTGGTAGATTAGACACGTATTTCGTTCTCCCGTGGTTTTGTTTCCGAGAAGATGAGTGCGTTTTATGGTAAATAATAATTCCCCAAAAGGAAGCGACAACTTGGTTGATGATTTGGTTGGAGGGCAGCAGCCCCAGCCGGCGCCCCAGCAGCCGCCACAGCAAACCTTTCAGAGGTCGCGACCGATTATGACTAACCGCCCGGCATTTAGGAAACCGATGAGGCGCGGTCCGGTAGGCAGAATGAGGCCGGCCCAGGGCGTGGTGGCCAGACCCTTGGTAGTTGACAACCGGATGATTCCGGATGCCCAGCTTCCCACAGAGAGTGTTAGCGGGGTGTTGGAGATAACCAGCGAAGGTCACGGATTATTGCGGCCGAATTTTTCGCCCAGCGACAGAGACGTTTATATTTCTTCGTCGCAAATCAGGCGTTTTCGCTTGCGGCCGGGAGACGTGGTTGAGGGTCCGGCCAGAAAACCCAAGGAAAACGAGCGCTACTGGGGTTTACTTAAAGTAGAAAAGGTTAATGGTAAGGATTTTGACGAGGGGTTAAGAAGGCCTGATTTTGACCGGCTGACGCCGATTTTCCCTAAAGAGAAGTTGGTGCTGGAGACGGATAAAGGTTCGGTGGCGGCCAGAGTCATCGACTTGGTGGCGCCGATCGGTAAAGGCCAGCGCGGCCTGATCGTCTCGCCGCCCAAAGCGGGCAAAACGACGATTTTAAAGGATATTGCCCATGGGATTGCCGAAAACAGCCCCAAGGTGCACCTGATGGCGGTGTTGGTAGGCGAGCGGCCGGAAGAAGTGACCGATATTAGAAAGTCGGTTAAGGGTGAAGTGGCGGCGTCTAACTTTGATGAGGCGGCAGAAAGGCAAACCAAAGTAGCCGAGATTGCCTTGGATCGAGCTAAACGTTTAGTAGAGTTGGGCAACGACGTGGTGATACTTCTTGATTCGATTACCAGGTTAGCCCGGGCTTACAACTTGGCCATTCCCACGTCGGGCAGGACTTTGTCCGGCGGGTTTGACCCGGCGGCTTTATATCCCCCGAAGCGCTTTTTTGGGGCGGCACGAAACTTTGAGCCGTTTAAAGTCGAGGGTAAGGAAGTTGGTGGCAGTTTAACTATTATCGGCACGGCTTTGGTGGACACGGGTTCGCGGATGGACGAGCTCATCTACGAAGAGTTTAAGGGTACGGGCAATATGGAACTTCATCTGTCGCGTAAGCTTCAGGAGCGGCGGATGTTCCCGGCGATCAACCTCCAGCGCTCCGGCACCAGGCAAGAGCAACTGCTGTTTAACGAGAAAGACTATGAAAAGATAAGAACCATGCGGCGGATGATTGACGTTTTGGACGACAACGAGCAGACGGAAGTGATGCTGGAACGCTTGCGAAAAACCAAATCGAACAAGGAGTTCTTGAGTAGTCTGGGGAAGTAGGCTAGAATAGTTAGCCTATGCGGCTAACCGTGTTTCAAAAGATCAGGACGCGCCCGATAGTGGTTTGGTGGTGGGAGTTTAAGACTTACCTTAAGTTTTTGCTGGAGTACTCACGAGTCAGGAGCCTGCAATTAATCGGCCAGTTTGAGGCGGGTAAAGGGGTGGTGGTTGAAGGTTTAACAACCAAAAGGGGCCGCTACACCCGGCCATTTCTTCATACGGGGATGACGGGAATCTTTTTGGTGGGGCTGTTACTCGCGCCGGTTTTATCACAGGCGGCGGGGGAGGAAGGGGGAACCGGCGGGTCGGTTTTGGGGATGGTGGTAGGCTACCAAGAGACGACCACCAGTGTATCGATCAAGCCGCGTGACAGCGTGGTCACCTACATTGTTCAGGAAGGGGATACGGTCAGTTCGATTGCGGCAAAGTTTGACGTCTCGATCGACACCATCAGGTGGCAAAACGATTTAAAGAGCCTAGATGCGATCAAGCCGGGCCAAACTTTGGAGATTCCGCCCACCACCGGGATTGTGCACAAGGTAAAAAGAGGCGAAACGATTTATTCAATCGCCAAAAAATATGACGTGGTGGCCCAGAACATCGTCAACTGGCCGTTTAACACCTATGCCGACGACGAAACTTTTGCTTTGGCGGTGGGACAAACTTTGGTGGTGCCCGAAGGGGTGAAGCCGGCAGAGCAACTCTGGGATCCGTCGCGCTATGTGGCCCAAAAGACGCCCGACGCGGGAGTGGTATCGGCGACAGGCCAGTTTGCTTGGCCGACCTCGGGGCAGATTTCCCAGAACTTTGCTTGGTTCCACCCGGCAGTGGATATTTCCAACAAGGCTACGCCGGCAATTCTGGCGGCAGATTCCGGCCGAGTGGTGGTAGCCGGTTGGCCGGATAACTTTGGTTATGGTAACCGGGTGGTGATCGACCACGGCAACGGTTTTACCACGCTTTACGCCCATATGGCGTCAATTTCGGTGGCGGTGGGACAAAGTGTTAACCGCGGCGACGTCATTGGGGTGATGGGTTCGACCGGGCGTTCCACCGGCCCTCACCTTCACTTTGAGATTCGGGCTAACGGCGCGACGGTTAATCCTTTGGGGTATCTGAAGTGATCGACTTTGCCAAAATCGTAGTCAAAGCTGGCGACGGGGGCGACGGCCGGGTGAGTTTCAGGCGGGAAAAATTTGTGCCCCGCGGCGGGCCCGACGGCGGTGACGGGGGGAATGGCGGTTCGGTATTTTTGGTGGCGGATAAAGATCTGAATACTTTGACCGCTTTTGCCTACAGGAAGCGGTTTGAGGCGGGAAACGGAGAGGGCGGGGGGAAGGCCAAAAAGCACGGTAAAGATGGCAAGGACTTAAAGCTTTACGTGCCGGTAGGGACGGAGGTTAAGGTTCAATTTTCAAAATCCAATTTTCAAACTGACCTAACCGAATCAGAACAAGAAGCCTTGGTGGCCAGAGGCGGCAAAGGCGGGCGAGGCAACTGGCAGTTTCGCTCGGCCGAAAACACTACCCCGCGGGAGTACGAGGCAGGGACAAAAGGGGAGGAGGTCGAGCTGACTTTGGAGTTGAAGTTACTGGCAGATGTGGGTTTGGTAGGATTGCCCAATGCAGGTAAGTCCACCTTGCTGTCGGTTTTAACCGCCGCCCGGCCCAAGATTGCCGACTATCCCTTTACCACTTTGGAACCCAATTTAGGCGTAATGGTCTTTCACTCCCGGAGTGAGGGAATTTTACACTCCGGGAGTGTCAAGGGTTTGGTCGTTGCCGACATTCCCGGCCTGATCGAAGGGGCTGCGCAGGGCAAAGGCTTGGGGACTAGTTTTTTGCGCCACATCGAGCGCTGCCAGCTGTTGGTTCATGTTTTGGAGCCAGCGGAAGATTTAATCAAAAACTATCAAACTGTAAGAAAAGAGCTTGATAGTTATCATGAGAATTTAGCCAAAAAGCCGGAACTGGTGGTATTGAACAAGATTGATTTGTTGACCGGTGAACAAGTCAAGCAGGCGGTGAGTCGGCTAAAAAAGTTGAATCCGGCGGTGGCGGCCGCAAGCGCGGTGACTGGTGAGGGACTAGATAAGCTAAAGCAAGAAATAATCAGGTTGTATAATAAAGGCTAGGGTTGGTCCTACGCAGCCTTACGCGGGCCGTTAGCTCAGTTGGTAGAGCGCTACATTCGCATTGTAGAGGTCGGGAGTTCGACTCTCCTACGGTCCACAGCATGAGGAAAGATAAAATTCTAGTCTGCCAGAATTGTTTACAGGAGTTTGTCTGGACTTTAGGCGAGCAGGAGTTTTTTGAAAAAAAGGGTTTGAGTCAGCCCAAATTGTGCCCGGTGTGCCGAGGGATAGAGAAGGCGGCCAGGGAGGATAAGTTTAGGGGGCGGGAATCGGCTCAAAGCCGCTAGGCGGCGAAGGCAAAGGTGAGGGTTGGGAGAGTTGATCGGGTTGGGGTGAGGCTTGAGGTTGGGTGGCAGTTGCTGGCAGTTGGGATTTAAGTTGATTGAGTTCATCCTGGGCCTTGACTGCGTCGTCGGAGTCGGCCGGGACCAAAGCGACCACTTGCTGCATCGCTTGGTAGGCTTCCAGAGTTTTGCCAGAGTCGCGGTAGGCGTAAGACAAGTTGTAGTAGCCGTTGGCGTAATCCGGTTTTAGCTCGATGGCTTCCCTAAAACGGTCGATGGCTTGGTCGTATTGCTTAAGCGAGTAATAAAGGCCGCCGAGTTGGACCCGCAAAACCGGGTTAGCCGGATCAAGCTGAATCGCTCTGATATAGGCGGCAACGGCAAACTGGTCGGCGCCGTCGGCAAAATTGACCAGTTGGCGATAAACATTGCCAAGATTAGTCCAGTTTAGGGCCTTTTGAGGGTTTAGTTGGGTGGCGGTCCTGGCCTCGCGGATGGCTTGTTGGATTAGCTGGGTTACTTGCTCGCGGTCTTGGTCGGTGAGTTCGCTTTGGGCGGCAATCGAGTTTGCCAGGGCCAGGTTAGTGTTGGCGTAGGCGACGCGGTAGCGGTCGACCTTGGGGTTTTTGGCGATAGCGGCAATCTGTAGGTCATAGGTGGCTTTGCCTTGGTTTTGGGCCAGGGTGTCGAGGCTTTGTTTGAAGGCAACTTCGGCGGCGTAAGCACGTGTTAGGTTAATGCCGGCAATAACTAATCCGAGCCCGATGGGGGCAGCTAAAATGTAAGGGAGAACGTTAGTTTGGTCTTTGGAGATGGCAGTGGGTTGGTCGGGGTCGACGATCTCCAGGGTGTTGATGGTGACCAAAACGTCTTTGACTTTTTTTAAATTCTTGGTTTTATTGAGGGCCACCGAGAAGCTAAAAAGGCCGATTAGAGTGGTTAAGGTAACCACAGTGAAGGGGATAAACAAAGCCAAGATGAGAGCGGTGGCAGTGGCCAAGTTGACGGCAGCTTGGGTGGCGGTAATCCGGGTGCCGGGCTGGCGTTTTACCAGTTTGCCCCAACCTAAAATGGTTAAAAGAAAGGCAGCGATGCCGGCAAGGCCCAAGGTGGTCATCAGGTGGAGGTATTCGTTTGCCGAGACGGTAAAGCCGACTTGCCAGAAAGGAGTAAAGTTGAGGCTAACTGGTTTGAACTGGGAGAATTGTTGTAAAAATGAACCAGGGCCGGAACCCAAAAGCGCGTTTGATTTAAAAGTATCGGTGGCGATCGACCAACCGGCCAACTTAGGTAGAAGCGTAGGCGTAAAAGTTTGGCCGGGGAGAAACTGGTAGCCGATCAAAATGGTGGCGGCCAGAATGATGCCGGAGAAAAGAAAATAGTAGAGTTTTTCCGGGCCGCTTCTGATTTTAAAAGCCAGAGTCAGGCTTAAGGGAAGAGTAATGATTAGGTAGCTGACTAAAACTAACAGAGAGCCGGCAGGGCTAAAAGACCTACTGGTAAAGTAGCTAGATCCTTCCAGCAGGCCGGTGGTGGAAGCAAGGCCTAAAATGGCCAAGATTGCGGCGACGATAATTTGGCCGGTGATAATGTTTCTTACCTGGCGAGGGGTTTGGATTAAGGTGCTAGCCATGATAAAAAAGACGGTCAGGGTCAAATACAAAGAGGTGCGACCCAGCCAGGCACCGGCGGTGTCGGCGGCGGCCAAGTAAGTCGAAGCAACGGCGGTAGCGGCGAGTAAAATGAGGGGTAAAAGTAAAGGTGACAGGGTGAGGCGGACGGATTTTTGCAAGATAGAGTGGATCAGCCAAAAGACTAAGGAGACAGATGTTAAAAGGATAAAAAGAACTTGTTTGTTGAAGCCAAAAAAGTCGGTAGTTAAGGGCAGAAAGAAAATCGGCACTAAAATTAGGATGGCAGCAAGAAAGAAAGTAGCGATTGACTTAGGCTTATCCATCAACACCAGTAAAGCTTAAAAAATTAACTTTGTCAAGCAAAAAAGTTAAAAAATTAATCGGCGCAGACGTAGTAGGTTAGGCTAGCCGGCGAGGCGACACCGCAGGCGGCGGCGCTGGTGGTAAGGTCTGGGTCGGAGGCGTTTTCTAAAACTACCGAAAGCAGGAAGCCCTGGCCGGAGTCTTGTTGGGTGTAAGCATACTCGTCTGGCAGTTGTTTCATGTAGACGGTGTCGTCGGGGCTGATGCCTAAGGAAAATTCTCCTTCAGCAGGGCAAGCCTCGTTGCCGGCTGCGCCGCAGGCGACAATCTCGTTTGAAGCATTGTTAGTAGGATAGGTTTGGTTGTCGTTGTAATAAAGGCGCAAGGAAGTTTTTAGAGCGGTTAATTCTGATTTGCGTTTAGAATCGCGGGCCCGGGCCCGGGCGTCGGAAAGGTTAGCCAAAACTAAGGTGGCTAGCACCCCGATGATGGCCATGGCCACTAAGAGTTCTATAAGAGTGAAGCCCTTTTTCATTCTGTAACCAAGGTTCGGCTGGCACCGGCCGTGGTGTTGCTACTTGATGTACCGTAATTACATTGTATGCTGGCGGCGGAGTCGCAGTAAAGGCCTTGGTAGGATTGCGGATTACCGTCGGCGTCTTTGGGCACATCCCGGTCGTTTTCGTTTTCCAGGCGGGCGTAGATTTGGTATGAAGTGCCGGTGTCGTCGGCATCATAATCATAGGTATAGCCTAAGGTGGGGTCGGCCGGAATCTCGACCATATAGACGGTGCCGTACTGGTCGGTGAACTCATCCCCCCAGTCGCAGAGCGACTCGTCATCCGCGCCGCAGCCGTAGATTTGACCGGAGTCAGAGTTGTCTCCCGGGTACTGACCCTTGTCGTTTAAGTAGGCCTCTAAGGCAAGCGAGACTTGTTTCAAGTCATTTTTTCTTCTGGTGTCGCGAGACTTTTTTTGTGAGTTTTGAAAGGTACCCAGGCCAATTGAGGCCAAAATACCAATGATGGTAATGGAGACCAGAAGTTCGATCAGCGTAAACCCTTTTTTCATTTTAGCTTTCGCACCAATAAGCGGGTGAGGCGTCGCAGTATTGTTGGCAGAGATCGGAGTCGGAGAAAGTGATCGGACAGCCGGAGCCTTCGGGGTCAGAGTAGGAGTTACAAACACCGGTGGGGTCGCAGGCAAAGTTGCCGTTAGGTCCGGGCGGAGGTAAGCTGGCCGGTGGTTCAGAGGGGCCGGCCGACGGCGAGGGCGAGGGGGAGGGCAGAGCCGGGTTGAGAACGGCCACGTTAGTCGAGGCGACGCCGTAGTTATACCCCAGGCTGCCGCAAGCATCATCCCAGCCGCAGTTTTGGTCCCCGTCGCAGCCGAGCTTGGCAATGTCCGGGTCAGAATCGTTGTCAAGTGGCACCAAAATCCTGAAGTTGTTAGAGCAAGCCGTGCCGTCGGGAACATAGCAGTAGGCTTGCCCGGTAGTCGGGTCGCAGGGAATGGAATCAAGATAGGGGTCGAGTTCGCCGCCGCCGCAGTTGTCTAAAATCGTTTCGTCAGGGTAACAGTCAAAGTCCGAATAGTAGTCTTCAAAAGCCACGGCCAGTTTTGACAGCTGGTCTTTTCTTTTGGCGTCGTTGGCTTTGTCGATTTGTCTTCTAAAGCTGAACCAGCCGAGCAAAATGAGGATGGCCAGAATGGCGATGACGATTAAAAGTTCGATTAGGGTCAGGCCCGCCCGCTTCATACTATTTAGTATATAGTAAATTAGTGTCAATGTGGCAAGATTGGCCGATCAGAACTATTAGGGTAGAAAACAAGGGTTTTCCTGAAAGGTTGGGGTTGGTGACGCCAGAGGTAAAAAAGCTTTATTACCGAGGCAATTGGCATAAGAGAGATTTTAAGCACGCTTTGGCGGTGGTGGGTTCAAGAAGAATGACCAGCTACGGCAAGGGGGTGGTAGAGAAATTAATTCCGCCGCTTGCCCGGGCAGGAGTGACCATAGTTTCCGGGATGATGTACGGCGTCGACGCCTGCGCCCACCTAGCCTGCCTTGCCGCTGGCGGCAAGACGGTGGCGGTTTTGGGCAGCGGCCTTGACGTCACCGATTCAGAAGAAAGCGGTCGGCTTTATAGCCAAATTCTTCAATCGGGCGGCTTGGTGTTAAGCGAGTATGAACGCGACAGCCAACCGGCGTTGTGGACCTACCCGCAAAGAAACCGGATCGTGGCCGGTTTGAGTGGGGCGGTATTGGTGATCGAGGGCGGGGAGAAGTCGGGGACGCTGATTACCGCCAAACTTGGTTTTAAGCAAAAAAAACCGGTGATGGCTGTGCCCGGGCCGATTACCTCGAGCAATTCTTTAGGGGTTAACTGGTTGATCAAAAACGGCGCCGTGGCGGTGACCAGCGCAGAGGAGGTGTTGGCGGAGTTAGGGATCAAATCACACTCCCGGAGTGAGAAAGAACTCACCTCCAAGGTGGCTTTAGACTCCTTAGAGGTGGAGGGGTTAGGAAAGCGAATTCTTGCCGAGCTTAACCGTGAGCCTTTAGAAGTTGACGAGTTGGCTAGAAAACTGGGCATGGACGTTGTCAGTTTGGGTCAGAAATTATCGCTGATGGAAATTGCCGGTTTGGTCAAAGAACAAGATGGTAAGTATACTAGTAAGTGATGTTGACTAAGGTACATTCTTTGGCTAGCCGGGGTTTGGAAGCGATCGAAGTCGAGGTCGAAGTCAATGTCGCCGGCCGGGGTTTTCCCGGTTTTAACATCGTCGGCCTGCCCAACAAGGCCATTGAAGAAGCCAAAGAGCGGGTGAGGACCGCCCTGGTCAATTCCGGCGTCGAGTTTCCTCAAAAAAAGATTACCGTTAACATGGCTCCGGCAGACATTCCTAAAGAAGGTTCGGGTTACGACTTGCCGATAGCGGTGGGGATTTTGGCGGCTACGGGGGATATACCTTCCTTCGCCGAGGCTCCGGAGGGTAAGCCTTCGGCTTATTTTTACGGCGAGCTGGGCTTGGACGGCAAACTGCGGCATACCCGGGGCGTGTTTTTGCTAGGGATGCTAGCCAAAGACAAAGGCGTCAACCAAGTTTTTGTCCCCAAACTGTCAGCCAACGAGGCGGCAGTAGTGTCGGGGATAAAAGTTTATCCGGTGGGGGATTTATTGAAACTGGTAAGGCACTTAAGACAAGAAAAAGTCATCCGGCCGCTCAAAACCATGCCGACGAAAGAGGTGATCAGCGAGGCGGAAGTGGAGTTTGATTTTGCCGAAGTGGCCGGCCAGGAGCAGGCCAAACGGGCCTTGGAGATTGCCGCGGCCGGGGGCCACAACGTGTTTATGGCCGGGCCGCCGGGAGCGGGTAAGACCATGTTGGCCCGGGCTTTGCCGGGGATTTTGCCGGAGCTGACCGAGGCTGAAGCTTTGGAAGTAACCAAGATTTACTCGGTGACCGGCAACATCGAGCCCGGCGGCGGTTTGATAAGAAGGCGGCCGTTTCGGACGCCGCACCATACTACATCAAGAGCCGGCCTGGTCGGCGGCGGCTCCAAGCCGATGCCAGGAGAAATTAGTTTAGCTCATCGCGGGGTTTTATTTTTGGACGAGTTTGCCGAGTACACCCGCTCAACCTTGGAAGCCTTGCGTCAGCCGATGGAAGATGGGGTGGTGTCGGTGGTTCGGGCCGCCGGCACGGTCAAATTTCCGGCCAAGTTCATGCTGGTGGCGGCTGCCAACCCTTGCCCCTGCGGCTTTTTGACTCACCCGAAAAAAGAATGTAAGTGTTCTTTGGGGCAGATCAAGCGTTACCAAAAGAGGCTTTCGGGGCCGATTCTGGACCGGATCGACCTTCACGTCAACGTGCCCTTTGTGGAGATCGAAAAACTAAGGCAGCGTCACACTCCCGGAGTGAAAGATGTTCACACTCCGGGAGTGGAATCTTCGGAGGTGATCAGGGAACGGATAAAACTAGCCAGAAAGGCACAGGTGGTAAGATTCAGCGACGAACCCGGGCTATTTGCCAACGCCGAGATGAGAAATAAACAGGTGAAAAAATATTGCCGGTTAAATAGCGAGGTAGAAAATTTGCTGCAGCAGGCGGCGGTGAGCTTTAACTTGTCGGCGCGAAGCTATTTTCGTTTGATCAAAGTGGCCCGAACCATTGCCGATCTTGCCGGAGAGAAAGAGATTGCCACCTCCCACATGGCCGAAGCGCTGCAGTACCGGATCAGGGAAGATAGTTGATTGTCGATCGTAGATAGTAGATAGTAGATTAAGAGATGATAAATAACTTTGATAAACTAGATGCTTGGAAGAAAGCTCACGGTTTGGCATTGAAGATTTACAAATTAGCAGAAAATTTTCCACGAACAGAGAGGTTTGGTTTGGTAAGCCAGATTTGTCGGGCTGCAAGTTCGGTTCCGGCAAATATAGTCGAGGGTAACAGCAGACAAAGCAAGAAAGAATATGCTCAGTTTTTGTTTCAAGCCAAGGGTTCTTTGAGTGAAGTTCAGTATTTTTTAATTTTAGCTAGAGATTTAAAGTTTATTAGCGACCAGCAAGCTAAAGAATTGATGAATGACTGTGATGATGTGTCGAGGTTAATAGCCGGACTAATTAAATATTTACGGAAGGGCTAATAAATAGTCAACGATCGATGATCAACAACCTATAATCTAATTATGCGTCAGCATAATGTCGCCCGCGGTAAACAAGGTGAAAATTTGGCGGTGAAGTTTTTACAAGAGAAGGGCTATCGGATTTTGGAAAGAAACTTTCGGACCCGGTTTGGCGAGGTCGATATTGTGGCTAAAGATGGTCAGGCGTTGGTGTTTGTGGAGGTTAAGACTAAAAGCAGCGATAGTTTTGGTGAGCCCTGGGAGATGGTGGATGAGCGCAAGCTGGAGCAGGTCAAGAAGATGGCCCAAGTTTATCTACAATCTAAAAACTACAATCAACAATCTATGCGCTTGCGCATCGACGTAGTCGGGGTGTGGCTTGATTCGGGTAAACTTAAGCACTGGCAGGCGGTTTATTGAGGTTCCAGGCGAATAATCCACCAGTTAAACTCCAAATCATAAGGCAAAGATTTATTGATGGCGACTTTAAACCATTCTTTCTCTTTTTTGGCTAGAACATAAAGGACTTGGTTTTGGGGGTCGCCTATGGGGGTGACGTAAGTTAAGGTGTCGGCGGAGACATGAGGCGTAAAGACGGTGAATTCGGTTAGACCTGCGGGCAGAGTAGCCTTGCCGGCAGTGGCGTTGGTGGCAATCGAAGACGAAGCGGTTGCCTCCTCGGAGGTGGCTGTAGCAATCACCAAGCCTTCGGTGGTAACTTCTTTGAAACTAGCCGAGCCGGTGCTGACCAAATTTTGGGTGAGTAATTCCTCAAAGTGACCTTGGTTGGCGGTAACTTTTTCGGCGATAAGGTTGCCGGTTACAGTCAGATTGCCGTTTATTACCACGTTGCCGGAGGCGTCCAGGGTCATCAGGCCGGCGAGTAAGTTGATGGCACCCACACCTGAAGGTTGAAGATAAAGGGTATTATCAAGGGAGGAAATGGAGTTTGAAGTTAAAAGTAGGTTGTCGTTTAGGTTTAAGCTATTGGTAACTTTAAGATCGGTGATGGTGGCTTGGCCGAGGACTGCCAGGTAGTCGGAGAAGAAACCAAAGCTAGCTTCGACCGAATCCAAGCGCAGGTTAGCCGAAGCCGAGGCTTCGATAGTTTGTAGATTGTAGATCGTAGTTTGTAAGTTTGGATCTTTGTCGGAGGTGTCTAGGTTTTCTGCAGATAAGGTTTGGTCGCGGTATTTTTGGGCTAGATCGGCTATTTTTTCTCTCAAGCCTTCGATTTGGCCGGCTTTGATCTTGCCAGCAATAAGCTCGTCGGTAACCACTCTGTCGGCTACCAGCGTGCCTTGAACATCTAATGCTAATTGACTCCCCGGGGTGGCGCTTGACGACTCCCTGGGGTGGCTTGGCGCGATTACCACCGGGCCTTCAATAGTAATCGCGCCGTTGTCTGCCAGGGGGGAGATAAAGTCGGTGACCAGTTTGTCGGTTTCGACGGTAGGAGAGATGATTTTATTGGCAAACAGGTTACCTGCCACGTTGGCGGCGCCGTCGACGGCCAATTCTTTGGCCTCGATAAGGCCCGCTTTTACGTGGGCGATGGTGGCGGAAGCGTAAGCAGTTGCCCGAGTAATTAAATTACCCAGAGTGTCGGTTAACCGGTAAGAAGTCAGAGTGGCCGAGTCGGTGGCCGGGTCGGCGGCAGTGATGTCTAGCTCACCGGCATCAGTTAAGCGGATGCCCGGGTCGTACCAACCGAGGTTAACAAAGACCATGATCCGGTCGCCGCCGTTTAACGGGTCCCAGGGCTCGAGCGCCTTGCCGATGATTTGGCCCGGCTCGGTCGCTTTCATGGCTTTGCCGGGTTCGGAAGAGCTAGTTAAAGCGTCGCCGATCATGATAGGGGCAGAGGCGCGGGAGATTTTCACCGGCACCCGGCCGGCCAACGCCACAGCCCGCTTGGCCGAGTCAGAGGCGGTGTCGCTAGCGCCCAGAACGAAACCAGGCTCGGTTGAGACGACGCCAAGTAACTGGAGATCATAAGGCTTGTCTGCTTTATGTAAAACGGCCTCAGTGACAACTTTTTGAGTGCCGTCGGGTTCGGTGATGTCGGTGGTGCCGACTTCGCCGATGACCACCACGTCGGCCGCGCCGATTGACGGGTCGCCGGAAACATAGTACTCGGCTACGTCAGCGGCCGTGGTATTAACCTTACCTGCAAACAGCGTGCCGTAGCCGTTGTATTCAGAAAGTAAGGTTCTGCCGGCAGAGGCGGCCCCGCCGTTGCCCGTGTCGGCACCGCCACTTGCTCCTGCTCCGAGGTTGCAGGCTCCAGAACCTCCCCCGGTACCGTTTTTACCTCCACCCCCGCCCCCACCAGCATCCAAAGCTCCGACGTCCGCACAACTGCCGCCGTTTCCACCTGTGGCGCCTGTAGCTCCACTTCCTGCAGTAGCTTGGTAAGTGCCCTCGGTGAGATTGCTACTAATAAGCCAAACTGTCCCTCCGGCACCACCACCACCACCTCCTCCTCCTCCTCCACCGCCACCTCCACCAGAAGCACGATCACCGGACGCGCCGACTGACCCGTCAGTTCCAGCAGTGGCAGTTGAGGGATTTGAAGGAGTTTCTCCATTAGCTCTAATTGTGCTGCTGTTAGTGAGAGTGTTTGCAGAAATAACTACAATGCCGCCGCCAATACCGCCGTTTCCTCCATTAGATCCGGCACCGCCAGCGGCGGTGTTAGCGCTAGCGCTGATTGTGGCACAGGCACTTTCACCACCACCACCACCACCTCCACCACCACCACCTCCTCCACCCATGAAGAGAGTCGAAAGAGTGCTGTTGCCTCTGGCAGAGTCGGCTGATCCGGCCGTACCCTCAGCCGTCCCACCAGCTCCGTCGGGCCCGGCTCCACTACCACCATCAGCACCAGTGGTTCCGGCAGTTGAGGCCGCGCCATAAGCTCCGCCTCCGCCGCCTCCGCCCGCTTCTGCACCGCCTCCGCCACCTGCATCACCACTTAGGTATGAGCCATGCTGACCAAGATCACCTCCTGCGCCTAATCCTCCACTACTTGAAGGGCCACCTCCAGTTGTACCGTCGCTGCCGTCTGTACCGTCATTACCATTGATCGAGCCGGTGCCGGAGCAGTTTGCTGCTCCAGTACCTCCGCTGCCACCGCTACCGCCTGTTCCTCCGGCATACCCCAGTTCGTTGCCCTCGACGGTGCCGCTATTTATGAATGTGCCGTTGGCTTTGATATAGAGGACTCCTCCTACGCCGGTTCCACTGTCCCAGGCGGAAGCAGTAAAAGTGGTCGAGGAGTTGATAGTAACATCGTTGTATTGGGGAATTCTAACTACTTGGGCTCCTGTTGATTGATAGTCGTTTTGAAGATTGGCAGTAAAGGTGATGATCCCGTTAGTTGAGTCGATGGCGTCTATCTCCATAATGTCGTAGTTACCGGCACCGGTGCCGGTCATTTGGATAACGATTACATGATCGCCCACCGTATAGTTAGGCGATGAATCGCTTACCGTGACTCTGTTGGTGTAGGATGCGGCAGCAGTGATGTCTATAGCTTCGCAGTCAAAATTTGAGTCACTGTCTGGCCCGTCCGTTGTAGAGCAGTTGAATGGTGTGTTGACTTGATTGCCGGTGGCGCCGCTGGTGACCACTTCAATGTCGCCGTCACCCCCGTCGCCATAGCGGTCGTTCGTTAGGTCGTTAGTGTCAAACCTTCCCTTAACCGTGCCGGAGGAGTTGAGGAAAAAGATCGAGGAGTTGCCGGCAACGCCGGTCGTGGTACCGCCGGCTTGGAGACGGAGAGAATCGGTGGAGTCGCCGATGATGTTACCCGTTAAGGTAATATCACCTGAAACATCTAGTTCTTGACCTGGAGTGTTCGTGCCGATACCGACAGAGTTTACGTTATCATCGACATAAAGGGTGTTACCGTCAAAGGAGATATCGCCGTTGTTGGTGGTGCCGGTGACAATATACATATGCGTTTCGGTGTTGTCTTCGTTGGTAAAGCGGATTTGAGAGCTAGCCGAGTCGTCGTCGCCGGTAATGACTAAATTATTGGTGATGTTGTTAATGAATGAGTCGGTGCCGTCGTGATAGAAAGCCAGATCTTCTCCCACACCGATGGTCAGGCCAGCGGTTGACCCGTCGGTGACAAGTTCTAGTTGGCCGGCATTAGTTAGGGTCATGCGGGTTGTTGCCGAAGCCGAGGCGGTAAAAATGGGACCAGAGCCTAATTGGTCTACTTGTAAAGTAGCCGCCCCGCCGGAATTGTTTTGAACCATGGTGATGCCGTTTGAAGCAGGGGCGATGGTTAAGTTAGCAGCATCAGTGGTGCCTAAGGTTAGATCGGTGCCGTCAGAGGAAAAGGTAAAGTAATCACCGGTGTCGTTATCTGGTTGGAGGAAAATGTCCGAGGCAGAGATGAAAGTCAGGTTGCCGGTGTTATTGTCGATAAACGAGTCGGTGCCGTCGTGATAAAGGTCCAAGTCGTTGCCGGTGCCCAGATAAAGGTGTTTGCTGTCTAAAATGTTGATGTTGCCGGCCACAATCAAAGAGGTGCCGGTGGCGGCCGGGTCAAGGTAGTAAGTGTCGTCGGCCAGGTCAGTATAGCGCTGGTAGTAGGCGTAGCCGTTGGTGTCGAGACGAAACTTGGTCACTCCCGAAGCCGAGGCGGTCAGTAAGTCGCCTGTGCCTAACTGGTCGATGACCACCAAGGCGTCGCCGCCGGCATTTGATTGGACCAAAAAGTGTTCGTTAGACTCCAAAGCCAGTTTTAATGAGCCGGCGTTTTGCGTCCAGGTGGCAAAGGTGGTGGCAGCGTCTTTGAAAAAGATGTCGGCGCCGTCGGCGTCAAGGATAATATCGCCGGAACTGTCCAAAGTCATGTCGCCGGTCGAGTTTAAAGTCAGGGTGCCGGTGGGGGTAATATCCAGGTTGCCGTCAGAGGTAATGCTGTCGCCGTTGACGGCCAAGGTGCCGGCCAGAGTGATGGAGTCGTCAAGATTAATGGTAACGGTGTCGGTGGCCGAGTCAACCGTGGTGATATTGGTGCCGCCGGCAATGGTTAAAGTGTTTCCCTGGGTGATGGCTTGGCCGCCTCCCGAGTCACCGGCGGCGGTAAAGAGCGTTCCGGAAACTTGGGCAACGGGAATTGTTCCTGTTGAACTAATCACTTCTGTGCCGTTGACCCTAAGAACCGAATCCCAACCAGATCCTACATTAATCGCGTATTCGGTAGCGCCTCCGGCCGAAGTCAAAGCGCCGATATTTAAGCCGTAAAGATTGCCTGCCGCCGGGCCGGAGGTGGTGGGGGCGACAATATTAAGACCGCTCATGGTACCGCCGGTAACAATGGCGCCGGAAGCAGGCACCAGTACCCGGACGCCGTCGGCGTTGACCGTTCCCGTCGTCTGGGTGATAACCGGCAGGGTAACATTTAGTCCCCGCCAATTAATCGTGCCGGCGGCTGTGTCCTGGGTTAAAGCGGCCGCGGCCGAGAGGTTGTAACCGGTGTAAGTAGTGGTGTTGGCGGCTGACTGGGTAAGAGCCGGGGTTTGGACGTTAGTGCCGGTAACATCCAAATCAGTCGCCCCGGTTAAGTTGCTGTTGAGGTTTAAGGATAGACCGGTGATGTCGCCGCCTGATTGGGTGGTAGCGCCGGCAAAATCGGCGTTGATCAGGGTGCCGTTAGTCCATTCGGTTTCCAGAACATAATCGGTGAAAGTGCCGGTTGTTCCCGGAGTGAAGCTTAGTTGTCCAGAGGAATTTACCTGGAACAGATCGCCGTTGCCGACAGTGAAGAGGGATGCGGGGGTTGAATCACCTACACCCACGTTGCCGTTTTCGTCGAGCGTCATTCTGATCCCAGAAGATCCAGCGTTCATGGTGGTGAAGTAGAGTTCTCCCGAGTTTTCACTAGTACCTTCAACGAGGGTGTATATGGAAGCAATTGTGTTGTTTGCGCTACCCGCATGGAAACTGATCATGCCGATCCTTTTACCGTCAGCAATGTTGTTGCTAGTTTTAGAAAACTCAAGATATGAGCCGTTGAGGCTATCCGAGGTGTCCACTAGTGTTATCGCCGGTTCCGAACTTGAGTTGATTCCGGGAGTGGTGGTACGAAGTCCAAGCTGACCAGCGCCATCGAGGGTCATTTTAACGGCCCCTGCGTCGCCGCTGGCGTTGTCGGTGAAAAAGTCCATTCTGGAGGAAGGTCTGGTATTACCGAAATTTCCTTCTGCTAAAACTCTAATGTAGCCTGCTGTATTTGAAGTTAAAGTAGAGTCGTTGGAATAGAAACTTAGCGTTCCGATTACTTCCCCTGATAAGACTGTTATGTCGTTGCGGCTAAGCGTGAGTGTGGGTCCTCCGGTACTTTCTATCTCCAGGTTGCTTATAGGGTCGGCTGTACCTATGCCAACTCGATCGGTGCTGGCGTCAATAGAAAGAGTATTGGAATCAAAATTCAAGGCATCGGCGGCGGCGTTTAAGGTGACGTCGACGGTTTGGTTAGAGAGGTCAATTACGCCCGTGTTAATAGCCAAGTTGCCGGTGGTAGAGCCACCTAGCGTTAAGGTTTGGGCATTGGTGGTGCCCAGGTTGCCCAAGCCGGTCAGAAAAGCAGCGTTGTTGCCGGAACTGGCGGAGATAGTGGCGGTGGGGGTGCCGGAGTTGACGTTGATGAAGCCGAATTTGGCAGAGGCGGTGGCGGTGTTGCCGATCAAAACATCCAGAGTGTCATTTATGGGGGATAAAGCGCCCTCGCTGAGGCGCCAGTAGACAGTGCCGCCGCCGGTATCATCGCTGCCGCAGGTTAAAATGCCGGAACCATCGGTTTCGAGTGCTGTGCAGGTAATAAAATCGGTTAGGATAATGTCGTCAACGGCGTTTAAGGTAATATCAGAGCCAGCGCCGGTGGTTTGCAGGGTGAGAGAAGAACCGTCGATGGTGATGGCGTCGCCGCCATCACCTAAAGTGACCGCGCCATCAGCGTCTAAAGCCCCGGCAATATAGGTGGCTCCGGTCCGGCCAACCGTAAACACCTCTGTTTCTGAGGCGCCGGAGGAGAGGTTTAACAGGTCTCCGGTGGCGGTGTCGTTGCCGACGTAGCCGGAAATTAAGTGGCCGGAGGTGAGAGAAGCGTTGGTAGCGCGGATAAAGTTAGTCGAGGTGGTAGAGCCGGTGAGCAGCAGTTGGCCGGTGCCGTCAGGGGCGATGGTGATGGCGCCGTTGGTGCCGGTGTCGGTGACGATCGATAAGGCTTGGCCTTTGATGGCAAAGGTGCCCGAGGTGGAGTAGACCTGGGGGTTGGC
>Ga0208958_1000505_pt1 | contig 46389 bp, 47 predicted proteins | sample RifOxyB1_FD_184032 | JGI IMG/M metagenome (GOLD analysis project Ga0208958, IMG submission 184032) | Soil microbial communities from Rifle, Colorado - Rifle Oxygen_injection B1 (SPAdes) | ecosystem: Environmental > Terrestrial > Deep subsurface > Rock core/Sediment | place: Rifle, Colorado...
TTAACCCATTGGAGAAAACGAATGGGAATATTAAATAAGGATTTAGGAATATATAGGACACCAATGAAACAAGACGACAAGAAAAAATCAAATGTATTCACAGCACTTGCAGACAAAACTAAAACTGCCACAGTAAAAGAATCTGATATTGAAAAAATACAACCCAATCTCAAACAAATAAAATCTGAAGGATGGAGAAAAGCGATAGTTAAGAACAAAGAAAAAACTAACGATAATGTTTTAAGCACACTCCCAAACAGACATACCGGGTATAAAATTTCACAAAACCCCGCAGACTTCACAGACCAAGAAAAATTAAAAGTAAATAAATCTAATCAAAAACGTGTAAACAAAATATTAGGATATTGATATGGAAAAGGACGTATTCGCAGCAATGTTAAATGAAGACGACAAGCAGACCAAAGCTATAAAGGATATGGAAGATCCCGAAGAAGTTAAGGCTGCACTCGAACTACTCGGAGAAAAAATTGATGAAACCCCTAAAGGGGACACTCCATCAAAACCAACAGAACCCGATGAATTTCCCAAAGAGGAGGAGAAGGACACTTCTAAGGTTACAGAAAAAACTGAAGCCGAGAAAAAGATAGAGGTCGAGAAAAAACTTAACGGCGAAGAACCTCCAAAACTTCCTGATGATGAAACTAAATTTCTTTTGACTGATGAGGTGATTGAGAAACAGCCGGAAGAAAATAAAGCCATCCTTGCCAAGTACAAGGGACAGGGTAAAGAAGAATTGGCTCAGGCAGCAGCCAACGCAGTAGCGTTAAAGACTCCGCATTTCAAGGACAACCCAAAAGCGATAGCACTCTTTAAGGAACAGTTCCTTGAAAAGACGGATGATGAGTTAATTAATATCCTTGTCGATACTCAGCGAGAAACAGGAAGGGTAGAGAAACCGGCAGAAGAAAAAAAATCAATCCCGAAAATAGAACTTCCTTCACTTCCCGATGACGATCCTGAAATCCAAAAGGTTCTTGACAAAGAAACCTTAGTACGTCTCAAGGCAAAATATCCTAACCTCCCGGCAGTAGAAAATATGGACGCTGAAGAATATAAGGAATGGCGTAGAGACCTAAACACGGATGAACCGGATAATAAATTCAAAGAAGATTTACAGCAGACAAGAGAAGCGGTAAAGACCGAACTCTCTAAAGTTGTTTACATAAAAAACAACCTGCCAAATCTATTTGAAGAATCTCCTAACGAAGTTCTTCCCTTGCTCACAGAAGCAAACTTGCCAAGACTTAAAGCCCTTAACGACAATCCAATGAGTGTACTTGAACAGGATTTACAAACCGAAATCGAGATAATAAAAAACGGACTCAAGAAATTCGGATTGACTGAACAAGACATAATTGTAGATGGAAAACCTCTCGATCTGACTGTTACAAAAGATGAAACCGGGACACCTTTCAACAAGACCTTAAACGATCTTATTATGGAAGGTAAAACAGCAGACGGAACCCCGATCCCCTCAGGTAAAATCATAGGGACAAGAGGAAAAACCTTCTGGTTAAAGCAAGGTGAATTGGCAAGAAAATTCAAAGAAGAATTTGACGACAAAATTCTTACTGCTTTTGTAAACAAGAAAACTCAAACCGAGAAAGTAGTTAAGGAAAAGATTAAGGATGAAACTTTATTAGAGGCATCCGGGAAAGGTGGCGGAGGAGGCAAGAAAGTTCTTACGGTAGAAGATATTCAGAAAGAACAAGACCCGGTAAAGATGCAGAAGATATTAGCCGATTTAGAAAAAAATTAAATCAAAAAAAATAAGGAGTTTATAAAATAATGGGAACATTTAATAAAGACGTTGCTTTGTATCGTACTGCGTTACAGCAGAACTTTACATTGCACGAATGGCATCAAATCCCTGTTTGGGGTGATTTGATGGGTTATCCCGGAGGTAAAAACCAATTTGGTTATCCTACCTCAATTCCCTTTGGCGCAATAAGATCAAGAAATGTTGCTCCAGTTGGAAATGTAATTGAAGTAATGTTGGACTGGTTTCACTTAGGCGGTTGGGATATGGACATCCCTGTATTGTTACCACTTGTTGATCTTCCGAAACGAGGCGATGAACAAGCTAAAGGTTCTGGTGAGGACAGGAGATGGGTTTATCGTAAAGCCTGGTTCACTCAGGTAAGAAAAGTTCTTAAGGTTAGCGATGGTTCTTACGGTGAAATGGCAATCAATCCACAACTAATTAAACAGTTGCTCAGTAGAGTTACAACTGATCTTGAAAAATATAATATGGATATGCGACTTCATGCACCTTACCAGGCAATCTATAAAGGATATGACGATAACTTACTCGGTACTGCCGAATTAGCTGCTGACATATCTCAGAAATCTCATCCAAACTTCTTCATAGAAGGATATGGAAAAGTAACCTACAATGCAGACAATAATGTTTATGAAACTGCAATTGCAGCGTTACTTGCAAATCTTGGAGTGGGTGATGAATTCACAATGTCAACTTTAAGAAAAGCAAAGATGGCAGCAAACGAACTTACTATCGGTTATCCAACTATCACGGTTATGGGAAAACCAATTACCGGAGTCTGTATTTGTAATGATAGACAGTTCGCTCAACTTGTGGAAGATCCATTGTTCGAGAAAGTTCACGTAGCACTTATCACAAAGGACGGCGATAAAGCACCTTTGTTTGATGGAGCTTATGAGGCGCATTTGGTAGAAGGAACTTTAGTACTGGTTGACGTTAATAATCCCGGTATTTGGTTAAGTACAGATACAGATTATGATTCAACGAGAGGAGTCATAAATTACGGAAACGTAAATCCGATAAAGAACCCTATCCATAATTCAGACATCAAGTGTGCAATTTATCTCGGTGCATCTGCTTTATTGTGTGCAAGTTCAAAGAAACGCAGAATGGAAGATGAAGTTGACGACTTTGGAAACGTCAAGGAAACAGCATCCATATCAGCATTTGGTTACACCAGAGCAGACAACTCTAACAGAGACAGAAAAGTTGCAACAGCAGATTTCAAACCAAACACAAGCGGACTTTTAATTGCAACATACACACCGCAGAATATAGCATGGTCAACTGGTTCAACAAGTTCATAAGTTAATTTCTCCCGACTTATCGGGAGAAGGTTTTAAGTTAATTTTTATTAAATAAATAGGAGAAATAAAATGAGTGGTATAGGTTTAAGAGCAGGTTGGTCACATCCCTATGTAGGGGATCGTCCAAGAGAAATTTTGGGATTAACCGAAGCTCAGGAAGCAACCCTTAGTCAATTCATAGGATTTACCGGGAAAGACGTTAATGGTGATCCTGTTGAACAGTTCTTTATTACTTATGATGAAGATAGCGCACCAACGCTAACTGATTATGCAGAGACACCAATCGGGACAATCATATTGACACCGAAGTTGGCGAATGTTGCGTTTTATCAACATCAAGCACAATCAACCCCTGCCGTAGTGGGTGATTGGGCTTCAGTCGCCAAGACAACGGTAACATAAATTATTCAGAAATATTATTAACCCTGCCCTTAACCGGGCAGGTTATTTATTAGAAATAAAGAAAGAGTACAGATATGGCAAAGATAATTTCCAAAACAACAACAACATTAAAGATACCTCCAAACTTCAAAGGGTTGACAGGCAAACAATGGCTTGTTATAGACTTTGAAGCAGACACACCAACAGAAGTGCCCGACAATGTTGCCGCATATTATGTAAAGAGTTGGTCCAACAAGTTCAGATATGCAAAGGAAGAAGTCCAGATTTCTCCTCTTGGAAACGAAGGGAACAAAAACAACACTCCTCCACCTCCGGAAGAATTTGAACCAATAAAATTCCTTGAGCAGAACTATGACAGAATTGAAGATGCAGTAAACGAACTCACAGACAGGAAACAAATACTTAAGTTGTGTGAAAGTTTACACTTCAAGGGATATCACACTCAAAAAACTGACAGACTGAAAGAAAGAATCATTAACGATATTGAAGTAAAGAAAAAACAAGAAGAAGAAATTAAAATGAACAAAGGGGCTGTTGATTGAGAAGCCTTGATTTAATAGGTCGTGTATTACGCAATCTTCGGAGGCATAACATTACAACCTCTGAGGCTTTGGATGAAGACGTACTTGACGAACTTAACCAGGGACAGAACCAGATCATCTCTGAGATAAACACAGACAAGTCAGTAACAATCACACTATTGGAAGGGATTGATAGTTATGCACTAACAACGGATGAGGAGACCGAAACTGAGGAGACAACTACTATGAAAGAATTTGTAAACTATGATCTTATCGGAACAAAGAACGGAGTAAATAGAGTCTTTACATTCCCGACAATGCCGGATCAGGGACACGCTATTATGGTATTCCTAAATGGGGTTAAGCTCAATCGGGATGTAGAATATGTGATAACGTGGGAATCAACCTCAGCTTACATCACCTTGCTTGACACTATCACAACACCGCCTAATTATGATTATGATGCTTTAGTAGGTGATTACATCGATGCAAATTATTTTGAGGAAGCAGCATAATGAAAAAGATATTATTATTTCTGATAATAAGTACAATATTTATTGTTAATGGGTATGCACAAAATGTAAACATATCGCAGGTTAGACACTTACAAGATTCGCTATTGAACAAACCAACTAAGGCTATGGCAGATACAAAATATCTCGCTAAATCAGCTTTTGCAGATTCATTTGCTAATAATATGAACCGTACAAGCATAGCACAAATTAAAGAAGTTTCTGAATACGAACCTGTGATCCAGGATAGTTCAATGCTTCTCTACAACTCAGGCACTTGGAGTATATTTGACTTAGGACAGGCGTTAGTTGCACTTGCTCAGAATACGGTAACAATAACTTACCCTGATGCAAACACGATAGATTTTAATAATAACGACCAGATTTTACTTGAACAGACAACATTAGCAATAAATGGGAATAATGAATTATCAGTTGTGGACTTAAGTGCTTTCATAAAAACAGGCATAGATTCAATCCGTTACGGTGTGGATAGCGTTGTGGTTCCTCACGGAGTTGGAAGCGCACCTTCTTTTGTAAGCATACAATTGATGTCAGATGGATTTGGATTTAGGACCTGGGTGAATGTAATAGGTGCAACTACATTCTCAGTTAAACGAAACAGTTCGGTGTACATAGAAACACCTTCAACTTATATAAAGTTTAGATGGTTAGCATACAAATAATTAAGGATGTAAAATGAAAAAAATACTTTTGATAATATTATTATTGGCAGGGATGAGTTATCCGCAATATGGAATTAAGCCTAAACTTGATTCAACAATCACAACGGTTGAAGGTAACACAGATGCTATTATACAAATACAAAATGGTACTATAACATCAAATAACATATATACTAAAGATCAGGTAGATGGTCTTATAGCAACCTTACGGCAGGAGTTGAAAGATTCTATCGCCTCATTAAGAGAACTGATAGATGGTGTTATCCCGATCTTTCCTTATGCACCTTATAATTTAGATACAACTAAGGTTGAGACTAATTTTATTGCTATTAGTTGGGACGATTCAACGACTTCTCCTGACAGCTTTTTAATTGAATATGCGAATTTACAATATGACCCAATAACACCTACTCATGCCGTTTGGGGATATTCCACCAATAAAACCGATACAATATCAGGACTTATAGTTGCTACTCCATATTCAATAAGGGTAAGGACAATTAAAGCTGGTTCAGAATCAGCAGTATCAAATGTTTTAACGGTTACAACAGACGCAGAAGTCCCGCCCCCGGCAGGTGGTGGTGGTGAGACTTATCTATATGTTTCTGCAAGTGCGACAGGCACAGGAGATGGTTCGGTTGGTAATCCCTATACACTATCTCAAGCAAGAAATATTGTAACTGGGGATGATACAGTAATATTAGCTCCTGGATATTATGATGTACCGAATCTTCCATCGCAAGACGTAATTATCTTTTCGAGAAGTGGGACATCTGGGCATAGAATTGTATGGAGAGGGACTATCGCAGACGATGCAGCTTATTGGGCTGATAGTGCAGCAGACTTTAGCGAAACGTCTACGGTAATAAGATGCTATGGGCAATATCAAGATAAAGCCATAATCTTATCAGGCGATTACCAGACGTTTGAAAATATAATTATGTACACAGCTACATCTAATAATAGAGGGCTTGTAGAATTACATACTAATAATATTCTTGATTCAGTTGTGGTTATGCAAAACGAAAGTGGACTTTTAACTTCTGACCATACCATTCGTTCTGATCCTGGCGCAGACAATATTATAATGAGATATTGCAGATTATGGGGTAGTAATAAAACTGGTATCTGGATAGAATCTGGTAATAGTGATCCTTGTAATAATTTACTAATAGAGAATTGCATAATAGAAGGTATTGATAACCATTACCCAATTCAGATAATGCCTACAACAAACGTATCTGCTTATCCTAATGGTATAAGTGATAATGCTATTGTTAGAAATAACTTATTTGAATCTACCTACGCTAGTCAAGGTGGAGTATATGTAAGACACGCTAAGAACTTTCAAATCTATAATAATGTTTTCTTAGGTGAATCTTATCCCCTAATTATGGAATATCAACCAATTTACTTAGATACAATAGATGGAGAAAAGGCTATCGTTGCACACAATACATCTATCATAAGTATTCCAAATGGTACTAATTATAGTTTGCATTTTCCAAGAGGTGTAAACTCGATAGACTATGTAAATAACTTATTTTATTCTGCTTCTGGTTTTACTTATTTATACCGTAGTAGTTTATCTACAAATGGTGGCACTTACTCAACAGCACGTTCACAAATTGATTATAACCTTTATTACAGTCCATTAGAAAATATTAACAACGGAAATACAAGAGCAGTATCTTGGGATGGTACAAGCAGGAATTGGACTACTTGGTTATCTGCGACAGGACACGATGCCAATACGATAATAGATGATAACCCTGATTTTACAGGCTCAATTACTTATGATGCGACTAAAACATCAGCGTTAAATTATCAGTTGCAATTAGGTAGCCCGGCGATAGATGCTGGACTTACTATTTCAATTGCTAATGGTTACATAGTAGATATTAACACAGACTTTTTAGGTAATCCCAGAGACGCAACCCCTGACATTGGTGCATTTGAATATGTTGGTGGCGGACTTGGATATAATAGTTGGAAAAAAATTCAATATTTAATAAATAAAGTTAAGGGAAGCTCAACCCCTGTTTCTAATATCCCTTACACCATAATGGAAACAAATGAATTATAATATGAAAACACTAATCTTTGGCATAGCCACAGGCTTTCTTTTACTAACATCATTTGCATATCCGCAGAGTAAAATGCATTTGTTGTTTGATGATGAATTTATTTCTGTTGACCAATATGGAGCAGTTGGTGATGGGGTAACTGATGACTATCAAGCAATACAGGACGCAATAGATGCACAAAAGAACGTGGTATTTAATAGTGGGAAAACTTATCTGGTTTCACAACCAATTTATTTAAGGGCTAATTCTAATTATAAAATAAATGGCAACATAAAAATAATGGATGGGGATTCATCGGCTTTAATTGTTGATGCAACTGTTGGACAAGATACATTTATAGTAGCCGAACCTGAGAAATTCGCAGTTGGACAATGGGTAGCTGTTTCTGATACACAAACCATTCTTACTAAAATGTATGTAAGAGCAGCTTGGCGAGCTTTCACTTCAAAAATTATAGAAATATCTGGTGATACATTAGTGCTAAATGCTTCTGCTTATCCAACACACGATTATCTTGTGTCTAAAAATGCTATGGTATCACACTGCCAAAGTATAATTATAGCAGAAGGGATTGAGAATGTACGCATTTTCGGTAACGGCACTATACTTGGTAATAGAGATAACCAAAAACAAGTGTGGCCGTGGGATTTTTTGGTTAAAGAAGAAAAGCGGGCAGGTGTTGGTATTTGTGTCACTTCTTGCGATAATGTTACTATTGAAGGCTTAACTGTAAGAGATGCCTTATTACACAACATTTCCGTTAGTGCTGTTTTAGATTCTGTTTTTTCAAGCAACATAAGATTAAATAATATTACTGCAATACACGCACACGATAAAAATATAATTATCAAAAGAACAAATAATTCTTGGGTAACAAATACCTTTTGTGATTCTGCAACTTGGGAAGATGGATTAATTTATTATTTAGGTGATTCCAATGCTGTTGTTTCAAATGTTACACTTACAAATAATAATAGAAGCGGATTTTGTTGGAACTCAATTACAAGCCAATATTTAACTGCGGATCATATAACAACATCTGGGAATGGTTATGCAGGTGTATCCGTTAATGCAAAATATGCAACGTTATCTTATCTAACTATGGATGACCCTTTAAGTATCGCAACCTATACTCCTTATGACATTGTATTAAATAATGTAACAATTACAGGAGCAGATGGGACTTCCCCGCCTGTGGTAGATATTGGAGGGGCAAAACGAGTTACGCTAAATAATCTTATAATGACTGGATGTACTAACGATGGGATAAGAACTAATGGTACTAATGAAGATATAATATTTAATGGTGGTGGAATTTATAATCATTATGGCAGAGTAAAATCTAACGTTACAGATGATATAACTTTTAATGATTTTGATGGACTTACAGAATATATGTATAACGGCGGGATGGAAATAGATACACTTTGGGCTGGCTCTGGTACAGAAGTAGGTGACACGTTAAGCCAATCAAGCTTGATAAAGCATAGTGGCACTTATTCAAAATATATATCTACAAATTCTTTTGGTGAAGGCGTTCTTAGCCCTTTAGTTTATCTGGATTCAAACAGAGTTTACAATATTAGCTTTTGGATTTATCCTTTAGTTGCAGATAGTTCTATTAAAATAGTTGATCTTTTGAATAGATGGCAAATTGACACTACCTTGTCTTTAACGCTTAACCAGTGGAATGAAATAAACCTAACTGTTAGCGCTACTGTCACCGACTATGATGAGCTTCTGATAAAGGCGGGTGGGGGCTCTGGAACTCCATCAACAAGATTTTATTTAGATGATGTAAGTGTTATAGCAGGAGTTACTTATAGCGGCTCTGAACTTATTACAGCTACAATAGATAGAGGGTTAGAACCTGTCTCTGTTTATCAAAGTGATTTTAGTGTTGATGCAAATGGGTGGACAAATTATACTACGATACCATTAGCGGGAAACATAGATGGTATTTGGGGAGAAGATAATGTTTTAAGAGGTATTCCAAATTCTACAAGTAGTGGGGGCAGATTTTATTATAATAATTTTTTTACAGTGGGCACTAAGTATGCATTTTCATTCAGATACCTCATCCCAGCGGCGAATAATACTTGTGATAATATGAGCCTATATCAAGGTAATATGGTTGAACCCGCCCTCATAACCTTTTTTAACAGTGCGACTAATGTATGGTCGTTACAGAAAGTATCTTTTGTGTCTCTTTACGACGAGGCTATGTTTTCTGTCGCCTGTGTAACAGCCACAACTGATTCTTCTTATTACAAAGATATGGGACTATCCACTATCTCTAATTATACAGCTACTGGTAATCATTCCATAGATACTTCATCGACTTACAAACAAGCTGGAAGTTATTCGGGGAAAATTATTGCCACAGCAGCAGGTAACGGCACAACAAACACAATTTCGTTGGCATCAACAAAGTTTACAGCAGTTACAAGTGGATTAGATTATCGGTTTAAGTTATATGCCTATACCACAACTGCAAACACTACTTTAACTTTTAAGCTGGGTGATATTACTAAGACGGCAATAGTCCCAACAAGCGGTATGAGTGTAATAAACTTTGATTTTGTCGCAACAGCAAGCACAACAGGTAATATTTTGCTTTACTTAGATAAAGCCGCGACTGTCTACACAGATGAACTTTCATTAAAGAGTGGACAATGATAAAACTATCCCTAACACTAATAACAGTAAGTGCTATTGCAAAAGGGTTTTGTGATAGTATAAAAGATAAAAATAAAAAGATAAAAGTATGAGAAAAAACATAGCCTCTGTAAAGGTTGTAAAACTACCAAGCGATTGGACTACAAGTACCAGTGATTTTGGGAATACGCCCTTTTTCGGTTCAGGGTTTAAGGTTATTTCTACTCTTGATTTTATCAATGCTGTTAATGCAAACCCAAACCTAACAGGGAGACCACGAATCGGGACAGTAATAGACAACAGGTTAAAGATATTTCCTGTTCCAACTGCGGATTACGCCGGAGCCGAATTAGAGTTTCTTGTTTACTTAAAATCCGCAACAACAACGATTAGTAAGACAATAGAACCGGAACTACCTGAAGTATTCGATAAGTGCTTGGAGTATTTTGCAACAAGTCAATTTCTTTCAGGGAAAGATCGAGTGCAATGGCAAAGCGATTACAGAAACGAACTAATGAGATTACGCCCGATAGAACACAGAAAGCATTTTAATCTATCACGCCCAGCAATAACAGGATGGAAATAAAAGATGGCGACAAAAAAACTTGACACTCTCTGTACGGAGTTTATCAAAAGAATACCCGATCAACTAAGAGAATCTTTTACTCCGGGAATCGGCGCATTACCTAATGGTTACTTGCTTCCTGCCACTACAATACTTGATTACGTGAATAGGGCTTTATATCAGTTATTTAATAATTTCTGGAAAAGTTCAGGAGGCGATCTCCAAACATTTATGAGAATATTCCCTGAACTTATACAGTTTACTTCAGCAGTAACGCTTGGTTCAGGGAATTATGATATTGCATCTCCATATAAAAATTTTTATAAAATAGTTGGTGCTGTAACTGAGGCGGGCAAATACATTAAAGTAAAAAACGAAGATTTATTTACTGTTTACTTAGCACAGGAATATGGAAATATTGCCCCGACACAAGACGATCCTGCGGTTATACAGGTAAATCAAAGGCTTGCATTTTTTCCACAAAACCTAACAGGAACAATAAGGTTCCACTATATAGCACGACCAGTAAGCCCATTAACAGGAAATGCTTTAGAGCAAAACGGAAGTTACGATTCTCCATTTTTTGAGAGTTGGCACAACGATATAGTTGATATTGCATATATGAAATATTTACAAGAAACAAACGAAACAACCTAAACAACCTAAAGGAGATTTTATCATGGCATATACAACAAATCCACTTGGAAAATTATACACACTAATTACAGTTGTAAACACTATTGTACTTTGGTTAAAAAAAGAGACACAAAAAGAACTCGATCCGGAATTTGTTAAGGTACTTGTAAACCTTTCGGTCATGGATGTTTCTGAAATACTTTCCGGAGCAGGAAGTAGTGATTATAGTAAGGATGTAGATGTAACAGATCAGGCGGGATCATCCACAACAACAATTAAACAGAACGCCACATATACGGAAGCAACAAGAAATGTTAATCTTACAGCACACGGATTAGTTGCTGCTGCTATTGGAAAAAGAATAGCGATCTGGATAGGGACAACGAGGGCAGCAATAGCGGAAATAGAATCAATTATAGATGCAAATAATTTCATAATTACTAAAGCTCTTGGCGGAAATGGAACTGCCAACTATGCAGTATTCCCTTTCCATTCATCCACTACGATAGATTTATCTTCATTCAATATCGCACACGTAACAAAGGTATGGGATTCGGTAAATAATGAGGTAGTAGAGACCGGAGATAAGGAATTCGATAATCTTTACAGGTTCCCGACCAAACAGAACAAAGTTTTTTATAATGTACGTGGACAATATATGCGTCTATATCAAGGGACTGATGTTGCTGCGATTGGTGATTTATTAATGACGTTTAACAGTTATCCTCAGAAGACAGAAGAAGATGATGATACACTCGACATAAGGGATATGTACGTTCCATTAGTGATCTTGAAAGCAAAGAATTTTTGTGTCGAACACTTAGGGTTAACTGCACCGGAATCTCTCACAAACGCAATAGATCAAAAATCAAGAGAGATAAGAGAAAACATTATAAAAGAAAAAGAAATAGCTAATCAAAAGAATCAAGGAAAGATGTCGTAAGAAATTGAAGAATAAAAAAGGGAATCTATGTTCACAATAAAACAATTAGAAATATGGAAGCCAATTAAAGATTATGAAGGATTTTATGAAATCTCGAATTTTGGCAACGTTAAATCTTTAGCAAGAATAACTAACCATTATTGCGGGGGAGAGAAAATTCTTAAAACAAAAAGTAAATCTTCGGCTGGATATAACTTGGCATCATTATATAAAAATGGAGGGGGAAAAACTTTTTCTATCCATCAATTAGTCTGGGATCATTTCGGAGATACTCTAAGAGAGGGTCTTCAAATTGACCATATAGACAATGATAAAACAAATAATTATATAGCAAATTTACAACTATTATCTCAACGAGAAAACGTATCTAAAAAGTGTAAGGAAAAACCAAAATCAAGTGTTCATACGGGAGTTACGTGGCATAAAAAGAATAATAAATGGGGTACTTATTTTTCGATAAAAGAAAAAAGATACCATCTTGGTTATTATGTGGACGAGAATGAAGCCACATTAATGTATAAACAAGCAATAGGAAGTTTAGGAAATGATAGTTCAATCATTATCGGCAGACAGATACCATCATAGCGTTAAGTTAAAGACGCTCGATAAATATGCAGCAGTAAACGGAACCGGATATTGGTTAAAAGTTTTAATTAAATGTTTAGTTAAATTATTATTTAAGCCCGAATATTATAATGGCAAAACAACAATGGGAAGAAATAAACTTAGGTGATGCAGTTGGAATGGCATCAAATCCAGTTTCGCCAGGACAGAAATTTGCCAAACGCCTCCTGAATGTTCACCCGCACGTAAAGCCCGGCGCATTAACACTAAGACCGGGTTACTCATTAAAATACGCTCATCCAACAGATAGCACGATTGACAGTCCATATTTTCTAAACTTTGCGCCCTTCTTCGACAGGCAAGCAGATCCCGAAGGACAGGAAATTATTTGTTTAGTCCAAAAAGGAATTGTAGAACCGTTAGAAGGATCGGGACTATTAAGCGACACAATGCCAGGGTTACAGTATTGGGTAAGACCATATTGGGACGGAAGTAGTTGGGTAGATGATGATTGGCAATGGGTAAACAAAACTATCATTACTAAAATAACTGAAGTTGATGCAACTTATCTTTCACACTTTAAGATATTCGGAGATGCTATACTTAACGGATTAGAGAATGACGCACTTGTGGGCTGGACTATTTATAATAAAACTAAAGATCAATTTGCCAAAGTAATAACAAACAAATTTAACGGCTCAGATTTATGGATAAACACTACTCTTTACAATAATGCATGGGAAGTTGATGATATTTTAATAATCTCAAGGATGTGGATAGATATTGATGCACAGACTGAGCTTTACAATAATGTAACAAGAGAAGATATAGTTTTTCACAGAATCCTTAATGATTTAAGAATAGGATTTGGCGGGAAAGCAAACAGACCAGGAATCGCAATTGGGTATAGAAAGAAATATTTCCAGATAAGCGAAGTTGATTTCACTCCCCCTCTCAATGGCGATATAACAGCAGAAGCAATTGAATTATTTGCAAAGATTGATGGAGTTATGCTTGATACAAATGTTTTGAATAACTTTGATAATTACGGAATCGGATATGCAACTGCGACAGGTGATCTTCCAGCAGCTACTTATTATTTTAGACTTACAGGGATAATAGACGGATATGCTGAACAACTTCTTGCCGAAACTCAAGTAGAACTAACTGATTCAGCTCACTACATTGAGTTATATCCATATATAGTTTTAGGCAGGGAAAATCCAAGAATAACCGGGTTCAAACTTTATAAAAGCACAGACAATATTACGTTTTATAAAATTAAAGAATATGTAGTGAAAACAGACGAGTATTCATCTATTAATTGGAAAATTAACGCTTATGGGAAATTGATTCTTGGGGAGGATATTGAAATCGAATTACATACAGAAAGTAATGCTGCTTCAATAGCTTCAGAAATAAACTCAGAAGGTAGTTGGACTGATCCAGGATTCCCTTTCGTATTTAACACGACCACACCTGGAGCGGGAGGAAGCACATATACTTTGAGGCTTGCAATAGAGGTCGCCTCCTATCCTGCCCCTGATACTTTTCCAGGAACAAGATATCCGATAGATGGATTAAAAAGAAACACAAGCTACAACTTAACAGTATCGTTAAAATATTCAGAACTGGCAGGAGTTGAAGTATATGCTTATTTTGTCGGGGAATCACTTTTAGAAACAGGAAGACCCAAAACAATTTGGACTATTACAAATTCATTTGTGAGTTATTCCAAGACTATCTATACTGGTGAACTTATGGAAGAACCGAAATACTTGGTGATCGGTTCGTGTTTGCAAGAAATAGCGTCATTATACATTGATTTAGTTTCGATAAAGGAGGCGGGATTAATCACCTATACAGGAGAAGAAGATGGTACTGAAATGAAAGATGAGATGGGTTACACCCCAACTTATGATCTGGTTAAAGGATGGGATCAGGCATTAGTATCATTCAACGGAAGGGTTTATTACCTGAATCCTTACCTTGAAAAAAGATATGAAAACTTTCTTGTAGTTTCTCATATTGCTCCCCCTGCTACATTTATGCGGGACATTGCATCATTCAGTAATTTTAGAGAACTTGAAAAGTACGACAGCAACGAGACGTTAGCGATAGAACTTTTACAGAACAGGGAAATACTAATCCTAAAGGATGCCTCAATCACAACAATTGCAGATGATGGACTTATTGGACAGATAAGAGAACCGATTTACGGAATAGGCTGCATATCGAGAGGCTCAGTTGTAAACATAAACGGACTTGTATTTTGGTGTGATGATGATGAAATATTTATGTTAAATATCGGAAGTTCGCTGATTCCCAAACCACTTCTTAAAGAAACGATCAGGGACTTGTATCTCGCAATCACAGACAAGGAAAAAATCTTCGGGACCAGAGGAAAGTTCAACACATACAAGATAAGAATAAACGACAGTAGCCTTAAAACAGAATTCTTATTAACCGAGACAGGTTGGATAGAAGAAAGAAAATACCATTATCCTGAGATTTACAGAGGCGGATTTAACAACAAACTATACTTTATGAATGCCGGGAACATCTATGAAGAATCAGCAGATTATTCACTAAGTGAAACAGATGCGCCATATGGAGGGAGTTCTTAAATGGTTGACGCAGGAAACCCAATATACATAGACATAAAGTCTTCAGAAGTTATGATTAATGAAAATGGAAAGAGTAGTTCAAGATATGTTCTTGGTTATATTTCGGGAGAGTTTTCTAAGAATTTAAGTTTTAGTGATTTATATATTCAAGTATGGTTTAAGCGAGGCGTAGATATGGAATGGGAATCAGTTTTGTTTAAGCTCAACAGCAGGAGTAAGATATTCAGGGCGAAGATTCCGGCAGGGTTATTAGTTGCAACAGTTTGCATAGAAATGTACGGATCGATTACTCCAGACCCAGATGATATAGAGACAGAGGAATTTGAGTTGACAGCGTTCAAACTTTCGGTAAAGGAAATGTCAGTTGGTAAATTTGGCGGTGAGCCTTTGCTGAGAGAAGATAGTCTTCCAGATAGCCCGGTAACTTCATAGAAAGGATAAATTATGATTTACATAGTATTTGCAATTATCTTGTTTATAATAAATTTAGGTTCAAAACTTCTTTGTGATTTGATAAAGTTCAAACCAAAGTTATTTGAGAATGGAGAGGATGATAATTGGTGGTTGGCAACAGGCAAGTACAGGTATGATTTAAGAACAGTTTGGACTAAGGGAGTATTGTCATTTATTAGTGATGGTTGGCATTTTGCAGATGCAGTAAGGAATATGAGTTTTATCCTAACGGTTAATATTGTTTTCTCTTTGGTACTCGGTATAAGTTTATTGTGGTGCATAGTTGGTTACGCAATATTTGGTTTACTATTTAATCTTTTATACAAACTCTGGTAAAGGAAAATTATATGGATACTCTTGACCCAAAATTGAAAGAAATATTGTTAAAACTTCCAGGTGGATTTCTTGCTTGTCAGGAAGAATCTATCAGAAAGCACGAAGAAATTCATAAAAAATTAACAGACTTAAACACGAAGATAGATGAGGCTGTTTACGTTAATCTTGCTAATGGTGATGGTAATCCGATGAAGGTAGCCAATATATTACCAACAATATACAAGGATGTTAAAGACTTAAAAGTTACAACTGAATTTTTAAGAGACTTCCAAAAATTACATAGCATATTCAAGAAATATAAACTCTATTGGATTTTTGCTATAAGTATATTCTCATTGTTAGGGTTTGGGATAAAAGATGTAATAGTAGAAATTCTTAAAGGGGCAGTAAGATAATGGCTGAAAATACCGATAAAAATTATATCCACATAAAAGAATACTTTGAAAAAATAATTGATCTTCGTTTTGATGCGAACAGAAACGAACTAAATGCAAGCAAGGAAGTGTTGAAAAAGGATTTAGATCATTTGAATGCGCTTAGAACTGAGGTATTAACAGATAGATCGGAATTTATTAGGGCAGGTGTTTATAATGCAAAAGTAACTAACGATGATAAATGGCAAAGGGAAATAGATAAAAGATTGACAGTTATTGAAACAAGGTCAATCACTTATCCCGCAGCACTTGCATTATTTTTTATAATCACACAAATAATGTTGTGGGTATTTAGCAAGTGAATTGGATTAAAGAAAACATAAAACTATTTCTATCAATCTTCGGGACTGTAACGGCAGTAGGAGGATTTATAGTAGGAGTTTACGTTACGAGCATGACACTAAAGACAGACTTAGAAAATAACAAATACGCTATCCAGAGGGTAGAAAAAGTATTATCCGAACAGCAAGCGAGCTATGATAAAATGATGTGGTTCTTAATGAATCGCAAGCACGAAAAAATAATAAAAGCAGAAGGAGTTGAGTGATGAGTTTAATAACATTGATAATTGTTTTGGTTGTTGTTGGAGTGATTCTCTGGCTGATTAACAGCTACATTCCAATGCAAGCAACCATTAAGAAAATCTTGAATGCAGTTGTAATTATTGTAGTAATTTTGTGGTTATTGTCCGCATTCGGAGTAATTGGAAGTTTAGACACAATAAGAATTGGTCGTTAATTAAATAAAAGGAGTTGAGTAATGGATACTGCAAAAATAATTTATATGTATGTGCTGGGCGCAATCCTGGTTCTTGGATTTATAACCTTACTTGCAATTTTAATATTTGTACCAATACCGGAAACTAATAACGAGTTGCTTTATTTGGCAATAGGTTCTTACCTAACCTTTGTTGGTTCGGTAGTTGGATATTTCTTTGGAACATCCAAGAGTTCAAGTGATAAGGACAAAGTAATTTCAGAGCAATTGAAGAAAACCGATGTATAACCGAGAAACATTCTTTAATACTTATCGTACTGCCTTTGGTAAACTCACCCAAAAGCAAGTTGAGGGATTGGATTTCCTTTTAACAAAGTTAGAACAATCCACAAAAATTGACACGAACGCCAAACGCTCGTATGTGCTTGCTACGATCAAGTGGGAGACCGCAGACACATTTCAACCAGTTACAGAATACGGATCACAGAAATATCTAAAGAGTAAGAGATATTATCCTTTCATCGGGAGAGGGTATATCCAACTTACGTGGAAAGAAAATTACAGAAAATTTGGAGTTGCTCTTAAACTTGATCTTGTAAACAATCCTGAACTTGCGAACGAACCAGAGAATGCCTGGAAGATTCTTGAGGAAGGAATGACGGATGATCTCAGCGTACAAGATCCCGACTTCACTTCGTACACACTTGAGGATTTCTTCAAAGGTGATCGATATGATTTTATGGAGGCGAGAAAAATAATCAATCCCAAAGATTTTAAGAGTTACAAACCAATTGCAGAGATGGCAGAAAAGTTCTACAAATGTTTGAATGAAAGTAAAGAGGATGATGTATGAAAACTATACCCTACATAATGATAATTGTTCTTATCGGATTATTGATGTACTCTCATTTCACAAAACCGGAAACATTACCGCCAGACGAAACAAAGATCAAACAGCTTGAACAGGAAATAGCGGATAGAGATATCAGGATTAATAGTTTGAAGGAAGAAGTAAACCAGTTACTTGAGGAAAACAAAAAGATAGAATATATCATAGTCCAGGAAACCGCCTCTATTGACAGCGCAATTAAGAAGGATTCAACCCAAGCAATACCAGAGTACAGAAAAGCCATATTATTATTTGATTGGCTGCCTGACGGAACGCCCGAACTAACCTTCAGGGAAATCGGGATAGGGACTAAGATCATCACGAAAGCACACGGAATGCAGTTACAGATCAAAAACTATCAAGACGCTTTTGAACTTGTTGAAGAAACAAACAAAAACTATGAAGGCAAAATATCGGGATTAGAAGACCTGATAAAACTAAAAGACATAAGTTCAGAATATTGGCATAATGAATTTAAGAAGACGCAGGGATTTTGGTACGATAGATTTGTGGTTACAGTTGGACCGGGAATTGGATATGGAGACAATAAATTTTCTCCTTTTATTGGAGTGATAGCAGGTGTAAAAATTTGGGGATCGGAATGAGATATAAGTTCCCTAACATACCAGACCTGAACAATGCGCTTGAGTTACTTGAGAAAACAATCAGCGATTACGCAGGGAAGGAAGTAAAAGAACTGCCTCCGATAAATCAGACGGTAGAGGGAACAACTTTTTTCATAAAACAAACAGACGGTGTTTACTTTACATATAGAAAGATCGGGAACAGTTTCAGACAAATGAAAGTTGATTCAAATTCACAGGTTTATTGGGAATAAGATGGTTGCAAGAACGACAATAAGAGAATATGTTGATGAGGTAGGAAATGCAATTATAAACGATGCAGAAGATTCAATCGAAACGACATATTCATCCGACAAAGTGGAGACTTTATTAAGTGGGAAGATTAATACGGATGGAACAATTACAAGTATAATAAAATTAACTCAAGCAGAGTATGATGCACTTACGCCTGTATCAACAACTTTATATATTATAGTAGGATAAAATGGCAGTAGCAGTTAAATCAGGAAATAATATCGTTTGTAATGGAACAGCAGGTACTATAACCTTAGCTCAATTAGTTACAGATATAAATGATACTGCTTGGGTTGAGGATATGGGAAGTGGAGTTTATAGAATTAAATGTCCTGTTGCAAGAACAATATATATTTATCCAAACGTAACATTAGAGATAGGTGAAGATGAGACTTTAGAAATTTATAATACTGTTACGAGTAATGCTGCTTATTGTTTATTCTTATCATATCCAAGTACACTTGCAGGATTACCAAATGGTACATTAAAAATGTTGGCAGGTTCTACACTTGATGGGTTAACTGTTGATAGCACAGCGAATACTTATGGCGTTAATTTTTATTTAGGCGGAGAAACTGATATACAGGGTACTGCCGTTAAAAGAATAACTATAAGTCACACAAGAAATATTACAATAGTTCCTCAAGGCTCTGGATATTATTCAACGAGAGTTTTTGACGGAGATATAATCTTTAACTATGTAGATTTTGATTATCCCTTTGCCAACACATACTTGTTTTTGTTTAGTGTGCACCAAAGAGAAGCAACGATATTGTTAAAAGATATAAGATTATTTAATTCGGGCGCAGTGACAGCGCCAATACTTATGCAAGGTGTATCACATCTAAAAAATTTAGTTATAAATAATATTGGTATTGGAGATTCCCCAGCAACAGGAACTACACGATGGCGGTGGATGATGGGATATACAGGAGGAAAGATTATAAATCAAGTTTTTGAAGCAAACAAATGGTATGCAGGTTATTCAATCCAACCATCTGTGAATATGATTATGCCTGTATATTTTCCTACATTGTCTGGCGCTTATACTAAGAAGAAATATGGGCAGATGTATATGATTTTCGATACAATGACAATGAATGATCAGGGATATGCTTTTTATGGATATTTACAAAATGACGCCACAATAGTATTAAAAGATTGTACCTTTAACGCAACATTGAGAACTTGGCTTCTTTATACAGATGCAAAAATTATTTGGTGGAATAGTAGCGTGGCGTTGCCATTCAATGTTTCTAATGCAGGAGATAATGCAGGCGCATATTTAGTAGTATTTGGATTATACTTAACTATTACAGATATGAACGATAACCCGATTGAAAATGCTACCGTAATAATTAAGCAGAAAGATGATAGAGAAACGTTTATATTTTTTACAGATGTAAACGGACAACTTATTGACCTTTATGATTATCACGTATGCTTATGCACTAATAGATTTAAGAATATGTCAGTTGATGAATATTGGAGTGACGCAAGCAACTCAACATATCACACAGTAACAGTATTAAAAGAAGGGTACAAGTCTGAAACATTTAATGTAGTAATGGATCAGGATAGAACACAAACAGTACAATTAAGACCGCTAACTAAAATGTATTTAGGCAGTACAGAATTAACAGCAATAGGATTAGGATAGATTTCCAATATGGTAGTTAGAGATTACAGACCAGAAGATCACGAAGCAGTAAAGGCACTTGCAGAAAAGCACAAATTAAATATGCCAGGTGAGGGGAAACTGATAGTAGTAGAAACCAATAGCGGGAAGATAGAAGGGTTTGCAAACATAAGGGCAGTATTTATGATTGAGCCTTTGGTATGCGAGAATCCATTGATGGCAGATAAGCTCTGGACGTATATCTCAGAAAAATCGAGAAAAGGAAATGTGAAAATATTGAGATGTTTTATCGAACAAAAACATAGTAAATTGCTAACGAAGATCGGGTTTTATAGAATATTTAAGAAGCACCATATTTATGAAATAAACTTTTACAATAACAAAGGACAAATAAAATGAAAACGATTTTAATAATGGCAATGTGTTTACTCTCCTTCTCGCTTATGGCACAGACAAGAGGATTTGATCTTGACGACTACCGGACTATTTGGTATGACAGTTTATACAGCGCACAGAAATCAAAAACAACCGATCTTGCAATGAAATATCCCAGCCTTTCAATAATCTTCGTAAACAAATCAGCGACAATAACAGATACAGTTCAACTATTCTCAGTTACGAAGGGATATAAAAAAACCATACCACATAATGCTGTTGATTTTTCAATCTCAGCGATGTGGTTAAAAAATTCAGCAGGGGAAAGCATAGCTTCCGATGGAGTGATAACAATTGCACCGAGTACGACAAAAGAATATGTGATAGTAAATTTTGCAGTACAACTAATAGAGACCAGGCTATTAAATACAAACGTAAATGCAAAAGCATACTACTATATGAAAGGCGTTAAAGACGTACCGGATTAATTATAAGTGTATTGATAAGAATAAATTTTTATTAAGAACGAGGTGATATTATGGCTGGAAAATCAGATCAAGAAGAAGCTGCCGAAGGTCTTTACGGAGAAATAGGCGGGTTAAATCCTAACGTAGAGAACCGATGGAAAGGTTATCGAAATCCGTATGGCTTTGGAGACGTTGAGAAGAAAGTTAATGACACATACTCAAATTACGAGGATATGATTAATCGTGATACCTCCGAAGAAATAGCGAAACAACAGGGAGGCGCAGCATCTTCTTTAGCAAGCAGAGGAATCACAGGCGGAAGTATCTTAACCGACACACAGTCAGGAATCGCAAGCGACATCAACAAAAGCAAAACAAATGCTCTCTCAAATCTTGGTGCAAAGAAATCAGGAATGCTCTCAAGTCTTATGGAGTATTTTAATAATTTGAAGATGGGACAAACACAGGCAGCGACAAATGTTGACTTTGGAAATATGGCAAACTTGTTCCAGAAGTACGGATTAAAGGGAGGTGCATTAGGAGGGCTTTCGGATGATACCTGGCTTGATGATATTCTTGGAGTTGGCAATACCGTAGGGAATCTTATTCCGGGAGGAGGTTAGTCTGAAATGGGAGTTGCAAAATCATTAAGAAAGGCGGGACATCTAAGTCAATTAGGACAGGGTATTAATAACCTTGAAGCAATTCTTGAAGAAAACCGAAAGAAGAAAGAGCGAGAACAACTCTACAATAACGTTGTTGGATTAGTTAATAAGTACCAGGAAGGACTAAAATCCGCAACAAATCAAGATGTTGCATTAAAAGAAGGTGGGAAGGTAAATAATGTATTATCATCAGAAACTTTTAGCGGTCAAAGATTAGGCGGAGGAAAACCAACAGGGATGGGCTTAGACGTAAATCTTCCTGAAAACACACAACAGGTACAGCAGAATATGGCTCCGGTTCCTCCCGAAACACAGACCAGACAAATCAGTCCGCAAGAAAAGTTTAAGAATGCAGAAACTATATATAGTGATTTTGAAAACGCTATAATTCCTATACTCACAAACCCAAATGTAGGTGAGGAAGACATATCAAGATTAAATATATTTAGAACTATTGCAGAAAAGCAGAAAGAAAAGTTTAGACCGAAAGAACGAAAAATCGGAACATTCAATCCTGAATATGATGTTGTTGATGAAACAACAGGAGAAGTATTAAGAAAGGGAACGCAAAAACAAAAGCCATTTGATGTTGAAGGGAGTATGAAAAACCCAAAGACTAAAACTTATTGGTCTTATAATAAGCAGACAGGAGAATACTTTGACACTCAAGTTCCTTACGATCAAAGCGAAGGAAAATCATCCACAACAAACAATTACGGAAGCGGAGATTATAACTATTCAAATCTTTATTCTAATGTTCAAGAAGGTATAAAAGTTATAAAATCATTAAAGAGTGCCCCAACTGAAGTAAATAAAGAAACAGGGATGATAACTTATTATGAACCTGGAAATAAAGAAGGAAAAGTTTTCGCTAACCAAAAAGAATTTGACACTTATAAAGAAGGCATTAAAAATCAGTATGTAAATGATGCTTATGAATTAGTTATACAAAGAGGGCTTGATAATGCTGCGGGAGGAACATCTACGCCTGTTAAAAAAATAAGAGAAGGATTAAGTAAAGGATTTACATTAGATGGAGCTTTGAAAAAGTTTAAGGAAAACAACCCGGAATTTCCTGAAGAAGACCTAAATATTATGAAAGACTATTTCACTCTATCAAAACTATAAGATGTCAAAACAACCGCAAATATTAAAGTTCAAGGATTTTGATTGGGGGGATAAGCCCGATACCGATACCCTTGTTAAAGATAAACCCAAAGCCTTTAATGATTTTGATTGGGAAGAAAAGAAACCGGAAACAAAAGGCACACCGGAAACAACCGTTCCTCTTTCAACTGAAAGATACAAACCAACAAATGTTTTCGATGCGTTCAATACTACAAATGCAAAATTACCAATTCTTGTTCCAGACAAAGTTCCCGAAGAAAAACCACAGACAAAACAGCCCACAATAAAAGAAGGATTAAGCGGAAGAATACCAGTTCCACAATTTGAAGGATTCGCTCTACCGGAACAAGGCACATTAGATCAAGCGTTATTTAATGTTGCACCTGAGTTTGTTAAGAGACAGCAGGAGAGAGAAGAATTAAGCAATAAATTATGGAAAGGGATACAACAAGGTTCCGAAACAATAGAACCATTATCCGGACAAAGATTAGGTGATCTTAAACTTGAAAATGCACCAATGGGAGAAGTGCGAAACGCTATTGACTTAGTTGTAAATTCAGGATTAAAGATGATACCGGGAACGATTGAGGCATTAGGTTTAATCGCTGATAAAATAGTTCAAAGAGGTCTAAGTCCTCAAATGCGAATTGAAGATTTTATTCCACCTGCACCAACAGTAAGTAAATTTACAGGAGATATTGGAAAAACGGTAAGAGAAGGAATTGACACCTTTGCACCAACAGACCCGAAGATAAAAGGATTCTTTAGTTCTACACTCCCTTCCGCAGTGGGAAGCGGACTTGGATTTTTAGCTGGAGGACTTGGAGGGAAAGCCATAAAACTACCTACCATGTTAAGCACTTTACTATTATCAACATCTCAGGCAGCCGAAGAATATAATAGCGCATTAAAACAGACCGGAGATTATAATAAAGCCTATAATGTTTTTATTGGAAATCTTCCTTTCGCAGCAACCGAAGTTGTTCCATTTGAATTTTTGTTTAAGAGATTAGATAAACTTGGCGGTAGGAAAGGAACGCAATTACTAATTGATATGCTCGTTCAAGGTACGGTTGAGGGTTCGCAAGAAGTAATACAGCAGTTTGGCACTAACCTAAATGCTAAGTTAATCTATGATGCGTCAAGAAGTTTAAGCGAAGGAACATTGGAAGGGGGAGCAGCCGGATTTATTACAGGCATGCTGTTATCAGGCATAGGAAATATTGCGTCAAAGAGACTTGAAGAAGGGAATCTAACGCCAGAAGAAATAAAACATCTTATAAAAACCATTGAGAAAGTAAACTTATCAAAAGCAAAAGTTGAAGCAGAGTTTAAGAACTTTCAAACCGATGCAACCGTAAGAGATTTACTCAATCCAGAAAAAATTAAGACACAGTCGAAAGATTATCTCAAGCAAACCGAACAAGAACCATTACAACCTCCAGCGAGAGATATTGAAAAAGGAACAATCAACATCGAACCGGGAGGATTGGACTTAGGAACGCTTACCGATCTTACACCACAGGAAAGACAAAAGAACGGACTACCACAGACAGAATCTTTTGATAAAGACCTTGAGTTAATAAATGCAGTTGCACAAAAAACAGCAAACGGAATTACTGATCTTACCGAACAGGAAAAAATAATTCAAGAAGTTTATTCAACACAAACAAATGATTTAGTAAAGCAGATAAAAGAATCACCAGAATTCAGACAACAGCAAAGTATTATTCGTCAACAAACAAAACAAAAACAAAAACTTGACACCGATAACTTTGCAGAACTAACCAGACAATTCAAAAACGCACAGCGCAGGAGAGTTCTTGTAGATCCCGGAACACTAACTCAGGGAGTAGAAGGAATAACAACGCCTGAGCTTAAAACAAAAGCAGAAACTTTATTCAAGGAAGCCACAGAATATAATAACAAGTTACAGAAGCGAAACGAATTTACCCTTGAAAATTTAAGCAGAAAGAAATTTGGCACAGAGAGTATTAGCACCTTAGATGAGGAACAACAGCAAGCACTTCTCTCCGAATTTAACGAGATGAAAAAGCAAGGATTCAAAGAGTTCAAAAACATTCAACCAATAACCAAAGGAGGCGGATATGCCATACAAAAGCGACAAGCAGAGGAAATACTTCAACGCCAACCGGAAGAAATTAGGGAACAAGTTAGTGAACGAGTTCAACCAGGAATCGAAGGGATTAGACCTCCCGAAGAAGTCATCTCCGAAGATCAAAAAGAGAAACCCGAAGAAGATGTCAGTAAAGGACAGGGTAAGGAAGAAACTCGGAATGTAAAAGAGGAAGATGATTTCTTTATAGACTTGGAACCAACGGAAGCACAGAAAGAAGCAGGTAACTATAAAAAGGGTCACATTAAAAGAGATGGTTTTGATATATCAATAGAAAATCCGAAAGGTTCTATCCGGTCCGGAAAAGATTCAGATGGCAAAACTTGGGAAACGAAAATAAATAATGATTACGGATATATTAAAGGAACGGTAGGAAAAGATAAAGATCATATTGACGTTTTCCTTTCAGACAATTATCAGGAAGATGCCCCTGTATTCATAGTTAATCAAACCACACCCGAAGGGAAGTTTGATGAGCATAAGGTAATGCTCGGTTTTACTGATAAGGGAGAGGCAGAACAATCCTATATTTCAAACTATGAAAAAGGCAAAGCGAATTATTCTGATATTATAGAAATGCCAATGGATGAATTTAAGCAATGGAGTAAGGACCAGAATTTAACAAAGAAACCCGCAGTTAAACCGACAGAGCTTATTGACGATGAGATGGATGATCTTGTTAATCAGCTTACGGAAGAACCGCCACCGGAACCGCCAAAGAGTGAAGGTAAGCTATCATCTTGGTATGATAAGTTTGAAGAATTAAAATCTAAAAATGATTTGGCAGGGCTTGATAATCTTTATGGCAAAGTAAAGATTGCACTTAATGGAGTTGCACAAGGCAGAAATGCTGTCCCTGAATTTGAAGCATTAAAAAAAGAGATTGAAAGCTATGCAGAAGAAATAAAACCAAAACCTCCTGAGACTAAGATAGAGAAGCAACCAGAAAAAACCCTTCCTGAAGATGCCTTTGCAATCAAACTAAAATCCGGTAAAGTTATTGCAGATAAAGAAGCGGAAAACCACACACAGATCATAGAGAAGAATAACATCAATGAAGATGATGTTGTTGATGTAGGTTTTATTAGTGAAAATAAATTTCTGACCACAAAAGAACTTTCTGAAAAAGTAAAAATGGAAATTGCTGAAGAAAAGAAACCGTATGAAATGACAGATGATGAGTGGTTAGATAAAACAAGATTTTACAGATCAGGCAAAGATAAAATGGTCGAAACTCCCGAAGGAAATAGAGTAATTCTAAAAGCAGAAAACACGCCCTCAAATTATAAAGAAAACAGCAGAGATTTTTTACTAAACATTGTTAGAAAGAGACACATAGCGCAAGCGCTCAAAGAGGGTAAAGATATTCCAGAGGAAGTATTAAAAAATTATTCTGATTTACAGATTAGTGTAGAAAAATCAATTGAGAAACCAGAACCCGATAATAATGCAGTAGCAATCAAAAGAATGCTATCAGAGGGAAAGACGCTTGAACAAATATCTACCGCCCTTAAAATTCCAATCAATGAAATTGAACCGTTATTACCAAAAGAAGAAAAAGAAGCAGTAGAAGAACCCGAACCAGAAAAATCCCCAACGGCAATTGAGACCTCGGAACAAATAATGAGAGATGCTAAGGGTTATCCAATTGCGATAGATGATTATGGAACGGAACACACAATAAAACTTTGGGGTACTCACATTGTAAGAATAAAAACAGAAGACCCAAATGAAATGCGACTTGGCGGAACAGGCTGGGAGTGGTACGGATTCAAGAAGTCCGGCGATATATGGGAGGGATTTGTTCACGGATTTGAGGATGAGTATGGAAGTTTTTCAGAGAGCGAACTAAAAGAAAACGGCGTAACAATCAGGACAGACCCAAAAGATTTACTTGAATTGATGCCTCCGATTGGCTGGAAGTGGAAACAGAAACCCAAAGCCATTCCTATGAGTAAACTTGGGAAGGCTCCGGAGCCAAAACCAAAAGTAGAAAAGAAACCCGAACCTCCATCCATCATTGACGATGAAATGGATGCCCTCATAAACGATATAGATTTCCAACTAAAGAAACCAAAGACCACAGACTATAAAAAAGATATTGGATTCAAAACAGTTACATCAAAACAGAAACCAACATATCAACTTAAACCAGGCGAAAAGATTCCTGCCGACAAACAACTTAAAGCAATCGAGTTAGTAGGAAAGTTCATTGAGAAAGAATTATATCCATTCGATAATATCGTACAGGCAGTAAGACAGAAATACGGAGATGAAAGAACCGAAAGATTACTTCCTGCATTAAAGTCTGGATATTCAGCATACCTATCAAATGCTACCGATGCAGAAACAGAGAAGATGGATAGCTTTGATTATGTAAAGAAATATGCACTTGAGGAAACAAAACCAGAGAAAAAGAATCGTACAACAATCAGACCTGTACTTGCAACAGAGGTAAGAAATCTTCTTATCGACGTAAATAAAATGACACCCGCACAGGCTGATTATAAACTCAAAGGAACCGACATTGAAACTCTTGAGATATGGAAGAAAGAACTTACTGAGCGAGGCAAGGGAGAAACCGGAACAACATTAATTAGCAGACCATTCATCCAGAGAGTAAGAGAAGAAATCAGAAACGGAAATCAACTAACAAAAACACAACTCGAAAAGATTGCTAAAGAATATGACATTACCGATCCAAGCATAGCAAAAGAACAGGCTGAGCTTGCCATTGTTGCTGAAGCAAGAAAGATTATAAACGAAACCCCGAACGAGAAAGAGGCTTACGATAAAGTTGTTGAGATGTACGGCAATCAGCCAAATCTTACTCACAGGACAAACATATCGGTAGAGAACCAACAATACTCAACCCCCGCACCAATATCTTATGTTGCCGGACTTTATGTTGCTGATGGAATCGGTAACGGTGATGTATTGGAACCATCCGCAGGAAACGGAATGTTGGTTATTGCTTTCAATACAAGCCAGGTATATGTAAATGAACTCGATGAAATAAGGAACGCCAATTTAAGACAGACCAAATATGAAGGTATATCAAATGTAGATGCAGAAAAGAACGATAATATTTTCAATAAAAAATTTGATGGAATAATAACCAATCCGCCATTTGGTAGTGTAGAAGAAAAGAAGTTCAACGATTATAAGTTGAATAAACTCGAACACGTTATGGCTGCCAACGCACTAAAACAAATGAGAAATGACGGCAGAGCATCAATCATCATTGGCGGACACAACAGATATGATAATAAAGGAAGATTGCAGAACGACAGGACATTCTTTAATTGGCTATACCATTATTATAACGTAGAGGCGGTATTAAACATTAGCGGTGATCTCTATAAAAAACAAGGTACACAGTTCCCGATCAGACTAATATTAATCAATGGCATAAAGGAAACCCCGCAAGGGGCATCACCTTTATTTGATGCTCAAAGAGACGCTGAGATAAAAGATTTTGAAGATTTGTATAATAGAGTTAAGGAGATACGAGATGGAAATATACTACAACCCGGAGTTGATGCACAACGAAGACCAGGCGGAATTACTGATGTGCGAAACCCCGAAGGGAAAGGAATTCAAGAAGCTGGAAGAACTGAAACCCTTCCTGAAACAGAGGCTAACAAACCTGATAAAGAAAAGCCCGCAGGATCTGGAAAAACTACAACAGTTAGTGAACGACCTTCTGGAAGTGGAGAACCCATATCTGGAAAGCCCGGAGCAATTAGCGGAACTGATACTGGAAAGCCCCCATTACAACCAGGCATTGAGCCAAAACCCAAAGGCGGAGGAAATAGAGAAACTGAGCGAAAAGGAAATGAAGGAGATATTCAATCAGGGTTCGATAGAGAATCTTCTTCAATTACTGCACGAGCAGTTTTAGATTCCGAAAAACCTTACACTCAATACGAATCAGAATCTAAAGGAGTATCGCTTGATACAGTTATTCCCCGCAATATGGATTATGATACCCGCAAAGAACTAAGACGATTAGCAGATGAAGTTGGCGGAATTGATGAATTTGTGAAAGATAAATTAGGTTATGAATCAACTGAGAAATTATTTTCTCATCTCGGAGCTGAACAAATTGATGCAACAGCGATGGCTATCGTTGCTATTGAAAAAGGACAGGGGATGATTATTGGTGATATGACAGGAGTTGGTAAAGGCAGAATTGCAGCAGCAGTCATAAGATATGCAGTAAAAGAAGGATATAAACCAATATTCTTAACGGAGAAAGCCTATCTATTTTCTGATCTTTATAGAGACCTTGTTGATATTGATAGTAAAGAACTCAATCCTTTCATAGTTAATAATCCCGGAGGCAATGAAAGTCCAGATATAGTTGATGAAGATGGTAATGTAATTCATAGAGCCTACATGGGTGTAAAGAAAAATAACGTACTTTCTTCAGGAGACATTGGGAAACACGATTTTATTGTTACGACCTATTCACAATTCAATAGTGAAAAAAGAGGATTGAAAAGAAATTTCATTGAAGAAATGGCTACTGGTAATATTATAATTATGGATGAAAGTCATACTGCAAGTGGAGATTCAAACACAGGTGAATTTTTCTCTCGTATAGTTCAGAAAACAAAAGGAGTAACATTCCTCTCAGCTACATTTGCAAAGAGACCGGATAATATGCCGATCTATGCACTAAAGACAGCCATAAGCGAAGCTAACCTTACGAGAGACGATCTCGTATCAGCGATTGAAAGCGGTGGAGTTGCATTACAGGAAATTCTATCTACTGATATGGTGGAAGCCGGGCAGATGATTAGACGTGAAAAAAGCTATGATGGAATAAGTATAGATTATAAACCATTGGTAGAAAAGAAAGCAGAGCATAGTAAAGTAGTTGATAGCATAACCGATATAATAAGGGACATTATAAATTTCCAGAACGAAAACGTTAAACCGATTATTGATGCAATGGACACAGACGCAGCATCCGAAGGTGAAAGAGTTACTGTTGAACAGGGGACTAATATGGCGGGAGTTGATAATACTCCATTTGCATCTAAGGTATTTAACGTTATAGATCAATTACTATTTTCACTTAAAGCAGATTCCGCAGCAGACGAAGCAATAAGATTGCTTAAAGAAAATAAGAAGCCTGTTATTGCTATAAAAAACACAATGGAATCTTTTCTTAATTATATGGGAGTGCAACCAGGAGACGTTCTTGAAACTACTGACTTCTCGCTTATAATGAGGCGTGGACTTGAAGGGGTAATGAGAATAAGAACGAAAGATGTAACAGGCGAAGGTACTCCGGGAGAATTATCATTAAATGATTTATCAGAAGATGGCAGGAAAGAATATAGAAGAATACTTGATAAGATAAGTCAAACCACATCAGGGATAACAATTTCACCAATAGATCAAATGATTTACAAATTAGAAAAAGAAGGATATAAGGTTGGCGAAATTACAGGAAGGGCGATTACTCTAAAATTCAGGGATGATGGAAAAGCCATTGTTGAGAAACGTACAGAAAGAGGGAAGAAAAAGATTTTAAGAGATTATAATAATGGAACAGTTGATGTAATATTATTAAATGCTTCGGGAGCGACAGGTTCATCAGCGCACTCATCACCAAAGTTTAAGGACCAAAGACAGCGAGTAATGGTAACGGTTCAGATAGAACTTAACATTAATACCGAAATTCAAAAAAGAGGGAGAGTAAACAGAACCGGACAAGTAAATAAACCTGCTTACATTACCTTATCAAGTGCAATTCCGGCTGAACAACGATTGCTCATGATGGCAAAGAAGAAATTAAAATCATTAGATGCCAACGTATCATCAGACCAGAAACAAGCAGGAGAAACATTTGAAGCAAGCGATTTTCTTAATCATTACGGAGACAGGATTGTCGTTGAATATCTGAAAGAGAACCGGGAACTGAATGATATGCTTCTTGATCCTCTCAAGATGAACGAGATGAAAGAAGAAGAATTTGAGAAATTCCAGACTAAAGAAAACGCAGCGCACAAAGTAACCGGCAGAGTAGCAATACTTCCTACGCAATTACAGGAAGAATTTTACAGCGAAATGGAACACAGGTATAATGATTTTATAGAATATGTTGATTCAGTTGGTGAAAATGATCTGGAAGTAAAGACATTTAGATATGATGCTGTAACAATTACAAGCAGAATGTTAGTCGCCGGGAAAGGCGGATTTAGCCCATTTGGTAGAGATTCAATTGTTGAGAATACTGAAGTAAACGTATTGAAGAAACCTTTTAAGATTGAAAAGATTAATGAATTACAGGATAAGTATTTAGAAGGGACAGGAAAGAAAGAAAGAAAATCCAAGTTACAATCAGACTTCAAATCATTTTGGGATGAATGGGTAAAGACACATCTCGACAGGAAAAAAGAAGTGATTGCAAAAGATTTCAAGATTAGTATTGAAGATGTCAATTCACATCTCAAAGGCGGACTATCAATCGAAGATATGGAAAAACGATTTCCTCATTTAATTGGCAAATCGGGATTTATTGAAAGAGAATTTACAAAATATCAAGAACTCTATAATAAATTGTTTTATCAAGGTGAGTTTGTTGCTAATAATATCTTAGGCAGATATGATATTGGCAGGGTCTATAAAACTCCTCTTGTAAGAGATCAAGTTGCGCCAATATATTCAAATGGAATTTTCTTAGGTTGGGAAGTAAATACTAAGAGAAAAAATCCGTATGCGCCAAGTGCAATCAGACTAAGATTTGCAGTAGCAGATTCAAGACAGATGGTTATTATACCAGGTTCACAAAGAGATTGGCTGAACGATCTATCGAGTGAAACTTACAGCAGACTTGAAGCATGGCAGGAAAAAGACATTGTTGAAAATTGGGATAATTCTTTACCAGACAGTCGAAGGGAAATGAAACCGATTGTAACCGGCAACGTCCTCCAGGCGATGAAGGATGTAAAGGGCGGTCAACTTGTTACCTACACTACTAAAGAAGGTGGACTAAAAAGAGGAATACTTCTAAAGGATAGTAAAGCAATTTCAAGCGGTGAAGTAAGAGTACCTATTAAGAGAGCAAAAAAATTCATTCAACAAATAGGATTAGGAGATTTCATTGAGAGTGCCTCCGGTGATTTAGCTCTTATTAATGACAGTAATAAATATTGGTTAATCGAAGTACCGGCAAGTAAACAAAAAGGCGGAAAATATTATCTTGATGAAGGTCTAAGGAAACTTGTTGCGGATGGCAGATTCGATAAAGTGGGTGACAGGATGAGAGGCAATGTACTAAAGAAAAACCTCGATGCACTTATAGATTTACTTCAGGATGATTTTGGAATCAGTGTAAGACTATCACAGAAAGACATCAAGAAAATAACCGATGATGATATTTCATTTCAATTAAAGGGCGGGAAAGTTTACAAGGATGATTTTAATAATGATATCCCTGCCAGGTTCAGCAAGATTCACGAATACAAATTAGGACACCCAAGATTAAAGAACACAAAGATTGAAGTTGTAGAACCAAAAACAGTATATTGGACCAGAGAAACAATAGAATCAACTGGTTATACGCCAGAATTATTAGAATTAGAATTATTAAAAAAAGGAGATTTTGGTTATGAAGAAGGAAAAGAAAAGTACGCCGTTGCAATTACAGGGTATCACAGGAGTAATCCTGAACAAGCCGGGTCATCCATCACCGTCAGTAGCAGAGCGACTCGCAGCGCATATACCGAAGAACTTATCCATACAATCGTTAAGGGACTTGAAAAAGAAAGTCCACGCCTCTTACGAAAAATCACAGATTGGGAATCAGGACTAAGAGAACAAGCGAAAGAACTTGGAATAGATATCCCGCAGGAGGGAGAAACCTTCGCTCAAGCTATGGTATTCTCTCATCTTGGATATGCTGACGAACAACCTAACGTTGCAGAAGTATATGAAATCCCAAAAGACATCCTTGATGAATTTACTGCAATCCTTAATGAAGGGAAGGTATCTTCAGACGTACTAAGGGGAGGATCTCAAAGAGGAGCGATCAGACTACCTTCCGGTAAAATCGATAATTCACTACATATTTTCAGAAACAAAAAACGAAACACAGCATTACAATTAGTCTCTCCCGAAAATAAAAGATTAAACAAGGGGAGAGAAACTTACGTTAAATTAAAATCTGAACTTGGAGAAAAAGCAGACGTTTATTTGAAATGGTTAAAGGATATGAGGCAGGAATATGGAAAGGACTTTGATCGGGATAGAAAAGTATGGAAACAAATAAAAGATGCTTCGTTCCAACTAAAACCTGCACAGACAGGAAAGATCGAGGTTGACAACGAATTTATTGAGAGAGCAAAGAAACATTTTGGAGTGACTGATAATTATAAAGTTGCAGGTTGGATAACCACAGATGGAAGTATGCTGGACTTTAGCGACAAATCATCCGGAGGACAATCAAAATTCAGGACACAAGGACACGAAGAAATAGGCAAGTTTGAGAAGGATAAAACTCATTATAATAAATACTCATTTAACGAGATGGGTAACATTAGGGTGATATCCTTACTTTGGGATAATGGTATAGAGATTGCTCAACCCCCGACAACAGCGCAGAAAGAAATAATTAAGAAAATAGTTGCGGATCTTGATGGGAATATGAATGTTGAGATCAGACCGGATTCAGATAATCCTTTTTACAAGGTATATAGAAAGGGAACTACACCTGAAGAAATACTTGGGGACATATCAGATTACTTTGCAGGAAAGATAAGAAGACCGAGTTCTCTCTCACAATTTAGGGCATCATATCAGTTAAAGAAACCGCAAACAGGCACACCAGAGTTTAAGAAGTGGTTTGGCGATAGTAAGGTAGTTGATGAAAACGGAAAGCCATTAGTCGTTTATCATGGTACGCCTGATGCAAGTTTTACAGAGTTCAAATCAGAATACAAAGGAACAAGAACTAACCATAATCCTGAAGATGTTGGATTCCATTTCACAAATGATCCTGCTTTATCAGACGCATATTCTAAGGCATATCTGGTAGAGAGTTATACGATTTATAAGAAAATGTTCCCGGAAGACACTCCAACTGCTTTATTGAATGATATGGGAACTGCACCAGGTACATATCCTATTTATTTATCAATTCAAAATCCATTAGTAGTTGATGTTTCTAAACAAATTAATAAAAGTCTTATTGACCAAGCAAAAGCCGATGGGTATGATGGTATTATTGCGGGTGCTGGTAAAAATAAAAACGAATATGTAGCCTTCAAACCGACACAGATTAAATCCGCAATAGCAAACAGAGGAACATTTAACGTTGATAATCCCAATATCAGTTATCAACTAAAGAAACCCAAGAGAGATAAAGCAGAAAGATTCTCAGGAAAGAAATTTGAGACCGAACTCGCAAGAGAACAAGGAAGGGAACCCGAGACCGGAGAGGGAAACATTGTTGACTTTGGCGCAGGATTAGGGCAGGTATTTACTGTAACGGCGGATAAGATCACAGACTTTGTTCGCAACCAACAAATTGAAAAAGAATTAGGCATATACGATCCAAAGCTCAGGGCATTTTACAGGGAATTTCTAACCGCACCTGTATTTTTCTTTGATAAAGAACCTCAACTAAAGAGATTTTGGGATATTGTAGATAGGCACTATGTAAGAAATATTAACGAAGAAATTGCAATACTGACAGAGGATAAATGGTTAAGTGGAAAAGGATGGAGAGACCTAAAAGATATTCAGAAAAAAGAATTCCTTTCTGCACTCGAAGAATACGAACAGATGCAATATGAACTCCAAAGAGATGAGGGAGCAACAGAACTTCTCGATTGGGCTGATTTTGCTGATGAATACGCACTAACGCCGGATGTAACAAGATTCCTTTTTGATGTTTATAAGCCAACAATTGAAACCGCTCTCGATATGGTAAAGGATGTTGACAGGTACAAGATCATCAACGAAACAAAAGTTAATCCATACCTTGAAAACTATTACGATGCCAAAGCAGCAAAAGCAAAACAAGCCTTAATAGATTCAGAGTTAGAAAAAGGGAAAGATGAATTCTTTAATGACGACCCTAACGCCGAAGCTCTTTATGAAAACGAACTATTAAAAATGCCACAGGGGAAAGTTGATGTAGTAAAAGCACTCGAATTAGCATGGGGAAACAACCCACAGTTGCGGGAAACACTCGCGGAAGTATTAATTGATAAAAAGTATGAAAAGATAGATGGCAAAGCATACTTTACTTCATCAAGATTAGAGAAAGAATATTTTCTTAATGCAAACAGGAAAACCACACCGGAGGAAAAACTTCTTGAAGGGAAAATGGATGATAGATATTTCACCACAAATGATAGTCTGACAAAACTAAAGGCACTCCGGGTAGAACTTGAAGCGGAAGGTTATACGATAAGAGATAAAGATATAGGGAAGTTTGCGGATGCACAGGAAGAAATATTACAGAATGCAATAACTCAGGAAGATGTTCTTGATCTTGCGATCTCAGCCGGAGTAGATCAGGACAATCCAATACTTGAAAGACTTGTTAAAACAATTCAGGCAAAAGGATTCAGCAGACATTTCATCCCTAAGAGATTTATTCCCGGATTTGAATACACGACAGAGAATTTTGAGGAGGCTATATATAAGTATATTAATTCCGTACCTTTCTATAAGAACAGAACAATTGGCGGTAAAGAACTTGAGAAGACGATGAGCCAGTTAAAAGCTCAGGGAATACTTGATCCGAAATCAGCAAACAACAGGTATATCCAAGACCTCAGAACTAAGATTGAGGGCAGGGATGTAAAGTTATCAACCGCATTAAGGGCAGTTGCATCAACCTATTATCTTGCATTATCACCCGCTTATCTATCACAACAGATCGTACAGCCATTAAATACGCTATTGCCATTGTTACCAGTGGTAGCAAAAGAATTAGGATTAAAAGCAATTGAAGCCGAGAAAGCATTTGGAGAATCATTATACTCATCACTTGGATATTGGGCTTGGAAGGTTTACGACAAAACGCACAGAGTATTAGGCAGACCAACAAACGCCACGTTTGGGTTAGATAGAGAATTTCTCTCAGTGATAAGATCACTCGAAAGGCAAGGAGTTGGAAAACCATTAAGAGCGATGGAATTAGCAGGACAGAAAGTTGATCCTAAGAAGTATTATGCTTCCGACATATTAACTCAATCTACAAAAATGACAAAATGGTTAGCTACAATAGCAGGAATACCGGGCATTGTAATTGAAGATTTTACCAGAACAATAGGAATAAGAGCATTTTACACTTTAGGTAAAAAAGCTGGACTGAAGGGAGATAAATTAGAGGACTTTATCTCAACGAATATAGCCAAGTCTTATGGTCCGGCATCAGGAAGATTAGCAAAACCTCCGGGATATTATATTGCAGGTGAGGGAAGAATGAAGCCGATGAAAGAGGTTGCACAATCGACAATAGAATCCTGGTTGACATTTAAGAACTTTGCATTTATGAATTTCGGACAATGGGGAAAAATATGGAGAGCATTAAGAAACAATACTATGTTCAGACCAATAGCTTACAAATTAGGAGCACAGATCGCATTAGGCGGATTAAAATATATGATGTGGACTTCATCAATACTTACATTATTAAGTGGTCTTTATGCTTTACTTAATGTTACCGAAGATCCCGAAGAACAATACGAGGGATTATTTAAGCATTTCAATAAACTCATTCCCGGATTAGGAGACGCATTATATAAAGGTGTAGCTTCAATAACATTCAAAGTTGATTTGAGCGCAATGTTCGGACAGACAGCTCCACTTGAAGAACCATTTACAAAAGATGCAGTACAACTTATCGGAGGCGCACCCGCATCAGCCATTGAAGATATTATCGGAGGAAGATTGCCGAGAGGAGTAAGAGGATTTCAGCAGGTAGAAAAATATGAAAAAGAAGGGGTGAAGTTAGGCAGCAGAAAATTGATTCCTTCAGAAAAAGATTATAAAGAGATGGATAGTTCAGAAAAGAAAAAATCAAGACCTCCAGTCACCGAAGAAGAAAAGATAAAACGTAAACTTGGTTTTACTCCGTTAAGAATATCGGACGCATACCAGGAAGAAAATAACAGACAATTTAAGTCAGGTCAATACACGGACATAATAAGAAATAAAGTTACAGACAAAATTATTCCAATGATCGAGACAGGCAGGGGGAAAGAAGCGAGAGAGGAGTTCAAAAAATTATTTGAAGAAATGAAAGCAGATAATATTCTAACGAAGGGACAACTTGAATCAGTTAAGACCACAAATAATTTTATTTCTCAGATAGTTTTGACACGACTTCAGCAAGAAGAAAGAGATTTCATAAAAGGCTGGAAGAACGGACGTAGCAACTCCCGTACCAGAAAAGGAGAGGAAAGAGAGACCAGAACAAGAGAAAGCGAAACAAGATAGAAAAATATTTTCATCCTCATAAAATCCACAAAAACAACAGCTTGCAGATACGGCACAACCTTTGTAATAGACACATCTGAAAATAATTTTTACAAACCACTTGCAAGTGAACAGAAAAACACTATGTTTGTACACAACGATTAGAAAACTTATTTAAGAATAGAAATCAAGGAGATAGATAGATGAAAACGATTCAGGATTTAATTAAAAGTTTAGATGGCATCGTAGGCAAAACTCAAATTATCCTCGACATCCGATTAGGCAATCATAATTTAGTAGCAAAGAAATTTGCGAACAGCTATGCGATAGAAGATGATGTTGCAAAGAAATATATCATCACCAGAAAAAAACTTCACGCCGAAAAAGAATTAAAGAAAAAGAATTTACTCAAACAAAAATAGAATTATGGAAAAAGTATTTACCGAAATAGAAAAAAAGATATTGTCTAATTGGTTCTCCGGGACAATATCAGAGAGAGAAACAATTCTTAAACTCTTAGGTGAATTTGAGGATAGGAATAAGTGTTTGATTGCTTTCTTGAAAGAAGCGGTGGACAACTATATAGCCAACGAATTTACGAATTACATAAAATCTATTGATATTGATTTATACAATAGCTTTATATACGATGCAACAACAGGCGGATATTATTTGGGAGATAGACAGCCCGATTTTGATGAAGATTATAAGAAGGTAAGAGTGACATCAGACAAGAGTATTAAAAGAATAGCTAAACTATACAATTCATTAGTTACAGAAAAAATCGATTCGTTATTTATACAATTCAAAGAGAAGCGTATATAAAATGAACCAACGAGAGAAATATCATAAAGCATTGAAAAAAAGTTTAGAACATATTGCTGACCCTAACTTCCGAAGGATGGAGAAACAAGGGGCAGAGTATTTTACAGAATTGCTTAGTAAGGCTCATAAAGACATAGAGATAAAAGATGGAAAACCACTTGGGTCAATAAGATATAAAAGAGTACCAAAATGAAATTAGTACGTTGGAAATTTGAATTAGATCAAACTGATGGGCATAATGATTATCTGATATATTCGGGCAAAAGCTATATTGGCTTAATTTGCGGAGAAGTAAAATACCAACTTGTTTTGGGAGGGCGTAGCATAGGAACTACCGATAAATTATGGAAAGCAAAAATAAAATTTATATGCAAATACTATTTGACAAGATTATTAGGCGTATGACCATCAAAAAGAAATGAGTTGGTTTTCTTACAAATATAAAATTTATTCAGAATTTTTTGAATCCAAAGGGAAGAAAAGGAAAATAATGTTCCGTTTATTATTTCCACGCTTCTATTCAATTTATAAACAGTTACAGTAAATACAGGAGAAAGAAATGAGCGCACCATACATAAGTGAAAGAACAAAAACAATGAGCCATTGTTGTGGAGCACCGATAATGGATGATTCAGATATTTGCACGGAATGTAAAGAACATTGTGAGGGAGAGGAAGTTTGTCCTGAATGCAATGGCTCCGGTAGAGTAGATGAAATAGATGAGAGCAGAATCAATTCACACACAATTGATATCCCTTACAAAAAAGTTAGTTGTGAAAAATGCAAAGGTGAAGGAACATTAATAGTTGAGATAGATTTATAGTATTTACAGAAACAAGAAAGAAACAGTAATGCCAGTCCTAACATTTGAAGAAGAAAATCACATCTATAAATTAGATGGCGTAAACATTCCTTCCGTAACTCAGATTACAAAGGAAGCCGGATTAATGGATTTATCTTTCGTTAAGAAAGAACTTTTAGAATACAAGGCTGATCTTGGAAAGAAGATTCACTCGACTACCGAACTATACGACAACAACAATCTTGATCTTGAATCACTTCATCCGGTACTAAAGGGATATTTGAACGGATGGATAAAATTCAGAACCGAAAGCAAGTTCATACCTATATTAATAGAGTATAGAAGATTTCACCCTCTTTACAGGTATGCCGGAAGGATTGACAGAATAGGAACGATAGAGAATGTACTTGCAGAATTGGATTTGAAATCGGGAGTGCATCATCATTCATACGCAATACAATCAGCCGGGTACACCGAACTCTATAATTATGGTAAACCAAAGAACGAACAAGTAAAGAAACGATTCACTCTTTATCTAAAAGAAGATGGAACGTACAGCCTCCAGGAACATAAAAATCCAAACGATAAGACAGTGTTCTTATCAGCACTAACGGTAACAAATTATTTAAGATCACATTAAAAAAGGAGATTTAAGATGCAAGACGGAAACGTAAATTTAACCATTAGCAAAGAGATAGTTACCCCGATTGTAGATGCTAAGATTAAAGAAGCTATACTTGCTGCGCTTGGGGGGACTGATAATTTAGTGAAAATTGTCACTGACAAAATAATTAACCAAAAAGTTGACGCCAAAGGCAATGTGTCATCTTACAGTAGTGAAAATAAATTTAGTTGGCTTGATATTATGGTGACAACCCAAATAGAGACGGCTGTTAGAGAAGAATTAAAGATACAAATTGCCAATTCCTCAAGCGTTATCAAAGAGGCACTTATTAACCAATTAAGGACTAAAAAAGGTTCAAGTATGGTCGCATCAGCCTTACTCGCTGGATTAGATAAGTCTTTTGAATCTAGTTGGAGATCAAATATAGAAATTAAAATAACTCCGTTAACAAATAATTAAAAGAAGGAACGCAAAATGACAACAAAGAAAGACACCGCCGGAAACATTTCGGTAAACATCAACACAGTAGAGGAACAAAAAAAGACAAGTGATGTTCCCGCCCTGTTAAAGAAAGCCGAACTAACAATCTCTAATCAGGCAGAGTATGAAACCGCAGCAACAGTATTGAGCGAAGTTAAAAACCGCTACAAAGAACTTGACACACAGCGTAAGGAAATAACCAAACCTATCGATGATGCCAAGACAAGGATAATGGATCTATTCAAACCTCCATTAGAACTTCTAAAGAAAGCAGAAAACAAGATCAAAGACTTGATGGATGCTTACAGAGAAGAACAGGAACGAAAAGCTGAGGAAGAACGCAAACGCCTACAAAAGTTAGCAGATCAGGAAACGGAGAGGCAAAAGAAAATTCTTGATGAGAAAATTGCAAGGGCGAACGCATCAGGGAAAACAGAAAAAGTAGAAGAACTCCAGATGCAGAAAGAAACCATTGTTCCGATAGTCCCGGTAGTTGCACCAAAGATAGAAACCCCGAAAGGAATCTCATACAAAGATCAATGGACAGCCGAAGTTGTTGATTTCGGATTACTACCAAACGAATATAAGGTAGCCAATCAACAAACATTAGATAAAGTTGCTCAAGCGACAAAAGGAAGCATCACAATACCAGGAGTAGTATTTCACTCTAAAAAAATTGTAGCATCAAGAAGCTAACAAATACAGGAAAGAAGAATTATTAAAATGGCAGTAACAAAAAAGAAACCAAGAAGCAAGCCGATTGTTAAAGGAAAACAATCATCAATTGAAAAACTGATAGCACAGGCAATAAATAAAAAAGCCTTTGATGCAATTGACATGATAGTTGGTTACGATAGAGAACTCAGAGCGGAGAAAGCTAAGAGATCATACTTCACGGCAATGAGAACCTTCCAGAACGAAGTGCCTGATTTACCAAAGGTTCAGGAAGCGACTGATAAAAACGGAAGACATTACAAATTTTGTCCCCTTCCTCTTATAGTAGTGAAGATTCAGCCCTTCATTTATAAACTAAATTTCATTTACAGATGGGATTTTAAGGCAATTGGCGAAAAGATTGAATGTACTTGCATCAATACCCACATTGACGGACACTCGGAAACAGCAAGTATGACGGCGGACAGGGATGATTCTGAAAGTATGAACAACCTCCAAAGTATTGGCAGTACCAACACCTATTTACAGAGGCGTACATTAATTGCTGTTCTTGGACTAACTACGGCTGAGGAAGATAATGACGGAGCGACAGCAAACACTTCAACAAAAACAACCTCCGCTATTCCAGATCCTCAAGCAATCTCTAAAGAGAGAGAAGCATTAGAGGCAATGGCAATAGAAGAACTTGTTCTTAAAGTAGAAACGGATATTCTTGATAAGTCTCTCAAGGAGAAATTCAAAGATAGATTTGAGAACGGAAAAGTTATATTCACCGCAAAGGAACAAGGTGAGGTCAAGAAACTTATTATAGACATAATCCTTGAGAAGAAATAATGAATAAACAATTAGCGGACTTTGCACGAGAAGAACTAAAAAAAGGGTTAGCGCAATTACCTGAATCTAACCAATTAATGTTTAGGCGTATGTATTCTCATAAAAATTTGGATGCTGATATTAATGAAGTTGTCGATAAAATGCCGAATGATAAATTGGATTGGGCAATGCAACAAGTAGAGAGTTCGTTAGCCACAATTAAAAACAATCCTTGAGAAGAAATAATGGAAATAAGTTTAAGAGATTATTTTGCCGGACACGTAGTACAAGGACTAATGGCGAATGAATTTGAAACCCTTGATTTGTTCAAGGGGGTGAAGGAAAAAAAAGAGAAAGAACTCAAACAACTTGCATCCGTAGTATATAAGATTGCGGATGCACTAATAGAAGAAAGGAACAAAAGCAATGATAAACTCAATTAAAACGGCATACAGAATAAACGTTGATAAGCGAGGGAAGATCACTACTGGAATAAAGAAAAAAAATGATAAGGGCGTGGAATATCCATCAACAACAGATTACTTTGTTATAGATGAATTTCCCGAACTTAAAGCTATTTATGGAGAGAAGCCCAAAAAGCTGATGTTAGTTTTTCCACAAAACGAAATTTCAAGTTTCCTTCAAATCGATAAAGTGTTATACGGTTCCAATAATGCAATGATTCGCAAATGTGATGAGATAGAGTGCATACATAGAATTGATGAAGAATTAGATCACGTTGGAATAATTGACGTAGATGGAAGTTTGAAAGAAACAGAACCTTTCAAAAAGAAATATGTAGCTGGAGAAATATCCGAATGTTGTTGTAAGACAATGCCATCGATGATTACAAAGAATGGAAAAGAAGTTAAGAATCCGAAACTATGTAATTGTGCAATGTATATGAAAGCGCACATTGTTGATTACAAAACAAAAAAGATTGTTTCTCCAGTCTGCTATTTGTTTTATTCCGGAAGTATCAATACCGCAGCAAATATTTATAGCGAGTTGGATAAAATAAAAACGATCACAAATGGAAGGCTCGCAAATATTCCTTTTGGACTTTCTCTTGATATGGTTGGCGGAAAAATGGATGCAAAGAGAAAATATCCAATCTGGAACATCCAGGTATTGGGAACAATGGAGCAGCTTGAAAAAGCCACAAACTCTTTCCTTTATGGATATAGAGATATGTTACAAATCGGTGAGGGTGAAGACGAAGGAATAGATGATTCAAAGTCATTGCCGGAACACCCCCCAATTCAGGAAGACGATCTTATATTAAAGAAAATCCAGAACGCCAAAACCAAAGCGGAGCTGAATGATATCTTTGGAAAGTTAGGAGAGGAAGAACAAGGGAAATACATTACGGCAATACAGGATAGAGAACAGGAGATAGCAAATCCGGAAAGTGGATTGTTCGGAAAAGACGAAAACTAAAAGGAGATAACTATGGAACAAACCAAAGTAGAGAGATTGGTCGTTAAGCAAGCATTAAAAATTGATGACTTAAAAAAAAGGTTGCGCCATTCTGAAAAACTAATAAAGACGGTTTTACTAAAAATAACCTGTATAGGCGCACCACTTAATGACAATATGCTTCATTATAGCAAAGAGCAACTAAAAATATTTATTGAAATCCAAGAGATTTTATCAGCTTAAAACTAATCTGCAATAAGCAGACAATTAAAAATAAACGTATAGGAGTTATGTATGCCTAAGAAAACACCGGAGAAAAAACCAAAGAAGAAATCGGATAAACCCAAATCTTCTTCTGCCTCCAAATCGCCCGAACTTCCTGAAGGTACAATGACACATCTTCAGGTAATTAACGTTGAGAGAAAACTCACACAAAAAGAAGTTGCGGAATGCGGAACAAATCTTGCAACACAGGAATTGCAGTTGGACCAGGTTCGTAAAGAAAAGAAGGAAGCCAATAGGGAATTTGATAACACTATCAAAGATCACCTGAAAAACATTATGCAATTTTCACACGCAATTGATACAGGCATTCTGGTAGAAAACATTGAGTGTGATGTTGTGATTAACAGGGAAAAGGAAACAAAGTATTGTTATCCTAAAGACGGTTCAGAAATGATTACTTTGAAAATGACACCCGAAGACTTTGATCTTCTTTCTTAATGGACGAGACATTAGAAATAGTTAAACAATCCATTCGAGGACTTGCCGGAGTTTGTGACTTCGCAAGTTCTCAGGATGGTATGGGATTCAGTAAGACCGATACAAGTTTCGGTCATTCACTTGCTAAACAAGAAAATTGGAGTACAAAGCAAACGAAAGCTGCCTGTTCGCTTGTAATAAAATATCAAGGACAGCTCCCAAACGTTGATATAAATAAAATTCAGGAACTAATGAAAACACTTGATGAAACAATTCAGAAAGAAGAAGCGAATAAAAAAGCACAAATGAAAGTTTCACTTCTTACGGATAGAGAAGGTAATAAAAGTATTGCGATTACATTTCCTTATAATCCCGATACAGTTGAGAAAATAAAAACATTTGAAGGAAGAAAATGGGATTCAACTAATAGACGTTGGGAAGTACCATTGCTTAATTTACCAAGAATAAAAACGATGTTTCCAACAGCCGAACTTTCAGAGGGGATAAAAGAACTTGAGAGCATTCAAGATCAAAAAGAAAAAATGATGTTAGAGGATTTCAAAGAGATATCCGCTACTATTGATCTAACAAAACCATTACCTAACGGATTAACGCCTTTCGATCATCAGAGAAAAGGGATATTGAGGATGGTAAAATATCTCAGACAGATCCTCGCCGATGATATGGGATTGGGTAAAACACTTCAATCTTTAGTTGCTGCAAAGATTCTTTCTGAATATAATAATTGGTTAATAGTAATAATCGCACCCGCCTCATTACTTGAACGCCCCTGGAATAGAGACGCTAAAGCTCTTAAAATATCCAAACAAAAATATTCAATTCATTCTTGGGGTAAAATACCCGCTCCTCCGCCAAAAGAGTTTATATTGATTGCGGATGAAGCGCACTATGCACAGGCGGGGACAAAAACTTTAAGAGGAAAGGGTTTTCTAAAATTAGCAGAAAGCGAAAACTGTAAAGCCTGTTTTCCTTTGACCGGAACGCCAATTAAGAACGGCAGACCGATAAACATATATCCATTACTTAAAGCAGTAAGACACGAATTAGGAAAAGACAGCCGATATTTTCAATTAAGATTTTGTAATGCACACATCCGGGAGTTCGGAAAGAAAAATAAAAGAAAATTTTGGGATGTTACTGGTTCATCGCACCTTGAGGAACTTCACGAAAAGATTAAAGATATAATGATACGCCGGATAAAGAAAGAGTGTTTAGACCTTCCTGAAAAGCTCAGAGTATTGAGGGAGGCGGAATTATCTACTGAATCAATAAAACTTTACAATGAAACCCTAAACAATCTGAGAGCGACATATCAGAAAAGATTGGAAAGCGGAGAAATAAAAGAGGGCGGGGAAGCGTTGGTTATGTTGGGTCAATTGGCACACGCCGGAGCATTGGGTAAAATTGAAACGGCGTATGAATTAGCTTCAGAAGTTGTTGAGGAAGGAAACCAGGTCGTCATATTTTCTACTTTTGTGGAACCGCTTAAAACATTACGAGATAAATTTGAAAAGGATGGTATTCCAACATCACTATTAATAGGAGATACAAAAGATCGGGAAAAACTTGTTGATGATTCTCTAAAAGGGAAAAGCAGAGTATTCCTGTTAAGTATGGCTGGAGGGTTGGGTATTGATCTTTATACATCAACCACAATCATCTTGATAAATCGCCCCTGGACACCGGGGGATGTTCTTCAGATTGAAGATCGTCTTCACAGAATAGGACAAAAGAATCCTGTAACTTCTATCTGGTTACAATATGGAGAAGTGGATGAACACGTTGATGCAATACTTGAATCAAAGAACCAAAACATTTCTCAGGTACTTCAAAGCGGAAGCAAGGGAGATGATATAATTACATTTGCAAAGAAATATTTTAAGGGAAAATAAAATGTCAACTACTACAAAAGCACAAAGAGAGATTTATGATAAAATCGATCAAGAAGAAATGAAAAAAATAAACATTGATAAAGTTGTCGCAGCAAGGGCTATGGTATCATTTGTTGGTTGGCGATTTGTTGATTGGGATGAAGATGGCAATTTCATAGTTGGTGATATGAAAAAAAATGAGGTTATTGAATTCAAAAAGTTTTGGCGAGAAATAGGTGCAGAAGTTTATTCTAAATGGCTATGGAAGCATAAGTT
>Ga0208958_1000507_pt1 | contig 46194 bp, 43 predicted proteins | sample RifOxyB1_FD_184032 | JGI IMG/M metagenome (GOLD analysis project Ga0208958, IMG submission 184032) | Soil microbial communities from Rifle, Colorado - Rifle Oxygen_injection B1 (SPAdes) | ecosystem: Environmental > Terrestrial > Deep subsurface > Rock core/Sediment | place: Rifle, Colorado...
CCAGCAGTTTCGGTAAATTTCTCAGAAGCGGCTGGGCGTTAACAAATAGCGTCGCGGCATTTTCTATGACTTCCTTCGCAGATACTATCTGCGGCCGGATAGATATCTTCCCTATATGATCCGGATACCGGCTCGGATTAATGTAATCGATTTCTTTCCGGAGTATGTCAACGCTTTCGGCCATCTTGTTGATACTCGGAATGAGCGCATTCATTGTTTTGACTGCCGTCTGGATCCGGTCATCGGCAGTGCCGGATACAAAATTGCTTTTTCCTTTCAAACCCAATAAATCTGCGTTCGGCTCAAGGGCAACGACCGCAGCATCGCCGGCATCCAGTCCCGCAAATCCCGCCGTAATGAGATGGTCGCCGTCAGAAACATAGGCACCCAGAAGCGGAACAAATTTAAGGGGAAGCACTTTCTTGTATTCACCCTGAAGGTCAGTCAGGCTGGTGCGCGTTGCTCCAAGCTTTTCTTTTGCAGCCTGTAAATCCTGTTTTTTCACGGCGGCTCCGAGTTCACGCGCCACGGCTATCGTCACGCGCCCTTTTGCAATAACGCCACGCAGTGGGAGTAGCATGAGGCCGATAATTAGGAAAATGACGGCAACGACCCCAAGAGGGATATATACATATTTCCAGGGAAATTGTTTTTTATTTTTCATGGGCTTCGTTTCCGTGCCGACAGGTTCAGGCTTTGTATCCAGGGCAATTTTTTTTAACTCTTCGGGCATATGATTATTATACTATACCGCGCCTCTTCCGGAAATCATAGCCCATGGTGTATGCAAAATTATGGATATGTCCATAAGGAGCGACCGTTTCTTTACGTAATCCGCATCCATTTTAATCCGTTTATCAAAATTTACTTCGCTACGCCCCGACACCTGCCAGTGGCCGCTCACGCCGGGCTTGGCCGACAGCACTACTCTTACCAGGCTCTTTGTGTGAGGATATTTCCGCTGTTGCTCGACCAGTTCATCCGGATAATACGGACGGGGTCCCACCAGACTCATGTCTCCCCGCAGCACATTCAAAATTTGAGGGATTTCATCTATCGAGTGTTTGCGGATAAACTTGCCGACGCGGGTAATGCGCGGGTCATCCGTCAGTTTGTAGCTGTTCTTTTTGTATTCACTATAGAGTTTTGCCAATTTCGGGTCGCTCCTCAATTTCTCGTGCGCATTCACCACCATAGAGCGGAATTTATACAGCTTAAAAAGCGTTCCGTTTTTTCCTACCCGCTGGGGAGTATCCGCAAATACGGGGCCGGGACTGTCAAGAACAATCGCGATGGCGGTGACGATAGATATGGGCAGAAAAATAAGGCCCACTACAATGCTTCCGGCTACATCAATGACCCGTTTTGTTATCGTGTATTCCATAGGTACGCCTTACATGAGGTGCTCGTGCGCCGTCCCCTGCAGACTTTCGACGAGCTTCTTAATTTTGGGTACGGATGATTTTTTACAAACCAACACCACGTCATCCGTGTTTACGATCAGAAGATCCGTGCCGTCGATTGCCACAACAGTCTGATCCGTATAGTTATAGACCAGTGAATCTTCCGTGTCCGTGAGAATCACTTTCCCCTGCGTCACATTTTTATCCTTCGAATCTTGCAGGGCTTCCTTCAGCGCTTCCCATGCGCCGATATCACTCCATTCGATGTTTTCGGATATTACCAGCGCAGAGGCAGGATCCAGTTTTTCCAGAATCGCGTTATCAAAGCTAATTTTTTCCAGCGTAGGATAGATAGTCTCCAGTGTTTCTTCATACCGGTCGGTATGCCAGCTGTCAGCTATCCGCGAGAGGCCTGCGTATACATTGGGTGCAAACTGTTTGTACTGCTCCCACAAAAACCGTGGCGTGGTAACAAAATATCCGAGATTCCATGCGTGATGTCCGCTTTCTAAATACCGTTTGGCTGTAACCGCATCCGGACGGTATTGAAAATCGACAAATGAATGAAACGGAAGGTTATTTTTTGTGAGCATCTGCTTTCCATAATCAATCCACCCCAAATTTTCACTGGCAAACCGCGGCTTCTGGGAAACAAAAATAATCTTATTCGGATCTTTTGCAATAACATCACCTGCGGTGCTCAGTATTTTGCGGAAAAGCGCGTCTTTCTTCACCAGATGGTCGCTCCACAAAATAACCATGGGTTCAAGCGGATAGTCACGGACAAGAAGTGCGGTAACCAGGCCTACGGCCGGCCCGACATCCCGCATAACCGGCTCCCCGATAACATGATCCGGGGGAAGCTGGGCAAGCTGCGTCTGCACGATTTCCACATACGCCTTGCCGGTTGAAACATACATGTCTTTCCATGAAAAATCAGGGAGAAGCCGCTGGGCTGCTAGCTGCAGGGTAGATTTATTTCCGATTATCTTTTCAAACTGCTTGGGGGATTTTTTGCGCGACAACGGCCAAAGTCTGGTTCCCACGCCTCCTGCGAATATTATTGCTTTCATAGTGTTAATCGCGCTACCGCTTCTTTCATTTCCTTCTGAAAACGGCTACTCGAAAACTTCTCTGCGTTGGTGCGGCACAAAGTGCTATCATACCGTTTTTTCATCACTTTGTGTAGTGCGCGCACCAAATCCGTATCAAACAGCTCTCCCGTCACTCCGGGAATTATTGTCTCTGCCATGCCTGACTCCCTCGGGCAAATAACGGGTTTTCCGCAGGCTTGTGCCTCAAGTGACACTATCCCAAAGTCTTCATCCGCCGCCGACACAAAAGCGCGGCTCCTTTGATAATAGGCAGCAAGCTCGCGATCTGTCAAATCACCGCCGAGAAATTCTATATTATTTTTCGCTATACTTTTTAGATATTGTTCCTGACTGCCGGTGCCGACTATTTTTAATTTCCATCCCAACGTATTGAAGGCGTGAATAACCACGTCTACTTTTTTGTAGGGAACAAGTCTCGAAACGCAAAGGAAATAATCACCCGCCTCACCAGGCTGGAATGTATCAACGTCCACCGGGGGATAAATAACCTGTGCAACACTGCGGTGATAATATTTTTTTATGCGGTCGGCAACATGATTAGAAATTGCAATATACCGGTCGGGCCGCGAAGCAGCAACGAGGTCCCATCGTTTCAATGTACTCTCCATAATACGTAATACCATTCCCATAATTCCGGCTTTTTCGTATTCTTCCCGCCCGCTCCATAAATACCGGGTCGGGGTAAGACAATAACAAATGTGTGTTGTTCCCGGCTTCGTAATGACATCTTTTGCCTCGGCGGAAGTGACGGAAAGCACTACGTCATACGCGCCAAAATCAAATGATTCAAATGACATCGGGGTAAGCCACGGGAATAACTCGTGATGATTTTTGGCAAACGGAATATGCTGTAAAAAAGACGGGTGAACCTCAAATACATCTGCCCAGCCTGCCCTTGCGGCGTTGTACACTGCCGTATAGAGCGGTGCGTCCGGCCAGATTTCATGCAGAGCCAGAAGTACACGCTCTGCCCCTCCCCATTTATTCACCCGATCGTACACGATTGCAAGCTTCATATATGGAAAGTGTCTCCCGTGCCATTTTGGACCAGGAATACGTCTTGACAAGTTTCTTCGGTTTATCGATTTCGGATGCCAGTATCCGCGCCAACTCATGTGAATCATGGGGATTCACATATATTGCAGACTCTCCAAGAAGTTCATGAAAAACGGGTATATCACTCACGATGACCGGGCAACCCTGCCGGAGCGCTTCAATGGCAGGCAATCCAAATCCCTCCATAAGCGACGGAAATACGAGAGCATCAGCGTTTTTATATAAACGCGTAAGCTCCGCATCACTTACCGTCCGGGGCACAACGCCGAGTTTTTGGTAAAAATAATCGTTCTTCCCCACGTATATCACCCGCGCGTGGGCCTCCCGGGCCGCACGGATAAGGAGCTGCACGTTTTTGTGCGGATAGGCATTGCCGACATAGAGAAAATAGTTATCCTTCATAAATAACCTCAACATGCTCCGGCAGAACATCAAAATGATCAAGAATTTCCTTTCGTGTCGCATGAGACACGGCAATAATTTTTTCCGACCAATGCATGGCTTTCAGAAGCACGAGATAATAAAATAACCGTTTCATTTTATATATGATATAGGGCAATGTCGTTGCCTTGCCCGTATCAAAATGAAGAATGGTAAGGTCGTGAATGGTTACGATAAACCTGCCGAAGTAAAAAAGCGGCACGTTAAAATACGGGACATGCAGAAGATCAAGATGTTCTTTTGAGAATATCGCGGGCATGCGGATTTGCTCGGCGATAGTGTGCCAGCGGATATCCGCAACTCTTCGGATCCACCGTCCGTTGGGCGGCTCAAAATCCGCTGCTTTCCGCACAAAAACGACATAGGTATTTGTTCTGTCAATCTTTGCCAGTTCCGTGAGGAGATTCCGGATGTACCTGCCTACACCGGTTTCATTGATAAGCCGTGCATCTATGCCGATTCTCATAACGAAAATTTCTTTAACAGAAACAGCCGTGTAGTGTAAAAAATATGTACCGGTATGGAAATAAGCGGACCGTATTTCTTGACGTAGTGCTTTTTGTAAAACAGCCAGTTATAGGTATGGAAATATATCTCCGTTGTTACTGCCCGGGAACGCAGCAGACTGTTTCTGCCGCTCATTTTCTTTTTATGGAGCACAACTGCTTCGGGATTAAACCAAATTTCCCACCCCTTTTGTTTAAACCGGTACGCCCAATCGATATCTTCCGCATACATAAAATATGCCTCATCCAGTAATCCGACTTCACTGATTGCCGTGCGCCGCGCGAGAAAAAAGGCGCCGCTAATACAATCTACCTGGTGCGGAATAGTCATATTTTTATATCCCAAATGATATCCCGCAAAAAGAGGAAATTTGGGGAATGCTTTTTCAAGTCCCAGTACGTACGTAAGAGATGCCCACGGCGTCGGGAACCCGCGGTGGCATGCAGGATCCATTGCCCCGGTTGTCAGTTCCAGTTTGCATGTTGCAGCGCCGGCCTTCAAATGACCATCCATAAACCTGAGCATTGTGCCAATGGCATCCTGCCGAACTTCAGTGTCGGAATTCAGAAGGAGAATATATTTCCCTTTCGCAACTTTAATCCCCTTGTTGTTCGCTTTGGCAAACCCGAGATTTTTTCTGTTTAATATAAGTTTAATACCCGGATACTTTTTGAGCACCTCAATACTGCCGTCTGTTGATCCGTTGTCGACCATGATAATTTCCCAATCAATACCGTCCCGCCATTTCGCCAGGGAATCCAGGCATGCCCTCGTTATGTCTTTCGTATTATAGTTAACAATAATTATTGAGAGTTCCATACGACGTTTAGTTTTTGTGCAATCAAGTCCCACGAATATTCTTTTTCAATGATTTGCCGCGCGCGGGAAACAAGCTGCATGCGTTTTGTGTTATTTTCCAGCGTGCGTATGGATTGTATCGCTTCTTCGGGTGTTTGGGCAATCAAAACCGAATGTGTATCCATGCCTTCAATACCGAGGCGTGAGGTGATCACGGGCAATCCCGAAGCCATTGCCTCCAGTATTTTATACTTTGTCCCGCCTCCTATCCGGATGGGAGCAAGAAGAATATCCGCGCCTTCAAACTCTTTATGTATATCGTCAACCCGGCCGACGTAATATTGCCCGCCGGGCGCATGATCGCCGACAATGCGGAGCGTTGCGTCCGGGTATTTTACCCGGATAACCGGCCAGATATCGCGGATAATGTGCTCTGCTGCATCACGGTTTTCCATCCACCGGAAGTTCCCGACATACAAGAATGTAAGCGGCTTCCCCATCGTTTTTTTAGGACGGAACGCAAACGAGGCCGTATCTACACCGTTTGGCACGACAGAAACATTTGCCTGTCCGATTGCCGACCGGTCACTTTCCGAAACGGTCACGATATGCGCCGCCTCTTTCCATATCCGCTGTTCCCATCTCGTCATTTTCGCCACATCCATACGGAGAAACGGCTTAAGCGGCAGTAAGGAAAATTGCGCCATATATGCAGAATATACTCTGTGTTCAATATTGTGCTCCGCGATAACTATCGGGATCCGGTGTTCCGTGGGAATGGCGGGCCATACATATCCCGGTTCGATGTGTATGAGATCGTAGTTACCCCCGGCAACCTCCGAAGATAAAACTGACAGCATTTCGCTGCTGTGATAGCTGTTCCACAACAACGGATAGGTGCCCGTGAGTGTTTTCCACAAATATTTCGGCTGCCATACGCGGCCCCGAAGAACGGTTGTCACCTTCTTACAAAATGACAATTCTGATACGTATGATTTCTCTTTTTCCGAACGGATGAATGCGAATAAATGAATTTCGTGTTTTTTGCTTAGCCTTTTCAACAGATTGTATATCCGTATTTGTCCGCCGGAATGTAGCGGGTATGGTAAAACTGCTGATACAAATAGTATTTTCATTTAGGCCCGCCTGCCGGCGAGGCAGGCTTGGTGAGATCGATGATGGCAAATTTGTCATTACGAATAAGTACCGTATAACGGGCTGCTAAATCTTTGGTCTCGCCGTCTGCATCCGTCGGAGAAATTGTCACATACGCCGTCGCCCCCTGGGCAATTTTTTTATCGATATCAAACCCCAACGGCCATCCCTGCCGCCCCGTCTGATACAAAAATGTGGTGTCGCCGTTATAGGACGCGATCACTTTTGCGTCATGCGGTAATATCGCATCCGCCGCTTTCCCCGCTTCAATAATTTCCGGCCGGTTTATCCAGTAATACGTCCGTACCGTAAACCAGGAAAACGCTATCATAAAAATAAACGACACGACGGCAAGCCAGGGCATAAGGCGCCGCAGGCCTTTTCCCACAAAAACCGCCACGGCCGGAATAATCAGGATTTGATAATAGTCATGCTGCACGTTACCGCTGGCAAACACAATAAAATACAGAAGCGGGCCGATTCCCCAAAATAAGGTAATACCGAGCGCAAACGGAATAAGCCCCCAATATCCGAGAATGAGATTACCGAGTCGCTCGGCAAACAACCAGTGAAACCAGGCGCCTTTAAATCGTATCCCGTTACCGTTCAGAAGCCACGTGCTTACCGGTATCCCCTCAGGAAACTGTGTTATCCACTTTCGCCAAAGCACCAGTGGCACTATTGCTATAACCCAATACAGAATAAATTTTTTGTAGCTTTTGAACAACATATACAACGCGGGCAATAATAAAAATATTGCCATGGGTTTGGAAAGTAATGCCAGTGCTCCTGCCGCGGCCGCCATGAGAATTTTGTTTTTCTTCAATAACCATAAACTGAATAGTGCCCAAAACACCATCTGTGGATCGGGAAGAATTGATCTACCATAGTACACGCTGAATGGTAGTACCGCAAAAATAAATGCAGGAAGAAGCCCTGCCATGTCCCCGATAATAAGCACGGTCCCCACCGATGCAGCTATTGTCAGGAGCCGCAGCCATACTTCAAGAGAAAATAATCCGAGTGTTTTATATAAAAATGCTCCGGCGGCCTGATAGAGCGGAAATTCCACCATCCGCCACCCCTGAGGGTTATCTTTGCCGGATTGGATATTCGAAAGATCATCATAGCGCGGGTGCAGGGGATCTATTCCGAAGCGCAGGAAGTTGCGTGCGACAGCCGCCGTATCTGCCTGGCGCCAGCTATGCCAATCCGCAACCGGATAGCTCACGTGATAAAGACGGAGAGCTACCGTAATGCAACAAATGACAAATAATATGAAATGGAATTTTTTCATTGAACGGTTACCGGATGGTGCACCTGAGTCACTTTTCCTGTATCATCAAACACAAATATTTTTTGTGTAAGAGAACCAGGCTGGGTAGCGCTAAATGCCTGTTCTACGGTCGGCCATGTATAGATGTGCATGTTCGGATTCCTGTACACCAGCCATAGTGCGTCAACAATCCCCACCGGTAAAACCCACGCATTTCCATGGCGGATCGGCAAGTCGACGAAATGAAGCTGCAGCGGGTCATTTGCCCAGGAATCACTATACTGTCCGTCGACGGAAATAATAAATCGCTTTACCGTTTCCCCTGCTTCATACCAATCACCGTGCGCCTGCTGGAGTTGCACGATATGGATGAGAGAAAAAATACTCAGAAACAAAATCGTACCTACAACTGCAATATCCCTGCGGATATGCCCCAAAAATACGGCAAACTTCTTAAGAAACAAAACAAACAGTATAAGAATTCCGATTGAAGCCAGATAGCTATATCGGCTGGATATGTTTCCTAATCCCAAAAAGGGTAAAAGTGCCACCAAAAAGAACCACGCGCCGAACAGAAATCCGCTCATCTCTTTCTTCTCGCAATGAGATATCCGCTTGCGATATACCAAAATGATGACGCCGGCAATAACGGCACCCAGGGCAATCGCAATCGCAGTGTGTTCCCGCAGGAAAGCACGAACCCCTTGATAGACCGGGAGCGAGAATGGCCCGAAAAGAGTAAGGGATATATATCCCAACGCGTTGCCTATGGCATTAAAGGGAAGTTTAAACAGGTTATAATTATAATCTCCGCTTAGCCAATGACTGCCTGCGGCAAACCGGGCAAGAAGATACAGCGATATAGGGATGAGTAGTATACGGCGGCGCGTATCCGCAAAAAGTTTTCTTACAGAAACTGCTTCTATCATCGTCCACCGGTATACCAGAAACAGTAATGGTGTAACGATGCCAAGCTCGTGAAAAAGAGGGGCCACTAGAGAACAAAGAAGTGCGGAAATGAACGGTGCTCTTTTTTTCGTCTCCTCCCACTCGATGTACCAGAGTAAACCCATCAGAGATAAACAAGTGGTAAACAAAAATCCTGTCGCAGATATCCAAAAAACTGCTTCTAATGATCCGCTTAGTATAAGAAATAACAAACCGGCGACGGCCGAAAGGAACGTGCTTTTTGCGATCTTTTTTGTAAGCAAAAATACCAACACGCTTACGACAAAATGCAACAATATGGACACAATATGGTACGCCGATTGATTCAGCCAAAAGCCGGAATACATGAGAGCGAAATACAGCTTCGCCCCCGGACGGTAAAAAAATCCGTCAGCTCGCGTGAAATATCCCCATATGGTCGCCGGCAATGACTGGTCGCGGTTGATAACCCACCTGAACCATGTAAAATCGTCCCCGACAAAATAATTCCGTGTCATCAGAGAATATAATAGTGTTGTGGCAACACCCAAATATACGATGACTGCCCATGGAGAAATGGCGACCTTTTTCAATTCCTGAAGATAATCGAATGCAATATTTTTGGACGCATACGCCAGTGCTGCCGTTACTCCCATCAAGAGCCACAAAATAAATGCTACTTTGGAAGCTTCAAACACATCAATAAATACTGCGTTGACAAATAGCCCCGCAATCCCCGAAAGTACGCCGATCACAAAACTTTTCACCGGCCGGGAATCAATGGCCGGCAGCACCTTTTGTATATATAGCCAGAAAACGATAAATATCGCAAAAAAGGAAACAAACCCCAATGCCCCGACCTCACCAAGCATGCGAAGATAACTGTTGTCCACGGCAAGACTCACCGATCCGTATCCGCTTCCAAACAACACATTTCGTCTAAATGCGGCTATTGCCTTGGGCCATTCCCCCTGAAATCTGGTGGTAAATGATAAATCGTATGCTGCAGCTCTTTTCACCAGATAATCTCCGTTTATGATCGTCACATACGCCTGTCCAGTCTTCGGATCCGGTTTGCGCTCAAAGTAAAAATTTTGCACACGGCGAACAACCGGCGAAAGAGACAAATTTATGTATCCGGTGCCCTGGGGCAAATCCTCTCCGGTCGGAGCATCGGGCTCCCGCAGAAGAACAACCCGGGCAGGTATATACGAATACGGCATTATTATCGATGCGGACGGGCTTGACGTAAACACGCTTGCGATGTTTGCAAAATATTCCTGTTTTACGACTTTTTGCTCAAAATATTCCTTGGGTGCTTCCGACACATGTGCTATGGGTTCCCCGGTCTTTGTGTCGACAAGTACGTCGACTTCTTTTATGGTATTTCCGTAACGCGCAAGCAAACTCGGTGAGAGGACGAAAAATACTCCAACAATCATCAGAAGGACCGGGATCAAAAGCATAACGACTTTTCTGCGATGCATAAACGCAACCAATCCCAACGACACAAATAATGCAAAAAGTGAAATTCTTGAGACGGTCATAAACAGCACCGCCAACCCGGCTGCAACAATCCCGAAAAACATCGTTTTTACAAACCAATGCCGGTATCCAAACACGAAGCTTGCCATAATGGAAAGAATAAGGACGAGATAGGCTGCCAGATCGTAGTGGCCTGCAAATGTAGAAGACACGCGCGACATCGGAGAAAGCTGTATCGCCATACCCTTGGCAAACTCTTCGTTCATCGTCAAAAATGCAGGGAACCCTAAATACCGTTGGCCGATTCCATATACCAGGACTAGTCCGAATGATACGGTAAGCACAGTTATAAACGGGGTAAAAAACTGTTTTCCTTTCATGCCCGTGTACCCGATGAAAAACAAACTCATATACTCAATACGGCGAAGATAACTGAGAAGTGCGACATTTGGGAATACATCAGCAAGTCCCGGAAACACGAGAAGTATGCCGTGAATTGTGGTTAGAGCGCCGACACACCAAAATACAAGAATCGGCAAAGTGAGGTGCGTATCCAGCAGGCGCGGTTTGCGCCCAACCGACACCATCCACCATAGAAGGATAAAAAGGACGACAAAATCTTCCAACCGTATATATACCCACACGTTCACTACATCAACAAGCGGCAATTTCGGATACAGCGGAATAAACGCCAATAAAAGCAGGGTAAATAGAAAAAATATATTATCTTTACACCAGACGAAGACCTTCTTCATATATGTCAACGAGATCCTTTTTGCCAAAAATATTTCCAACCGCAATTGCGATTCGCCCCTTAATAATAAGCATACACTTAAGTATTGAAACGTGCCGGGGGTAATGTTTCCGGTAAAAATACATGAGTCCGCGGAATATATTTTTTACAGGAGACCTGCTGCTTGCGCTGCTTGCTGCTCCGGTATGAATAAATCGCGCATGAGGTGTAAACCACACCTTGTAGCCCTTTTTTCGCGCCCGCTCCAATAATTCAATTTCGTCCATGTACATAAATATCCCCTGATCAAATAATCCGATGTCGTAAAACGATTTTCTGGTACCCAACAGACAGGCGCCGGACACCCACCCAACCCGCTTCACTTCATCCGGTGAATAGCGTGTAATATTGAGCTTGTCCGCCTGCGCAAATAACATAAGAAACACATATCCCGGTGTAAAACCGGGACCACAGGAAGACTGAAGTGATCCGTCTTCGTTATAAAGCTTACCGCCGACAAATGATTTCGGATGGTCTTTCGCAAATGAAAGAAGCGTCTCCAAAGATCCATTGAGTGCATCGATATCGGAATTGAGCATAAGACAATAGGTTCCCCGTGCAATTTTTAACCCCTGATTATTCGCTGTACCATACCCTGCATTCTCCTTATTGAGTATTTTAATTACCTGAGGAAAATCTTTGTTCAAGACCTCAACCGATCCGTCTTTGGACGCGTTATCTATTACGATAATTTCGTACGTTATCGTTGAGCGCTTGAGCGTCTCGACTATCGACCGGAGACATCTGGTCGTCAGATGCTTTGTATTAAAGCTGGGGATAATAATCGAGAGGTCCATTATTGAAATAATCGGGCAAATTTTAATGTATACGTAAGATTTTTGTTCCTGGTTTTGATTAATTTTGCCGGAACCCCTCCGACGACTTCATATTCACCGACGTTCCTTGTGACTACGGCGCCGGATGCAACAACTGCACCACGTCCTATATGCACCCCCGGCAGGATCGTTACTCTTGTACCGATCACAACATAGTCATCAATGACAACCGGAGCTCCTACCTCGGTAAAATCAGGAGAATCGATATCATGTTCCATGGTATACATTCTCACTTCACCCGCGATAGAAACATTATTGCCTATGGTGAGCGGATACCCATGCGCTTTTTTATATTGAATAAAATGTTTCATCCGCCCGTCCAGAAATGCATCGTTACCGATAATTGTATTATGGCCGACACTGACTCCGGCAGGTTGATTGAATTCACATCGCCAATGAATAGATGAGTCGTGGCCTATCTTTACGCCAAAAAACACCCGGTACAGAAATAACCGTATTGTATGGCTCGGGATATACCCGGTGAGGGCGCATAGATAGACCCAAAAATCGATAAGCAGTCTCATATGGTCTCCAATGCCGTAAGTGTTTCTTTCGCGGCTTTTTCCCAGGTAAACTTACGTGTCTCTGTAACTCCTGCATTAATACGGTTTTTCCCCTGAATAAGATTCCGCTGCCGCACGGCGGTAAGTAATCCCCTTGCAATGTCCTGTACGTTTGTCGGATCCACGTAGATCCCCGCTTTTCCTGCAATTTCCGGCAAGCTTGAAACGTTTGATACGACCACCGGGCATTTGTAAGACATGGCCTCAAGAACCGGAAGACCGAATCCTTCATACAGGCTCGGAAGGGCAAAACAAAGAGCGTGTTTGTAATACGACGGCAGCGCGGCATCCGGTACGAAATCCATAAACTTCACACGGTCTTCGATACCGAATTTCTTCGGCGCGGCAAAAATTGGCTCATAGAGCCACCCTTTTTTCCCGATTATTATAAGCTTCAGATCGGAAAACTTTTGGCGGTTTTGCTTTATAAATATACTAAAGGCTTCGATTAATCTTACGTAGTTTTTTCGTGGTTGAATCGTGCCTACGGACAGGATGTAATTTTTTGGGGTTTTGGTCATAACGTCATGCTTCATACGTAATCCCGGGTACGCCACAACAACGCATCGTTCGGGTACCCGATATGCTTTGATTATATCATTTTTGGAGGACTGGCTGATCGTAATAATCTTAGTGGCGTGACGGACTGAATACGCCGTCCATTCCCGCAGCTGATACAGATCTTTTGTGCGGAATAATTCCGGATACTTGAGATATGAAATATCCATGATAGCCATAACCCGCGTGACTTTTGTGAAACGCGGAATATAATGCGTCGGCGAATACATGACGTCCAGATGCTCTCTTGCCATCGCCAGAGGTAAACCGATAAACGTCCAGAGTTTCGACGGACCTGCAACACGGTAGTGCCAATTGGCCCGTTCCGGCGGAAAGCCGGTACGGGGGGCGTCCGGCAGAAATACAGTTACGTTATGTTTTTGCGTGAGCGGATAAAGATGGTTCAGGATCTCAAATGCATACTGCCCGATGCCGACACGGCTTGCCACGTTTGCTTCATATCCGTCGATCCCGATATTCATAGTGTTGCTCCCGGATAGACAACGCGTAATTTTTCCCCCGGGATATTCAATAGTTCCATGACATCTTTTTTCGTTGACTGGCTGTCGCAGAGAATCATTGCGCATTCCTTTTTGACCCATGCAAGGCGGCGCTTGTGTGTCGCGACAATACCTTTATCTGTTTCACCGGGAAATTTGAGCGCGATCATGTCGTGAATTGTCGTCATTCCTTTGGCACGGGCAAGCGGCGGCTGGGTCCAATCGCTTGACCAAAATACATCTAAGGGCCCTGTAAATTTCTCTATTGGCGTCGTATGAAATCGGTTCCACATGAGGTCAAGGATGGTTGGGGGAATAGGAACGGTTACTAGACGCGCACGGGCCCGGGGCAGTGTAGCAAAAAATTCCTCAAACACGCCTCTTCGTCTAAGTGATGCTCCGAACAGTATATAGGTATTTTTCGTATCAATAGCCAGAAGCGCTTCAACCATGCGCCGTACATACGTACCCACGCCGGTACCCTCATAGACTATTTGGCTGATATCTATTCCGATACGCATACTGCTTACCTATCATCTCATTTTTCGGGCAAATAATACAAAAACTCAGCAGCTTTCTTCTTTTGAGCCTCTGTCAACTCTAACGCCAGAGACGTTTTCATATACAGACAGGTCGGTTTTCCCTCCGAGTACCACTGTGTATACAGAGTCAGAAATTCCGCCGGAAGATGCGGTTTTACGGGCGAATCAGGTGTACAAAAATCATACACGATATCCGGAGGGTTCCGGAAAAACATAGACCGGGCAGCGTCGTAATACTTGTCTTTATAGCGGGTGGGATAATAAAAAGAATACGCATAGGAAGAATTTCTACCTGATGCAACATAGAGAAATTCCTCCGAACCATTGGTAAACAGCGTCTGGCTTGGTGTTGTTACAGCTTTAATAACCTCACTCACCTGTAAGTAGTTTCCGTAATTGGTAATAAACTCGGTCTGCTGGTCAACATGCTGGTAGATAAAAGACCGCGGGGAAAAAAGGACAAACGCCATAAGAGGGATTGTCACAATAAAAAATATATACCGTTTCCCCAGCGCTTGCGTTCTCTCATACAGAAGATACAACGCAGAAAACAGAAACATGCCGTACCAGCAGATCTCGTGAAACGCATCGTAATAGAGAAGTGCCGGTGCCGGTGCTCGTAGATTAGCTAGCCCCAGCGTTAGAAAGAGGAATACAAACACCCGGAGAGATTTCTTTCCCCGTATCCAAAGAAACAGAGAGGCCACCGCCATGATAGTTATTGCGATAAGCTGAATACGAAAGTCATTCCAGTGTCCCGCAAAAAGAAGATAGACGGGGTAAAAAAATGATTTCAGAATGCCCGTTCCGAAAAAATTGCCGGCCGCAAGTTCGCTCGACAATCCCCTGCCGGCATTAAGGAAAATAACGTTTTCTACAAAATCACGGAAAGGAAATACTAAAAACAATAAACCTGTAAGCGCAGCCAAAACTGCTACTGCGATTCGGCTGACTTTTTTTTGCATCACAGGCCACATAATTAGGCCAAAAAGAAATACGGCAACTAAAATATATGGCTCCCGCATGAACACAACAAACCATAGGCATATGCCGGCCAGAATTCTTTCCCAGTTACCGATGTGCTTTTTAAGAAATGTATGAATCCCTAATCCTGAAAGATATACCAAGGGGTACACGATAAAACTCTCTGCCAAGAACCGATCGCCGAACACGTAGAATTTAGAAAATTCGAAAAGAACGGTATAGATGAGAGCAATAATCCCGAATCTCCAGCATAAAAAGACGTTAAAGATAAATCCAAATAGAAGTAGAAATTGCCGGTGCTGTAAGAGCAGCGCGTAAATGTTTATCGGATTCCCGTAGTGCTGAATAAAAGCGCTCAGATATGCCATGAGGGGCATGTGATTAAAGTAAATCTCTGTATACAGGGATTTTCCCCGGGTTATGAAATATCCTCCGACGTAGTTAAAACAATCATCAAAACATCCGAATGCATTAATTTTCGGCATGTAAATTTTGTAGAGCGCGTAATAAACGGGAATCAAAATAGCAATACAGACGACGGCGCGAAGATATGGATTTGCAGCTATTTTGTGAAGCATACGCTAATGCCCATACCCATTTGGGTGAAGTTTGTGCCACTTCCATGCGGAAGCGACGATGGTTTGGATGTCTGAGTATTTCGGCTGCCAACCGAATTCTTTTTTGATGCGTGTCGCATCTGCCACAAGACTGTGCGGATCTCCTGCTCTGCGGCCCTGCTCACGTACCGGAAAATTAATCCCTGTTTCTTTCTTGATTGCATCGATAATTTCCCTATTTGTCGTCCCCTCTCCCGTTGCCACATTATAGACATCAGTTTTGTGTCCCGCAGCAAGTGCATCAAGCGCCGAAAGGTGTGCTTCAGCCAAGTCCTCAATATGAATATAATCCCGAAGACAGGATCCGTCCCGCGTCGGATAGTCGGTACCATAAAGGAAAAATTCTTTTTGTTTACCCTGTGCCGTCCGGATGGCAGCCGGAATGATATGAGTTTCCGGTGTATGATCTTCTCCGTTTTTCCCGTCAAGCGCAGCCCCGCAGGCATTAAAGTACCGGAGACTAATACTGCGCACTCCCGTATCGTGATGAAATACCCGGAGTAACTCTTCAAAACACCATTTTGACAGGCCGTATGGACTCGTCGGATTTTTCGGGTGATCTTCCGGAATCGGCAATTTTTGCGGATTACCATATACGGCGGCGCTCGAAGAAAAAATAATTTTGTCCACTTTGTGATCACGCATACCATTAAGTAATGTCACCGGATAAATCACGTTATTTTTCATATATTTAATGGGATCGTGGACGGATTCTTCGACAAGAAGATAGCCGGCGAAATGGATAACTGCTTGGATCTGATATTTAGCAAAAATGGATTCGACTATCGCTTGATCTTTAATATTGCCAACGACAAGCGGCACGCTTTCCGGAATGGCCTGTCTGTGGCCGTATTCAAGGCTATCCAATACTACCGGATTGTACCCGCGCGCCACTAAAAGACGGACCATGTTGCTCCCTATGTATCCCGCTCCCCCGGTAATAAGAATATTCATAGTATCAATATTGTATCGCTAAATCCTCACCGTTTGGTAATAATTGTGCTTTTCGTATGTTTCCTTTCTCATCAAACGTCATTTTCCATCCCTCGCCTTTTGGCGGATAGTATATCGTTTTTAATTCCCCCATAGACGGAATTTGCTTATTTTTACAAAGAAGTTGAAAAAGTAAAAATCTCAATGAATCTCCGTGGCTTACAATTCCAACTGTTCTTCCCTTATGTTCTCTTAATATTTTTTGGACGACAGCATACATTCTTTTTACGATATCCGCACGGGTTTCGTGCCCCGCGTCCGCGTACTTGCCGCTATATTCGTCAATCCCGGTTTTATGAATTTCTGCACGTAAACGTAATGGCTTCCCGGCAAGTGAAGGGATATGTACGTCGGTGAGTTTATCGAGTTGTACCGTTGTTGATATGTGCAAAATTGAAGCGAGTAATTCTGCAGTAGTTACTGCACGATGCAATGGGCTCGTATACATCATGTCAATGCGGACACCCTGATCGCGAAGTTTACGGGCGACTTTTGCAACTTTTTGGACGCCTTCGGTGCTCAGTTGCATAGGCAAGTGGCGACCGTAAAACACTTTTTTTGGATTATCGATCTTTCCGTGCCTGAAAAAATATATCGTAGTATGTTTCATTCAATACTATTTTACCCTATCCGAATTCTGAATGCTCCGACGAGTGATGCAAGAAGTTCACGGATGTTGGCGTTCGACTTCCCGAATTTCCTGTCTGTGAAACTTACCGGAATTTCCGCAATACGAAAGCCCTGCTTTTTAACTTTGTATGCAATTTCCGATAGCGCAATAAACCCTTTCTCTTTCATCGGAGTTTTCAAGAGAAATTCTGCAACGGGGCGTGTGTACAGCCGGAATCCATTGGTAAAATCAGTAAGACGTAAGCCGAGCAAGTATCGCAAAAACACGTTAATAATCCTGCTTTGCACCAAACGGTACATGGGCCAGTTTTCGATAACGCTTCCCGGTAGGTATCGAGATCCGATAACCATATCGGCACTAACCGCTGCCGCAACAAGAGCCGGGCATTCTTCCGGCGCATGCGCCAAATCTGCGTCCATTTCAATAATATATTGTACTCTGCGGTTTGTGAGCGCATGTTTTAGGCCGTGTAACACGGCGCTTCCTCTTCCCTTTTTCCCGCTTCTGGCAAGAACAATAGCGCCGCGGTATTTTTGAGTTTGTTCCGAATCATCAACGATGATGATGGAAGCGCCGGGGAGTATTGTAATAAGCCGCGGCAACAATATTTTCAAATTATCGCACTCGCGGTATGCGGGGATAACGACAGCCGTATCACGATACGAAGTTTGATTATTTTTCATATCGTATCAGCAAATATATGAGTACAAATGCCACTCCGTACCAGGTGAGCCGTTCAGCGGTAAAAAAAATCCATTTGGCAAAAAGCGGAATGGAAAGCACCCAGCACACAAGCCCGGAAACAAGAAACAATCTGGGTTTTCTGACCAAAATAAGTCCGACCAACAGAAAAAAAAATACGGTATCCTGCGGCTTCATCGTTTGTAATACTCAATTGTTTTTTTGAGTCCCTCATCAACCGAAACCGTAGGTTTCCAGCCAAGCTGGGTTTGGATTTTTGAAATATCGGGTTTCCTTTGCGTTGGGTCATCTTCAGGAAGCGGTCCGGAAGTAATTTCTGACGATGATCCGGTCAGTGTCTTAATTTTATTTGCAAAGTCCCCTACTTTATACTCATCAGGGTTACCAAGGTTAAATACTTCACCTTTTGCGTTGTCGGCAAACATGACCTTCAGTATCCCGGCAACCAAATCGGAAACGAAGCAGAAAGACCTTGTCTGCATGCCGTCCCCATATACGGTCAACGGTTTTCCTTCCAGCGCCTGGTTAATAAAGTTGGAAACAACTCGTCCGTCATCGTTACGCATTCTGGGTCCATACGTGTTGAATATACGGATAATACGGGCATCCAGATTGTATTTCCGTACGTACACCATGGTCATGGCTTCGGCAAACCGTTTGGACTCATCATAACAGGCGCGGACTCCGTTCGGATTGACATTTCCGAAGTATGTCTCTTTTTGCGGGTGTTCTTTGGGATCGCCATACACCTCCGATGTGGAAGCTTCTAAATAGCGCGCGTTCTTTCCCTTCGCGAGCCCGAGCATGTGTATCGTGCCAACGGAGTTTACAAGCGCAATTTCTTCTGCCAATTTTATAAAGTCTTCCGGGGAAGCTGGTGATGCAAAATTAAAGACGAAATCTACGTTTCCGGTTAGTTCAGGTGCAGACTGAATAATATCGTGCTTAATGAACGAAAAGTTTGGGTCTGTTTTGGCGGCTTCTATGTTTTTCTCCAGTCCGGTGACCAAGTTATCAACGGCAATTACTTTGTGTCCGAGACCCAAAAGCGCGTCACACAGGTGCGATCCGATAAACCCTGCTCCTCCCGTCACTACCGATACTTTCTTTGATTCCATATGATTATTGTAGCACAGCAAATGGTAACAATACTTATCCCGAGGCCTATCCATACATACCGCTGCGGAAGATACTCAAGCGTACCATTTGCCGTCCCCACAGCGGGAATGGAAAAACTGTTTATTCCATTATTAGCTTTTTCACTCCGATACGTTTTGTCTTCTATCGTCAACAACCAATATGAATCGTACGACTCGGAAAATATAATCTGATCCGGTTTACTCAGACCTGAAATAGATACGCGATAACGTACCGGCGATATCATATCCCAGGAGAGAGCCGCCGCATTCTCCTCCAACCGAAGATGATCGTAATACTGACCCGTTTCGTACGCAGACATATTCGCGGTTAGTCCCGGGATTTGTTTTTTAACGAGGAATCGGTTTGCGTCCAGCACGGTTTCAAATTCGCCCTTTTGACTACCGCTGTACTTCCTGTCTTCCAAAAATATTTCTCCCTGACTGTCGTATGGCAGAATGACGTATTTTACGGACCATCTGGAAAGCGCTTCCATCCCTTCTTTTGAATCCAGCCAATTCAATATTGCGGACGGACTGCCTGTATCAAGTACAGCTGCGGCATCGACTGCCGGATGCATATACGAAGAAAACCCATATCGTTGCCAGCGGGGAACCCAAAATGTTCGGAAGTATTCCGGTTGGCTGATGAGGTCCTTAAGGACCTCATACTCCGTTGGAATCGCATGATGCGTAAATGTACCGCCAAGCTGACCGGTAACCGCCTGTCGGACGGTCACGAGCCAAAAAAGAACAAATACAATGCCTAATAACATCTTCTTCTTACCGACCCGTTCGAGGGCCGCGGGGATAAGTATGCTATACGAAAGGGCAATCAGAAGATAAAACTTTGTCGGGTCCCGGAACACATTAAAGCCTGGCACATGAGAGAATAGCCAAAGATATATTCCTCCTCCCGGATCATTGGCTCCTTTTGCTAAAAAAATTCCCAAAAGCCCCAAACCGGCTACGCTGATTAACGCGCGTGAAATCTTTTTACTCAATAACGCCGAGAAGGCAACAATCGGAATGATAAGAAATTCCGGTTGTAAGAAATATATCTTGCCAAACAAATTTTCCGGCCAATTCGGATGCAGCAGTGCAAGCGTGTGGGAAAAATCTGCGAAGCTGAAAAACCGGACAGCTGCAATGCTATTGTATGCACTCCCCATGCTATCCATGGGATTTACCCGAAAAACTACAAGCGGGAGAAGCCAAAATGCGTGGAGGAGTCCTGCAAGAATAAACGGAATAGCAAAAATAAAGGTAGGTTTTGGACGGGATACGAGTCCCCATAACAATACTCCTATCATGAGGACGTACGCTATCCGGGGATCAAAAAGAACCATGAGGGAAAGCGCCAGTCCCGTCATGATCCCGCGGCTGACTGTCGGATGATCAAACAGTGTAATAAACTTTGCAAGTACGAGTGGCGCGATCGCGTATGCCATCGCAATACCCATCTGGCCGCCGCCGGTAATCAGGACTATATAGGAATTCGTCAAAAAAATAACCGGTGTCAAATACCACAATGTCAAATACGGAAGTATGGTTCTTACCAAAGAAACCGATGAATACGTTCCGACCAGCAAGAACGGGATATACCAAAAAATCCGCTCACTCACTGCCCAGGAAAGTCCGGTTATTTGGTAAAACTGTCGTGCCGTTGTCAGGAAATATGTTTCAAGGCCCGCCAAAAACACACCGTTGCCGCCTAGTCCTCCGCCAAAAGCCACCCGCCAGCTCGACGGGAGCATAAAGAATTTCGCCACTTCTTCCGGAAAATGAAACGACCAGTCTCCGGCAGATAACGGGTTTTGACCGAACCAACGATAATACACGAGAAATAAGACGATTAAAATAAAGCTCTTCTTCATACCCCGGAGCGAATGCTTCTGTGCATCATGGTCTGAACAAAACCAAGCAGTAATAAGCTGTAAATATCGTTTCCGAACGTTTCTACAAAACTACCTCTACCGAACATTGACGCCGCCGTGATGATACAGACAAGCACCAACGCCGTACCGAACGAAAACCGTTCATCCAGCCGAAATAATATCGCTGTAACGACCCATAAAATTCTAGTTGTATTCCATGGGTATGGGAATACCAGAAGGATATTAAAATATGGGAATCTTGCCACATAATCCAATACTGCTACAACAAAAAGCAGCATCACGAGCTTCGATTGATTATTGCTGATAAATCTAAGAATACTATTTACTTTATTATTCATATTTTTTCTTTGCGAAAACTCCAAAAAAACCACACGATGCTCACAGAGAGAGTCATTATCGATATCCCGACGGATAGTACAAAAAGTATTTGCGGGAAGTACAGTATCACAATATCATATGAGCCCTGCTCAGAGAGATACCACGCGTTTGCATAGCCGTTTACTGCAAAGTGCGGCGCTTTCATTTCCGCCATATTCCAGATCGGTTGACCAGGTGCTCTCCGATATATCCGCCAATCATCCCCAAACTGTTCGTTAAATATCAAAACATACGGTGATACAGCCTCCGCAACGTGTACCTGGTATACACCCGGATTGATTTGTTTGGAAGATACTGTCGGCGTGGGTGCTGTGGGCAAAACAAAATTTCTTAAAGCAAATATGTCTTCCGATTGTATATCAGTGAAGGATACGTCTTTCACACTCACCATGCTTAACTGACCCAGCACATTCGCGGAAAAAAAAGAAATGTTCGCCGAAGAAACTGCCTGATTCGGATGAACAATTTCTTCGATAACATGCCGCTTTCCATCTGCGCGAAGCTGCAAAATTAATGCACTTTGCTGATTACCATATTGATCCGAGACATCGTTATTTTGTTGTAATTTGACAAAAATATTTTCTCCCATAGACACCTGGTATTCTAAACGGAAACTATAGAGTTTCCGATCGGATATATGATGTATCTTAACCGTATAGGAATCGCCGTAAGACATGCGGATATCTCCGCTTGCCGTTGAAGTGTTGGTGATGTCGGCATTCACCAAACCGCCGGGAACCGTTTCAAATTTATGGGTACCGGTTGTAAGATATGCAAGATCCTTTAACTTGATTTGTTTGCCGTCCATAGATACCGCGTCGTTAACCTTTTGTGTGCCGGGAGTCGACAGCTTGTATGTTCCGTCCGTGGAAATCGAAAGATAATACCGTTTGACAGCTCCTTCACTCACCCAGACACCGCTCGAAACTGTAGCAAGCTGTTTCTGTAAATACTGATATGCATTTCCAAAAAAACGTTCTGACAGCAATCCCTTGGTGGTATTTTCTTTTGCTAAATCGGCCAAATAATTCTCATAAAAATGTAAAAACGAAACTAACCGCAGGCGATAGGTATTCTGCTGTATTTCAGGAAGTACACTAAGGGTACGCACCGCATCTTCGATACGATGCTGAAAATTATCGAAACTTTGTTCTGCAAGACTTCCCGTGTTATCTGCTTTTTTCATTACCGCACTCCAGACCTCTCCTAAATGATTCGTCGCATATCCTAAATTTGCATCAATATATTGTTCCGGAATTGAACGATATGAGTTCAGCACCCAGTCTTCTCTAAATTTAGAAAGTCCATACAGCGGCGAATCCGGTAAAAAGTTCGCCGTTGATAACGTTTTTGATTTTTCTATTTGTTTCAGTTGACTTGGGTCACAATAAACACAAGCTGCGCTAATCACGCTCCGCGCTATCATTGGTTGCATATCCGTAGCAGGGACATTGCCGGTAAATAAAATGGGGAGGCCGCGCGTATCTCCCAGCGCAAACAGACTTGCTTTATGTTCTTCCGGTACATCAGCCTGAACGAAGACGCTCGCCGCCTGCACCTGCTGCACATCTTTTACGCCGGGCAACGTGTATAATGTCCATTTTCCATACTGTTTTTCTTCCTTCACTTCCGAAGATGCATCCACCGCTTTTTTCATCGAAGAAAAATCATTGCTCGTGGTCGCTTTATCAGAGTACAAAACATCGCCTCTCCACAACAACTTCGTAATGCCGGCTTGTTTTGCAAGTGTTGTGAACAACTTCATGTTGTCATCATATATAGCGTTATACATAGCACGCACGATTGGCAGATCAATATCATTGGCAACTGTTGGCGACGAAAGGCTGAGCCTGGTAAATAAATCCAGGCCCCAAAACCCCCATTCGTAACTATCTGTATGAAAACTCGTGTCTATGGGGGGAAGCAGCAATATCCTTGGCTTTTCTTTACCGTACGTCGTATTGATATACGAAGAGATGTCTGTCACATAGTTCGGTATTTGTACTTTTGTAGTAAACGGCGCGCTCCATAGGAAAAAATTCGTGAAAAAATATGGGTAGTGATATAGCAATAAACCGAGAAGAAGGATGATCCCCGTCAACCCATACAGTATTTTACTTCGAACAAGCTGTATAAGTATCACTGTGGCCGACAAACTAAATAGAACGATTGCGCTAAACCAGAGCGCAGGACCAAATTTATAAAAAGATGTGCGAAAAATTGCAAACCCGGGTACATATCTCATAAACGCGGTGTAGATAAAACCGGCGAAAGAGTGTGATCCCGCAGTAAAAATCAGACCGACAAACCAAATGGCAACCATCGTCCCTAACAGGTGATATTTCTGTTTAAACTCCACCCACCAATCACGCCTTACAAGCACGTACGTAAAACTCAACATTGGCAAAAAACTGAGTAATATGAGTATTGGTTGATTATAAAATGCTGTGTATTGATGGAGTCTGTTGTTATACCAATCCGGTATACCCTGGAGCCGAAAAAGATTAGAAAAACTCGCCAATACGCTAACATAGGACTCCCATGCCAGGATGCCGCCAAAACCGCCTGCCGATAACAACCGTGTGCCATACTGGCGATATGCCTGATACAGTTGCGGCACAACCCAATAGGCATTGAAAAGAACTGTAAAACACGTCATGGAGAAAACCATCCGTACCACCCGCCAAGCGCGGGCTAATCCCTGCCGGCGGGATATTCCTTCTGCAATATCAACAAGCACAAGCACGCCTACTGTGATAAGTATGCCTCCGAATAAGGGCGGTGATCCTCCTCCGTTTAACAAAAAGAGTGTAAAACCAAATAATAGTGATCCTTTCAAAATCGAATAGGTTCCGCGAAGTGTTGACCAGCAAATGACAAAAACCAACGGCAATGCAGCAAAAAGAGAAAATTTAGCGCGTTCCGTGATAAACCAGCCCTGCAACAAAAATAAATTATACATATAACCGACACTCGACAGGAGCCTCATAATCCAATATTTCCGATCCGGGAAAAACGCCCTGACACATACATACATCGATATTCCGATAATAAAAAACCAGAAAACAAAACTCAGAGTTTGGCCCAAACTCAGCGAATGGGTCAGACGTACCAAAAGAGCTTCAGGGAGCTGTGCGATAAGAAATCCTTTGGACCCAGTCACATCAACGCCAAACCCGCTTGAATGATCCCACGAATACCAAAGCGTCTGAAGATACCCGAAGGGATCCAGTCGATAACCGCTATCGTGACCGAGAATAACCTCTCCGTGTCGCAGCCAAAGAAGCGGCGTAAGGCTTAAAAGAAAAATAGTAAAAACTTCCCAATAATTTTGGATGATTTTTTTTATCATTTAAAAACTCCGCTGAATGTCGCCAACCGTTCGCGGACAGACAGCGTCACATCGGATAATGTATGCGTATTACTATTATAAACGTATCCATGGACAATATCAGGAGATATTTTTCCTTCTTTTACAAACTCTCCCAATTTATCCAGATGCTCAAAATATCCGAATCCCGATACTCCCTCCGATCTGTATCCTTCTTCTCCTAAGTCCCACAAAAAATTAGACGACACAAAGCTTTTGGGTATCTTTCCTGAATCGTAATACCACGTTTCGAGTATGTATCCCAACCCGCTTTGAAAAGGATACGTTATTTCGCCTAAATATTTTTTATTACTCGTGATATAAAATACTGTCTGATCGTTCATTGTGGGATGCACACGTTTCACCTCACTCAGAAATGTCTTCCGTTCATTCGCGTATTGTATTTGGATATCCAAATCTTTTTGAATCACTTGTACATGATGCAGTAAATACACGCCTACAATAAGTAAAACAAGGACTCCTATTGCCTTCGGCACCCGTTGGTAAAACCAAGTAACCATGTATCCGAACAAAATAGCCGCCGGTATAACACTCACATAATAATACCGTCCGGAAAAATACGAACCATCCCGGTCAAGGAACAAATACGGGAGCATGCTCAAAAACAAAAATACGAGAGCAAAGGTAATATTTTTGGTTTTATCCCGGTTTACATACATCAATATCCCCAGTATGCCAAGCACCACAAAGGATCCGAACACCACAATCATATCGGCAACCACAGTCTGAGCCACCAAACCGATGATAGGCGATGGAATAAGAAATTTGTATTGTAACCTGGCAAAAACTTCTGCGGTCGCATACACGTCAGCAGGGGGGATAAATAGCTGAAACAAGGAGGTAAGCGGATAAAGTATTGTGCGAAATATAACAGTTTGTATGATAGTGTTGTTCCCTGCAACATACGTATACCCTGCAACCGGACCGGAGGGAAAGATAAACTGGCCAAGCCTGAACGCGCACATAGCTATTCCCACTCCCAGAAAAAGAGCGTTTGCTTTTAATACGGTCACAAGACCTCTTGCAGTAAACCCGGATTTCTTAAAAATGAAAAACATACCCGGCAGAAGAATAAATAAAAATAAACCGACACCTTTAAACCACAATGACACGACTGTGGACACGAGTCCCAATATGAGGTATTTTTTCTCTTCTTTATCAAAATAATATAAATACGAAAGTATGGCGGTCAGAATGAACGTCGTTGCAGGAAGCGTACCGATTGCAGATACCCATGTCACCGCCTGGTGTGAAACACTATTGGTAACAAAAAAAAGTCCGGCAAACAACGCTATCATCTTATTTTTTGATATTTTTTCAACAAGAATATATGTAAGCGTGGCGTTTATTATTTGAAACAATATCGCAACTATAAAAGCCGGGGTCACGGTAAACTTGTAATAACCCAATAAAATTAAATACATCAGTCCGCTGAGAGGACGAAGTTCGCCTAGAAAAATTACAATTGGACTAGACTTCGTAATAATCCCAATTCCCTCTGTTATCGTATGACCCAAGGTCTGCCATTCGTCTTGCTGGTAAAACGTCGAAAAGATACCATGATAGGTAACAAGCGCAACAACCGCAAGTAACGAAAGGACAAGGTACCGGGTTTTTATATTTTTAAATAAAATTTTCATACTATTAATAATAATTTCATTATGTCGATGGGGTTATTTTTTTGTGAATATAAACAGTCCGCAGGCATAATGCGCGTGTTCCAGAATACGCCTGTCAATATGTTCTCTCAAATTCCCCTCATCATCTATACCACTGAGCTCGACAAGTTCCAACTCTTTAAAAGAGTCCAGTATCTTTGTTAAGGAATGAATGCGGTGTGCATTAAAACATACGCATGGCCTACCTATGGGAAGAGAAAAGTAAAGTTTTCCGTGCCGGGCGAGAACGCGGGAGAGCTCTTTGCATGCTTTTTTTGTTCCGTATGGATCCAATCGGTCCCCATATCTTCCCAATCCTATGTGCTCGGCAACGTTAAGACAAGATAGGGAGCCGATGGAATTATCTTCAAAAGGCAAATGCAAAATATCGCCCTTTTGTGAATCAAGATTCTTTATCTTGATATCGAGCGGACGTATGTCGATAAACGTAACTTTTGTAAACGCGGTTAAATGACCAATAAGAGAAACCGACGACCCTACGTCATAGTGATGTTTCGTGCGTGATGCATATATTTTTTTTCCTGCCCATGTATCCTGATAAAAATAGTGATGATCCAAGTGCGTTAGCGGCGTCCGTTCATGTATTTTGGGATATAAATCAAGCAACCTAAGCGGTTCCGCGCCTTTCATAAGGGCATATTTTATGAGGTCATATATATATCGGGGATATCTGAAAATTGAGTACAAAAAATTGACCGGGTCAAACATAGGATTAATAATCCTATACATAAAATATCCGAAATTGAAAGATTTGCTGTCAAGCTTCTTCATATTCTCTTATCGTACCCGAATTAATCTACGCATAATTTGTTCGATGGTAACATACTATTGGCCAAAATTACAGAAATATGGAATATTTTATATTCCTCTGTTATCATCAACCAAATGCAGTTATCCAAAAACGCAAATGTTCTTATCCTTTCACATTTTTATACGCGTACAACCGGCGGCGGCGGCCCTCCCCAGGAACTACGGGATTACCTTCTCAAAAAAATCAAAAAAATAGTCTACATAGAGCACCCTTTCCCGCGTTCCGATGATAAACGGTCATCTATGTCCATATATGAAAACGGCGTGTTACGGAAAATAGTATTTACGAAACCGCGGCTAGGAAGCGAAGGATTCTTTTACCTCGCCGATTTTTGGATTAATAGTTATTTTATCGTTGCATCAAAAACCATCTTTAACGTATGCATCGCGCTCGATTGTCTGAACACGTTAAACATGATTCCGTTTCGTTTTTTTGGTATTACAAAAAAACTGATTTTTTATGTCATTGACTATACTCCTAAACGTTTTTCAAACACGCTCCTTAATTTCATTTATCTCACTTCTGACCGGTTAGCATCCCGACATGCCGATACAATATGGAATAATTCCCCAAAAATGCATGAAGCGCGGAGCGCACTCGGCATACGCCATATGGCGCCGTCCGTCATACTGCCGACGGGAGCAAACCTGGAAAGAATCCGCCCGCTTCCTATCGAAAAAATATACAGACATCAGATCATATTTGTCGGCGTCCTGTGGGAAAAACAGGGCCTCCAACTGGTGATCCGGGCACTTCCCAACATTATCAGCCGCGTGAACCGCGTACGGCTGGTAATAGTAGGAAAAGGTGACTATACAGGGAAGCTAAAAAAGCTTGCCCGCGGCCTGCATGTGGAAAAGCATGTACGATTTCTAGGTTTTGTAGAAAAACATACTGCGGTAGAACGACTTCTCTGTAAATCGGCTATAGGCATAGCTCCCTATATGCCTATCCCTGACAATTTTACCTATTTTTCTAATCCGGGAAAACCAAAACTGTATCTGGGGTGCGGACTGCCGGTCGTGATTACCGATGTTCCGGCAATCGCCCGTGTTATTGAGTCGCACCGGGCCGGAATGATTATTGACTATACGGTAGAAAGCATTCAGAAAAAATTACTGAAATTACTTACCGATGACAAACTTTACAATACATACAGAAATAATGCTCTTGCGCTTTCCAAAAATTACGATACGAATACCCTCATACGGAAGGCGCTAGCGGGAACTAAATGATGTATTCCACTCTATAGTTCGCTTTAATCCCTCTTCAATACCTACCTCCGGTACACATCCGAACGTTGTCCTAAGTTTGGAAATATCCGGCATCACTCTATTAGGGGCGCCCTGAATATACGATGCATTTTTTTCTTTTACCTGCACGGGTTTCTTGATATGACAGATTTTATGCACGAGTCTGGCAAGATTCCGGATGCTCATTTCTTCCAGATCGCTTGCCACATTAAAGGCTTCTCCGTTTTTCGAAGACAATAGCAATTGGAAAAATGCAACCGTTGCATCTTCTATATAACAATACGACCTCGTGTCGCGTCCCGCGCTTGCCATTTCAATCGGCTTTCCCTGTAATCCCTGCCGTATAAAATCTGCCATAACACGCCTGTCTGTTATACCCAAACCCGGCCCGTACACAATAAACGGCCGCGCAATTTTTACCGGCACGCCGTATGTTTCAAAATAAATCCGGCAGAGAGTTTCCGCGAGTCTTTTGGAAGAAATATAACATGCACGGGCGCCAAGCGTCGATGCGTTTCCGGTATACGACTCGGGTGTGGGAATACTCTCAGGCGGCGGATTGCCGTATATTTCACCGCTACTAATATATAGGACACTTGTTACCCTATTTTTCTTTGCGTATTCCAAAATCCACCGGGTGCCTTTCACGTTCACATCTATCGTACCCAGCGGATCAGCTAAAAACAGTGCGGGCGCAGACATTCCGGCCGCATGAATGATGTACTGCGGTTTTGGTGACGGGTTGTATGCACAAGCTGCATCGTGCGAGACAAATTGTATATCACTTCTCCCCAGGAGATACCCCAACCGGTGTTTTGCGGTAATTTTTTTCTTTTGCATTGCTGTCACATGACATTGTGAAGACGATTTTTTGCCGGTATTACTATATGCAATGGTTTCGACCAGATAACTCCCGAGCAAACCCGATGCTCCGGTAATCAGGATATTTTTACCCGATAATTTATCAATACCCCGCCCTAGTCTCGCAAGAATATGCCCGATATCTTGTTGTATTATCGGATGCATCATAGGTATAACGAACGCATGGCGCGGGCCACGTGAGCCGCGGATAAACCGTATTTTTTGAATATCACCTGCTTATCGTTGGAATATTCTTTACAAAATACGTCATCAAAACCCATAATCCTGAAGCGGGCCCCGTTCTTTGGGTACTGCGATAATACTTCTGCTACCGCGCTTCCCAATCCTCCGATAACGCTATGTTCTTCGAGGCTGATGATAGCCTTGCACTCCCGCGATAATTTTTTTATGAGCGCCTCATCGATCGGTTTAATAGTATGCATGTTAACGACCGAGGTGCGGACATTGTCTTTCTCAAGAATTTCGGCGGCTGCTACCGCAACAGCTACCGTATCGCCGGTTGCTATAATTGCAGCATCCACGCCTTTTTTAACAACCCTGGCCTTCCCAAGGATAAATTTTCCCCGGTTATAATCAAGTGATTTCGACTGTAATGTTAATCGTATATACGTCGGTCCTATGTATTTCATCGCTGCGAAAACAGATTCCTCAACTTCTTTTGGATCGGATGGCGAAAGAATTAGTACATTTGGTAAAACTCTCATGATGGCGATATCCTCAAGAGAATGGTGTGTAGACCCCATAGTTCCGTACGATACTCCGCTCCCAATGCCGACAAGTTTTACATTCGCGTTGTTATAACACACATCATCCTTTATCTGTTCATAGCACCGGGAAGTGACAAACGGCGTTATCGTATAGACGAAGGGAATTTTGCCGGACATGGCCAGTCCGGCCGCCACTCCGATCATATTCGCTTCGGCTGCACCTAAATTGTAATAATGAGACGGAAAATCCTTAACATACCTTTGCAGCAAAAAAGCCCCAATATCTCCGACAAGACAAAGAACATTATTATTTTGTCTCGTTACGTTATAAATAGACCGGATAAATGCATCTCTCATAATAATTTTTTGTCACTCAGCTCTTCTAAAGCGAGCTTCATTTGCTCTTCATTTGGCAACATGCTATGCCATTCTCTTTTATTTTCCATATACGAAACTCCCTTTCCCTTTATGGTATTTGCGATAATGACGGTAGGCTTTCCGTTCAGGGTAGATGTTTTTTTAAATGCAACCGCCATACCGCAAAAATTATGCCCATCGATTTCAATAGCATTCCATCCGAATGCCCGGAATTTCTCCCCAAAAGACAGAGGATCTATAATATCCTTCGTCGGACCGCTTATCATAAGCTTATTATTATCAATAATGAGAACAAGGTTGTCTAACTTGTGATGTGCGGCTACCTGTGCTCCCTCCCAAATAGCGCCTTCGTTACATTCCCCATCGCCAGCAAGACAATATACCATTGATATCTTTTTATCCATTTTGTTAGCAAGCGCAAAACCCACAGCCACCGAAAATCCATGTCCTAAAGACCCGGTCGACGTCTCAATCCCGGGAATCCTTACACTATCCGGGTGCCCTCCGAAAATGCTTCCCGGCGAACAATATGATTTGAGGATATCTTTCGGAAAAAATCCGTAATGTGCAAGAATTACATACAATGCTGCACAGCCATGCCCTTTACTTAATACAAATTTATCCCGTTTCGGATCCTCCGGACGGCGTGGGTTGACATGAAGAACCTCTTTATACAAATAGAGAAGAAGATCAACAATGGAAAATGCACTCCCGATATGCGTCCCTCGGGCCGCAACAATCATTTCGAGAATCTCTTTGCGTATCCCAGTTGCTTTCCGTTTTAATTCTGCATCGATTTTTTTACCAATCTTCATAGAGCTATTTTCCTATAATATTTTTCAAAAAGAATTTAATAAACCCATCTTCAAACCACATATCGCAAAAGATTTTGTCCTCCAGCAACTTCTCGATATTTTGTATGTAGGCATTATACTCGTTTTCGTCCACACTCGAAAGGTAATCAAAGAGTTTTTCGTAGCTACCATATGCTCTATAATCAATAAAGCAATTTCTTGGTATATATTTTTCTATATCAGAAGCGCCCCAATATATCGGTATACATTTTGCTTTCAGACAATCAAATATTTTTTCCGTTATATAGCCATTGGCGTCTGTAATATTCTCGAAACACAGGGAATATTTATATCGAGATAGTATCTCAATTTTGTTTTCGACCTCTCCTCTATAAGAGTTATATTTTTTGAACCCGAAAATTCGTTCCCAAATACTGTATTTTTTAGGCTTATTCCAACCCCTGCCGTACAGATCGAATAAATGAGGTGTCACACGTTCAAAATATTCTATTGCTTTAATCCGTTCAGAATACAGTTCCTTACCGAAAGAATTCATAAACCTAAACGGAAAAAATGGGAGCGTGTTTTTATTGATCATCACGAGAAATTTTTTGTCACTAAATTTTCCGGGCATTGTAGTCATGCCTTCGCTTGATTTTGGAAGGATCCACCGCACATATTTTTTGTTGTCTATCATACCGTCATACCAGGTAAATACTTTACGGAAAAATATGTGTAAAATTTTCCAATAGTTAAACGGAATAATTAATGACGATTCATTACAAAGAAGGACGTTATCCTTCGGATGGGAGATCAAGTATCTCCATGCATGGATATCCCACGGATACGGAGTATCAAAATATACTGTAACAAACGGATCCGTGCCGATGTTGGTATCGTATGTATAAATATCTATATTTTTTCGCTGAAGAGCGGCGTGCAATTTATGAAAAATACTTGCTTCGATCCCCTTATTCTTATTGCCAAATGCTCTATTTCGCAAATATTGAATACCGTTATACGGGAAAATATTGATATATTTTTTATGAGCCATATTACTATATAAGATCATTGTTTCTCAATGCGTTATAAATCTTGATTCGGTAATTAGATGAGGTGCACCATATCGTTAAAAACTGTATCAGATTATAGAAAATATCATACAGGCCCGGGCGATATCCGTATTTCTTAATCGCCTGTAAGCGTATTTGGAAAACAAGAAGTTCTAAATTTTTTAAAGCACTATGACTGCTCGATTTTTTGTAGACTCTATATTTAAGCAGTTGCTCCGGAACACTGATAAATTCATATTTCCTACCCAATCGGAACCAAAGATCGAGATCTTCCGTTGGTGAGTATTTCGGATTATATTTTCCCACCTTCTCGAACAAGTTCTTCCTCAACATCACCACCGGATGGGCAAATGGGCTATACCGAAATAAACACTTTTTTAACTCTCTGGACGACCTCGGGTATTTTCTAATTCCTATATGATTTCCCGATGCGTCGATAATCAAAATATCTGCGCCCACTACGGCGATCTTTTCCGATTTAGTGATACGGGCATATTGACGCTCCAGTCTGTGAGGCACAGCAATATCATCCGCATCCATGCGCGCAATGATATTTGATCTCGCTAGCCGTATCCCCCTGTTAAGCGAACCGGCTATATCCAACCGCATGTCATTGTTCACAATCTTTATTCTGATATCTTTTTTTGATAACGATCTGATTATTTGGAGGGTTTTATCAGTCGAAGCATCATTTATGATGATGAATTCAAATTTCGTAAACGTCTGACGTAAAATACTTTCGACAGCCTGCCGTATATGTTTTTGGGCATTATATGCAGGCATCACGACCGAAATAAGCGGCTTATTTGCCATTTTCATAATGATGATATACTACACCAATGCGGGCACATAAAGAAATTATACCTATTCTTACCGTCGCCATACCTACGTATAATCGATGCAGAACTCTCGAAAAAATTCTTAACCAGCTGGAGAAAGAAAAAAATCAAGGATTTCAAATCCTTATTTCCGATAACAATTCTTCTGACGACACTGAGCTCATGGTAAAAACATTTCAGAAACGGGTGCAAAATATAACGTATGCCAGAAATACCCAAAACGTCGGATATTCTGAAAATTTTCTGAAATTATATGAAATGGCAAAAACCCGCTACATATGGTTTCTTGCGGACGACGAAACGATTCTACCGGGGGCTATCAACAACATACTGGCAACACTCATTTCCTGCCATCCGGTTGTAGCGGTATTCAATCACTATGCCGTTGACCCGTACGGAAAAAAATGGATCAGCGGGGTCAGTCGCGATATACTTCACTCCGACATTAATAAATTCCATGATTATCGACAAATACTTAAAACTCACTTTATCTCTATTATAGTGGCAGAGAAAAGATTATCTATTGACGCCATCAAAGGAGCCGATTATAAAAATAACATTTTTATTCAATTAACACTGGTATTATTACTGCTCAGCGATAAATTCCTTTTCTGTGAAAGCGCATTCCCGATCGTTTTGAGAAACAGCCACAGTAAATACGGCGAGTTTTTTAAATTTGTTTTTGTAGACTCCTTAAGCGCGGTTTTTCTTATCAACCATAAATTTGACAATAATAGGTTTATACGTGAATCAAAAAAAAATATATTTTGGGCACTCCAACTTTATTTATCTCAAAAATTGAATTATTTTAAATTCCACGGACGCCCAAGCCGGGAAACAATAAAACAAATTATCCGATACCATGGCCTTTACTCTATTTTTATCGCATGCTTTCCGGTACTGTATTATATAACGCCCGCATTTTTACTGAAATTTGTATACTTTATTCAACTCGTAAAAATAAACGGATATAAAAAAGCGGCGATCATATATAACCACAACTTAAACAGGGTTTTAAAAAATAAAACAAGTTCAGGTTTTATAAATAATCGCTGAAGAAGTCCTCAAAACTAATCTATATAACGCTCTAACCCGGTAAATAGTCGTAAATAATACTCTATCCGTGGGAATCGGGTAACACGCAGCAGAAATTCACCGTCCGCTAGACGTCGAAGGTGTTTTTGGACGTATGCTCTTTTTTGTAAGGTGTGCCTGATATTTTGTATGTTATACATCAGCGCCTTACAGACCGCGAGTGAACTCTCCGGCTTTCCTGAAAATAGATAAGCAAATATTAAACCAATACATAACAGTGTATGCACGGGCAGCACCACAAATAAACTGGCGAGTCCTAAATTTTTAATATAACTCACCAATCGATTCCGAAACGAATAATATACCAGAAGCGAATATTTATATCTGCTGTTATCAACAGAACCTATATGATAAATAGTCGCTTTTGGCTCATACCAGACGGTATATCCTGCCAAAAGCGCACGGTGGCAAAAGTCCGTTTCTTCAAAATACAGGAAAAAGTCTTTATCAAATAATCCAATTTTTTCAATTACTTCGCGCCGAATTAACATACATGCGCCGTTTGCCGAATGCACCTGCATTGGAATATTGTATGTTTTGTTACCGGGATCTTTACCAAAACCGAGGTAATACAGAAATCCCGTCGAAGTGAAAAAAACGCATCCTGATTGAAGCTTTTTCGTTCTCTGAAACACGATCTTCGGCTGAACAATGCCGATCTGCGGGTCTTTCTCCATTCGATTCACGAGTGCAGTCAAAAAATCCTTGGTAACCGTGGTATCGTTGTTCAAAAGAAGAACGTACTTTCCGTGAGAATACCGATACGCATCAGTGTTTCCGCCGCTGAATCCGATGTTTGTTGTCCTGCGAATTACTCTGACTTTTTTGAATTTCCGCTTTATTTCTTCACTGATATCCTCGGATGATCCGTTGTCGTATAGGATAATTTCAGTATTTTTATACCCTACTTTTTCCAGCGACCGCAAACAATCAATCGTATGCTTCCTGCCGTTGTAGTTTAAAATGATGATGGAAACCTTTGGTGCCATGCCGCTATGATATAATAAAGATCAATTATATGAAAGTAATCATACTCTGCGGCGGCGCGGGCACAAGACTCAAAGAGGAAACGGAGTTTAAACCCAAACCGATGGTGTATATAGGAAACAAGCCCATTATCTGGCACATCATGAAGTTCTACGCCTATTACGGCTATAATGACTTCATACTTGCGCTCGGCTACAAAGCAGATTATATTAAAGATTTCTTCCTTAATCAAAAGGCATTCACATCAGACTTTACCCTTAAAACAAAAGACCATAAAACGAAATTTTATCTGAATCATAGAGCGGAGGCGGATGATTTTACCATTACATTCGTCGATACGGGACTGGAAACACAGCCGGGAGAAAGAATTCTCCGGTGCCGACAGTATATTCCGGAAACTGATGATCATTTTATGGTGACCTACGGCGACGGCGTTGCAAACTTGGATTTAAAGGAGCTGCTCCGGTTTCATAATAAACAAAAAACGATCGCGACAATTACAGGAGTGCATCCGCGATCGAAATACGGACTTGTTCAGGTGGGAAATAAAAACATTGTTACCGGATTTAGGGAAAAACCTGTTCTGTCTGACTGGGTAAACGGAGGGTTTGGAATATACGGAAAACGGTTTTTCAATTATTTACGGCAAAACGAAACGGAACATCCGGCTCTCATGAGACTGGCAAAAGAAAAACAGCTATCGCTCTTTAAGCATAACGGATTCTGGTTTTCGGTCGATACCTACAAAGAATACGAAGACCTCAATGCCATATGGAAATCGGGCTCGAGGCCTTGGTATGTATGGGAAAAATAACTAAAAGTGATGTTATCGTTACCGGCGGGGCCGGCTTCATAGGCAGTCATCTGGTCAGGGAGCTAACAAGTCTCGACAACCGGGTTACCATTGTCGACATCAAAGGCCACCCGCCCGCTGATGTCCGCAATAAGAAAAAAATACTCGCGCTTGTTAAAACACTCCAACCTCAATACATTTTTCACCTCGCAGCACAGGCAATTGTCGAGAATGCTTACAACGATCCTTATGAAACTCTGGAAACAAATATTATGGGAACGGTCAATGTACTTGAAGCCGCAAAATATTCACGCAGCCTGAAATGCGTTTTAGTCACGTCCTCCGACAAAGCGTACGGAAAAAAATCCGGAAAATACCGTGAATCCGACGCTCTGAGAGGTGATCATCCCTATGAAGTATCCAAATCGGCGGCGGATTTGATTTCCCGTTCTTATTATACAACCTACGGACTTCCCGTCGTTGTGACGCGGTTTGGCAATGTTTATGGCGAGGGCGACCTAAACTATTCACGTATCATACCGGGCATTATGTTGTCTCTGGTGCAACAAAAACCACTTCTTCTCCGAAGCGACGGTACGTATGTGAGAGACTATTTATATGTAAAAGATGTGGTACGTGGGTCCATCCAGCTGGCGGCAACTATTGAAAAAACCAAAGGAGAAGCGTTTAATTTCGGCTCGTGTGAGACTCTCTCGGTCATTGGACTTATTAAAAAAATCCAAAAAATCTTGCACAGAGAGATACCGTACAAAATTCTTAACAGTGCCAAAAATGAGATTCCATCGCAATCTCTCGATTTTACAAAAATTACCAAACTTATCTCGTGGACGCCTTTGTGGTCATTGGAAAAATCTATTCCGAAAATATTCGAATACTATAAAAAGGCGGCCGTGCCTTGCGCTTAGTCATTTTCTCCGATATACTACCGATATATGAAAAACTTTATTCTATCTGCTCTTTCCATAATAATTATTCTGTCTTTCCCAATTGCTTCCGTATGGGCACAAGAAGCTCCTGAAACACCCGCGGCATCACAAACAGCCACTATAGAATACAAACTCCCCTATCCGGGCATGCTTCCGGATAATGCATTATACAAATTAAAAGTTCTTCGGGATAAGATCATGCTCACGCTTATTTATGATCCGGTCAAAAAGGCACAGTATCATCTTCTTTTGGCAAACAAACAACTTCTCATGAGTAAAATGCTCGTCGATAAAGGCAATATTCCGCTTGCGGCCGAAACTGCACTTAAAGGAGAAAACCAAATGACACTTATGACATTTGTTTTCAAAAATGCTAATCTTGCACCACAAACAGGTTTCTTGGACGAAGCAAAGCAGGCAACATTAAAACACCGGGAGCTCCTGAAAGAGATAATCACTAAAGTTCCGGCTGAAGCCACGGAAACATTTTCTACGGTGATGGGATTTTCACAAAGAAATATTGAGGAGCTGCAGCGGCTTACAACTGAAACCGGCGAATAAAACCGGCAAAGGTCTTCTTCACGTACGTCTGCATTTCCGGTGTAATTCCGGGATACACACCAATCCAGAAACCGTTATTCATAATCGTGTCAGAATTTTTCATTGAGCCCACAACGCGTATGTCCTTTCTTCCGATATAGGCAGGATGTCGGAGAAGGTTTCCTGCAAAAAGGTTTCGCGTCCCGATGTTGTGCTCTTCCAAGTACTTCACGAGCTCCAACCGCGTGAACGGAGCGTTGTCTTTAACGATGAGCATGAAACCAAACCAGCTTGGAGTTGCCGTTTTCTCAGTCACGGGCAGAATAAAATACTTCGTATATCTGCTAAAGAACTTTAAATATGCGTCGAAGTTCTCGTTTCTTTTCCGGACAAATGATGGTAATTTCTGAAGCTGCGCCACGCCGATAGCCGCCTGAAAATCGGTCAGCTTTAAATTGTAGCCGATTTGGGAATATATATACTTATGATCGTACCCTTTCGGGAGATCTCCGAGCTGCCATTCAAATCGCCTGCGGCAAGTATTGTCTTTTCCGGTGTCGCACCAACAATCTCTTCCCCAATCCCGGAATTGCCGGAGCGCTTTATGAATGAATGGGTTATTGGTAACAACCGCTCCGCCTTCTCCCATAGTTATCTGGTGTGCCGGATAAAATGAAAATGTACTCACATGACCAAACGTACTTAACTTTTTTCCCTTATAGGTCGCCCCGAGGGCATCACAACAATCTTCTATTAACCACAAACCATGCTTTTCAACAAGCCGCATAATGCCGTCAAGCGGCAGGGGGTTACCCAGGGTATGCGCAAGCATAATTACTTTTGTTTTCTTCGTGATAGCCTGTTCTATCGCTTCACACGTAGGATTTTTTGTTCCGGGGTCAACATCCACGAATACCGGCACGCATCGGTTTTGGATGATTGGGTTGACCGTAGTCGGGAATGCACATGCTGCTGCAATAACTTCGTCTCCCGGCATAACTGCCTTACGCCCAAAGCTTGATGACGTGAGAGCAGAGAGTGCCAGCAAGTTCGCTGAGGATCCGGAATTCACAAGCGACACGTATCGAACCCCCAGGTACGAAGCAAAATCTTTTTCAAACCGTTTTGCAAACTCCCCTTCGGTCCACCACCCGTCTTTCGCGGCTTTAACCGCATTATCAATCTCATGATGGTCAAATACTTTACCTGATGCAGGGATATATTTCATATACTCCAATCATACCCTATGCCCGGGTCATCGGAGGGAATGCGGACAATTTCGGCCGGATCGTGAGGAATGGATGCACAATTTGCTACGATGGACATTTGTGTGCCCAACCCCCGAAACCCGTTCCAGACACCGGGAGGTACGGTAACGAGCTGATAATTGTCCGGGTCAAGAAATATTTCCATAAATTGCCCCTTTGTCTTCGATTCTTTACGGGGGTCATATAATACTAACTTTATTTTTCCGTATGGTACGGCGTAGTTGAGTATCATTTTTTTATGCAGGTGCCATCCTTTGACGATTCCGGGATAGACACAGGAAAAATATATTTCACCGAATTTTTTGAAGACTTTTGATTTAACGGACATCATATGCATGACCTTGCCGCGCTCGTCGCGTATTTGCGCTAGAGGAGTGATGACTACACCGTCAATCATGATTGATAAGCGGACCTCAGCATTCGAAGTCCGTCCTCCAAAGAAATTTTTGGCTCCCAGTCTAATACCTTCTTTGTTTTTTTTACATCTGCACAAGCGTACATCACTTCTCTCTTCCTATACGGCCGTTTACCCAATTGTACCAAAATTTTACCCTTGCATACCCGCATAAACAACTTAATAAAGGGATCGAGCCGGATAGGCTTGCCCGATCCTATATCTACTGACTGATAAGAAGGCCTGTGTGATTTTATGAGATATTGTACCGCGGCTATGTATGCATCAACTACATCGTCTACATAAACAAAATCTACGTATTGTTTTCCCGGACTCATGGCCATAGGCTCTTTCGAATGCAGGTGTTCAAAAAGGGAAGGTATTAATTTTCCTCTCATATCTCCTCTGCCGTAAATATCATAAAGATTCAACGTTATTGTTCGCAGCGAATGTGCTTCCGTATAAAATTGGATGATATCCTCAAATGCTTTTTTTAATGCAGCATAAAGATTTACCGGGTGATATGTTCCGTCTTGGTGATAGTATTCCCAATAACTTCCGGTATTCACAAACTTTGTTATTCCTGCCTGGGCCATCGCATCTAAAAGTATTGTTCCAAAGCGAATATTTGAATCGAGTAATTTTGGCACATCCGCCCGGGTGTGTTCTGCACAAAAATAGCCTGCCAGATGAATAACAATGTCCGGTTTCTCATGCACCATGATCTTGTACAAATCAAAGGAGGAAATATCGTAATCGTACGATGTGATATGTTTACGACGCATTACCGGAGAATTTTTACTCTTCAAAAGCACAACGTGCCAATTGTGCGCGTGTATGAACCGCTCGAGCAACTGTTTGCCTACATATCCGGATGCACCGGTAAGAAGTATTTTGAGCATAGTTATACGTATTCCAAAAGAACCTTGGTAAGAAATCGAAAACCTTCAATCGTCCGGAGTTTCGAAACTCCCCACCCGCGGGCATATTCCCTGCTTGGTATCTCTTTAATCTTGTATCCGTTCTTCAGACAACTCATAACCATTTCCTGTTCAATACCAAAACCATCCTCTTTAAGCCGAAGTTTTGTAAAAACAGGTTTACGGATACCACGGAAACTATAAAGAACGTCTGTAAGTTTTGTTCCATATCGCTTATTAATAAGCATGACTAAAAAATCACAGCCGGCAGACCGGATTATCCCTGTAAACGACATCTCTACATCGAAACTCCCTCCCGTGCGTCTGCTTCCCATAACAAAATCAGCTTTTTTTGAAAGAAGCAATTTCGCCATTTCCGGTATTCCCTTTGGATCATGAGAGCCGTCTGCGTCGAAGAATATCACGATATCCCGCTTGGCATGCAAAACGCCAATTTTCATCGCATCCCCCTTGCCTTTGCCGTTATCTAAATAGAACCGTGCTCCCATTTTGCTTGTCACCGCTTCGGTCTTATCTTGAGAGTGACCATCCACCACAATAATATCATTACTGTATTTTTTTAATATTTTGAGTATGCTCGCAATCCCTGCGCCCTCATTTTTCGCAGGCAATACAATACTAATGGATGATTTAAGCAAATGTGACATTGTTTTTAGGTTTTACTCGCCTTTACCACAACGTACAGCGCGAGCTCCATGGGTAAAAACGGGGGGTACGCAGTGACGCGTGAAGTTGGAAAATATTTTTTAATCGCATCTAAAATTTGCCTGTGTCCGGACGGGTGGATTTCATCAGGTGTAAACTTTAAGATGTGTTTGATAATAAAATTTGAAACAATATTTTTCGTGGGAAATCCCAACACGGCAATCCCGCGGGGCGCCAATATTCTTTTCATTTCCTTGCACGCCTGATCCAATTCTTTTCCTTTAAAATGCTCCATAACCGATATACACACAATGCGGTCAAAAAAAAATGCGGGAAATTTTGTTTTAAGGATTGAATCTTTTGAGAGGGTGGCATGTACCTTTTCCTTACGGAGAATTTTACGTACAACGGCCATTTTATCATGAAGATCTATCCCGTATATGCGCGTAGCGAGGCGTGCAAGCGCCGGTATAAATGTTCCTCCGCCATACCCGACGTCCAATAATCGCTTTACTTTCCTATTCGGTTGAGCGCTAAGGATATCCAACGCCAACGACAAACGCTTGCGCATGAAATATCCCTGTATCGGACGATAGTATTGATCTATCGTTTCGTCTATGTATTCAAAGTTTAGGGGCTGTAGATTACCCTTATTTGGTATCCGTAATTTCATATTGAGGCTTAAGTGTAACATATTTAATATTTATATAAAACGGGCTGATAGGATCAATTGTAAATCCGGTTATGAATTTTTTAAAAAACTTCCCCCTTTGGCTAAAAATCTCCATTTCAGGCAATTTAAACTGAATTTCATGTACCATTCCGTCCGGAATAACCGGAAAAGATTTCTCCTGCGGCGGGGTATCTGATGTATTTAAACTGGTTGTCCAACTAAATTTTGCGAAGCCTGCCGGTTGCCCTGATGCCGCCATTGAGTCATGTATCATCCGCCTCGGATCTTCATACCGCTTTGCAAACGATATTCCACGTTCACCAATAACCCCTAATTCATCAAGATATGCAAAAGCTCCCGTTTTAGTCGTGTCAATATTCATACGGACAAAACGGGCAACTGTTGGTTTTTTGAAATAGTCTATACGACTAATTTTTGTATTTAACCGTATGGAGGCTGCCGTTTCCCACTTACTTCCTTCTAAAGACGTCTCTATCCGGTAACTACTGGGAACTCTTACGCCTTCCTGAGAATTCCACCAAAGCGCTCCGATGGACCTCTGGCTACCCAGATCGATCGTCGCAACCGCCGGAATGGAATCCGCGATCCACCCGGAACGATTACCGAAGTTGCTATCGATAAGATTTGCCGATAAAAGATGTAAAAAAGGTTCTCCTTCGCGCTGTGACATGGTCGCGGCAACAATAACAGAAGCGTTCGTAAAAAATAGGTTTCTATCTTCAATAAACTGCCGTGTTTCATAATCGGTAGACCCATACGGTGTCGCGCTATACCCCACTGTGATAATATAAGGAATTTCAACCGGAAATTTGCCCTCCGGGAACATAGCCGTATCCACCCCATACGTCTCAAAAGGCTGAATATTGCTGAGAGTCTCTTTCACGCGCGCTCCCTCATTTCGAACCCCCGAAGCCGCGGTGTAACCGACAAAAAGGACATCATCCAGTCTGTACACTCCTTTGCTTACTTTTTCTAATATTCTTGCTAACTGGTTTTCCGTAAAAAACTGGGAATTTTCTAAATTCGGATAGAATACTTCCTTCACAAAAGACCACTCATACAAATAATCGTTTAAGCCCTCTGAAAATGGATACTGATAGACTGAATAGTCTTTTGATATCTTGGGAAATTCTTTCTGAAAACTAGCGTAGAAAGCCCGCGATCTCGCATGGATCGTCTCAAGCAATTCTTTTTCGATTGTACGGAGCCACAAAATATTTGTAAGAACAACAAAGACTATCAAAAAAACTAATCCCGGTTTTCGCATCTTTTCATACAATTCCCAAAATAAGAGGGACCACCACAGGGAGGCTCCTACATGGGCATAGTACATATATCGCCTGGTATTCCAAAAATAATCCTGCGCTAACACGGTATCTGATGACGGGATGGCATAGGATGTGATGGAAATCCAAAGCACGCTCCATCCAAATGCGAACAAAATAAACGGAAATATGTTAGTTTTTCGCAGCCGATATAGCATGCTGCCCAGAATTCCTGCCACAGTCCATCCGATAACCGAAAAGAAATATTTCTGAAGAAACAGGGATCCGTGGGTTATATCAACCAAAAATTCCCGTACTGCATTTAGCCATTGGTATGGAATCCACAGGCTCGCAAAATGTCTTCCAAATGCCAGTACCACCCTCCAAGCTAACCGGAGATACAAATGATCTTGGAGTAAACCCATCCGAAGTTGAACCGAATCATCCGAAAAATCCCCGTACACCGCCCCCAAAAAATGTCTCACGATTAAATAGACTAATGCGACAACAATAAACAGAAGCATTCTTTTGAATAATTTTGACAATTTAAAAGTCTTAGCTTTGTAATAAACTGTCAGTTCAGCTAAAAAAATAATACCGATAAGGGTAAGAGCGGATTCCCTAATAAAAAATGCCAAAAAAGCAAAAAATAATGAACCAAAAAGAAATCGTTTTTTAAAACTATTTCGCCAACAGTGATAAAACCATAATGAAACAATGACGCTTAACAACAACAAGGCGTAATAAGAATTAAAGCTTCCCCACGTAAGAACATCCTGATAAACGGGGCTTGCGACGAAAAATAACGCCGCCACCCCTGCTACCCGAAGACGTTTTGTAAATGCATACAGATAGCCAAACAACGAGAGCGAGGCCAACGTATGTAAAATAAGTGCGGTTGCGTACCAGCCTGCCGGATTCCATCCGAATAATTTGTAATCCAAAAAATATACATATGCATGCGATCTATATAATCCGACAAATGTAGGAGGCACACCCATCAGCCAACTTGGTTCGTACCCGCTAAAAAACCAAAATGAGAGCACGCCGCTCCAGGCAAACCACGAAACGGCAATCAAAAGCAGACAATACAGTACTATCGGCAAATTGTTACGTATAGTGCGATTCATACCATTCAATCTCTTTTTTCAGTCCTTCTTCAAACTTCATCTTTGCTTTAAATTTAAAAAACCTGTACGCTTTTGAGTTGTCCAGCATTCTTCTGGGTTGACCGTCCGGCTTGGAAGTGTCCCACCGGAGATTACCGGTATATCCTATCAGTCGTGCAATTTGCTGTGTCAGAGCACGAATCGAGATTTCAAATCCGGCACCAATATTCACCGGTTCAGAGCCGTTATATATTTCTGTAGCTAACACTATCCCCTCTGCTGCATCATCAACATAGAGAAATTCCCGTGTCGCTTTTCCGGTCCCCCAAATAATCACTTCTTTTTTCTTTTTCATTTTTGCCTCATACAGCTTTTTGATGATCGCCGGTATTACGTGTGAAGAAGCCGTATCAAAATTATCTCCCGGACCATACAGATTCACCGGTAAAAGAAATATGGAGTTAAATCCGTACTGCGTCCGGTATGCCTGCGATTGCACGAGAAGCATTTTCTTCGCCAAACCATACGGCGCATTTGTTTCTTCAGGATACCCATCCCACAACGTTTCTTCCCGGAAAGGAACTTTGGTAAATTTCGGATAACTGCAGATCGTGCCTATGGCGACAAACTTTTCAACTTTTGCCATGGCCGCTTCATGCATAAGTTGTGTTCCCATCATTATGTTGTCATAAAACATTTCTGCGGGATGTGCCCGGTTAAACCCGATTCCCCCTACTTTTGCCGCAAGGTGAATGACGATGTCAATATTTCTCATGACCCTTCTGCACGCCTCTGTTTTACGCAAATCATACTGATCGGATCTGGGAATAATAAGGTGTTTGACCCCGCAGGCCAGAAGTTTCTCTGCAACATGCCGGCCCAAAAAACCTGCTCCTCCGGTAAGCAGAATTCTCTTATTATGTAAATATGTTCCTGATCTCATAGAATTGTCCGTGCAAGCGCTTGTGAAAACACATTGGTCCATGCATACGTACGCCCGAGTTTTACGGCATTTTTCCGATATTCGGCCAGCCGCTTCCCATCCGATAGTAGCCCGACAATCCCTTCCGTAAGAGCTTCCGGTGTATCTGCTACGGCAATTCCTGCGTTGCTTGCAACGATTGTTTTCCAAACATCCGCTGTTTTCGTCATAACGATAGGTAATCCCACTGACAAGTACGCTTTTATTTTCCCTGAATCCGTGTATCGGACAAAATTATCAGAGCTATCCACGTATGGAGCTGTCGCCAGAGCGCAACCGGCAAGCCGCGATTCCACATCATCATGATTTTCAATAAAACCATAAAACGTGACGAACCGATTTATATGGAGTTGCCTTACTCTCCCGCGCAACACGTTCTCCATCGGGCCTCCGCCGATGATATCAAAATGAAACCGCGGCAACTGTTTTACGACTTCCGGAATCGCCTCTATAATCAGTTGTACTCCCTGTTTTTTTGTAAGATGCCCCATGTGCACCAGATGATATCGTTTCATTTTGTTAAACGGGACAGGCGCGACTGTATTATCCGTCCCCATCGGAACGACAATCTGCTTTTTTCTCAGCACCGGAGCCGTCACTCCTGACCGCACCCGCTCGCCCGCCATCACCGCTGATAAATTCCACACGATATCTGCACGGGTGACGGCAAATCTGTCAAGAAAGTGATAGAAAGAGTTCAAAAGCGGATTTTCAAAACGACGCGGTATATAATCGATCGTATAAAATACTGTTTTTTTTACTAACCCCATTGCCTGAAGTAAAAGACCTGTACACGCATTGACATTGTCTGCACCAATATATAAATCCACCCGTCCAAAACGAATACACCACCATAGCGTGAGGAAAAAATCCTTTATAATATTAAGGGGCTGCAGCTGCACATACCAAGGGAAAAATATTTCTTTTACCTCAGGTGTCGCGCCTTTATACGATCGCATATGCGACCGTTTTTCACGGGCAAACACAAACGGGTGAGCAATAAACGCAAGTCTACGCACTTTTCCCTGTAAATATTTTTCCAGAGCGTGCGTAGGTCCCGTTGCATATTCATGCGTCACGATAACAACATTGAGTTTTTTGAGTTTCTGAAGATCCATATGTTATGTATTTCTTTTTTTAATTATCGCCGCGTTATATGCAATGAATTCTTTCGGCATTATATGTTCCATAATAAACTCATATATCCGGAAAAACTGAACAAGTAAAGGGGGATAGAAATGTGCCTCAAAAAACCTGAATTGTATCAAGTCGGTTTGATACGAATCATGAATAAGTTTTTTAAAATATGACTGACGCAAATGATTATGCCCTAACATTTTTACCATATGAGGGTAAAACAATGGATTGTAACGATTCGCCTCAACAATGATAATTGTCCCTCCTCTCTTACAAACCCGCCTCAATTCTTTTAA
>Ga0208958_1000512_pt1 | contig 46038 bp, 53 predicted proteins | sample RifOxyB1_FD_184032 | JGI IMG/M metagenome (GOLD analysis project Ga0208958, IMG submission 184032) | Soil microbial communities from Rifle, Colorado - Rifle Oxygen_injection B1 (SPAdes) | ecosystem: Environmental > Terrestrial > Deep subsurface > Rock core/Sediment | place: Rifle, Colorado...
GCCCTTTTTAGCTGCATGGAGTACGCCAGTGATTGGAGGAATCTTGAGTATCTGGCCTGGCGATAGGCTATTGGCATTGGATAGGTTATTAGCCCAAATGAGGGAATTTACACTAACGCCGTAGTCGGAGGCTATAAAAGAGATAACATCTCCGACTTGTACTTCGTATTCAACTACTCGACTCCTTTTCGTAGAAACTTCATCTAGATAGGCTGTATTCACCGGATTATAAGCTTCTATAGCGCTTTCCTGGATAGGGGATGAGTCGAGGAATATCTCTGGGCCTCCTTGCCCTGGATCTTGAGAATTAACAGCAAAAAACCCATTTGATGGGTTCGTTTCGGCACTGTCGGAGCCGATTCTTCTAAGGATTGGAGAAGCTGTCTCTTCGACAATACTGGTGGCAATTAGTCCCAACTTTGTCGTGCTTGTTCGGTCACTCGAGTTAGCTCCTCGAGATATCAAAAGAGTTATTACGATAACAATAATGCCACCGGCTTGAAAGCTTTTACTATGTGCTATCCTTCTAGTTTTGGCCACAATCTTTGAATCTAGCGAGCCTGGTTGGGTAGATTGGGCTTTTTGTAGGTTAGTACTAATAGAGTTAGAATTAGTTGCTAGTCGACTATATCTGAGTCTGTATCTTGCGCGAACTAAGCATATAAAACAAAAGACTCTCGTCCAGAGAATCACTCCGTGATGGTATCATTTTTAGAGTCCAACGTCAATCGAGTCGTGTTGATAAAAAGAGGCTATTTATTGTGGAATATGTCTCCTCTCTAGTCAAGCCTTTTACACTACAATGACTATAAAATCTCAAATCGGATTATTGGCTGAAGGCTATGTCTGCGAGTATCTAAAAAAGAAGGGCTATAACGTCTTGGAGCGTAATTATAGGCAACCGTGGGGCGAGGTAGATGTCATTGCCATGCACGGCCAGGCTGTCGTGTTTGTCGAGGTTAAGGCGAACAAGGCCGAGTATAGAGATTTTCAACCAGAGATCAGGGCTAATCGAGAGAAGATGACTAAAGTGGTTCGAGCAGCTAGAACCTATCTAGCCAAGCATAGGCTGAACGATTCAGAGTGGAGGTTGGATATCGTCTCGGTTATTTTCGATAAGAGTAGGGGAGTGGTCAAAATAAAACATTTTATAAATATCGATTACTAAATATCGCGAGAGAGACGAGATAAGCTTCTTCGAGTACGGGCCGTATTTCTCTGCTGAGAAACCACCCTCTCGCTCGGCGCCGTCGCGCCTGCGCAGGCCTCTCAGAGGCCTATCTCGTCTCTCTCCGTTGTCTTTTGCTGGGCGAAGCTCAGAATGATTCGAATATGGGGCAAGATGGAGCGCTGTTCCGTGCGGAACTTTGCTCATGAAATTGTGGAGAATAGATTTCTTGACGAGTCGCTCTAGTCGTGGTAGTATCTCGCTACGTTAGTACCTTCAGAACAGAAGCCGATAACTGTAATGCTCTCAAGCAGAGCAAAAGGAGTGATTATGTTTTTTGTGGTGCTTGTCTCTCTGTTTATATTGCTTGCTGGTGTTGGTGTCTTGATGCAGTTGCTCTATGAATACGCAGCGATCAGCAATAAGGGCGGTTGGCTGAATTTCGTGGGCTTCATGCTCTTCTTCGCATTCATTCTCCTAGTCTCTGGAACAGTTTTCAATTTGAATACATACTCGGAACAGATCGGTAAGAGCGTCGAGCTCGACAAGATCAACTCCTTCGAACAGACGTACCAGGTCCGGTCAGACAACCTGACCAAAGAGTTCGCTCACTATCTGGCCGGCGTCTATCCTGATCACGAGAAGGATATCTTCTCGAAGATTGAGCCGGGCAAACTTGATGTGTACCTTGTGAAGTATCCAGAACTGCAGGCAAGCAAGACGATCGTCGAGCTTGTTCAGCAAGTGCGGTCACTCCAGGACGACATCTACAAACAGCGCCTTGAGCGTGCTCAAACCATTCGGGATATGCGATACAATGTTCGTAGCCCCTGGGTCTTACAGTGGATGATGCCCAACGTGGCTATCCCCGAAAAATAGATCTCTTTGGTAGCGTGCTCCCGCATCATGAAGGCCCAAAGGCCTTCATGATGCGGGAGCTTTTTGATTCTTTATTATTTAAGATTTTTCGACTGTCTCGTGCGAAACGTCATGGGGCGCATATATAGCCAATATTGGGCCTATTTTATGGCCTTTTTTGATCTGTAAGGTGGGCCTTTACAAAACTACTGAAATCTGCTATAATATAGATACGAGGTAAGGACCTTGAAAACAGCCAGTAAACAGCCCTCTGGGGCTAAAAGCCCAGATGGGCAAGGAGAGTATCATGAAGAAGATCATGGCAGTTGCGGCGATCGTGGTTCTCGTGGTTCTGGTCGGCGCCCCCGTGGCGCAGGCTCAGTACTACGGCCAGTCCGAGGCGTCTCGGGCTATGAGCGGTGGCCGCCAAATCATGGGCGAATCGTTCGTCCGGATTCGTGGGGCCATGGCTCGCGAACAGGCGCGAATGGCCGGTCGCGATATGCGTGACATGGGGTATAACGACCCCTACGCAAATCGCTCGATCGGCTACGATCAGCCCTACCCGACACCTTACGGCGGCGGGTACGGCGATCCGTGTGTCGCGTACGCGGGGCAAGGCGTTCCCAACGGGACGCGGCCCATCGTGTACGGCGGCGTCGGTGCCGCGGCTGGGCGGGTCGTGTCCCGCGATCAGCGGGCTGTGGCCATCGGTGGCATCATCGGTGCGGTTGTGGGATCCGTAAAGGATTCCCGCGATCGGCGCCGAGCCAACCAGGCCTACGTCGACTGTCAGGCCACAGTGGCCCAGCAGTCGAGCCAGCGGCAGGCCTACCAGGCTACGCCTTCCCGTCGTGAAAGCGATCGGGTCTCCCAGCAGACTGGGCTGACGATCATCAACCGGGTCAGAGTTCTCGTCCGGGTTTCGGTGGATGGGGGAGACTTCATCTACATCGATCCCAGCGACGAGATCTCGATTCCGGAACCGCAAGACTCGGTTCGTGCCGAGTTCCGTGAAGTCCGCTCAGGACGCGTGTCCTGGAAGCGAGCCGAGGTGAGGGAGAATGACAAGCTCGACGGATTCGAAGTCGTTCTTCCGAGGCAGTGACGTTCAGGCAACGGTGGCGGCGGACATTCCGTCCGCCGCCATAACGATAACTCGGGCTTCCAAGCTAGAGAGGTGATGCTATGCCGCGTTCCAGCTATCTCGTCACGCCGACCATGACGCCGTACACGCAGAGCGTCCAGATCACCAGCCGCCCCGCATGGATCGTGATGCTGGTGTTGGCCATTGTCGGGGGCGTCGTGCTTCTCGCGGGCGGATGCACGTTCGCTTGTGTCACCGGTGCGGTGGGCCATCGCTACTTCAGAGGTGGTGCGGCTCCAGCGGCCGTGACCGCTCCGACGGCGACGACGACTGCCGCTCCCGCGGCGGTCGTCTCGACCCCCTCGGCGTCCGCCTCTCCGGTGGCGTCGATCGGGTCAGTTCCTTCCAGAATCGACGTCTACCATCACGGTATGACGTCGCCCCAGCAATCGGTGGCTCCCAGCCCCGATTCGCCGGAGGAGAGGTGGCGCCAGTACCAGGCGCGTCGACTCCGTGAACGAGACGAGCGGTGATCCGCCGTCTCGTTCACTAACCCCATTCTTTCAACCCCGTTAGGGGCCGTCGAGAGAGTGGGGCTTTTCATTTTCTGGAAAAGTGGTTCAATAACAATAGAACTTCTAGTGAGGTGATCTATGAGGCTCAGGATCATCCTAATAGTTATCGTGATACTTCTATTGGCCGTAGCCGTACTATCTGGCTAGACACATCCCTATGCTCTAGTGGTATCTAAATAAGCCCCAGACCAGGGGCTTTATTGTATCTAAAATCACGTGAGAGATTACTTGTTAAGAGAGCTGAAAAACTGTACTATTTTATTATGATTTATGTGACTGAAAAACCCGAAGAGACTCAGAAATTAGGCGAAGAATTCGCGGCGAGACTTCTTAATTTCAAAGGAGATACGGCGGCGGTCGTAGCTTTGGAGGGCGAACTTGGTGCTGGCAAAACCGTTTTTATCCAGGGGTTGGCTAAAGGATTGAGCTTGGAGGCCAAAATAAAGAGCCCAACTTTCGTTTTAATGAAAATCTATGCCCTGCCTGCTGGTGGTCAGGTATATCACCTCGATTGCTACAGGTTAAGAGATGAGCAAGATCTAGTCGCGCTAGAGATGAAAGAGATCATGGCTAATCCTAAAAACATAGTATTAATTGAGTGGGCCGATAGAGTGGCCAAAGCCTTACCAGAAGATTGTTTTAAGATTCACATTGACCATATTGGCGAGAATAAAAGAAAGATATCCATTGAATAATTATTAAGAGACAACGAATGAAGAAGTTAGTCTTAATTGACTCAAATGCGTTGGTGCATAGAGCATTCCATGCTTTGCCGCCGCTAAATAATGCTAAGGGCGTCATGACTAATGCTGTCTACGGCTTTGTTTCGATATTAGTGAAGATGATCAAGGAGGTAAGGCCGGATTACATCGCGGCCACGTTCGACATGGCTGCGCCAACCTTTAGACACGAAGAATTTGCCGAGTATAAGAGCCAAAGAGTTAAAGCTCCAGATGAGCTCTATTCTCAGATTCCAATGGTTAAAGAAGTCTTAACGGCCATGGGCATACCCATATACGAGAAGGCTGGTTTTGAAGCCGATGACTTAATTGGCTCGCTGGCCGAAGTGGCCAAAAAGGAAGACGATCTGCAAGTAATCATCATGACTGGCGATCTAGACACTCTACAGCTCGTTGAGGACGACAAGGTCGTGGTCTTCACTATGAAGAAGGGCATGACCGACACTTTTATATACAACGAGAAAGAGGTTAAAAAGAGATATGACCTCGAACCATATCAGCTCGTAGATTACAGGGGTCTTAAGGGTGATCCATCAGACAACATACCTGGTGTGGTCGGGGTAGGGGAGAAGACTGCCTCGGCTTTGATAAAAGAATTTGGGGGACTAGATAACATGTATGTGGAGCTAGAGAAGAGGAGCGGTAATAAAAAAACGAAGAAGAAAAAAGGGGATCTCTCCGAAAAACTGATAGAGAAATTGCTTACTAACAAAGACCAGGCTTATTTTTCAAGAAAATTATCCGTTATATCTCGTGATGTCCCGGTAGATTTTAATATCGAGAAGGCAGAGTGGCTGAACAAACTAGACAAAGACAAGCTAGAGAAAACGCTCAAGGATTATGCGCTATTCAGCTTGGTCAAGAGAATGCCAGAGATATATACTGCCGATCCGGCTGAGACAAGTCCGAAAGAAGAGGCCGCTAACTTGGATTTATTCAGCGCCAATGACAAGACATTTGACGAAGAGATAAAGTCAAAAGACGAGATCAAGTCAGCTTTGACGGAGTTAGTCGGAAAGACTTTTAGTTTCATTGTCGTCGATAACCACTTAGTGGTTGCTGATGCAGAGAAATACAAAGTCTGCGTCATATCCTTAGATTCAATCTCGCGTTACGACGTCTTAAGGGATTCGCTCAAGAGCTTAATGGCTGATAAGGACACTAAAAAATTAACACATGATTTAAAGGAGCAGGCTAAGTCCCTGCGAAGGATGGGCATTCACATCGAAGGTACGATATTCGACTCAAAGCTGGCGGCGTATTTATTGAGTTCTGAACAAAAAGGGTATGACTTGGAAAAAATTTATTACTCGGAGTTAGAGAGGAATTTGGAAAATACTGCCAAGGGTAAAGTAATTGCCATAGCGGAGCTTAGGAGCGGGATGATGCGAAGGATGGACGTCCTCGGTCTTTTGAGCGTGTTCAATGATATCGAACTACCTTTGGCTCCTGTGCTCGGAGAATTAGAGTTGGTGGGAGTGAAGATAGACAGAAGAGTTATAGGGGATTTGTCCCTAGCCATAAATGATGAGGTGCAGAAATTAGAAAAAGGGATATATAAATTAGCAGGCGAAGAATTCAATATAAATTCGCCTCAACAGCTGGGGCATATAATATTTGACGTGCTTGGATTGAAGGGCAAGATAAGGAAAACCGGAGGCGGAGCGCTATCAACTGCGGCCGCTGAACTTGAGAAGTTAGCCGATGAGCATCCCATCATAGAAGAGATAATTAGATATCGAGAGATTAATAAGCTTAAGACGACGTACATAGATCCATTCCCGGAATTTATAAACGAAGATACTGGCAGGTTATATACGACTTTAAATCAGACTGGCACGAGCACGGGCAGGCTTTCAAGCCAAGAGCCGAATCTACAGAATATCCCAGTTCGCACAGAGATGGGCAATAAGTTCAGGCAAGCGTTTATCGCTGATGAAGGCTACGAACTTCTATCGTTGGACTATAGCCAGATTGAGCTCCGAGTCGTTGCCCACATATCTAAAGATGAAAAGATGATAGAGACTTTTAGAAATAACGAGGATATACACACCAGAACCGCCGTAGAGATATTTGATGTTAAGCCCGAAGACGTAAAGCCCAACATGCGCCGCGATGCGAAAACTTTAAACTTCGGAATACTTTATGGCATGGGCCAAGTCGGCTTCCAGAGGGCATCAGGCGTGTCGCGCGATAAGGCCAAAGAATTTATCCATAAGTATATGACCGAATTTCCTGGCGTAGCCAAGTATATGGAGAGGACGAAAATGGAGGCGCATCGAAATGGATTCGTGCGTACTCTATTTGGTCGCAGACGGCAGTTGTCGGAAATAAATTCCTCAATGCCTCAGGTGGTAAGCCAAGCCGAGAGAATGGCCATTAATGCCCCGATACAGGGGACCGCCGCTGACATGATAAAAATTGCTATGGTCAATGTAAGTAAATATCTGCACGAGAATTATGAGGAGAGCGATATAAGAATGTTGCTCCAAGTGCATGATGAACTGTTGTTCGAGGTGAAAAAGACTTTAACCAGAGAGTTGGAGCCCAAAATTAAGGAAATGATGGAGGGCGTATTGAAGATGGATGTGCCTATAACCGTAGACTCTAAAGTTGGCCCCAATTGGGCAGATATGGAACCTCTGAGATCTCAGGAGATACAATAAAATGCCAGAACTTCCCGAAGTGGAAACTATAGTCCGTCAGTTGCGCGAGAAAATAATCGGTTTAAAAATAACCGATTTTTGGGCTGATTGGCCAAGATCCGTAAGGCAAGCCGGCGGGATTGATGGAGCCAGAAAGCAGATGAAGGGCAGGAAAATTCTAAAAGTTAATCGAAGAGCCAAATACATAGTCGTAGACATCGAAGGCCCAAAAACAATTTTCGTACATCAAAAAATATCAGGGCATTTACTATACGGCAAATGGGCCAAAAACGAGCAAGGGTGGACTAGTAGGATCAAGGGGCCGCTCAGCGAAGACTCCGCCAACAAATATATTAGGATGGTTTTCTATCTAAACAACGGCTATCAGGTTGCTCTTTCTGATCCAAGAAGATTCGGCAAAATGATATTAGTCGACGATCGCGAACTTAAAAATTTAAAAGAGATTCAAGAACTTGGCCCAGAGCCTTTAGAAATTAGTCTTAGCGATTTTTCTAAGCTTTTTAAAAACAAAAAAGGAAAGATTAAGCAGATCTTAATGGATCCCAAATTTATAGCCGGCATAGGCAACATATATAGCGATGAAATATTGTGGCAGATAGGCGTGCATCCTTTATCAAAACCAGAGAACCTAAAAACTGCTCAGATAAAGAGTATGTATTCAGCTATGCAAGGTATACTCAATAAAGCCATTAAGTATAAGGGAGATAGCATGGATGACTTTAGAACCCTAACCGGAGAGAAGGGGGAATATCAGGAGATGCACAAAGCCTATCAAAGGACTGGTGATAAGTGCGACAAGAAGGATGGTGGTATAATTAAAAGAATAAAAGTCGGCGGTCGATCGGCGCACTTTTGTTCTAAGCATCAAAAATCTAAATAGATTATGACTAGTATAGCCAAGAAGATAAAAAGAATATTTTCGACTCTAAACGTAAATATAATCCTGGTGGGCATTGGGCTCGTAGCGTTTATTTTCGCAGGAACCTTTTTCGTGTGGTGGAACAAGGAGATTGTAATTAACGGAGGAGAAGGGGAGGTAATTGTAGATAACAAGCTGAGCTCTATCGCTGGCTTGCCCTGTGAAAATTATATGCAGAGGCCGATAAGCGTCATGATGCCATCTGATCCTGAGCCGCGGCCATTATCTGGCATAAGCCAAGCAGATATGGTTTTTGAAATGCCAGTTACACCCGGAGGCGTTACTAGATTTATGGCGGTTTTTCAATGCGAGAAGCCTGCAGAGATCGGCTCTATAAGGTCTGCCAGAAAAGATTTTGTGCCTTTGGCCGCGAGTCTTAAATCAATATATGCTCATTGGGGAGGAGAGCATGGCATATTGGCCGAGTTAAATAAGCATGTGATTGATAATCTTAATGCTCTAGTATATGACGGCTCAGCTTTTTTTAGAAAATCTACGGCCAAAGCTCCGCATAATGGTTTTACAACTTATGAGAAAATGCTTGGCTTAGCGGAAAAGTTAAAATACGATTTGGTTGATAATTTTTCTGGCTATCTTCATCAAACAAGTAAGCCGAATAGAAATCTCAATAATATAGTTGATAGTATCGATATCGATTATCCAAGCCCATATAATATTAGGTGGGTGTATGTGTCCAATGAGAACGTATATAAGAGGACTAGGGGAGGCAGGCCAGAGACAGACAAGAACAGTGGCCAGCAGGTAGCTGTTGGCGTCGTGATTGTTATGAATACGACCGCTAGCTTCTTATATGATCAGTATATAGACGTCAATGTTACCGGATCTGGCCCAGTTAAGATATATCAGGACGGCATGATGATTGTTGGTAACTGGAAGAAGGATCCTGCGACGCTTGATTCGAAATTATTTTTTCTAGATGATCAAGGCAAGGAGATAGAACTAGCCCCGGGAAAGATATGGGTAGAAGTAACAACGGACTAAGGTGATAATTTTTCTTTACGGACAAGACGGCTATAGGCTCAATGATAATTTCAGAAAGATCATTGAGAGCTATAAGATTAAGCATAAGAGCGGTTTCAACCTCTTTAATTTTGATTTTGCCGACAACTTTGATTTCTCAAATTTTGAGGACGCGATAAAAAGCACTTCTTTCTTTAGCGAGGTTAAGCTAATCGCCGTAAAAAATTCCTTTTTGGCCAAAAAGGAGCTTGAGAAAGTTATTGAATTGATGAAGGCATTTGATCTACCGAAGAATAAAGAGATCGTACTTCTTTTTGGGGAAAATAAAACCGAGGCGGAGCTTAATAAGCTATCTAAGGATTTATTGGCATATCTAAAAAAGAATTCTGAGCCAATTAGGAATTTCGAGCAACTGAAGGGAGCTAAGCTGGAGGCTTGGCTCAGTGGGGAGTTTGCATTGGCAGGATCGAAAATACAGCCTCTAGCCATCAGGAAGCTGATAGATATCGTGGGAGGGGATAGCTGGGCACTTAGCAACGAGATTAATAAATTGTGTAATTATAGGCCGGGAGGTACGATCGGAGCGGGAGACGTGAGCCTCTTAGTGAGTGAAAAAATCGATTTAAATATATTTGACCTTGTAGATGCACTCGGATCGAAATCAAAGGCCAGGGCCTTTGAGCTTTTATACAAAGAGATTAGCACGGGTCGCGATCCGTACTATATATTAACGATGGCCATATACCAATTTAGGAACTTGCTCATAGTAAAAGATTTAATGTCGCGGTCCATCCCCAGGGGAGAGACGGCGAAGAAGGCCGGATTGCATCCTTTCGTCGTACAGAAGGCTTCGGCTAGTGCTTCTAAGTTTTCTATGCCTGAGCTAAAAAATCTATATACAAGACTGCTTGAAATTGATATAAGTACCAAGACTGGCCGGGGCGATCTAACTGATTATCTATTCGGCTTTGTTTTAGCCTAAATATCCAATGAATAAAGACTATTATTATCTTCATGCCGGTCGCGCATCTGATCTTGAGAAAAGTGGTGACCGATTGATATATAGGGCTTTAGAAATAATGCCTGGACTAACTGCTTGGGCAACTTTCGCGTTGGTGGTCCTCCTGTCTTTTAAGACACCGGTCTTCATGGCATTTTTCATTATTGCTTTCGATGTTTATTGGCTGGTAAAAACTATATATCTATCTCTCCATCTAAGGGTTTCATATAGAAAGCTAAAGGACAATCTTAAGATAAATTGGCTTAAAAAATTAGAGACGATGTCCTCGGCTGATTATATTAATGATGGTCTAAAATCATGGCAAGAAATATATCATTTTGTTTTTCTGCCAGTATATAAAGAAGACTATGCCGTGATCTCGAGTTCGGTTGAAGCTCTTCTCAAGTCTAATTATCCTAAGACAAAAATGGTGGTGGCGTTGTGCTACGAGGGTCGTGCTGGCGTAGAGACCGAGGATACGATCAAGCGCGTAGAGACCGAATATAAAAATGGATTTTTTCAGTTTGTGACGATCAGGCATCCCGAAAGATTAATCGGCGAAATGGCTGGCAAGGGTTCAAATACGTCTTATGGGGCGGCCATCGTTAAGGAGACTATCATAGACAAATTGGGCATCGATTACGAGAAGATAATCGTCTCGAACTTTGACGTGGACACGGTTATCTATCCGGAGTATTTTGGTATTCTAACTCACACATTCCTGACGACGAAAAATGCCTTGCGAGCTTCTTATCAACCAGTACCCTTGTATGTAAATAATATTTGGGAGGCGCCATCGTTCGCCAGAGTAGTGGCCTTCGCGGCAACATTCTGGCACACCATAAAACAAGAAAAATCAGAGACGGCTACTACGTTTTCATCTCATTCGATGTCCTTTAAGTCGTTAGTCGACGTGGGCATGTGGCAGAGAAATATGGTTTCCGAAGATTCTAGAATATTCTGGCAGTGCTTCCTTCGATATGACGGAGATTATCGAGTGGTCCCGTTATACTATCCAGTATCTATGGACGCCAACGTAGCATCTTCAAGCTGGCAGACTCTAAAAAACGTATATAAGCAACAGAGACGCTGGGCTTACGGCGCTGAAAATGTGCCTTATTTTATGTTTGGCTTCATCAAGAACAAAGCTATTTCGTTCGGTAAGAAATTCTACTACGGGTTTATTGTGGCTGAAGGAAACCACTCTTGGGCTACTAATGCCGTTTTGTTATTTATACTTGGCTGGTTGCCGGTTATAGTCGGTGGGCCAAAGTTTAACCAGACTGTGCTATCTTTTAATTTGCCGTATTTGACTAGGTGGATACTGACCCTTTCTACCTTCGGTCTAATATCGTCAGCTATTCTATCCATAACCCTATTGCCGCCAAAACCGATTAAGTATGGCAAAACTAAATACGCCTGGATGTTGATTCAGTGGATACTTTTCCCGGCTACAACGATATTTCTCGGTGCTATTCCTGCCATTGATGCCCAGACTCGCCTAATGTTTGGTAGGTACATGGGCTTTTGGGTTACTCCCAAAGTTAGGAAGTAGTTATTCAAAATGAGTGAGTTTCTGGAATTGGGCTAATCGCTCCCTGAGAGGGGAGCATTTTTTTAAATTAGGATCTTGTTTAAGCAATAGCCTCGCTTCGGTGCGGGCTTTTTTTATTAATTCAATATTAGCCAAGGAGGCCATAGCTAAATCGGGTAATCCAGACTGCTTAACGCCGAAGAACTCACCTGGTCCACGGATGGACATGTCTTTTTCGGCCAATAAGAATCCGTCGTCTGTATCGACTAGGGCCTTGAGGCGTTTGTTCACGGCCTTGTCGCCGGTGGATGAGAACAAAAGACAATATGACTGGTGGATGTCGCGACCGACGCGGCCACGAAATTGATGCAATTGAGCCAGGCCGAATCTTTCGGCATTTTCAATCATCATGATTGTGGCGTTGGGTATGTCCACCCCCACTTCAATCACTGACGTAGACACCAAGATGTCGAACTCCTTATTCTTAAATTTATCCATAATCTCATTCTTCTCTTTGGCCTTCATCTTCCCATGTAGCATTGCCACTTTAATCTCTGGGAATATCTCGGTCGATAGCTTTCTATATTCCTCTTCCACGGCTTTCATGTCGGCCCATAAGATATTCATCATGCTTTGAGCACCGCGATTTTTTATTTCTGCCTTAGGGTCGCTAAGCTCAATGCGCGGGCAGATTACGAACACTTGCCGACCACGGCCAACCTCTTCGCGTATAAACTGGTATGCTGAATTTCTCTCATCCGGCGTTACGATGTTGGTTATTATTTTTTGCCTATTCTTCGGCTTCTCTCTGATTATTGAAATATCAAGATCTCCATATATGGTTAGGGCTAGGGTGCGGGGGATGGGCGTGGCGGTCATTGATAATAGGTGCGGCACGTAGCCTGCGTCTTCTTGTTTTACGAGTGCCGATCTCTGAGCTACGCCAAAGCGATGCTGCTCATCTATTATTACCAACGCTAAGTTTTTAAACTTGACATCTTTCTGAATGACGGCATGGGTGCCGATTATGATTTTTACTGAGCCGCTAGAGATTCTCTTTTTAAGCTCCGATTTTTTTATAGATTCACCATTCAATTTAGCCTGTGAACTTGTGAGCAGGCCTACGCTAGTAATCTGGCTCGAAAGCAGATTGACTATATTCCTATGGTGTTGTTGAGCTAAGACTTCTGTGGGAGCCATGAATACCGTTTGGCATCCGTGCTCGGCCGCCTGAACTGTAGCTATTAAAGCCACGACTGTTTTTCCACTGCCGACGTCGCCTTCCATTAGGCGGTTCATCGGATATGGCCTCTCTAGGTCTTTCAATATTTCCCAAGCCGCCATTTTTTGATCTCTGGTCAGCTCGAAGGGTAGCGTCGAGATGAAGTCTTTTATGAGCTCTTGGCTGAACTTAATTGATATGGATTTCTGCTGGTTTATCTTCCTTCTTTCTAGCAATGCTTTTATTTGAAAAAGAAAAAGATCATCAAACGCCAGCCTCTCTCTGGCTATGGCCACGTCTTCTTGCTTCTCTGGATAATGTATCAGGCGTATGGCGTCATTCAGGCTTAGGAGATTGTATTTTGACTTAATTTGTTCGGGCAGCGGATCGTCCAATTCCAAATTGGTCAGGATCGGTTTTAACAGGAATCTTAGATATTTAGAGCTCACGCCCTCTGTTTCCGGATATGTCGGCACTAGACCGGTAGTATGGGTCAGGCCGGTCTGTGCGATTTGCCCATAACCAACATTGCCGATCTTCTCATAGGTGGGGCTAGATAAGTGAATGCCTCTTTTCCCCAAGTTAACTTTGCCAGCCATACTGACGAGCGTTCCTTCGGTGAGGTTGTTGGCTATGTACGGCTGATTGAACCAGACTGCGTTAATCGCACCACTATCGTCTTTAACTATCGCATTGGTCACAGTCATGTGCCGTGGAAATATTTGTCGGTTAGTAATCTTTACGATCTCGCCCTGGATGCTTACTTTTTGGCCGGGCTGTACGTCTGCGATAGGGGAGACTTCCTGGTAGTCGTCGTAGCGAGCCGGAAAGTGCCAGAGCAGATCTCTTAGGGTGCTAACCCCAAGTCTTTTCAATCTAGATACGTTACGAGGTCCGACATGACTTAGATTTTCGATTGGAGTTAAGAGGTCTTGTTGCATGCGCGCATATTATACAATTTTAATGACCAAACTAAAAGCGTAACTCGATTCATGCCCTCGTGAACGGTCAAAATGAACTGCTTCATTTCGACCCCGAATTGTAGTTCGAGCTCCTGCGAGGACGTTGGACAATTCGGCAGAACATATCCCACGAAGTGGGATCAAAGTCGATTCTGTTCCGTAGGAACATGAATAAAAAACAAACAACCCTTTGAGGTTGTTTGTTTTTTATTCATTGGTGCCCTCGTGAAGAATCGAACTTCAATTACTAGATCCGCAATCTAGTGTCCTATCCGTTGAACGACGAGGGCCCTCCTAATCTCTGATTTACGTCAGAGCTTCGAAGGGCGAGCATAACCATATACAAGCTATGCTTGTCCGCCGAAGCTCGGATGCTAGGATGAGCGAAGGTGGAAACGACGAGGGCGCTTTACTAAAATCCGAATTTTTCTAACAATGCCTCAATTAATCCGCGCTCGACCCTTCTCTCGTCTAGATGATCTATCAGCAAGGATCGTACCTCGAGCGGATTTCTATTGGCTATGGATATATTTATTCTCGGTAGATACCACTTCTTCATGGTAATGATCAACCTTTTGTCTTGCCGCTCATAGTCTATCCAGAAAGAGTCAATGTCTTTATACTCATATTGTCTGTCGTCTAAACTTATACCATGGATACTCAGTATGGTCATTATCTTCGAAGGCTTTCTATTCATAGTCAAACCGACGACTATGCAAAATAGTATAAGAAGAAGCGATAGAAGCAGATTCGTTCTAAAGAATATAAGTAAGCCTGCGGCGATGACTAGGAGTACCAATAATACATGCAATCCGACTTTGTTCTGTACTGGTTCTGAGTCTGGGACTTCCCATAATATCTTCCTATCTCCACGATGGGTTTCTTCTGACTTGCCTTGTGCCGCTTGGGGCGTCTTATGATTGGGCGTTTTTAAAACCGACTCTTCTGGTGGAGTTGATTCTTGCTCGGGACCCTTCTTTCTCAGATCGATTATATTTGCCACGGTATTTTTACTAACTGCGGAGAGGGTGAGATTCGAACTCACGGTACCCTTACGGGTACGCCGCATTTCAAGTGCGGTGCGTTAGACCACTCTGCCACCTCTCCATCTTTTTTAAATACTGATGCGGAAGCGGGAGGATTCGGCCTCGGCTCTAGCTTCGCCGTCGCTCAGCTCGGCCTAGCCACCAGCTCACAATTTTTCTTGCTAGAAAAATTGTTCCGCTGTTCGAATCCTTCCACCTTACATATGGCAACATTTAAATACACCCAATGGCATATTTAAATGTTGATGCGGAAGCGGGAGGATTCGAACCTCCGATACCCTTGCGAGTATGCCTGATTTCGAATCAGGTGCTTTCAACCACTCAGCCACGCTTCCAACATTCTAACTCTAAGTAATCTAACATCAAAACCTCATTATATAAAGGTCTTAAATAAAGAAGCGCTCACCTGGGGGCAGGTGAGCGTGGTGCCAGAAGCGGGACTCGAACCCGCATGACCTTTGGGTCAACGGATCCTAAGTCCGTCGCGTCTGCCAATTTCGCCATTCTGGCACATGAGGCGAAGGGGTGGTGGGCCCAGCTGGACTTGAACCAGCGACCAGCCGATTATGAGCCGGCTGCTCTGACCAACTGAGCTATGGGCCCACATGACACTGCTAGTTGCTACCGTCGTCTGGCCACACCCCGAAGGGCATGGCCGGTGGGTCTTGGTGATCGGCATCGTGGAGTTTACCGACTTGCCGTGATCCGGCAGGGCTCACTAGACGAATGCCGAACATCATCTCGAGTTGGGCCAACGTTCTTATCGCTGGCACTTGCCGCTGAAGCAATTCGGGTCCGCCCGGTGGTGCCAAACCAACTCTCGACTTTGCCATTGCGTCCTCTTAACTCCGGCTGAGATCCGGGATGTCGGCCAGGTCTTGCCCAGCCAATTCCGGGAACTGGCTGGCCGGGATGAAGGCCGCTCTGGTCATCTGAAGGGCCTCGGCTACATCGAGCCCCGGTAGCCCCTTGCCCCGAGCGAGCATACGTCTGCGCCTGAGGCCTCTCTTGGTTACGATGACCGTCATGACCTGGGCCTTGGCCAAGTCCGCCAGGACCTGCCCATGCAAACTAGTCGAATCAAACATTTTGCCTCCCTGGAAATCGAAACATGCGATAGAAACGGGAAGGAACTTCGAATGAGCATATTATATCATCAAATATAGTATTTAGTCAAGCATAATAAAAGGCCCCGTTTGGGGCCTCATTCCCGACGGACACTATGAGCGGCGTCCTATGTCTATTTATCCTGTTTTTCCTGACAGGTGATGCACAGGATAGCCCATGGTAGGGCAGCCAGACGAGCCGGGGATATGGGTCCTCCGCAGTCGCGGCATATGCCGTAAGTGTCATCTTCGACTTTCTCTAGTGCTAGCCTAATTCCCTTATCTTGGGCGGCCAGCCGATTAAGATCGGCGGCAACTTTATTCCTTCTCTCCATCTCAGCGGCCCTCGATGCCGGATCAAGACGATTCGTCTGAGCTGGTAGCTCGCCTCGAGCTCTCTTAATCTCGTCGTTAGTTTGGGCTAGTTTAGCCCTTAGAATCTCTCTTATGTTTGTGGGCATTCTTTACCTCAGTGTGAGTTGGTAAGGGACGACAAACGATTCGGTTATTGTAATACAAATATGTCGAGAGCGTCAAACATCAGTTTGCTGCTAACCGAGTTTTCAATCCGATCAATTCGATTCTTTCATTTGTGACAACCCATCTATAGATGGCTGGGCTAACTATGGCAGATAATATGATATTTCCGATGAGGTGATTTAGGGTAAATGGGATCTGGCCAATAAATGCCGAAGAAAAGGTCTGGCCCCAAAAGATCGGCCCGATAGTTAATCCGGTTAAAGCGTCGTAAGCTATAGTTCCGATAATTCCATAAATTATATAATTCATGGCGCTACTTTTTCTGTTCTTAAAATACGCGTACGATCCTATTCCGACCAGCCCATAGGCGATAGCTGTAATCATAGTCCACGAGCCGACTTTGTTAGTGGCTATATCAAATATGACGATGCTTAGAAATCCGAACATAAATGTACCGAGCCAATCAAACTTTTTTGAGAACGGCATCATGGTTACTAGAATAGGCTCGATATTAGGTGGACGAAATGGAGTTAATCTAATGGCGAATATAACAAGCCAGCCGAGGAGATATTTTATTGAAGATCCGATGGTCATATAATTAAATAGCCACCGCAACGCGGTGGCTATTTAATTTAAATTAAAAATGAAAAAGCCTTTCGCGGGCGGAATGGTTAATTCTGAGGGACCGGACTTACCCCAAGGAGGGGATTACCGTTGCGCGACAGTGCTGGATTCTCACCAGCTTCACCTCAGACCGTTTTTATTGTTGTTAAGCTAAATAATATTAATCAATAATTATCTTTTTTACAATAACATAATTTTTTATCTGAGTTCCTTGGACTGTGATTCGTGCTCCATCTGGAAATACAGGCCTGGGACACGATTCAATAGATATTGGATCCTGACACATGGTCTTGGTATCGAAATACAATCTAACAGACATAGCCGGTGATCCAGGGGTCTCATATATCAGATAAAATTCGTTTGGCTTCAGCTTGGGATCGCTCATGTGGAAATTCCCGACGTGATTGAAATTCACCGACTTATCGGCTATGGGCGTGGCAGTTGGCGTGGGCGACGTTTCTGAGTTATTTATTCCAAGCTCTAAAACGAAAACAAAATAAATCGCAATTGCGATGAATATAGCAAGGCTAACTTTCCAGATTGAATCTTTGATAATCATTCTATTAATTATCCCAGAAATTAGGTTTTTATCCAAAGCAATATTTTACTATCAACAATCCATCTAATCCAATGTCGGTCCGTATGCTACAATTAAAGGATTAACAACTAGTAGGGGATTATCTGGGCTTAGGCCTCGACATCTTCTGCATCTATGAAAAAAGATACCATAATATGGGTCGTGGTCGCTGTGTTGGTTGTGCTCGGCATTTGGATCGTATCTAGGAGTGACGAACCAACCAGTAATAATGATTCGCAGGTCGTCTTATCGAGTACGCCAGTTTCTACGGGCGTAATAGCTAAGCCGAAGGCCACGCCGAAAGTTAGTGGAGAAACAATGACATATACTCAGGCCGTAGTGGCCTATCAGGGCAAGAGAATCCAGTTCAATGAATCGTGTCAGGGTAATCCTGGCCAAGTTGCCTTGAAAAAAGGAGATAAGATCATGCTAGATAATCGTTCAAGTATGCAGATCTCTCTAGCCATGGATGGCCGAGAAAATATTATTCCAGCCTATGGCTGGAAGATAGTCACCGTAACCACTGCCAATGCTTTGCCCTATAATTTAGGCATACATTGCACTTCTAGTAGGGACTCAGTCGGAAACGCGGCTCTCATTAATCTTCAGGCTAGTATGTCGCAGGGACTCTAGTCTGTTAATGAAATTAACAAGAGCCCCAGCTACGGCGTTGTCGTAGCTGGGGCTCTTGTTCGTCTAAATCTAGTAATTAAAAGCGGCTATTTCTAGCCGCGGTGATCGATCCCATGCTTGACTGCACATTTGGCACAAACTTGACCCATACCCTCAATATAGTTTCTGCGGTCATCTATGTGAGTGCTCATCTTGTATTCTGGCGTATCTTCTCCACACATGACACAAAAATCTGGATCGTCTGGGCCGCGTTTTCTATCGATGGCTTGTTTGACTCTTTCGTTCATGGCGAGCCTCGCCTGGATCTGCGGCGAATATATTACAATATGCGACAAGCGTCAACGGGTAGTTGCCGCCTTTTCCAAGCCCCGCTCGATAGGGGAGGCTGTCTCCAGGGTTACTATGGTAATACGAGATTTAGATTTGCTAAATTATGATAAAGAAAAAGGCGGGTAATCAGACCCGCCTTCGCAGCCTTACGAGGCTAGCCCTATGGGCGGCATATCCTAGCGATAAATATACCAGCACCATAAGTGAGTTGAACCAAATACAGTCAACGGAATAAATTGGACCATTAATTCTACCTAGTCTAGTGTGGACGATGGCTTGAAGGATGGTAATTCCATGAAAGGCCGTTAGGTAAAACGTTGGTCCTGAGAATGACTCGATCTCTCGTGAGCTCGTAAAGATCTTGCGGGCATAATAAATCATAGAGACTAGTAGGATTACCATACTTTGAACGAACCAGATTAAGTGTGATGCTGAACGGAATGTAATGCCTAGGAAGATCGTAGTCTCCATCTAGAACCTCCCCCCCCAATCATGTAAAAGAATACAAAAACAATACCGCATTTACGCGGTATTGTCAATGCGAGATTGTGGTAAAGAGAAAGCCGACGTTAGTCGGCAGAGTGTTCTAAATTATGTGGCAGCTTTAAGACCTGTTGCACTGTTTCCTTTTTTGTCGGTAGTCATTTCGGTTGCCGCATCCATGAATGCGATAAGCCGGTTGGCTTCTTCTGAACCGCTAACTAGCGCGCTTGTGAGAGTATAGGCATTGTCGACTGCGGCACGTTCGAGCATGCTGCCTTCGGCATTAACCATAGCCAGGTCCGCGGCCAATTGAGAGATTCTTCTTAATCTCTTGGCGGATGGGCAATCGCATGCCAGAACGTCGGTAGGTATATTTGAAGCTAACAACGATACGATAACGTGCTTCTTGAGGCCCCGTGCCCAATATGGGCCATCTTGATCGTAGACCCGATCGATAATTGGATCTTCTCGATTGATAATTGTAGCCAATTCTTCCAATGATCTGGCGCAGTCGCACATAGGGCACCCTCTTAGCGGAAACGAGCTGAAACTAAAATACCACTCTCGTGGGATTCGTCAATCCCATGTTGTGGGGGGGGGTGGTCTCCTACGTCAAAACTTCGGAAGACTAAAAGAGGACGTTACTGTGTCCTTCCGGAGCTCGAAGAGCGAAGGAGGAGAACCTGGTTAGCTTCTTATTATGGCAATGCTGAGTTTGGATTTATGAGATCATGGTAAATAAAAAAGACCGTTCTCGGTCAGCGAGCCAAATTAGGCATAGTTCTTATCGCTCAGCATTTCGCCACGAGCCTACCCTGTAATAGGCGGCCCAGGTGAAGTATCTCTCGGATTTTGACGGCCGGAACAGAATCCAATGCCCGTCTTCTTTCTGTTTCAGTTCATAGTCGAGATAGATACCCACGGCTTTTAAGGCCAGACCGGCTGTAGCCTCTGGGTTGTCTTTCCCGGTACCCTTGTCTACCACCCTCAGTGAATCCCAATGGGTGTCGGTCCAGTTCTGCAATTCAATAATTTGCTCGGGATAATAAACCCCAGCATATCCAGGCAAAGATACGTGCCATGCCTTCATTAGCTTGCCGTCTACGTAATCATGTCTTTCATAACCAGTGGCGATTTTGAATAATCCAAGAGTTAGGAAGATTGCGAACAAAATTGACAGAAGGTTCGTCATAAATTACTCCAGCCAGCCGAGATCTTTCAGGGCTTGACATTCATCGCAGAGATTCGGTCGCGTGGTGTAGCTTTCCGGAACTTGAATGTCGGCGCCGCAGCTGAGGCAATCGAAGTGCATCGGTGAGCCAGCGCAGAGACGACTGTTGTCGACTCGTTCTCGCGTCTTGTTCTCTTCGCGTCTGGTGGCAAGTGCCACAAGAGCCGCCTTCTTTCCTCGAGTCGTAGCTAGGGCCATATGTCTTATTCCTTTCGAAGAACACGAAACTAAAATACCACTCTCGTGGTATTTGTCAATCCCATGTTGTGGAGGTTGGGCTCCTACATCAAAACTTCGGAAGACTAAAAGAGGACGTTACTGTGTCCTTCCGGAGCTCGAAGAGCGAAGGAGGAGAACCTGGTTGAGAGGGTACTATAGTAATACAAGATTCAATTTCATGAAGAGTTGGGTATAAAAAACAAAGGACCTCGCACCAGACGGAGGATTGAGGTCCTGAGTCTTGGGGCGGGGTGTGATCTAGGCCCTGTCGGCGGCCTTGAGCAAAGGAGAAAGCCTCTCCTCTAGGTGGGGAAACATCTTCACCATTTCTGCGACGAAAAGTGTCAACATCTCGTAAACTCTTTCGACGTAGGCCATTGGAATCGTCAATCCATCATACTCATATGAAGAGTAAATGACCCTTGTTTTACCCAGTATGAACTCTACTACGATCTGCGACGGCCAGCCTTTCTTGAAGAATAGGTGCCAGGACGCATTCCCGTCGCTGAAGAATATCTTGTCATGATACTGAACAGCAGCATTAATGAGCTCGGTCGAGCCAGTAAGTCCGAGGACTGTTTTGACCACAAGGTCAATCTCATCACGCATTGCGTCAATAGTCCTCGAACCAGCAATGATTCTTCTGACGACCTCTTTCGCTTCCATGGCGTCCTCTCCTGTCTCCAGGAACCCTCTCGGGTTGTTAATATTAGGGCATCTCTGCCCAGCTAATAAAACAATACCGCATCTCTGCGGTATTGTCAATCCTATGTTGCGGGGGCAGGATTCGAACCTGCGACCTCCGGGTTATGAGCCCGACGAGCTGCCACTGCTCTACCCCGCAGAACCAGTATATATAATTATCGAAGATTTACAAACTTCATTGACAGATATCTGCGCCATGGTATTATATAGATGCGCCGTTTTAAGGAGAGGAGAGGGTGATGTGGCTACAGAACGTTCTTGCGTGGCTCGACCGGGTTATCTCTAGCGTATTCTGTCTTGAAGCTTGGGGGTGGGGCGGGCGATATCGATGACGCCTACCAGTGGACCTACTTCGTGACTATCGGTCCTGTTATCAAAATCGTAAATATGAGAGGAGAGGTAGTCGAGGCAACTGGCTACTGGTCAGTTCGTCATTATTACGATGAACAGGGGAAACTTTTGAAGCGGATCCCCGTCAGGAAGGATCTCGGATGCGGGAAGCGCCTGGTGAGGTAGTCAAGTTCTTTCGGATTATCTCCGGAGATGCGTGGCCGTTTTGAATCCTGTCGAAGTCCAGCATCCTCTGCTGACATAGCCCCGATGAGGCCGAGCCCTCATCGGGGCTTCATCTTTTTTAGTTTACAGAAGTTGATTGACTAAGGATTCTTAAAACTTTAAGATTTCGGTAGTTCGTTAACTAGAGGAGGCTTGGAATGGATGTCATCTCAGCCGCTGAACGCGAGTTAGATGTTCTTAGAGTTCAGAAGGATAGAATTAGAAATCGTCAGCTCGAGGCAATTCGAAGAAGCTTTATATCTTGTCCCAAGTGTCATAAAGAGAGTCGACTTAGCAATTGGACCTTTATCCAAATTAAATGGTATACGCCACCAAGTGGTTGCACCGAAGGAGATTACTGGAATACGTCCGAAACGAAATTTTGCTACTTAGTCTGTCCGAAATGTGGAATTGAGAGCTATGTCTATGTACATCCCCAGAAAAATAAGATAGTACGTTTGGTAGATAAGAGTAGCTTTACGACTGCGCAACTATTTAAGACGGTGATAGTTAGAGAGACTAGACCGCTTGGATAGGATTGACCAATACCACAAAAGTGGTATTTTAGTTTCACGTTCTTTGGAGAATTGTTATGCCCGAACCGTCACAAGAGAGATTAATGAAAGATGCGATACGAGTTCTCAACAATCCTTTCTGGATTAACGGTCTTGAAGCGGGGAAAGTACATCAAAGACTTCATGATGATCATGATGGTACCCATGCTGGCACTCTGAATGTACTTATAGGCCCAGATGGAGATTGCCACACATGGAATGACGGCCAGCCAGGCCAATCGCTTAGGTTTAGGGTTCCCGTCTTGGGCGGAGGCATGAGTCCGAGAGTCAGGAATGCCTTAATGATGCTTGCTTTTGCCATAAAACTAGACAATGAAGATTATCCCCAAAGGTCGGAAGATTTAGAATGACGCCCGCAACCGCGGGCTTTTTTATACCCAACTCTTTGCGATTATTTTCGTAAGTGAGTCTGCGCGTCTTGCGCTGTCTCTCGTGGGTTCTTTCTTCTGCATTTATGTATTGAAATGATGAGTTTTATGTTGTAGAATATGTGAGTTAATCGCTTTTTCTATGTCGGCGTAGCTTCCTCCTTCGCTCGTCCTAATGTCCGAGCTTCGGTGGACAGGTGTAGCTTATTCCTAGTTATACTTGTCCTTCGAAGCTCTGATGTAAATCAGAGCGTAGTAGGGTCGGCGTAGCTCAGGGGTTAGAGCGAGCGTTTCATAAGCGCTAGGTCGCTGGTTCGATTCCAGCCGCCGACACAATTTTATATATTATTACGTTAACTAGAGGTGGGAAGATGTTATTTTCGAGAGGCCCGCGCAGGCGCGACGGCGCCGAGCGAGAGGGTGATTTCTCAGGAGAGAAATACAGCCCGTACTCGAGAAAACAATATCTTCCTGCCTCCGAGATGAAATGGAACCAAAGCACAAATTACACACGTTTGAATCTGGATTGAGATTAATAACCGTGCCCATGGAGGGGACTAAGACGGCCACAGTTTTAGTTATGGTTGGTACTGGATCAAGATTCGAAACAAAGAATATAAATGGTATCTCGCATTTTCTTGAGCACATGATGTTTAAGGGTACGACCAAGAGGCCAGACAAGGTTCAGATTGCTAAGGAGCTTGAATCTATCGGAGCCGAATACAATGCTTTCACGAGTAAAGAGTATACAGGATACTATGCCCGAGCTAGCGCCGAAAAACTGGACCTAATGACTGATGTCATCTCCGATATATTTTTGAACTCATTATTAGATGAGAAGGAGATAGAGACAGAGAAGGGCGTAATCGTCGAAGAGATAAATATGTATCGTGATATGCCTAGTCGTTATATTGGCGATTTATTCGAAGGGCTACTATATAAAGATCAGCCGTTAGGTTGGGACGTGACCGGAGAGAAGGAAATAGTTACTGCGTTAAAACGAGAAGATTTTGTTAATTATTTTAATACTCATTATATCGCCGAGAATACCATAGTAGCTATAGCTGGAAATATTACTAATGAGCAGGGCCGAGCAGTTGTCGAGAAATATTTCACGAATGCTCGAGAAGGCAAGCCGATATCAAAATTGGCAGTAGACGATAAGCAGGCCGAACCGCAAGTATTGATTCATTGGAAAGAGACTGATCAGGCCCATTTTAATTTGGGCGTCAGGGCTTTCGATATGTTTGACGAGAGAAGATATGCGCTGAGTCTTTTGAGTTTGATATTTGGAGGCAGTATGACTTCAAGATTGTTCCAAGAAGTAAGAGAGAAGAGGGGGCTGGCTTACTATGTTGGCGCCAGCGCCGATTTGCTTACTGATTGTGGAATGTTTACGACTAGGGCTGGCGTCAATAAGGATAAAGCCGTCGAGGCGGTCGAGGTGGTGCTTGATGAAATGAGGAAATTAAAGAATGATGGCGTGACCGAAGCCGAACTCCAACAAGCCAAAGATCATCTTAACGGGAGTATGGCCATTTACCTTGAGAGCTCTATGAATATGGCCTCTGACTATTGCGACTCGGTATTATTTGAGAATAAGGTTTTGACGCCGGAAGAAAGACTAGATAAGATTAATAGGGTAACACTAGAAGAAGTTAATCAACTGGCTAGGGATCTCATTGATAATTCTAAATTAAATTTTGCGATTATTGGTCCGTATAAAGATACGGAGCAATTTAAAAAAATTATAAAAATATAGAGATGGCAGACAACCAACACGTCCACATAGATATATCTTCGTCTAGCATGTTCAGAGCGATCATGATTATCGTGGGATTCCTTCTGCTCTATGTTCTTAAAGACGTAGCGGTTATATTTTTGTTCGCGCTTATTGTCGCTTCGGCGATCTCGCCATTTGCTAATTGGCTCGACGGCAAGGGCTTTCCGAGAATACTAGGCGTGCTATTACTCTTTCTCATCGTAGTCGGCCTAGTCATAACAGTTTTCTCGCTTGTAGTGCCATATTTGGCTCAAGAAGCTTCTCAGTTGGCCAATGCCTTACCGAAATTCGTTGATAAAATTACCAATTCGTTGGAAGCGGCTCAAAAGGGTGCGCCTAAATATTTAGATTTTCTTGGAGAGATTCAGAATGTCCTTGATGGAATTTCGTCTTATTTCCAGCAGGCGTCTCAATCGGTGATTGGACTTGTCGTTAGCGTGTTCGGTGGCATATTCTCTTTCTTTGCCATAGTGGTCATATCTTTTTACCTATCAGTTACGAAGAAGGGTATCGAAGTTTTTATCGGTTCGATAATTCCGGAGAGATACGAGACTTATGTTTTGGATCTTTGGAAAAGGTCGGAAATAAAAGTTGGTCGTTGGTTGCAGGGGCAGATGTTGCTTAGTTTAATCGTTGGAGTTGTCGTATATATAGGATTGTCTCTTATGGGTATCAAATATGCCTTAGCTTTGGCCGTGTTGGCGATGGTATTTGAAATAGTCCCAGTTGTCGGGCCAGTGCTTTCAGCCATGCCGGCCGTATTCTTGGGCTTCATGCAGTCTCCGGCGTTAGGCGTCTGGCTTGTTATATTTTATGTAGTAGTCCAGCAACTAGAGAATCATATTCTTGTCCCATTGGTAATAGGCAGAACTACGGGTTTAAATCCGGTCGTCGTGATTATAGCCCTACTCGTGGGTGCTCAACTCGCCGGAATACCTGGCATGATATTGTCGGTACCGGTAGCTACGGTTATCGTTGAGATTCTTGACGATATGGCCAAGCACAAGGAATCAAGAAAGGGCGCCGCCTAAAACTAAGACCCTAATTCTATTTAGAATTTAGTGCTTGGAATTAAATATGTTATATATAGTCGCTACTCCAATCGGCAACCTCGAAGATATAACGTTGAGGGCTATTAATGTCCTAAGCAATGTTGATTTGATTTTAGCTGAAGATACTAGGGTCACTAGAAATCTCCTTGAAAGATACAACATCAAGAAAGATATAATTAGCTATCATCAACATAGCGATTTTAAGAAGATAGATCAGATAATAGAGATGCTTAGAGATAATAAGAAGTTAGCGCTAGTAACTGATGCTGGTACACCGGGCATAAACGATCCAGGCAACTATTTAATAATGAAGGCGTTGGAAGAGATCCCAGATCTGATGATTGTACCTATCCCGGGAGCAAATGCAGCCATATCGGCGTTGAGTGTTAGCGGCTTTGCTACAGATAAATTTGTGTTCCTTGGGTTTCCGCCACACAAAAAAGGTCGGCAGACATTTTTTAAGAACATTGCCATAATAGACGAGACAGTTGTTTTTTACGAATCAAAGCATAGAATATTGAAAGCCTTGGACGAGTTAAAGAAACTATCGAATATAGATGCCAGAAAAATAATGGTTGGTCGCGAACTAACTAAGCAATTCGAAACAATCTATCGCGGAGACATCGATCACATAACCAAATCGCTATCTGGCGATAATCTCCTCGGCGAATTTGTAGTTGTCATAGCCAATAAATAATAATGAAAAATAAATTTTACATAACGACGGCGATAGCTTACGTGAATGCGGAACCGCACATCGGCTTTGCTTTAGAATTATTACAAGCGGATGTTCTGGCTAGGCACCATCGCTTGATGGGGGATGATACGTATTTCTTAACTGGTACCGATGAGCATGGCTCTAAGATAGCTCAGGCAGCAGAAAAGCATGGCAAAGATACCCAACTATTCGTGGATGAAATAGCCCAGACATTTATTGATCTGACCAAGAAGCTAAATATCTCCAATGATGACTTCATAAGAACCTCTGATCGAGTGAGGCATTGGCCGGCGGCTCAAAAGATTTGGCAAAAATTAGCAGAAAGTGGAGACTTGTATAAAAAAGATTATGAAGGTCTATATTGTGTGGGTTGCGAGGCCAATAAAAAGAAGAGCGACCTAGAGGACGGCTTGTGTCCGATTCATAAAACCGAGCCCCAGTTAGTCAAAGAAAAAAATTGGTTTTTTAAACTCTCGAAATATACTGGAGTTATAAAAGAGAAGATAGAGAAAGATGAATTGAAAATTGTACCGACGTCGAAGAAAGGTGAAATTTTGAATTTATTGGATGATGCCGAAGATGTTAGCTTCTCTCGTCCGACTGCGACGCTTAAATGGGGGATACCAGTCCCAGGCGACGACACGCAAACAATGTATGTCTGGACCGATGCTTTAACAAATTATATCTCAGCACTTGGCTATCCCGAAGATCCAAAATTCTCGCAATATTGGCCCGTGGACGTGCATTTAATAGGAAAAGATATTCTAAGATTTCATGCCATGTATTGGCCGGCGATACTTCTGTCGGCAGGGGTAGAATTGCCCAAATCAATTTATGTCCATGGCTTCGTAACGGCTGAGGGCGAGAAGATGTCTAAGTCACTGGGAAATGTTATCGACCCCAACCAATTAATCGAAAAGTATGGTGTTGATGTGACTAGATATTTCTTATTGAGAGAGATCCCGTCCGATGATGACGGTGACTTCTCGTTTAAGAAGTTGGAGGATAGATACAACGGCGACTTGGCCAATGGTTTGGGCAATCTGGTTCAGCGCGTGGCGACTCTAATCGAAAGTAAGCTTGACGGAGAACTAGTGTATAAGAAGGAGGTCGTAGCAAAAGAGGTGGGCGAAAATCCAGAAATTAAAGAATTTTTTGACGAGTCTGGCTATGGTCAATTAGTCAACGAGTTCAAGCTTCACGAAGTTTTGGGTAATTTCATATTCTCTAGAATTGCAATCGCCAATAGATTTATTGATACCAATAAGCCTTGGGAGGTTATAAAAAATAATCCAGCCGAATTTTTAGAGATTATGACTGTTCTTGCGGCCATGATCCACAATATTTCTTGGCGGCTACAGCCATTTATGCCAGAAACAAGTCAAAAAATATTTGCCGTTTTTGGCGATAGCGGAGAGAGGCAAATTCAAGATAACTATAAATTCTTGATCAAGAAGGGCGCTGGGCTTTTCCCTCGTTTACAACAATGAAAATAATCGATACTCATTGTCATCCGCAATTTCCAGATTACGATAACGATCGTGAGGAAATGATAAAACGCAATCTAGTCGATGGCGTTTTTATGATAGCCATCGGAGCCGACCTGAAATCGTCTGAGGGGGGGATAGCTTTAGCAAAAAAATATCCTAATCAAATTTGGGCTACGATTGGAGCTCATCCTGACGAGATCGGAGAAGATTTTGCAATCGAAGATTATAAAAAAATAATTTCAAAACAAGTCGTGGCTATCGGCGAGGTTGGATTAGATTACTATCGAACGCCAGAAGAAGATAGAAGAAAAAGGCAAAAAGATATTTTTTTGGAATTTATAAATTTGTCCCACGAAGCCAAGCTGCCATTGGTAATACATTCTCGTAACGAGAAGCTAGGAAAATCGGCTCATGATGACTTGGCGGATATATTGAAATCGAATGACGGACTGACTGTGGATGGCGTGGCTCACTCGTTTACTGGAACAGTCGACGAGGCTAAGAAATACCTCGACTTAGGGTTTTATTTAGGATTCAATGGAATAATAACTTTTGCCAATCAATACGATGAGGTCGTCAGATATGCGCCCATGGAACAGATACTTCTGGAAACGGACGCGCCATGGCTGTCGCCGGTGCCATATCGTGGCCAACGAAACGAACCAATACGTGTTATCGAGGTAGCCAAGCGCGTGGCTGAATTAAAAAATATAGAATTAGCCGAAGTCGTAAGCATATGTAATCAAAATGCGAGAAAGCTGTTCGGCATAGATTTTTAGTATTAGTTGTTATAGCATGGGGTTAGCTCATTGATTGGGGCGCACATGAGATTAATACTCGGAAGCGATTTACACGGCTATTTGCCAGCGAGTGTCCCAGAGGGGGACTTGATGATATTGGCGGGAGATATTCTGCCCGAAGAGGGTATCTGGGATTTTATTACCAACAGACTTAATCCATGGCTTGCGAAAGCTCCTGTCAAACGAACTGTCTTGACTTGGGGTAATCACGACTGGCCGATGCCTGATCTGACGATGGGCGTTAAGAGCGCCAATGTCTTAGTTGAGCAGGTCATTAAAATCGGAGGAATAAAGATATATGGCTCTCCTTGGAGTCTGCCATATATGAGATGGGCATGGATGGCTCCAGAGAGGACGCTGGCAAAGATCTATCAGGACATACCTAAGGACGTCGACGTTATCGTTTCTCATGCACCACCCTATGGCTGGGGTGATATGAATAGTAAGGGGGAGCATTGGGGCAGTCGTAGGCTTAGGTTTCGTATGGAGGCATTGCCGAACTTAAAGCTTCTAGTGTGTGGGCATATCCATGAAGGTTATGGTCGATATGGTATCGTCGCCAACGTAAGCTCTGTATACAACGCCGAAGGTAGATATATCCCACGAATTGATCCGTGGACTGTCGTCGATATTTAATCCCGCCACGGCGGGATTTTTTGATTTAATGAGCCAGTTTTTATATACTGCATATATTATGAAGATATTCTTAGATGATCAGGGTAATGACGAAAGAAGGAGCTGGGCGCCTGAAGATTGGAGGCGAGCTATCAATTTTCTCGAATTCAAGGAACTAGTAGAAGAAGCTTTGAGGACGGGAGAGGTAATCGAGGCGATCAGTTTTGATAATGATTTAGGCGATGGAGAAAAAGATGGTTGGGAAGTATTGAAATGGTTGTCCGAAACACATCCTGAGATGATGGAATCGGGACCAGAACTGAGCGTACATTCAGCTAATCCCGAAGGCAGAAAAGCCTTGGAACATCACATAGATTTTTGGAGGAGAAACTATAAAGAAATGGGTGAGGCTAAAAGTAGGCCTGATCCGTGGGCAGAAATAAAGATTAAATAATGAAGAAATACAATCCAGGCAAAATAGAAAAGAAGTGGCAAAAATATTGGGAAAAAGAGAAGATGCATGAAGCCGTGGCCGGAGCGAATAACCATTTGCTATTGGTAGAGTTTCCGTATCCTTCTGGTAATCTACACATTGGCCATTGGTACGCCTTTGCCTTGCCAGATATCTTGGCTCGTTATGAGAGAATGAACGGCAAGAACGTGATGTATCCAATCGGTTTTGATGCTTTCGGTTTACCAGCAGAGAATGCGGCTATTCAGAGAGAGACTAGCCCCGGCGATTGGACCAAAAAGAATATCGCTTACATGACTAAACAGCTGAGAAGTATGGGTGCGACATTTGATTGGTCAAGGCAAGTCGAAACAATTGACTCAGAGTATTACAAATGGACTCAATGGATGTTTCTGAAGTTTTACGAAAAAGATTTATCCTATCGAGCCGAAACACCAGTCAATTGGTGTTCAAAAGACAAGACGGTCCTAGCTAATGAGCAGGTGGTAAATGGTAAATGTGATCGTTGCGGCACGGACGTTGAGCAAAGAAAGTTATCACAGTGGATGTTTAGAATAACTAAATTCGCAGATGACTTAGTTGACGGTCTCGATCGAGTCGATTGGCCCGAAACAACTAAGCTAGCTCAGAGAAATTGGATCGGCCGATCGGAAGGATCGATGATTAGTTTTAAAATAAAAGATTTTAATAAAAGCATCGAAGTATTTACTACTAGAGCCGACACTCTTTTCGGTGCAACCTATGTGGTCTTAGCACCTGAGAATGAATTAGTTAAGGATCTTAAGCCCTTCATAACCAACTGGGATGAAGTTGAAAAATATATTACTGAAGCCAAAAGAAAATCTGAGTTGGAGAGAATGACTAATGTTAAAAGTAAGACCGGAGCTCAGCTCAAAGGTGTGGTAGCTATTAATCCGATTAACGGCGAGGAAGTGTCGGTTTGGGTGGCTGATTACGTATTAGCTCATTACGGTACGGGTGCAGTTATGGCTGTGCCGGCACACGACCAGAGGGACTACGACTTCGCCAAAAAACACGGAATAGCAATTGTGGGGGTTGTATCGCCTACATATTTCGAGGGGCATGTTTCAGTCAGTGCTAACCCAATGGAACATCTAAAGAAGCTGATCTCTGATATATCATCAGGAGAACTTTGCTACGAGGGGGATGGGTTGCTTATGAGCTCTGGTAAATATACGGGGATAGGCTCGGAAGAGGCGAGAACGAAGATTGTCGAAGAGCTCAAGTCTAAGGGGCTGGGAAGATTGATCAAGCAGTATCGCTTACACGATTGGATATTATCAAGACAGAGATATTGGGGCGTGCCCATACCGATAATCAAATGCACGGAGTGCGGCTATGTACCCGTACCAGAGAAAGATCTACCAATCAAATTGCCCAAGCTAGATGATTTTAAACCATCTGACGATGGCCGATCGCCACTAGCTAAATCGGGCAAATGGCTAAAGGCGAAATGTCCCAAGTGTGGAGGTGAGGCTGAGAGAGAAACCGATACCATGGATACGTTCGTAGACTCGTCTTGGTACTTCATGCGCTACGCTGATCCTAACAACAAAGGAGAATTTGCTAGTCAGGAGAATATGGATGCTTGGTTGCCGGTGCCTCTGTATGTTGGTGGTGCCGAGCACAATACTATGCATCTTTTGTATTCCCGATTTTTCACCAAAGCTTTGCATTCGTTGGGGTATGTAAAATTCGATGAACCTTTTCTCGGTCGCGTTAATCACGGCATAATTCTTGGACCTGATGGCCAGAAAATGTCTAAATCTAGAGGTAACGTTGTCGATCCCGATGTTGAGGTAAAAAATTACGGAGCTGATACGGTTAGAATGTATTTATCTTTCATGGGACCATATGAGCAGGGCGGCCCATGGGATCCGAAAGGTATCAATGGTGTTTCAAGATTTTTGAATCGAATCTGGAATTTCGTTTCAAGACATGAAGATAAAAAACTAAAAGTTTACGAAAAGCCGGAGATCGATGTCGAGATTGCCAGGGCTATTAAGAATGTGGGGGGCGACATTAAAGAGCTGAAATTTAATACGGGCGTTAGCGGATTGATGAAGATGCTTAATAGCCTGGAAGAGATTACAGGCGAAGAATATAAATTGAGCAAAGAGCAGTATGAATTAATTCTGAAGGTGGTTGCGCCATATGCACCACACATCGCCGAAGAGTTGTGGCAAGAAGTTTTAGGTAATGAGAAATCGATTCACCTAGAATCGTGGCCGAAGTTTGATGAGACACTACTCAAAGAGGAGTCATTTAATCTGGTCATCCAGATAAACGGCAAAGTAAGGGATGCTATATTAATGAAGGCTGGCCTGCCAGAAGACGAAGTTAAAAAGTTAGTGATGGCTAATGAAAAAATACAGAAATATATAGATGGCCAAGTGATTAAAAAATTCATATATATACAAGGCCGCGTGGCCAATATTGTCATATAAATAATATGAGTCACGATATCCCAGATCGAAATATCAAATCACAAGAAAAACCAAAGCCAGAAAGCCAGGGAGTTGAATTGTCTCCGGAAATTGTAGAGAAAATAATGGAGAAAGTCAGAGATCTTAATCTGGCAGATACCGCGGTTACCGCATTGAACACTAATTTGGATGATGAGGAGTCTAGGCGAACATTGATGATACAACTTCAGAAGGGCTTACTAGGTAAGTCTCAGGCTGCTTCAATGCCATCAGATTACAATATGGATGTGTGGTATAAGCAAGCTAGAATAGAAAAGAAAGCGACCTTATGGTGCAATATCGTTGGAAGAAGCGCGAAAGAAGCATCAAAGACTTATTATTTAGATGAAATCTCAATCTGTTTTTCCCTAAAGGGATTTAGAGAGGAGTTCCCAATGCGTGATGTTATGGCTAGAAAGGTGGGCAAGGCAAAAACTTTTAGGATTAATACGCCTGCCGCAGGGTCGGAAATTCTATCAGCACTGGGCTTGGGTAGGGACTTAGATATTAGCCTTTCTGATTTAATAATAAAAATTGAGGAATATATAAAAGTAAATGGTCCAAGGTTGAATGCTGGTTGTGAAACAACAGAAAAGGATGGAGTCCTAACGTGGACACCGGGAATCAATTTATTGAACGTATTAAAAAAAATCAATGAGAAAAAGAATTTTGACCCATTATTTGCTTATATAGATAGTGAGTGGGGCTACGCGATTAAACATCGAGTTCCTCCACGTAATTTCTATGGGATAATCTTGCGGCCTCGTGAGCCAAATGGGGAATACATAACCTACAATACTAGCCAGACTGAGTCAGTCCGAGAATTCAGTAACGATCCCGAGGCGATGAAGAAAAAAGTAGCTATATTGGCTAGATTAATGGTAGTGGCATATAAAGGAAGAGAGGGGCTTATCATGCCGATTTATGATAAAGATTGTAATCTACTTTGGCCAAAGCAGATGAGTTATGAAGAAGTTAAAAGATTTGTGGCGGAAAGAGATGGGAGAGAGAAGGAAAGCGTGGACGGAGAGGTCAAGCCAGAATTGACCGGGGACTCTAAATGGGATAATATTAGCGAGTAATAATTCCTTCGGGAAGGGTCGAGAATCAAAATGAGTGCTTACTGACTGACAGTTTGTTCATGAATTTCAGCGAAGCTGGAGCGTGAACGACGAACAGTTTTAAAGACAATGGCACAAGATCGAGACAGAGAGTTTGTAGAGATGATAATCAAGGAAATCGTTAACCACCCTGATGACGTAAATGTTACTAGGACAGTTGACGAGCTTGGCGTTCTTCTCTCCGTTAAGGTTAACAGAGAAGATATGGGTCTTCTGATCGGAAGAGCTGGATCAACAGCTAAGGCCATCAGAGCTTTGGCAAGAATTGTCGGTATGAGGAATAACGCAAGAGTTAACCTCAGAATCGAGGAACCAGAGGGTGGAAGAATGGAGCCGGCTGCACCAGTTGCTGAGCCAGGCAAAACTAGAGATGTCGAAGACGTTATGAACGACCTCGGCAATCTATAATACGAATTTTAAAAAACAGGCCCCGAACGGGGCCTGTTTTTTAATTAACCCCGTTAGAGAATTTTCTCTAGCGGGGTTGGCAATAATCGTGTTTAACGAAGTGGCGTTTTGTGATAGAGTTTTCCGAGAACATTGAAAGGCTGGATACGCATGAAGGTCACCTTCATTTGTCCAAGACAGACAAATATGAACCTGGCTTCAGTTTCTTTTTTTAATCTTCCCAATCAGGCGATTCATCTACTTGCTTCTATCACGCCGACAAGCTGGGACGTCGAGCTTGTAGATGAGAGCAGGGTGGCAATTAACTTCGATACCAAGACCGATCTTGTTGCTCTGACGGCTTTATCTGCCCTAGCTCCACGGGCCTACGAGATCGCTGGCAAGTTTAGGGCGCGCGGGGTAGCGACGATTATGGGTGGTATACACGCTTCGGTGATGCCAGAGGAAGCGGCAAGATATGTTGATTCAGTTGTAATTGGAGAGGCCGATGAGATTTGGCCAGAGATACTCAGGGATTTCGAGCGTGGTGAAATGAAGAGTATATATAGACCATCCTTGCCGAGTAGCCTAGACCTTTTGGAAACCAGAGAGATTCCAAAGACGCATAGGGTTAGATTTATTGACTGGTTGCCGATATCGTTAAGAGTCACCTATATGCAAGTCGGTAGAGGGTGTCCACATAACTGCGAATTTTGCTCGGTAACCAAAATAAGCGGTCGGACAATAAGGACCAAGAGCATAGCTTATATTGTCGGCAAGATTGCAGAGGAGAAGGCGAAGGGGATGGATCTCTTATTCTTCTCCGATGATAATATCATTGCCAATAAAAGATTTGCCAGAGACTTGTTCAGTGCGATTAAGCCGCTCGGGATAAGATGGGTTTCCCAGGCCGATATAAGGATTGCCGACGAAGACATACTGGATTCAGCTGTTGGCTCGGGCATGGTTGGAGTTTTTCTCGGCCTGGAATCTATCAGCGAAGATACGCTTGGTGATGGGGTTGGAAGAGTGAAGCAACGCATGAGAGCAAATTACGAGAGTGCCATAAAGAGACTACACGATCGCGGCGTTAATGTCATGGGAGGATTGATATTCGGATTTGACTTTGAGAGAGAGGGTTCATATGACGAAACCGTTGAGTGGGCCATCGCTAACAAGATAGACATTGCTCAGTTTACGATTCTTACGCCGTTACCTGGGACGGATCTATTTGAAAGAATACATAAGGAGGATAGACTTGCTTCGATTGATTGGTCTAGATATGACTTAATGAATAATGTCTTGAGAGGCGAGGGTGCCGAGGATAAGAATTTAGAATTGGTTATTAGGAAAGCCTTTAGGCAGTTCTACTCTTATAGATCGCAAATTAGAAGATTTAGATTCTCAAAAAGTTTGTTCGATTTGGGAGTTCGACTTGCGAATTTGCAGCTTAGATGGATATCGCAACTATTCTAGGGCTTACCGTGGTGAGCCCTTTTTATATGTGCTTGGAGCGTTTAATTGACAATCACCGCAATCAGTCGTATTATATCCAGGCAGTTCTTACCATTTGGAGGCGACATGTTCCTGTGTCCGGCTTGTGCTAGAGAAACACATGGCTCGTCTTTCTGTGGAATGCGTAAAGAACCTCCCAAGATTTCGTTTGGGATGTGCGAACGCGTGGGTTGCAATAATCACAGTGCTAATTGCTGGGAATGTGTCTGCGATAAAGGAAATGAGCCGAAGGTAGAGATCAGTAAAAGAGTAGTAACAGCAGTATAGCCGACTACGATGAGGGCGGGTTACCCGCCCTCTTTCTATATAATCATCGATTTATGAAATTTAATGTTCTAACAATTTTCCCGAACTTCTTTGATTCGTTTAAGAACGAGGCTTTAATCGCGCGCGGAATTAAAAAGAAGTTATTAAAAATCGAGACTCATAATTTACGTGACTGGACGGCCGACAACCATAAGACTGTAGATGGCAGGCCCTATGGCGGAGGAGCGGGGATGGTGATGATGGTTGATCCAATTTTTAAGGCTGTTAAATCGATAAAGAAAAGTAAAAAGTCGAGAATCGTTTTACTCTCGGCCAAGGGCAAGGTTTTTAATCAGAAGAAAGCCCAAGAACTCTCTAAGTACGATCAGTTAACATTTATATGTGGACGCTACGAAGGCGTAGATGAAAGAGTGGCTAGAAATATTGCCGATGAAGAGCTATCGATAGGCGAGTATGTTTTATTTGGCGGCGAAGTGGCAACGATGGTGGTAATGGAGGCGGTCTCAAGATTAATCCCTGGCGTAGTGGCCAAAGAGGAATCGATAGAGAAAGAAAGCTTCTCGAATGGCTCAAATCGTGAGCATCCTCAGTACACTCGCCCAGACGTATATATAATGAAGGGCAAAAAGCTTATGGTCCCGAAAGTACTACTTTCCGGGGATCACAAGAAAATTGTCGAGTGGCGGGAGAAGAACTCTAAATAGTTATTAAGAAAAGCGGCCCCAACGGGGCCGCTTTTCTTCTGCTTGACCACAATTCTAATTCGACATATATTCTATTCAGCTCGTTGAGAAGGGGAGCTTGTATGTGTGAAGTGCACAAGCCTGAGAAGCGTCTGGGCGTAGATCTCAGGATAAGTAATCTATCTCAGGAAGGTTTGACATCTTTAGATGGACGCGGCGCATATATCGAAACCGATCGTGGTGATTTTATCTTGAGCAATAAATTCTTTGGAGATGAGCTAGTATACTTACTCACACAATTGACTACATCCCGCAAAATTAATTGGACAGTTGATAAGTTTAAGAATTGGCGAGGGTGGGTGGAAACTAGATATGTCTCTAAATATGATCGCTTGAATATCGTCCTAAGCCATACGGAGGGAGGTGGGCTAAACATCTCGTTAACGTTCGATGGTGATGAGCGTTTCTGTCTCACTAGCTCTAGGCTCATCGATCAACTTTATGTGGAGGTTACGCGTCTGTCTGACCCAGATAATGGGCCAGTTTACATGAAAGGAATTATGGATAAAGAGTATCTTGATATGCAGACCGATATTGCCAACCGAGCTATCGACAAACTCAGATCATTGTATAACGCCTAACGGCCCGCTGAAGTGGGCCTTTTTGTTTGGTCGGGAGCCATTTAATTCTAGCGACTGAGCGGCTCCCGGGGAACTGAGACCCTACCGTCTCAATTGATGGGATTGAGACGGTAGGGGAGGCTATCTACCGCTCATCCACAGGGCCATTGACTTAATATAAAATATGAGTAAAATGGGAGATACCACTAGATAATATTATCTATACAATTAGATGCGTAGTTGAACCACGATTGCTCGGTATTGACTGGGTAATCGTGGTTCTGCTATTCTAGCAGAGCTAGATTTGGTAAGTAGCTTGTCAATTTGATACAGTCAACCAGCGAATTTCCTATTATATTTTAGTTATTTATAACTGAATTAGGATCAATTAAGAGAGTTTGATTCTGGCTCAGGATGAATGCTGGCGGCGTGGATAAGGCATGCAAGTCGAACGGTGCAGGGTAGCAATACTTTGCATAGTGGCGAACGAGTTAGTAACACCTTGGTACATACCTCGAAGTCGGGCACAACTAGTCGAAAGATTAGCTAATTCCCGATAGTCCCGAAAGGGTAAAGTCGCAAGACGCTTTGAGAGTGGCCTAGGTCCTATCAGCTTGTTGGCGGGGTAAAAGCCCACCAAGGCTATGACGGGTAGGGGGCGTGAGAGCGCGACCCTCAACGACGAAACTGAGATACGGTTCGTACACCTACGGGTGGCAGCAGTCGAGAATATTCGACAATGGGCGAAAGCCTGATCGAGCGACGCCGCGTGCGGGAAGAAGTCCTTAGGGATGTAAACCGCTTTTGTTAGGGAAGAATTTTGACGGTACCTGACGAATAAGGGGTTGCTAACTCTGTGCCAGCAGCAGCGGTAATACAGAGACCCCGAGCATTATCCGGAATTACTGGGCGTAAAGAGCGAGTAGCCGGTTGTATTAGTCTGATGTTAAATCCCAAGGCTTAACTTTGGGACCGCGTCGGAAACGGTACGACTAGAGCAGCTGAGAGGTAAGCGGAACGTGCAGTGTAGGGGTGAAATCCATTGATATTGCACGGAACACCAAAAGCGAAGGCAGCTTACTGGCAGTTTGCTGACGGTCAATCGCGAAAGCGTGGGGATCAAAAAGGATTAGATACCCTTGTAGTCCACGCCCTAAACTATGCACATTAGCTATTGGGAGCATCGACCCTTCCAGTGGCGTAGCCAACGCGTTAAATGTGCCGCCTGGGAAGTACGAGCGCAAGCTTAAAACTCAAAGAAATAGGCGGGAATTCGCACAAGCAGTGGATCATGTGGTTCAATTCGACTCTAACCGAGGAACCTCACCAAGGTTTGAAACTCAGCTGCATACTCTGGAAACAGAGTAGCCTTCGAGGGTGCTGAGCAGGTGCTGCACGGCTGTCGTCAGCTCGTCACGTGAGTGGTCTCCTTAAGTGGATTAACGAGCGCAACCCGCATCGTCTGTTACAAGTGTCAGACGAAACTGCTTTCGTAAGAAAGAGGAAGGTGCGGACGACGTCAAGTCAGCGTGGCCCTCTGATACCTTGGGCTACACACATGATACAATGGATGTTACAATGGGTCGCCAAACCGCGAGGTGGAGCTAATCCCATCAAAGGCATCCCCAGTTCGGATAGGAGGCTGAAACTTGCCTCCTTGAAGCCGGAATTGCTAGTAATCGCAGATCAGCATGCTGCGGTGAATACGTTCTCGAATTTTGCACTCACTGCCCGTCAAGTCAAGGGAGTCGGTAATACCTGAAGACCCATATTATACATGGGGACACGGTAGGATCGATGACAGGGACTAAGTCGTAACAAGGCAAGGGTAGCGGAAGCTGCTCTTGGATCACCTCCTTTCTAAAATCTTTTTCTTTAAGAAAAGAATATTTAGAAAGGTTAGAAGTAGGAGATGAGAGATGGGAAGTAGAATTCAATTTCTAGTTTCTCACATCAAACCTCTGACCTTCTTAATGTAGTCGATACCCATATTGGGTGCGGGGTCCGACCGCTAAATCGGAGTTCTGTAATATGGTAGAACACAAAATCGTATTTCGACTGGTTGTCTGTATCAAATTGATAAATACGCAAAACAACCCCTAGGGGTTGTTTTGGTTTTAGGGAGTTAGTGATATCATATTTATATATGTCTCCGGATATACTCAGCAAGATTCCAGTTGGGCAGATTATCGTCGGCGCTTTTTTCGTTTTCTACTGGATCCAGGCTTTCTTCATAATCTACCACTTGGTTAGATTTGGTATAGGCGTCAAACCAAAAGTAGTGGCTCTCATATATTTTGTAGGAGCGATTATACTTTACACTCTGGTATCTAGTGGAGTCAGCCAATTAAGTTTCGATGGCCTAGCCGGCCTATTCGATGGCGTTGTGAACCCAGATTTTATGAGAGAAGTTGATCCGTTTAATATGATCTCAAAATGAAATATTTAGATATATTCAATTTTTCCAAATATTCTTTTGATGGCATCAAGTCATACGAGAATGTCATCTTGTATTTAAATAGACATTGGTTCGTGATGTTCGGTAAATTTCTAGCTTTTGGATTATTGCTTATAGTCCCATTTGTAATATATGCGGTATTTGGTGAAGCGATTGTGAGTATGGGGATCGATAATCTATTCTGGCTGATCGTCTCCATATATTTTCTGTTTTGGTGGAACTCGTTGTTTTACGCCATAACTATGTATTTACTAGATTCATGGATCGTGACTGACCATAGGATTATAGATAGTGAGCAGAAAGGGTTCTTTAGCCGTACCGTCTCTGAGCTGAGTCTATCTAGGATACAAGATATCTCTACTCATATAGTTGGGCCACTTACGACGATACTGGATTTCGGTGATTTAGAAATCCAGACTGCTGGAGCCGAGCCTAAATTTGTTTTTAAAGAAATTCCTGGCCCCAACGCGGTGAAGTCAAAAATAATGGTTGCGCATAATGAGTTTGTGAGTATGCACAAGGGTGACGTAGAGGTTCACGAGGGGATAGGGAAAGGATTAATGTAATTAAATCAATAATAAAAAGGCTGACCCATTACGGGTCAGCCTTTTTATTATTCTATTTTATTTAATCTGATAAGTTAAACTGACATTTACAACTATCTCATTCTCCCCGGTCGATATCGATGGACTGGGAGCTTCAGCTGTGCCACCCGCGCTGTATTTCATATCAGTATACATCGGCATTGTTTGTCTATCGCCACTCTCCGAGAAATTTACTATTTTACCTAGCTCGATCCCTAGCTGTTTTCTCAATTCTTTGGCCTTGCTCTTAGCTTCGGCAATTGCCCTCTCTCTGGCTTCGGCTCTAACTTTCTCCATGTCGTCTATGGCGAATGTTAGTTGACTGACTTCATTAGCTCCAGCAGTTACCACGCCGTCCAAAATTGAGCTGACCTTATCTAGATTTCTAATTTTTATTTCAATAGATTGTCTAACTTGATAGCCAGTGATCCCTGGGCGGCGACTACTTAGCGGGGAGTAGTCATATTGGGGATTTAGGTTGTATCCAACCGTTTTAATATCCTTTTCAGCCACGCCTTGTTTTTTGAGAAAGTCGCTGACAGCGCTAGACTTTTTAGAATTGCTATCCTGAGCCTCTTTCGATGTTTTGGCCTCAGTAACGATCGAAGCGGTAACTAGGCCGATGTCTGGCTTTACGGTTATTTTGCCTTCGCCGCTAAACGATATAGTGTTCGTATTTGCACTTAATCTATCGTTTTTATCCATACTCGATAAGAAGTATATGCACAATATGGCTAGAAACACCGTCGCGACCCAAATGAGATATTTAAAATTGTAATTCATGCTATATATGATACTTTTGTTACATGGAAAAGCAAGGACTAATTCTCGTATTAGATAATATCAGGAGCCGAGAAAATGTGGGCTCGATTTTTCGTACGGCCGATGCGGCTGGGGTTTCCAAGATATATCTTTCCGGGATTACGCCGATTCCGCCTCATGAAAAAATCTCGAAGACGGCGCTAGGTGCCGAGAATGTTGTTCCGTGGGAGCATGTAGCTCAGTCTTGGCGCCTTGTTGAAAAGCTTAAAAAATCTGGCCATATCGTTGTTGCTTTAGAGCAGTCGGGTGATAGTAAAAATATTTTCGATTTTAAGCCAGGATTTCCGCTGGCATTAATTGTCGGCAATGAAGTTAATGGCGTCAATAAAAATTTATTCAAATATTGTGATCATATTTTAGAGATACCCATGTTAGGGCAGAAAGAATCCTTGAATGTCTCGGTGGCGACTGGGATTGCTTTATTTGAGATTATAAATAAGTAGATGCAATCGCCGAATGAGAACATAGAGCGTAAATATTTAAAATCTGGCTATGGCCAGGTTATTGGCATCGACGAAGTTGGGATGGGTTGTTTAGCTGGACCAGTCGTGGTGTGTGCTGTGTATTTTGACAAGAAATTCTATGCTACGAAATTAACTAGCCTACTCGGCGTGAACGATTCAAAGAAATTGTCTGCGAAGAAGAGGGAAGAGATCGTAACAGAGTTGATCGGGAATAAGTTATTCAGGTACAAGGTATGCTCGTGTCAGCCGAAGACTATAGACAAGCTGAATATTCACAAAGCATCTAAATTGGCTATGAAAAGGGCGGTGGAGGCTGTTGCAAAGGACGCCTTTGTACAAAGGCGTCCTTTGCAAGTTATTGCCCTAGTTGATGGGCCACATAGAATTCCAAATTTACGTATAGACCAGCGGGCGATTATAAAAGGTGATCAAAAAGTTTTCGTCATCGCCTGTGCATCAATCATCGCCAAGGTCTATCGCGACAAGATGATGGCTAAATATGCCATAAAGTATCCCAACTATGGATTCGAGATCCACAAAGGATATGGCACCAAACAACACTATGCTCAGTTGGCGTCTATTGGCCCATGCGCTATCCATCGCAAATCTTTCAGGTTGATTTAGCGGCGCTTACTGGCCTTTTTTGTTTACGCTGATTTTGTTAACATTAATCCATGGCGAAAATAGCAATAAACGGATTCGGTCGAATAGGACGACACTTTTTGAAACTGGCGATTGAAAAGCCAGAACTTGAGATTGTTGCGATCAATGATCTTGGTGATTTAGATTATCTAGCCCATCTGCTGAAATACGATTCAGCTTATGGTCGTTATAATAAAATAGTTTCGACTAGAGTAGATGGTGATAGGAAATATATAAACGTAGCCGGCAAGGACATCTTGTTTATCCAAGAGAAGGATGCGACCAAATTACCTTGGGGTACTCTTGAGGTGGATATTGTTGTCGAGGCGACAGGTGTTTTTGAGAGTTATGAAAAGGCTGCCGTACACAAGCAGGCTGGCGCCAAGAGAGTGGTCTTGACTGCTCCGGCCAAAGACGAAGACGGACCAGATGCCAAGACCGTACTGATGGGTATAAACGAAGAAGATCTAAAAGCATGTACGATGTCTTCAAATGGTTCCTGCACTACTAACTCTGTTTCTCCGGTGATGCAGATTCTCTCTGAGAAGTTGGGAGTTAAAAAAGCATTTCTAAATACTGTTCACGCCTACACTGCTACCCAAACTTTAGTCGATGGACCAACCAAGGGTACTGATCTAAGAAGGGGACGAGCGGCGGCAGTGAATATCGCCCCATCCACGACTGGTGCCGCTATCGCCGTGACTAAAGTGGTTACGAATCTAGCTGGCAAATTCGACGGTATGTCATTGCGTGTGCCGGTGGTCGCGGGTTCTATCTCTGTCATCACTTTTGTATCAGCAAAGCCAACAACCGTGGAGGAGATAAACAGTTTCCTGAAGGAAGCCGAAATCGATGTACGTTGGGAAGGCATATTTAAAACTACAACCGAGCAGATTGTCTCCGCTGATATTATCGGCGAGTCATACGCAGCCGTGGCTGATCTCTCATTGACGAAAGTTGTCGATGGCGACCTCTGCACTGTTTTCTCCTGGTACGATAACGAGTTTGGCTATACCAATACATTGATCAAACACGTTCTCGAAGTTGCTAAATTAATTTAATAAATATGGCAAACAATAAAGAGTTACCCAGCAGGGAAGAGCTTCAGGAAGAATTTCGTGGAGCTAAGATGCTGAGAGATATCCAACGAACTCTCAAAGAACATGGGATTGATATTTCTATCGAGGCCGTAAAGGCTACCGTGGCTGAATATGAGAGGTTGCATTCTGAGGCACTTTCAGAGAGCGATTCGCAAGAAGTTGCTATCGATGGAGATATGATTAAAGCTCCTACTTCCAACGACTCGAATAGTGTCACATAAAGTAGCTTAAGAGGTGTTTATAAAAAACCATAAAATTGTTGGTGCGTATGGCTGGTATGGCATGGTGGCTATAGTTTTGGCGTATGCGCTAAACAATTTTGGGGTAATCAGCGTATCTGGTTATTGGTATCCGTTTCTGAATATCACCGGATCTCTTGGAATTATCGCCGACTCTTGGTATCACAAAGCTTGGCAGTCGGTGATTTTAAATGTTGTTTGGATTATTGTAGCGATCTTTGCTCTGATCAAATCCCTATATTTTCAATGATCGAAGAAAATAAAATTGTCGAATTGAGGGAGAAGGCTAAAGAAGCCAGGAAGCTAGTTATTGAGATGTTGGCCGAAGCGGGCTCGGGACATACTGCTGGCTCGCTAGGCATGGCTGATATTTTTGTGGCCTTTTATTTTAATATTCTAAAACACGATTCGAAGAACCTAGAGTGGGCCGAACGAGATCGACTATTTTTATCAAACGGCCATATATGCCCAATCCAATATGCAGTTATGGCCATGGCGGGATATTTTCCATTAGAGGAATTAAAAACTTTGCGTAAGTTAGGTTCAAGATTGCAGGGACATCCCGATATGGGGAGATTGCCTGGAGTTGAATCTACCTCTGGGCCTCTCGGCCTGGGCCTGGGTCAAGCCGCTGGCTACGCCTTAGCTTCCAAGCTTGATGAAAAGTCTGGTGGCGATCGGATCAGAATATATTGCCTAACATCAGACGGCGAGCACGATGAAGGTAATACGTGGGAGTCTATCATGTTCGCAGCAAAGTATAAGCTGGATAACCTAATAGTCGTGATAGACAGAAACGGGATTCAACTGAGCGGGAAAACTGAAGATATTATGCCTTTGGAATCTTTATCGGCCAAGTATCAGTCTTTTGGCTGGCAAGTCTTGGAATGCAATGGAAACGATATAGAGGAATTTATCGAAGCCATTGGAGAGGCTCGAAGTATAAAAGATAGACCAACTGTGATTATCGCTAACACCGTGCCGGGTAAGGGCGTGTTAGAGATAGAAAATGATTGGAAGTGGCATGGCAAAGTGCCAACCGAAGAAGAGGCCAAAAGATTTATTAACCAGCTAGAATAACAATAAGCATGCGAAATAATTCTACGTTTAAATTTATAAGATAGATGATCGATAAAGATTTGGGATCAATAAGGGATGGATTTGGGGAGGGGATTGTTGAGGCCGCCGAGAAGGACGACAGAGTTGTTGCGTTAACCGCGGACCTTGGCGGATCTCTTAGACTGACCGAATTTAAAAAGAAATTTCCAGAAAGATTCATAGAATGTGGTGTGGCCGAGCAGAATATGGCTACGATTGCTTCGGGCATAGCCAATTATGGCAAGATTCCTTTTATGTGTTCCTTTGCGGCTTTTAGCCCGGCTAGAAACTGGGAGCAAATAAGAACCACGATTGCTATGAATGGCCTATCAGTAAAGATCATAGGCGGGTATGCTGGAGTGGTCACTGGCCCAGACGGCGCTACTCATCAGGCGCTGGAAGATATCGCGCTGATGCGTGTATTACCAAATATGACCGTGGTAGTACCGTGTGATTCCGAAGAGGCCAGAAAGGCCACGCTAGCTCTAGTCGATAAAGATGGCCCAGGATATTTAAGATTGAGCCGAGAGAAGTCTCCGACAATTACTTCGATTGAAGATGAATTTGAGATTGGAAGAGCTAATATATTAAGGGATGGAAGCGATGTAACTATTGTTGGTTGTGGCTGGATATTAAACGAGGCCATGTTAGCGGCTGTGGATTTGTCTAAAGAGGGGATCGAGTGCGAAATTATAAATATGCACACGATACAGCCGTTTGATTCAGAAGCCATAATCGAGTCCGTAAATAAAACAAAATGCGTGGTGAGCGTGGAGGATCATCAAATTGAAGGTGGGCTAGGCTCAGCCGTAGCCCAAGTGCTAGCTCTTATGCGTCCAGCACCACAAGAGTTTATTGCTGTGAGGCATCGATATGGTCAATCAGGTACGGCTGCAGAGTTAATCAAAGAATATGGTCTGGATGCGGAGACCATAAAAGAAAAGGTTAAGATAGCTATCTCTAGAAAATAAAAACACGGCCTTCGGCCGTGTTTTTATTTGAAGATTGCAATGCTCTGGGTGCGCGCGCTTGGAATCGAACCAAGGGCCTCTGTCTTATCAGGACAGCGTTATACCACTTAACTACGCGCGCAATCAAAGAAAAGTTACTCAGAGATAATATCAAAAAATGGACTACGATTCAAGCCGAGACTGCTCGGTCCTCTTGTCAAAAATTGCTAATTATGTTAGATTATAGTCAATTAGATGTCTACTAAATTCAGCCTAAATCAGGTCAATACTGCGATTAAGAAGAAGTTTCAGGGTAAGAAGCTGATTTTTGGTAAGGGAGATATCGGCTCCAATATTGTTTTTGTTTGCGAGATTCCTGGAGAAGAGGAGCATAGAGACAATAAGCCGATAGCTGGGGAATCAGAAAAGTTACTCAATCAGCTGCTCAAGGCCGCCGGAATAGATAAGAAGAAAGTCTACATGACTAATGTAGTTAAATATTCGGCCACCATCGACAAGGCTCTTACTTCGAAAGAGCTGAAGGCCAATGGTCCCTTTTTGAAAGAAGAGATTAAGACCGTTGGACCTAAGATAGTTGTGACTCTCGGCAATACGGCTCTGAATGGCCTAGGCGTACGTCTGCCACTGCACAATATCCATGGTAGGACTCTCAATTTCGGAAGTTATGAGTTGCTTCCGACGTTTCACCCAGAGAGCGCTCTCAAGGATAGCAGTGTCAGAATATTGCTTCAGAACGACATAAATAAACTCAAGGATCTCATAGCTCATGACAAAGAATTTCCTCAGGAAGCATAAAGAAAGACCCCGAGAGGGGTCTTTAGGTTTTTACCTTTGGGTCAAATGATAGCCCGCAACTGCATGATGACCGAGCATTAGGATTCTTGAAAATTAGCCTAGGGGATAGATTCGAAATTTCCCAATCTATCTGAAGCCCTTTTACATAGGCGCTACTTTTGGGATCTATGACGATGGTATAAGTTTCCACGTGATCCCTGATAATTATCTGT
>Ga0208958_1000513_pt1 | contig 46034 bp, 81 predicted proteins | sample RifOxyB1_FD_184032 | JGI IMG/M metagenome (GOLD analysis project Ga0208958, IMG submission 184032) | Soil microbial communities from Rifle, Colorado - Rifle Oxygen_injection B1 (SPAdes) | ecosystem: Environmental > Terrestrial > Deep subsurface > Rock core/Sediment | place: Rifle, Colorado...
CGTTATCCTACGGGACCGGATGGAGGATAACGAGGACCGCTTCTCCAACAACGAGCTCATGAAAATCGCCACGGACTTCACTGATCGAACCGTTGGCAAAGACCTCGACACGGCGAAGATGCCGACCGTGATCGAGCTTGTCGCCCCGGACATGGGCACCTCCCTGACCAGTCCGGCGGCGGCTTCGGGGGAGGCGGACGCTTGACCGCAGCTCGCATCCCGCTTCCCCCGAAACTTATCCCCGTATTTCAGGGACCGTCTCGCTATCGCGGCGCTTACGGCGGTCGTGGCTCGGCCAAAACTCGGGGCTTTGCCCTGATGACCGCGATTGACGGCTACCGGCTCGGCCGGGCTGGCATCTCCGGCATGATGCTCTGCGCCCGCGAGCACTTGAACTCCCTCGACGAAAGCTCCATGGAGGAGGTCAAGCAAGCCATCACCTCCGTGGACTGGCTGACCAAATACTACGAGATCGGCGAAAAATACATCCGCTCCCGTGACGGCCGGATCAAATACGGCTTTACTGGCCTTCGCCACAATCTCGACGGCGTGAAATCGAAGGCCCGCATCCTGCGGGCCTGGGTCGATGAGGCCGAGAACGTCAGCGAGGCCGCTTGGCGCAAACTCATCCCCACCGTCCGTGACGAGGGGCCCGGCTGGTCCTCCGAAATCTGGCTGACGTGGAACCCGGAGACCGAGACCTCCGCCACAAATCAGCGCTTCCGCGTTAAGCCGCCGGAAAATGGGAAGTTCGTTGAGCTCAATTGGCGCGACAACCCGTGGTTCCCTGAAACGCTCAACGCCGAGCGGCTGGAAGACTACACTAAGCGCCCCGACACCTACGACCACATCTGGGAGGGCGCCTATCTCGTCATCACGGACGCTCAAGTCTTCCGCGGCCTTTTCGAGGTTGATGATTTCAAAACCGACAGCAGCTTCGATGGCCCGTATCACGGCCTCGACTTCGGCTTCTCACAAGACCCGACCGCTGCGACCCAATCCTACATCAAGGGCAAAACGCTCTACATTCGGCGCGAGGCGGTCAAGAAGAAGCTGGAGCTCAACGACACCGTTCAGTTCCTCGCGGAGCGCATCCCCCAAATCTGCCTCCATCAGGTCCGCGCTGACTCGGCCCGGCCTGAGTCCATCTCCCTCCTCAAGGGCGGCGGTATGCCGGGGATCAAAGCAGCAAAGAAGGGCCCAGGCTCAGTCGAGGACGGTATCGCCTACATCAAATCCTTCGACCGCGTAGTCATCCACCCTGACTGCCCTGAAACTGCCCGTGAGTTCCGGGCCTACTCCTACAAAGTCGATCGGCTGTCGGGCGACATTCTCCCCGACCTGCTCGACGAGAACAACCACTGCATCGACTCCCTCCGCTACGCCCTCGAGCCGATGATCCGCCTTCGCTCTCGCCCGAGGATGCGCGTCCTATGAAACTCCCCTTCTTCTCCCGTAAGGCCGAGCCTGTGTTTGAGACCAAAGCGTCTCGCGCTTACTCGCTCCATATGACCGGAGCGCAAGCTGCCGAGTGGACCAAGCGCGATTTTGTCAGTTTCGCTAAGGAGGCCTACCGCGTCAACGTCGTGGCCTATCAGGCCGTGAACAAGATTGCTACCGCCGTCTCCACGATCGAGTGGGAAGCGTGGTCAGGCGATCAGCAACTTGAGGCGCATCCGATCCTCGACCTGCTTCGGCGGCCGAACCCCATGCAGTCCGGCGCTGACTGGTGGAAGGCTCGTATCATTTATCTCCTGCTCTCAGGAAGCGGCTTCGACGAGCGTGTCATGGGCGGCTCCCAGATCAAAGAACTCTGGCCACTCCGTCCTGATCGAGTAACTGTCCAGATGGGTAAATCTGGCCTCCCCTCCGGCTATCTCTACAAAGCCAACGGCCGCTCAGTTAGCTTTCCGGCCGATGAAATCACGGGCGACTCCGACATTCTCCACACCTCGATGTTCAACCCGCTCCACGATTGGGCCGGGCAGTCCCCCGTTGAGGCGGCCGCTTTCGCTGTCGATCAGCACAACGCGGCAATGGGCTGGATACAATCGCTCCTCCAGAACTCGGCCAGGCCCTCAGGCGCACTTGTCGTGAACAAGGACGTCTCCCTCTCCGATGAAGAATTTGCCCGCCTGAAGACCGAGATCGAAAGCAAGCACTCCGGGCCACAAAATGCCGGGCGCCCAATGCTGCTTGAGGGCGGCCTCGACTGGAAGCAGATGGGTTTCTCCCCCGTCGATATGGAAATCCTCCGCATCAAGGACTCGGCCGCCCGCGATATCTCACTCGCGTTCGGCGTTCCCCCGCTCCTCCTCAACATTCCCGGCGACAATACCTACGCAAACTACCGCGAGGCCAGGCTCGGCTTTTACGAGGACACCCTTCTCCCCTTCGTCAGCTTCATGGCCGCCGAACTGTCCGCCTGGCTCGGCCCTTACTTCGGCGACGTTGAGCTCCGCCCGAACAAAGACAAAATCGAAGCAATCGCGGACAAGCGCCAGAAACTCTGGGAAATGGCCGACAATTCCGAGGACCTCACTCTCAACGAGTCACGCGGCCTGAAGGGCTACGACCCGCTTCCAGCGCCGCTCGGCAATATGCTCATGGCCGAGGTTCGGAAGGCCGCACAGCCGGAACCGCCGAAGCCCGGCACTGAAGACGTGAAAGGCTTGCTCTATGGCCGCTGAACGCTTCCTTGCCCTGATGGATCAGCTTGAGGCAGAGTTCGCTCCCCGCCTCACTCCTCCGCTTGAGGCCGCGGCCCGCGAATACGCCCTCAACGCAATTCAGGGCGGATTTGCTCACGTCATCCTCCCGCAGATGGCCCGTGATTTGCAGTCCGTCCTCGCTGATCTTTGGGCCACCTCGATCCGCCAGACCTACGCCGCTTTCACTGAGGAATACGCGGACGGCTTTCCGGCCGCGAAGGCCGATGACCTCCTCTCCAACCTCATCGAGAACTACGTCAGCGGTTACCGTCCCGGCATCGCGCAGCAAATCCTCGACACCACGCAGCGCCAAATCCGCGCCTCCCTCTCGGGCGGGCTTCTTGCCGGGCAAGCTGCTGATGAAACCTACGCCGAGTTGCTCGATAACATTCCCGGCGTCTCAGGTATCCGCGGTCTTCTTATCTCCCGCACGGAAATCCACTCCGCCACGCAGTTCGCATCCTGGCAATTCGCCCGTCGATCATCTGTCCGCCTGCGCAAGGTCTGGAACGCGGTCAACGACCTCCACACGCGAGACTTCGGTGGGGCCGGTAAAATCTCTGCCTTCAACCACCGCGTCATGGATCAAACCTCCGTCGGCGTTGACGACCACTTCCTCGTCCCGCACCTCGGCGGCGGTTTCGAGCATCTGATGTTCCCCGGCGATCCGAGCGGTTCTGCCGGTAACATCATCAACTGCCGCTGCATCCAACTTTACGAAAGGGCCTGATATGGACCGGGATGAGGAATACCAAACTAAATACGTCCCCTTCGCTTTCGAGACCAAAGAGTTTGGCGCGGACGGTCGAATTTCCGGCTATGCTTCTGTTTACACCAACGTGGACTACGGCAATGATGTTGTCCTGCCGGGTGCTTTCAAATCCGCCCTCGACGGCAGCCGTCCGCTCCCTAAGATGCTGTGGCAGCATGACCCCTCGCAAATCATCGGGGTTTGGGAAGCGCTGGGCGACGACGCTCGTGGCCTTAAGGCCTCCGGCCGTGTCCTTACCGAAATTCAACGCGGCGCTGAGGCTCACGTCCTCATGAAGCACAAAGCCATTGACGGCCTGTCAATCGGCTACCGCGTTACTGAATCAGATCGTGTCGCAGGAGCGAAAGGGACTGTCCGCCAGATCAAGGCGGCCGATCTTTTCGAAATCTCCATCGTCACTTTCCCCATGAACCCGCTGACTGTCGTGACTGACGTGAAGCAGCTCCAGTCCCCGCGGGAGGTCGAGACCATTTTGCGCAACGCAGGTGTTCCGTCCGCCTTCGCCAAACTTGTCGCCTCACACGGCTTCGAGGAGGCGAAATCTCGTCTTGCCAAAGACCAGCGTGATGCTGGCGAGCCAGACGATCGAGTGCAGGAGGGGTTCGCCCTCTTGCTCAAGGAAATCCAGAGCCTCAAAAGGAGTATTTCAAATGGCTAAGGATGAACTCGATCTCGCACAGGTCACGCAGGCCGTTGCAGAGATCAAATCGGGTTTCGAGCAGTTCAAGGAAGCCCACGACGAGCAGCTCAAAGCCGCAGTCAAGGGTGTCGTCGATCCGCTGATCGAGGAAAAGCTGCGGAAGATCAACGATGAGCTGAACACGAAGCAAGAGCACATCGACCGGCTGTATGCCGCTGGGCGCCGCAAGCACCTCTCCGTCAACGGCGTGGAAGTCGATCAGGCTGAGCTCGATCGCAAGTCGCTGGCCTGGGCCAACATGAACGCGAAACGTCGCGGCACCTCAGTTGCGGCCTACACCAACGATGATGCTCAGGGTTACAAAGCGGCCTTCTTCGAGTATCTGCGCAAGGATGATCGCGTCCTGTCGGGCGACGAAACCAAGGCCCTCTCGGTCGGTTCCGACCCCGACGGCGGTTACGTTGTTGACCCCGACACCTCGGGCCGGATCGTCATGAAGCAGTATGAGACCTCTCCGGTCCGTCAATACGCTTCCGTGCAGGTCATCTCGACCGACGCGCTCGAGGGCTTGTTCGACCTCGACGAGGCCGCGTCTGGCTGGGTCAGCGAAACCGGCTCGAGGGCCGAAACCTCGACCCCGCAGCTCAAGGCTTGGCGCATCCCCGTGCATGAGCAATACGCGGAGCCGCGCGCCACGCAGAAACTCCTCGATGACGCCTACATCGACATGGAAAGCTGGCTGGCCGCGAAAGTCGCCGAGAAGTTCTCGCGGACCGAAAACGCGGCCTTCGTCAATGGCACTGGCGTCGGTCAGCCGCGCGGCTTCCTGACCTATACCGCAGGCTCGACGAACCCCGGCAACATCGTGCAGTTCTCCACCGGCGTCAATGGCGGCTTTGCGGCTGCTCCAGCCGGTGGCGACAAGCTGATCTCCATGGTCTACGGCCTGAAGACCAGCTATCGCAGCAACGGCGTCTGGTTCATGAACCGGACCACGACTGGCGGCGTCCGTTTGCTTAAGAACTCGGATGGCAGCTACATCTGGCAACCGGCGATTGCTGCTGGGCAGCCTGCAACGCTGCTCGGCTACCCTGCCGCCACGTTCGATGACATGCCGGACTACACGACCACGGGCGCGCTCGGCATCGCTTTCGGCGACATGGCCCAGGCCTATCAGATCGTGGACCGCCTCGGCATCCGCGTCCTGCGTGACCCCTTCACCGCCAAGCCCTACGTCAAATTCTACACGACGAAGCGAGTTGGCGGCGATGTGGTGAACTTCGAGGCCATCAACATCCTCAAGTTCGCCGCCTGATCTTAACGGTCCTTGGGAGGGCTAATTCCAGCCCTCCCACTTTCGGGGTGATCCTGCCCCACCAGCGCTGAAGGAGTAAATCAAATGCGCGACATGATCTCGAACATCCAACTGATCCGCGGAGCCGTTCAAACGCTCTCCGGCACTACCGCGAACGCCTCGGCTTTGATTGATCGGCTGGGCTTTGATGCACTGACGGTCTTCCTTGAGACCGGCACCGTCACGGACGCGGGCACCGCCTCGGGCTTCACGATGAAGCTCCAGCACTCCGACACCACCGTGGCCACGGACTTCGCTGACGTCGATACTGCTGATCTCGTTGAGAACAGCACCGGTGCAACGACTGTCGCGGTGACCTCTGATGCCAACGACGATATTCTCAAGAACGGCGTCGGCTATATCGGAAACAAGCGCTACGTTCGCGCTCTCGTCACGGGGACCACGCTGACCGACGCGGAGGTGCAAATCCTCGCCGTCCTCGGCAAGCCCTCCATCGCTCCGACCACCACTGTCGGCGCAACGACTGCCTCAACCTGATTGAGTGGCGGGGTCTTAATCGGCCCCGCCCTTCACTCATTCAAGGAATAGCAGTCATGGAGATAACAGTGGAAGACCGCCGACTCGACCGGATAGAAGAAAAGATTGATGAACTGACGAAAGTCGTGACAGAACTCGCCCGAATTGAGGAGCGCATGATTACGCTGTTCCGGCGAATGGATCGTTACGATCTGGAACACTCCGCCCTTGCTCTTCGAGTCACGGCCGTTGAGCAAGTGACTATCAGTCGCGGTGTCATCCATTATGCTCTTGATAAGGGGTTCTGGCTGGTAGTCGGGGCCTTGACTGCTGCCGGGCTTTCCTGGCTGTCACGAAATGGAGGCCAACAGTGAACCCGTATATCAAAATCATGCAATCTGAGCTCGGCATTACAGCCGACGGTATTCGAGGGCCGATCACGGACAAAGTCCTGCTGAAAGCGGCTGATGACGGAAGACTTAAGGTCGTTGAGGCGCCGAAACGGCTGATCCCCGATGCCGTCACCGACCTGCCGTGGATGGCTGAGGCCAAGCGAGTGCTGGGCCGCCACGAGGGCCGAGACAATGGCTGGCTGAAGTCATGGCTTAAATCGGACGGCAAGACGCTGGGCGATCCGGCCAAGCTGCCGTGGTGCGGCGATTTCGTGGAAACCTGCATCCGCCTTGCCCTGCCTGGTGAGCCGTTCACGGGCGCCCTGGGCGAGAACCCGTATTGGGCAAGGAACTGGCTGGGCCTTGGCGGCGCAATTCCTCCGACCTATGGCGCAGTATTGGTCTTCGAACGCGGCTCCGGCGGACACGTTGGTTTCGCTGTCGGGCAAGACACAACCAGCTATTTTGTCCTCGGCGGCAATCAATCCAATGCCGTTACCGTTGCCCGCCTTGAGAAAGGGCGGTTGCTCGGCGCACGATGGCCTGCCTCTTATCCGCGCCCTGCAATCCCCCGCCTAGCCTACATGACGACCGGCGGCGCACTCTCCACCAATGAAGTCTGAAAGGAAAGACCATGAACAACGTCTATGTCCGTATCGCAGTTTACGTCCTATCTACACTTCTCGGGTCACTCCCGGCTGTGGCGATGGGCTGGTTCTCTTACCAGTATGTTGACGGCCTGATTCAAGTCTCCATCCACGTCGAGGGGGCCATTTCCGCGCTGGCCACGGCCTTCGGCCTGTCCGCCGGTGTCTTCCAAATCTGGGGGAAAAAGTAATGTCGCTGCGACCCGCCCTGCAAATATATCCACCTCGCGGCCATCGGCGGGTCACATCACCTGCAATTGAGCCGGTCACCGCAACTGAGTTCAGGACCTACATTAAGGCCGACTCAGGTGTGGTAGCCGACGCAGAAGCCAACTCCTACATCGCGCAGGCCCGTGAGTTCATTGAAGAGAAGACCGGTCTGGCCCTGATCACGCAGACGTGGCGGCTGTCCCTCGATGCGTGGCCTGGCTACCGTGAGTTCTGGTGGGACGGGGTCCGCGAAACAGCGGTTACGGAGTTGCTAACTGGCACTCCTCGCGTCCTTTCCTTCCCCCGTTATCCACTGGCGTCGATCACAACTGTCAAGACCTACGACGAAGCGAGCACTGAAACATCTGTCGTCGTGGCAGATTATTTTGACATTGACGTGGAAAGCAGGCCCGGTCGGCTATCCTTGAAGTTCGGGCGGCTTTGGCCCCTCGCCACTCGACCGGTCAACGCAATTATGATCGACTACGTTGCCGGGTTCGGTGCAGCAGCGACTGACGTTCCGGCAGGACTTCGCGGCGCGGTCCTGACGCTTGCGGGCTACCTCTACGAGCATCGGGGCGAATGTGAGATGACCGAGGCTTACACGAAGTCGGGCGCTTACGAAGCGGCCTCGATGCACGCAATTCGGGGGCTGTGAGGATGAAAAATCTCCACTTGACATTCTGGGGGGATTGTGCCATCGTTGAGGTGCTGGATGGAGCTGGTATGGCTCTATCACTTACTGATAAGGCCGCATAAAGTATGGTCCAGTGCTGCGACATTACAACCGCCTCCCTTACCGTTCTCGTTGTGATTGAGCGGCGTGTTCGCACGACTGACGGGCAAGGCGGGTGGACTGAGGCGTGGAGTGCTGATCCCGCTGGCGGAGTCTGGGCTAAGGTCGCCGGTCTGTCCGGGACTGAGCGGTGGGAGGCCGGGCGAACTGAGTCCACGAACCTTTACTCGGTCTATGTCAGGTTCCGCGGCGATGCAAATGGCGCTCCTTACTGGAACGCGACTGAAACCCGCATCAGTGTTCGCGGCCGTTACCACAACGTCCTTTCCATCATTGATGTTGAGATGAAGAAAAAGTGGCTCCGCTTTTACACTCAAGAGGGGGACATTTCGTGAAGTTCTCACTTGACATTCAGGGCTTCGGGGCGCTTATGGCGGAGCTCGCTGACCTGCCGCAAGTAGCTAACGCGAGCATCGCGCGGACCATGAATTTTGTCGCGCAGTCAACAGCGACTCGCGCCAAGCAGAAAATCCGGACTGGACCGAAGACGGGCCGAGTCTACCGCAGGAACGGCCGCCTTCATCAGGCCTCAGCTCCCGGTCAATCCCCCGCTGATCTGTCAGGCGCACTTGCGGGCAGCATCACCTTCACCAAGATGACCGACTCCCCTGGCAGCTTCGCTACCGCCGGATCAAACCTCAGCTACGCCACGACTCTAGAGTTCGGGGGCTTCTCTGAGTTCGATGGCCGCGCTGTTTGGGTCGAGTCCCGCCCGTTCCTTCTCCCCGCCTTCGAGGAAGCGATCCAGCAAGCCGGGACTGTCTTGAAGCGCGAATTTGAGCGGGGCCTCCGGTGAGCGAGTTCTTCAACCCTCTGCAGCAGGCTGTCTACACGCGGTTGACTGCGCAGCTTTCTCCGATTAAAGTCTACGACAGCCCACCGGATCAACCTGACGGCCTCCCGCTGTCGGACTTCCCTTACGTTGTCCTCGGCGCAGATACGCTGATGCCCTTCGATACTGACACAAGCATCGGGGCAGATGCAACTCTCACCCTCCACGTCTGGTCACGCTACGACGGGGCGAAAGAGGCGAAAACAATCCTCGGGCAAATCTACACCGCACTCAACCGGCAGGCCGCAAACCTTTCTGCCTCCGGCTACACGTTCGTAGATTGCCTGTTTGAGTTCGGTGAAGTCATCGAGGAAGTTGACGGGAAAACCCGCCACGGAGTCTGTCGTTACCGCATAACGATGGAAAAGAACTGAAGTTAACCCGGCGCTCGGCGCCTCAGCTTTACGGAGAATGAAATGGCAAAGAGTGGACGCGACCTTACTTTCACCTGGGACTCGGTGGCACTTGCCGGGGTCCAGACGAAAGGCTACACTGTCAGCAATACCTACGTTGACGTGACCACGGATGACGAGGACGGCTGGCGGACCCTGCTCGCTGATCCGGGCCTGCGCGCAGTTGAGGCAACCGTCGGCGGCATCACCAAGAACCAAGTCTTGCTGGCCGAGGTTATGAAAGCCTCAATCACTGGCGAGCCGCTGCTGATTGACCTGCCGACCACGACCGGAACGCTGGCGGGAACCTTCCTGTGTTCCTCGTATGAGGAGACCGGCGAACACGACGGCGCTGTCAAATTCACGGCCACGTTCATGTCGAGCGGCGCTGTGACCTACACCGCTGGCACTTAACTATAACAAGGGATAACCCAGATGAGAGAAGTTGAAATCACACTTGGCGGTCAGACCCTGCGTCTCGCCGCCAATTACAAAGCGAGCATGGAAATCGCAAAGAAAGTCGGCGATCCGCTGACGATCATGCGGGAAGCCGCGCTTGAGGCAATGTTCATCGACCGCGGCATCGCGTATGAGCCGAAGTGGCGGTTCAGCGTTGAAAACGTGACGATGACGCTCGCGATTGGACTGAAGGCCGCTGGCTCAACGATGAAAGTCAGCGAGCTCGAGGACTTGATCTTCTCGGCCGGCTTCGCTGACTCAAAAAACGCAGCCGCTGAATACCTCGGCATTATCGTCGGACCGAAGCCTGAGGAAGTCACCGACGCAGAAGGCGAAGCCTCGGGAAACTGACGTGGGCCGATCTCGTCAAGCAATCGTATCAGTCCGCGAGGGATTGGGGAATACAGCCTAGTGAGTTCTGGCAAATGTCACCCACTGAGTTCTGGTGGGAGTTTGACTCCAGAATGAAGACGCAGAAACGCATCGCTGAGAAGTCAACCCTCGCGGGGAAATTTACGGAAGCTGAGTGGGACGCGGCCCGCAAGAAGTTTAGAGAGATGGAAGATGGCAGGACAACTGACAGGCCTTCACGCTAAATTCACGGGCGACTCTTCGAGTTTCGTCAAGGCCTCGACACTTGCGACGATGGCACTGAGGAAGCAGGAAGCAGAAGCCCGGAAGGCGAAAGCTGCGCAAGATGCCCTTGCCGCAAGTGGCGTTGGCTTGAGCCGAGAGTTCCACAAACTCAAGATGGAAACGGACAACGCCTACGCTGGCATGGTCCGTTTCCAAAAGGCGAGTGAACTTGCGAAGAAAGTCGCGGACTCGCAGAAGTGGTCGCAGGAGCAGCTTGGCGCGGAGTTGTCGCGGCTCGCAAATCACTATGGCGTGGCCGAAGCCGCCGGCCTGTCTATGAACCAGCAGATACGGTCGAGTCGCTTCCACACGGCCAACCTTGCAGCTCAGTTCAACGACATTGGCGTGATGATGGCCTCCGGCCAGTCCCCCTTCATCATGGCGATTCAGCAAGGCACCCAGATCAATCAGGTCATGGATAACATGGGAGGGACCGCTAAGGAGAAATTCAAAGCGCTCGGGACTTCCCTACTCTCCCTCATTAATCCAACTTCAATCCTGACGATCGGCCTTATTGCGGGAGCCGCAGCTCTTGTTCAGTGGGGCATGGCGGCTACGGGTGCGGAAGCGAAAAATGAGGCGCTCAAGAAGAAGCAAGAGGCCCTCAAGGAGACAACGGAAGGACTGATCGCGGTCACGAATAAACTGACCGAAGCCCGCCGGATGGCCGCCAGTGGTATTCAGGTGCAGGAACAGCAGCGAGCGGTTGATGAAATCGCGGCGCTGAATAAGGAAAAGGCTACGATCCAAGCGGAGATTGCACACCTTACCTCGATCGGCGGTAAGGCTCTAGGGCATACGCAGCGGGCTGAGGACCGGGCGGCCGAAAAGCAAGCCAGGATTGATGAAATTGACGGGCTGCTTACGCGGCTTGAGTATGAACAACAGCTGGAGATCGCGCAGAAGCGCCGAGCCAACGAGTATGGCGATCGCCTTCGTGAGGCCTTTGAGTCGCAGCAGAAACTCAACCTCGCCCAAGAGCAACAGGCGATTAAAGCTGAGTATACAAAGAACGTCTTTCACATGCTGGCGGGCGAATATGCCGCCGTAAGTATGTATTCCGAGCAGGTTGTCGCTGGAACCGAGCGAAACAGGGCGGCCATGGCTGGAGCCTACACGCTCTACGCTCAGACCAGACAGGAGGGTCAGCAACTTGCAGAAGCGGCATCTGATGCGGGCGTTTCTGCTGAGCAGCTTTCCCATATCCCATTTTCGAATATCGCAGGGGCGGCTTCCGATGCGTTGCGACTAGCTGGCAATCTCGGGATTGCGCTTGATGTAGCTTCTAAGCTGGCTGCCCTCGGGCCGCAGGGGATTGGCGGAAACGATCCGAGCGGCGGGACGTATAGTGGGCGCGGCCGAGGTCCTACGGATGGAGAATTGGCTGAGATTAGATGGACAGGGCAGAACGGGTATTTCACTTCGCCTAAAGACGGCGCTGGTGGGAGCGGAGGTAAAGGCGGAGGCGGGGCAGCTGATCCCATCGTCAAGGAACTTGAAGCGCTGCAAAATGAACTCGCCACTAAAGAACAGCTCGAGTTCGAAAGCTATGAACGGCGACAAGAGACGTTGAATGAGGCGCTCGAGAAGAAGCTTATCACACAGCAGGAATATTCTGCGATGATGGAACAGGTCGAGGCCACACATAACTTCGCTATGCTCCAGAGCACGCGAGATGGAGTCAGCGCATCTCTGTCGGCGCTTGGGCAACTTTTCCAAGGCTCGAAGAAGATCGGCGCGGGGATTGCGCTGGCAAATAGCTGGCTGGCCTTCACTGAGGTCCTGGCCGATCCTTCCTTCAAGGGCAGGCCGTGGGCACGTTTCGCGGCCGCAACGTCTGCACTAGCTTCCGGTCTTAACGCAGTCCGCAATATCAAATCCTCTTCTCCCGGTGGCGGTGGGAGCAGCTCTGCTGGCGGCGGAACCGGAAGTGGCTCTGCTGGCGGCGGGCAATCCTATTCTCAGCAGGTCGCTCTTCAACTCGTCGGCGGCGATATGTTCAGCCGGGATCAAGTCCTGAAACTCATCAATGCGATCAACGAGGCAAGTAAAGATGGCGCGAGGATCACAGTAAGATGACCGTAATCTTTCAAGCGAGTTATGTTCTGCCCGGCCCGGACATGCCGCTGACTCACGCACGGATTGGGCATAGCCTGAACTGGCGGGCAGGCGGGACCGCTGTTGCCTCCACAACGGCGATGGACTACTACGCAGATGCGCCGCTTAATACACTGACGTATGAGAAGTGGAAGCCTACGACTACCGCAGGCTCGTGGGAATACAACCACGGCTCGGCCGTTTCCTGCGATTACTGCTGCATCGCAGCGCATACGCTCGGAACCTCCGTCACTTCAATCAAAGTCCAGTATCACAACGGCTCAACCTGGGTTGATCTCTGCGCAACAACCGCTATCCCCGACAACAGCCCGATCATGGCGATTTTCGCGCCAGTGACGGCGACACGCTGGCGCGTTAACTTGATCTCAGGAACCGCCGCTCCGGAACTTGGAGTTGTGAAGTTCGGTCTTGCCCTCCAGATGGAGCGCCCACTGTTCGGCGGCCATACTCCAATGGTCCTCGCTCGCAACACAGTCATGAAAATGAATGAAAGTGAGTCCGGAGAGTATCTCGGCAGATCGAAGTGGCGCACGTATCTCGAGACGCAGTTTGAGTGGAAGAACCTCTCCGACACGTGGATCAGAACTAACTGGCCAAACTTCCAACGCGCCGTTGAGACTGAGCCATTCTTCATCGCGTGGCGGCCGATTACTTACAGCGAGGTCGCTTTTGGTCGTGCAATGGGGTCAGCCAATCCCGGCAACTCCGGCACCCGAAATCTCATGGACGTGACGTTGGAAATGCGAGGGCTCAGCCATGACTGAAACTACAGTCGGCCGTGAGCCTATCCAGATCGTTGAAATCCGTCAGCCGCTTTGCTCTCGCGTTTACGGGACCGCTCCTTGCACTGCGAGCGGCCCAGACGCCGGGAAGTGCTACAAGACTCGCTCAACCTGCCAAGATACCGATAACTTCCTCGCCGGGACTCCGCTGAGCCTGTTCTTCTCCAGCGGTAAGGTAGCTGAGCAAACAGTCTCCGGCGCCCCCTACATCATCCCGTCGCTGGTCAGTGTCTCGACTTCACCAACGAAGATAAACCTCGCTGGGTCGAACCCCGATGCCGAGGGGCTGGGCAATCGTGCCTTGTGCAGCCTCGTCTTTCAGGACCACACACACACTGACCGGCGAGTAGACCCCTACGTGGCGGGCCGCGGATTTGACGGCCTGACTCGTGGCACGTTCTGGACCAAGTGGATCGCTCGCAACCGCTATCGTCAGAACATTGAGTTTGTTCTGTATGAAGGCTATGCAGGTCAGGCCCTGTCTGCTATGTCGCAGAAACTCTATTTCTTCGACAACATTCAGGGGCCGAATGACGGCGGCCGGATCACTGTGCAGGGGAAGGACGTTCTTGCCCGGCTTGAGGAACGGAAAGCGCAGGCGCCGAAGGCCTCGCCGGGAGTTCTCTATGCAAACATTACTGCCGTGGCGACTTCCTTCGAAGTCACGCGAGCGTTGGTCGCTGACTATCCTGCATCAGGCACTGTTCGCATCGACTCCGAGATCATGACATATGCCGCCGTGGCAACCTCAACGAATGGGATTGAATTTACTGGAGTAGTGCGGGGGACTGACGGTTCGATCGCGGCTACGCATAACTTCGATGCTACCGTGCAGGAGTGCTTGCGGATTGATAACATGCGAGTTGATGATGCGTTGGAATTGTTGCAGGAAACGTATGGCGGCATCACGGCGGCTCGGCTTGATCTGGCTGGTTGGACTTCTGAGGTTGATACCTACTTGTCTTTCTGGCGGCTTACTGACCTTATCACAGTTCCTACCGCGGTCACTGAACTTGTCAGCGATATTCAAATCCAGGCTCTAGTCAACTGCTGGTGGCACGAGAAGCTGGGTAAGGTGCAGCTTAAAGCCGTTAGAGGGGTGGATGAAGAACCTCCGCTGCTAACGGCGGAAAGCCACATTATCTCAGGCTCCTTTGCACTGACTGAGAAGACGCAGGAACGGTTGTCGCAAGTCTGGGTTTACTACAACCGCCGCGATAAGGTCAGCAGCAAGACGGATGCCGCAAACTATTCTTCAGCTTTCGTTCTGGCAAACCCGGTTGAGGAAGAACTCTACGACGAGCCTTCGATCCGAAAAATCTATGCCAACTTCCTGACCTCGGAAGCACTCGCCGGAACAGTTGCCTCGAAGTTGCTGATCCGCTACGTCCATACTCCATCGCAAGTGCAGTTCAAGCTTGACGCGAAGGACCGCTCGATCTGGGTGGGGGATACTGTAAAGATCAGCCACCCGAATGACGTGGATGAGTTTGGTGCTCGGCGTATCCGGCAATGGTCGATTATCTCAGCGGAGGAAGTTGAGCACGGCGAAACTGTCGAATACATTGCAGAGGACACAACGCTCTACGGGAAGATTTACTACATCATGGTGAGCGGATCGGCAGACTATCCTGGGGCCGATCTCGCTTCCTTCAAGAGCGGATACATCGGAGACAGCGCCGGACTACTGAGTGACGGCGCAAACGCAGCGAGGATTTCATGACAACCTACGTTCCAATCCCTAATGGGGATATTGACCAAGACAGCCCGATCACGCAGCCGCTCATGACGGCGCTGCGGGATAACCCGATTGCGATTGCTGAGGACGACGCCTCCGCGCCTAAGATCAAGCGGAAAGTAAAAATCCAGACGGGGGCCACGGCTACGTTTTCTAACCTCGGAACTTACGGCGGCTGCATTGTGCAAGGGGCTTTCTGTGGGGGGTCTGGCCCGAGCGCGGCTGATTTCACTGTTGAGGTCAGTGATGATGGGACCACTTACTACGGGACAACCACGTTGCTTAGTGGATTAGCGGCGTCAGCAACTCGGCCTTTTTCTTTCAGCCTTGATTTTGAGACTGGTGCCTATTTGTTGGTAGGCGGTAGTTCTTATATTTCATTATTCAGTGCTACTGGCACTATCACCGGCGCTTCGCTTGCTATTACACATGTTCGATTTGTGGCTGTCAGCTCTGGCGCCACTGGTTATTACTTCATGGAGCCGAATGGAGGGATTACCTGATGAAATCTGATCCCCAACTTCGTGAGGATGTGCGAAAGGCACAGGCGCGGATAGCACAGCTTGAAGAAAAGCTGCAGCAAGCTGAGGCTAGCGAGCGGATTAAAGAAGTGATAGTTGAGAAAAGGGTTCCAGTCGATGTTGAACGCGTGGTAGAAAAGACTGTTACTGTTTACACGGATAGACCCGTTGAGCGGCTTGTGAAAGTCCACGTTCCTGAGTATCAAGATAGGCCTGAAACGCTCGCAGAACTCACGGCCGCGAAAAAGGCCATCGCTGATCTGCAGGCCAGACCGCCGGAGGTCATCGAAAAACGGGTTGTTGAAACTGAGACTGTTGAGAGGATTGTTGAAGTTGAAAAACTCGTCTACGTTGATCGCCCGATTGAGAAGATCGTGGAGCGGGTAATTGAAAAATCGGTGCCGGTTGAAACTCGAGTTGAGGTGGTTCGGCCCGACCCTGCCACAACTCGTGCTCTCGCGAAAGCGACAAAAGAACTGGTGAAGCTTAAAGCCCGCCCAGCTAAACGCGAGATCGTTGAGCGCCTCGTTACCGTCGGACACGATGAGCTGCTCGCACTCGTAAAGAAACTCCAGGCTGAACTAGCCGAAATCAAACAGGAGGGATCATGACTTTCTCTATGGGCTTCGTGCTCAACCCGTCTCCGCAGAAAGCCTACTGCGTAGTTGCGCTGCGCCAGACGGATGAGCAATCGGTGACCGTGGTGCTGCCTATCCTCAAACCGGGAGACGCTCCTCAATGAGCTGCTGCATCAAAAAGATTGACCTCTGCATTGGGCAGGGGAATGACAAAGCCTTTCTGTTCACCGCGTATGACCAGACAGGCGCGCTGCTTGACGTGTCCGATGCGAGTGAGATCACTTTCATTGTGGCCTCACAAGTCAGCGGCACAATTCTCTTGACAAAAACCCTTTCTGGTGGTAGCGTTATCCTCAGCAATGCGCATCAATTCCGCGTTGAGGTTACGGCCGCAGAAAGCGCCGCTTTTACCGCTGACACGCTTTACTGCGAAGTGGGACTGGTGAACAGCGGCGGCGACAAATATACCCTGGGCGCGGGGCCGTTCAAGGTTGAAGACACTCGGATTTGGGACAACTGACATGGCATATAACGGATGGCAGGCGACTGTTCAGGATGACGCGGGGAACGCAATTCCCCTCGCGGAGATCACTGTAAGAGAGGGAGGCCCGAGCGGGGATATTGCTACGATCTACTCGGACACGACTGGCACAGCAAAGGCAAACCCGTTCTTCGCTACGGTAAATGGATTTGCTCAGTTCTTCGCAGCGCCTGGAACGTATTATCTCGTCGGGGCGCTTGACGGCCAAACCACTGACGGGTGGTATGTCAGCGTCCAGCCGGAGAACACCGCGCCGATTGTGCTGCGTGGGACGTGGGATGCCTCAGCGGGGACATTCCCCGGCAGCGGAACCGCTCAGGTCGGTGACATGTGGATCGTGTCAGTTGGTGGGACAGTTGACGCAGTTTCCTTCGCTGTCGGCAATCGGATTACCGCACTGGCAAACAACGCGAGCACAACAACCTATGTCGCCAACTGGTTCAAGGAGGTTTACTCTGTTGATGTAACCTCTGTGCAGGGGCGGACTGGAGCCGTTGTGCTGGTGAAGGCGGATGTTGGGCTTGGCTCAGCGGATGACACGCCGGATACAGAAAAGCCGGTTAGCGCCGCGCAGGCCGCAGCCGATGCAGCTATCCGCGATGTGGCTGGGATTGTTATTCCCGTAGTCGGGGACAGGAATTTCCGTGACGCGATGGTTCACTTCAACTCCGCTGGTGACATTGTTGCCGTGATCCACGATCAGGACATTTATATCCCCCAGATCGGGAACGCGGAAGAAATCACGTTTACTCCGTTTGGGGTTTCGGTGGATTATCGGCCTGCGGCCTCGCCCGCGACTGACGTGGAAGTCATGCCGATTGCCGGGACGATCACTGGTCGAGTGGCGGAGCAACTGCACCAGCGCAAGACGGACTCGGCTTGGGTTCCCCTGACCAACGGGCCGAACGGGGTCAAGCTGGTTGAGATTGATGCCGGGGCGGGAACGGCTACGGTGCGGCGGAAGGGCTACGAACAACCCGTGAAATGGCGCACCACCGCACTGAGCGACGGCGCTACCATGCACATGTGCGTGATCGTCGGGCAGTCATTGGCGCAGGGCTATACCGATGATACGCCAGCCACCAACGGTGCATTTGATCGCTATCCAGCGTGGCGTGACTTGGTAGGCGAGCGGGCGTGGCAATTCAAAGCTGGCGACGGGGTGCAGCGCGGGCCGCGTCCTTTCCAACTCGCCCCTGAATGGGCCAACCGTGTCACAGCAGTCGCCTCCACGCAGCTTGAAACGCTGGAACCGCTGCGCGGCTCACTTCATGCTGAGAACCCCAAGTTTGCCCAAACCACGGCAGAGAGTCTTGCAGCCGCCCTGATCTCGCAGCACTTGAACCCACGCGATCACGTTCTGACTGCCATTGTCGGCACAGGGTCCACTCCGATTGCTGATTTTGCCGTTGGGACGCCCCATATGGCTTCGGTTGATGCAATCATCACAGCGGCTGCGGCGCAGGCGGCGGCACGGGGCAAGGCGCTGAAGGTCTGGTTGATCTGGAACCAAGGCGAGCAAGATAACGCGGCAGGAACGGTGCAGGCTACCTATGAGGCGGCTTGGATTGTCATTCGCAATCATATTCAGGCAGGGGCCATCGCGGCTGGCGGCACCTATGGTGGCGCGGTCATCCAGCAATGCTCGCAACGACCGGCCAGCGCCACCGGCATGGCAACGCTTGCCCATGCCGCGCTGATTGCGGCGGGTGAGGCGGCTGGCGTTGTCCACTATCCCATGTTGCCCGGTCATTCTGGCGCAGCCCACCTTTTCCCGGAGTCCTATCTGCCGCTGGGATCGCAAACCGCGTGGGCAATCTCGCGGCTGATTGAAGGGAGCAGCACCACTCCTTATATCGCTACGGGCGGGGCAACGCTGGTTGACGCAACCACTATCGACTGCGTGTTCTCGAACCGTTCCGGGGCTATGCAGTTCGACACCACAACCATACCGGACAACGGCTCGTATGGAGTCAAAGTGACCGACGGCAGCGGAACCATCACGGTGAGCACGTTCACGTGGACTGGCGATGGAACACTACGACTCACGCTCGCCAGCCCAACCACAGTCGGCGCAAACCCTATCGTCGGGTTTGGGACTGCAGGCAGCAGCGTTCTCTTGCCGGGAGAAACCGGTCCGCGCGTCAATATCAGGGATAGCTCGGAATGGCCCTGCCCCATCACCGGCCAGATCGTCTCTGGCTGGGTCTTGCAACATCAGGTCGCGGTTGTCGCCGCTTAAAGGAGAAAGACTATGGCTATCAATACTATCAGAAGCCGTGTGGTTGGCCCCGGCGGTTCGGCAGTTGGTGGGTTCAATTGGCCGGTTGCTGCTCGGCTCTACGAAGGAAATCTGATCGGGGTTTATCCTGATGACTTGATTTCCTATGCAAGTGCCGGGCGGCTGCAAGTCTCGTCGTCTCCTGTCGTCATCGACGCAGATGCTTGCATCGGATACCGGCGCTGGACTGCACAAAGTGCCCACATCACGCGGGAGACTGACGCGGGGATTTTGGGCGGCCTTACTCGGTGGAAGGGGCTTGTTGAAACAGGCTTCGACAACGGGCTGTTTGGTGATCTGCCGGTATCGCTGACCGACTACTCAATGGTCGTCTTGGCCCGCGTTACGACCGGCAGCGCCAACAACTGCCTCGTTAACATCGGGCCGTCCACGACTGACCGGATCATGCTTTACACCAGCACAACTGACCTGTTGGCGATCCAGCACAATTCCAGCGACGTGCAAACCTACGCGACGGCTGTGACAGTCGGCGACTGGCTCCCGGTTGTCGTCAGCTATCAAGAGAGCACGAAGGCCATGCGAGTTTATCTCGGCAGCACGACGCCTGTGATTTCGGCAACGATGACCAACTCGCCGACCACCTCCAAACTCGCGTCCTTGATGATGACGCGAGAAAACACAACGGAGTTGACGGGTGAACTGGCCCTTTGCGCGATCTGGTCACGGGCGCTGCATCTGGACGCGACTGCCCTCGCATCCGCGGTTGAGGCCGTAACCAGCTTGGCTAATCTGTAAAAGAAAAGGAGGGCATCGCTGCCCTCCCTCTAATCCCAACCGGGATGGATTGCTGGACCTAATTCAGCGTTCTCTTGTCTGGTGACTGGGGCGGGTCTGATTGATCCGCCTCCTTTTTTGCGTGGCGGGTGAGAGTGAGAACGGCGGCCGCAAAAGCGTCCATATAATCCTCAATTTCGTCATCGGGAACTTCGTTAGCTACGAGGACAGTGGCCAGCAGCGTCATCGTGACCCCGCGAACGAGACACAGCTCACACTGACCTGCGAATTTCACATCGGTCCGCAGAACCTCGAGAATAGCAAGCCCTGCATCTGTTCCGAGGAAGACCGCTGAATTATGATCGCTCATTGCCCGGCCCTCTTCCCCATTGGAATGTAGGCTACGCCGCCGGGCATCAGCCGCTTCTCAATCATTCGGCCTTTCTCCATCAGGTCGATTGTGTTCTGGACGTTGTGGACGGGAACGCGTTCCTGCAGGAACTGAATGAGGCGGTGCAGCATGATTGGTTTTTGCTCCTTTGCGTGGATGGTGAATAGATAATACCAAGCTTCCTCCATGACTTTGCCTGTTCCGCCCTGAGCCATGGCCTTGAAAATGTCCGGCATACAGGCTTCGGCCTCGAGCATCCAATCAAGTGCGCGGTTGTAGTCATCCTCGCGGATCAGCAACTCATCCGAACGGCTCATAGATGCGACGATGCAAAGCTTGAGGAGGTGAACGGTTCGGCGGATGGTGTAACTGATAAGCTTCGGGTGTTCCGGCTTTGGCTCTCCTCCCGACATATGGAAGGCATCGACGAGTTGGGCCGCTTCGGGGCTGAATTTGATCTCCCCGTAGATATTCCCGATCCGCTCAAGCTGGTCTTTAAGCGCGTTTTCCTCCTCCCCATCGACGGTTGTATCCGCGAATAGAGAGCGGATTTGCCTTTCCCCCGTGTAGACGAGGATCGTCCTGGACATGAAACCTTGATCCCAAGCGCCCTCGGGCAGGGTCTGCATGAGGTAAGCTGGGGTGCAAGCGCCAAGCATGTTGAGTTGGGTGTGCTCAATCTTGTGCTCCAGCTTATTTGTCCGGCGTTTCTCAGAATAATCCTTACAGTCCCACAAGTCTGTCAGCACGTTCATGAACTCGTTGTCGTAGGCCGGGATCAGAACACCAAGCTCATTCACGCAGAGAAGCAAGGAGTTGAAGTTTTCGACGGGGTTCTCCGGTGAGTGCGTTATCCAGCGGCGATTGGCTTCTGCAAGCTCGTCAATCAACGATGCTTTCGTGACGGAGGTAGAGGCCACGAAATGATCCTCCATCCCCTTCCAGAAGCCCCGAACCCGCCATGTGATCTCGGTCTTGCCGACACCCGGCGGCGCGACTAAGATGACGTAGAGGTTAGGGTAGAGATTTGAACCAAGCGTCCGAACCCAAACCTTACGCTCAAGCGCCCCAGCAATAGCCGCAATCGCTCCCCATTTACGAAAGAGCGGGGGCGAGCTTATGCTTTCAGTGAACTCGAAAAAGCTTTCGACGAAGTCGGGGCGGTCGCCAGATAGTCGCGGAGCCTTCTTTTGGGCGAAGGCCGATCTCGGTCCTCTTGTCCTGTCCATTTTTTCAATCCGTATTTATTGTTTTCATCCGCGTAGCCCCAATTCCACCCTGCGGCGGCCTCGAGGGGGACAGTGAAGGGCCGACCGCCCTTGAGCTCGATGGTGACCTGCATCGTTTTCAGGATTTCGGGGATGAGGTGCTTCGCTTCGTTGAACGGGACTTGGAAGAGGATTGAGTCGTGGACTTGGTTGAGGAGTTGGACTTGCGGGAATTTGCGCCAGATTTGGAGAAGGCCGCGGTCGATCTGCTCCCCAGTCATGGACTGCGGGCAGTAAGCGATGGCCTTCCGCCAAGTGCTGGCGTCGTTGCCGCGCCCGAAAAACATCCTGCGGCGGCCGAACAGGGTTGTGAGTGTTCCGTGGGTCTGGATTTCGTTGATGGTGTAGTTGTGCCACGCTTTGATTGCAGGGAACTGCCGGAAGTAACGAGCCTGAAATTCCTCAATGATCTTCGTGGGGACGTGAGCGTGTTTCGCCATTGTCCGCGGCGTTCCGTAGTAGTTGGTGTTCCCCGTGACGAAAATTTTCCCTTTTCGTCTCACGAAAAACCAACCGGATTTTACCGTGGGGCAGTAAACCATAAGATTTTCCACGGAATGCTGCGTATGGCGAATGGAATTACCACTGGCCCATTGGCGGTTGTTTTGCTGAAGGCGGTAGACAGTCGAACCAAAGCCAGAGATTGCTGGCTTTTGAATATTACCGCCGATACCGTAAAGGCGCCCAAGCGTCTGCAACCACTCAAGATTTTCACGGTTAACTGAGAACAAGGTTACGGAAGTCTCACCAATGTGCCCGTCCCAATGTCGATACTCAGTCAGGAGCCCCCAAGCGGTTTCAGGACTCAACTGTAAGACCCACGACCCTAGCTTTTTTCTGCACGTCATATTAATAGAAATACGACCATCGGCGTGAAAAGTATAGGCGACGCCTGCCTCTTTACACAACTCTATAAGCCGCGCTACCTTACGCTCTTTGCGGAAGTTGAACCGCGTTTTATTTCCGGTGATTTCTCCGTCTGAGATAATCGCGGCCATCAAGCGACCGTTTGCCTCTACATCACCGCCAACATAACCGGAGCCTAATGGCATAAATTTACCCGGCCCGGCCTCAGCGGGCTGCTCACGCAGTTTAGCTGATGTAGGATCGAGTGTGTAAGGCACGCGATGATCGTGTGTCATGTAGGCGGAGATACTCGCACCGTCAAACTCGTGCATTGTTCCTGTATAGGCTTTGGCCTCCCAATGAGAGGGGCTGACCCAGCTTGCTGCCCCCTTTTCCCATTGAAGGATAACTGACGGCTGCTCCGCAATTGAGACCCAACCGTTGGGGGTAAGAACCTCATGATCGGCCGTCAAGCATCCGTGGCCGAGCTTCTTGGCAAGCTGACGGTAGCTGTCCTGGCCGTGAGCAATAAGACCGTCGCAGAACTTCTTCCACTTCGTTTTATCTTCCGGCCACAAAAGCTCCGGCCAAGTCATCCGGCAGACGGAGGTGTGAAGATCGCCAGACTCACAAGCATCGAGGAAGGCAGAAGCGAACTCAGCTCCAACCGGGCCAGTCCACCGATCGACCTCAAGGAGGCGGGCGATCTGCTTCTCATCTGATTCAGCGAAGAGTGTGTGGCAGATTGCTCCCACGTTGCGGCCGTCAGCTTGCTCAAGGTCCACGTTGACCATATACATCTGCGGGTCGGCCGTGAACGGGTAGCGGAGTTTCCGGTTCACGTTCTGCAAGTTGGTGCCTGTGCCAAACTCAGACATGGAAGAGGCAAGCCGTCCGGTATTCGTGCCAGCAATGTTGTAGGTAGTGCGGATGCGCTGGTCTCGGTCAATCTCCGTTTTCAGGAAGCCCAGCTGCTTGTGAATATCACGCATGGCGAGGATGAAGCTGGCAAGTGGCCGAGCGTAGAGGTAAATGTCGAAGTATTCGAGGGCTTCACGGTTTACGGTGGCCGCAAAGACACCCTGAGCGTTCCGCTTCTTGATCTCCTTGAGGCCAAGAATGCCGTAGAACAGGTTCTTGAGCTGAACGGGGGACCGCCAATTCATCTCGGAGCCAAAGACTTCCCGCATGATCCGCTGATACTTCGCGTCGAGAGATTTCAGATCGGCCTCAAGGCTGGTGATGGTTTCTTGCCGGGCCTCTTCGTCAATCAACGTCCCGCGCAGGCTCATTTCCATGATGGGGGCAAGCTTTGCGAGGGCGGTTTCATACGTCGCGCGGACGTTCGGTGGCTCAGTCTCGAGTTGGGCGATCAGGGTGTTGTAGACCTCGGCCGTAACGCAAACGTCGAGGCCGTTGTAAATCCACGCGGCCTCCTGATACGGGAGGATCGCCATCATCTTTTCATCGAGGGTGGAGGTGTCGAAGATTTTCATTGCTGGACATACCTGAGTGGAATACCGTTGCGAGAGGCGAACTGGATTTCGTGCGAAATCCCCTTTGACTGCTCCCAGCCGGGCAAGCAGAGGACGCGGACCTCATCGGATGCGAGCAGCATCTGCTCGTTGAAGGTCTGCCAGAACTCGTAATTCGCCGGGGCGTGATTGTGGAGGTGGAACGGATGACCGTAGACGATCGGGGAGAAAGCGGGCAGGCCTTGCAGGATCAAGTTGCTTGTATAGCCGAAGACGCGGGCGTAACGGAACTCCTGGACCCCTTTGTCCGGGTGAGTGTAAGGTGAGGCGATATAGATCATCGGGTCCTCGCCAGCAATTCATCAGCGACTCCGCTGGCGTAAAAGATCAGGCCGGGAAGTTTGATCTCGCAGATCGGGGACTCGAACTCGAGCAAGCCGTCCTCCTGCTGTATGCTGACGGAGTAGCTGCCCAAATCCCGGATTGAAAGGATTTGAGCCGCGTTTAGCCGATAGGCCTCGAGCAGCGTGCCCTCAACTTTCTCGGTTGTTGCCATAACGGTGATGTAGGTCATTCGTCCGCCTGTTTCAAAGTTGAGTGGTCCGAGCGCATAAATTTCCACGACGGCTCGTCCGTGTAGATCGAGCCGAGGAAGCCCAAGCCTTTTTCCAACTCAGGTTGCATGGAATGGTGAAGGAGCATGGTATCGCCGAGGAAGAGCGGGCAGGGGATGCCAGCAGTCTTCCAGAAATACTGCATGTCATAGGAGTAGTTCTGGCCGATGGTCGGGTGGTGGGAGTTGATGTGCCGGACCCACTTCCAAGCAGCGCGTTCATCCTCATGCGTCCGCCAGTAGTTTCCATCCTTGCGCGTCCTGTCCCAAAAGGGAATGACGAGACAATGCTTGCCATCAGCGGTCCCGTAGCCGACCTCAGTAATAGTCGAGTCCTTCGTCTCCACGTCGCAGGAAAGGAAAGGCTGATCTTTGAGGAACTGATGGTAGAAGTCCTCAATGTCCTGGAGGGACGGTTCCATGTAGATGAAACGCTGCGGGCGGCGCAGCTCTGGGAACGTCATCTCCCGTGCGGCCTTGGAAATATCCGCGAGCATGATGACGCGGATTTCCCACTGTTTCAAGACGGAGGCGGGGGACCAGGTGGGGATGACTTTCCATTTTGCGTCGTGAGAATAAAGCGGACTTCCGCGATATTTCTTGATGCCGGACTTTTTGCAGACTGCCCAGAGGGCATAGTTGCCGAGGGCAAGAATTACGTTCGGCCGGACGGTTTCGATTTCGTGGAATAGGCGGTCGATCTCAGGCTGGTATTGTCGGTGAACGTATTTGCCAGAGGCGACGGGCCGGTAGCCGGAGATCGCCTCAGCCTTCCCGGTCAGGAGCGAGTCAAGGCGGTTGCCCTTCGGCCTGAAGTTGAAGACATTTGTGAAATAGCAGTCATCCTTGGGGATGCCCGCCTGCCGGAGGATACCGTGGAGGATGGAACCGGAAGGGCCTGCGAAGGCTTCGCCCTTCCGTTCCTCTTCCTCGCCAAGAGCCTCCCCGATGATGAGGACTGGTTTGTGGGCACTCATTGCTTTTCCTCAACTATCAAGTTGGGGAACAATTCTTTGATCTGCGCAAGACTGAGAGTCACCTGCTCCAGCTTCGTGGCTGAAGAAGTAGCACCCCTTAATTTAGCAGCCGCTAGCAACGCAGCGGCTGTGCAACGAAGCCGGTCCATGTCGGTTTCTGCGGCGTCACACGCCTCAAGCTTATCGGCAAGCGTTCTAAGCGCGGCAATTCGTGTTTTGTATTTTTCAGTTTTCATCGCTTCCCCTTTTCCGCAGTTAGGTATGGCGCAACCACTTAATGATAAAGCCATACCGAGCTAATGTCAAGCCCTATTTTACAATCCCAGGTTTTGTCTTGCGCCCTCGGCAAATTCGGGAGAGAGTTCGAGGCCGGTTGCCCAATTCGCGCCGAGGGTTTCAGCGGCCTTCACAGCGTTCCCGCTGCCAGCGGTGGGATCGAGGAGCAAGGAAGTTTCGTCGATGACCATACGGAAGAAATGCTCAAGAACAGGCAACGGCTTCTCACTCATGTGATAGGTTTTGGTCGTCACCCCGGCGATGGAGTTTGCTATGGGGCGGACGATTTTGCGGTCCCCACGGGTGCAAAAGAGCGCCGTTTCGTATGTGCGGCGCGGTCCCCGTTGCGCGTCGGGGATGATGCCGGAATTGTCCGAACGGTGCCACACCAGCGGAAAATCGTCCACGCGCCAACCGCCAGCCCGCAGTTTCTCAACCGTCGGCGTATAGAACTTCATGCTGAACCAGAAGATCATGTGGGCCGAGGGGGCCACGAAGCGGTCCTGCCGGGCAAGGAAGGTGTCGAGCAGATCCCAGTAAATGTCCGGCGTGTCCTCGTAATAACCGAACGACTTCGCGCCTGACATGCCCTTGGTATCGCCAGCATTGATACCGTAGGGGAAGTCGCAGTGAATGACGTTGTAAGGAATGTCGCGGACCTCCTTAGACCAGTCGAGGAAGTTGGTGTTGATGATCTCGACGTAGCGGGAAGATTGTGCGGAGGCCTGATCTTCCTCAATCGCACGTTGAACGTCCTCGGGGGTAAGCGCGTCGGTCGGCAGTTTCGTCGGAGCAACCTCAATCGGCTTGTCCTGACGGAGCTCACGCAGCATCGCGGTCTTCCGCCGCTCCTGCATTCGGCCAGCGAAGTTGGCGGCGGTGGTGAGTTTGGGGGACTCGATGACTTCTTTCACGCCCTCGTCTATTGCCTTTTTGACGAGGAGATGCTTAGCGACGTTGGCCTGGGACATACCGAGTTCGGCGGCCGTCGCTTCCTGTGACCATGGGCGGTTCTCGCTCGCAGCCTTGCGCGCCTTGATTTCATGGAAGGCCGAGACCGCGTTGACGTGATCTTGCCACGGGAGCTCAAGGCGCCGAATGTTCTCCTCGAGCTCGATGATGTGAAGCTGCTCTTCATCGAGCTCGTCCGTGTATTGAACGGCGATGGAGTCGAAGCCGAGGTGCTGGTGCGCGGTCAATCGGCGCTCACCGGCGACAAGAATATTCTCGCGGGTGATAACGATTGGATTGATCAGGCCGTTGTCGAGGATGGACTTGGCGAGTTCCTCGATGCCCTCGAGTTCGCGCCGCTGGCGATTTTCCCGATCAACGATGACTGAGGAAACGGGGATATAGGCGAAAGTGCCGCTGGTCATTGAAGGGCCTCCGGTGGCGGGTATTTGATGGTCAAGGCTGAGAGGGGAAGGTGGCGGTCGGCCTCAGTGAGTTCGATGACTTCACCGACGAGGGAATGAAGCTTCTCGATCCGGCCGACTGGGTGATCGACAGAAGCTTGAGGACGGGGCTGGCCAAGCTGCCTGACGTAGTAGAAAAAGCGGAGGCTCATGATTTGGCCGCCTCAGCGCACTCGCCCGCGATTGCGGCGTAGGCCGCTGCGTCGATGTAGGTGTCGGGCTTGATCTGACCAGAGAACGTGCGGGCGATTTTCTGCAGCACGTTCAGCCATGCTACGTCCTCAGCAGTGAGGAAGAACTGCGCTTCATCAATGGATATGCCGCGATACTTGCCGGTGATATAGGCCGTGAAAAGTCCGGCGCAGTTTGTGAAGTTATCGAACGGCTTGCCATACTCAACCTCACGGTCACCCGCCGTCAGGCGTGAAGCGGTCATGAGGAATTGGACTCGGCGGGGCAGGCTTTCAAAAGAGGCTTGTGACATTGACTGTCTCCCTGAATGAGAAAGGGGCGGCAACCGCAGCTGCCGCCCCGCTTTCAATTACACCTGAGCGGTGCGGCCGACTTCAGCATAGACGATCTCGGGATCGTTCGGGTCCGGGCGGTGGGTCAGCTCCGCAAGGAACTGCTGGCCGACCGAAGCTGCCAACGCTTCATTCATCGGCAAGCTGTCATCGACGCCGCAATGGTCGAGGAACCGGCGCAGGTTGAACATCGAGCGCTCGAACGCAGCCTTGTCATCGGGGTTGTTCGAGAACAGGAAGGTCTTGCGCGACTGCGCGCCCTGCACGTTGCCGTAGGCCTCAAGGTCATCGGGGTCCACGTCGTCAGAGGCCGCTGCGCAGGTCAGCTGGAACGTCACACGCTCGAAAGTGCCGCCGGTTTTCTGGGACTCAAACTCGTCGATTTCGGGATGCTTCGAGACCTGCCAGATATAGTGGCCGACGGGAAGAACGGGCGGGCGTTTGATTTCCTCAAGTTTCCGGTCGAGTGCGTCAGAGAATTTCATTTCTGTTTTCCTTGGTTTGTGGAGGTTGTGCCGACTTTCCGGCGGGTCACTTCTGGGCCTTCAAGATGTTGAAAATCTGGAGAAGGCCATCAGAAATCTCATACTCGGCGTCGATCTTCATCGAGGCCGGATTTTTCAGGTCGATCAAGCCCGTGGGGAGGGTCTTGATCTTGCGCTTGACTTGCTTACCGCTGCCGGAGGTTTCAGACAGGAGCATGGTGTTGAAGAAGCGCGGAATTTTGGGGCCGAGGGCCTTGCCGATGGAGGATACAAAGCCTTTCGTAAGGCCGTTGCTGTCCACCATCTCAACGTGGGAGATGACAATCACGTTGGTCTCGAAGGCGTCGGAGGTGATGTTGGCGATGAGGTCTTCGATCAGGTCCTGGGCCGTCTTATACCACGGGCGAGGGTCTTTCGACATGGGGTTGGCGGCACGAGCCCACTGGAAGGCGGCGCGGCCGAGATTGGTCAGAGAGTCGATGACGAGGATACGCTTTGGTCCCCATTTCGCCGGGTCAGAGCCGTCACCCCATTTCTCAAGTGCGTTGAGGGTTTGGACGTAGGCTTTCGGGCTGCCGATGACGGCAGGACCAGAGGCGGTCATCTTCATCTTGTCGCGGAAGGACTCGAACTCAATCGTGGAAAGGAGTTTCGGGTTGATCTCCTTAATGTGGTTGACGAGGGCATCGAGGCCGGAGTCAAGGTCGATGATGCGGAGCTCGTAACCGGCGGCGACAAGCGGAGTGAGGGCGCCGGTCTTCCCTGCGCCGGAGTTGCCGATGAAGATGAGTTTGACGTAATCGGAGGATTTGTGCTGGTCGAGGGATTGCATGGGCGGTCTTTCAACGAGGGATGGCGGGGTCCCAATTATGGGAGGTGAAGTCGGACTTGATGAAGTTTTCCCTGACTTTCGGACTGCGGGAACAGAGGATGCGGAAGGCGCAACCGCCATAGTTTGAGCAGGCCGTCGGGTTCATCGGGTAAGCTGCTTCACGGTCCCCGGCCGACTCCGCGAGGTGCTGGAAGGCCGTGATTACGCTCACGGTGGATTCATACCATTCCTCAACCTGATCCTTGGAGCGGGAAGTGATGCCGCGCTCGAAGCGGGTGAAGTTGACCGCGATCTGCGCCGCGTCGATGATGACACCGCGGACAGGGGATTTCAGGATGATCTGCCCGGCGAAGGAGTAGCCTGACATTTGGTTTGAGGGCGAGAAACCGTTGAAGTAGTAGGGGCCAATTGTCCCTCCGGTGGTGTTATGCGTCACAATGTAGTTGTCAGTCAGGTAAAGGCCCGATGGATGCTCCACTTTGATACACATAGTCTCGGCGTCCGGGAGTCGCTCAATCCCGATAATATACCGCTTGCCTACGCCTGAGGGCAATTCTGGCAGTCGCAGACTTACTCTCCAAGCGCCATCACCTCTGTTACGACTACGGGCTGTTCCCCCCAGTGAGCGGACAAGGGCTTTAACCGCGGTTACAAGTCGGAAGCTGGTGGAGTCAAAAATGCGATGCTTGCCATTCCAACCTCCGTCGGTGTCGAGCAGGCCCTGCAGGAGGTAACGACGCTGCTCTATTGAAGAAACGAGATATTGCTCAGGGACAAACTTGTCAAATGACAATTTATCTTTCAGCCCAAGTTGACGAATTGCTGACAGTGTAGCGCCGCCAGAAATTGTCCAGGAGTTGTTGTGCTCGCTGGCCTTTTTCAGCCTGTCTCCATCCGGCAAATTTTGCCTCGCTTTATCAACAAGCCAGTCTTTTGTGGAAGACAGCTGGATAGAGTGGCCACCAAAATACCCATCACCTAGCAACACGCCGAGTAAATAAGGGTGAAGCGGCAATTCTGTCTCTTGATGCTGCACAGGTTCACACAGCGGGACGTGGTGTTTTATGTGCGGTTTCTTATGCAAAAGCTCCGTCATGTCTACAGTGCGAAAGGTCTCACTGAATTGTGTCCCAACATTCCACAGGTGGTCTTCTGCGCAATCGGCGAAACTTCCGTCGTTGAAATGGACTCGGTAAACTTTGGTCACTCCTTTGGGGAAAAGTCCTACTACCGGAGTAAATTCACCTGATTGTGTGGCAACTGCGTCACCAAGCTGAAGCTGCCCTATAGGCAACCATCCTGAGTTAGTCAGCACGTTAGCGGTCAACGGCTGCGCCTTCTGATCCATGACATAGAGCTCGTCCCCCATCTGGACAACCCGATCGAGGTGACCGTTGTAAACGATGGATGGAGCGAAGTCGAGGGAGAAGGAAAGCTCGACGGCGGGCTTGCCGTCCTGAAGGTGGTAGGTGCGCAGGCCGTCCTCGGTCTCGTTGGCGAACTGCTCGACATACCAGATGATCGTGCGGAGAAGCGCGATGCGAGTTTTCTTCGGGTCGTCGAAGGTCTTGGCGCAGCCGTTCGTGTAGTCCCACGAGCCGATCATGGCCTCGGCCACGACTTTGCGCAGAGCCTGATCGACGGTATCGCCAGCGGCCCGATGCTTGTAGAAGTGCTCGAGGGCCGTTGCGTAAAGGCCGCCGAAGAGGAGATGGACTGAAAGGTCTTTCGGCCGGATGCCGCGGACCATGGAGTAGAAGTATTTGCGGGCGCAGGCCTGAGCGAGGTCAAGCGACGTTGCGTCCCATACGATCTGGATTCCGTTGTCGAAGGATTTCTTCGCTGAGGTGAGGCCGGTCATAGATCAAACTCGATCTTCAAGGAAGAGGCGGCCTTCTCCTTCGTGGTCAGGGCCTTGCCGGGAGCCTTGGCGGCTGCAGCGGCGGGGTTGGAGTTGAAGATGTTCCGGCGCTTGCGGAACTCCATGATGATCCGATCAATGTCGAGATCGGAAAGTTTCATGGGGTCACGGGAGAAAAGCTCGTTAATATCGGAGGGGGCGGCGTCATCGGACATGATCGGTCCTTTCGAGAAGGGTCAGGGCGAGGTGGGTGAAACAGGGGGTGCGGCCCTCTAGTGGAAGGCACGTTATATCGTCGATCAGGTCGATGACGGCCTGATAAGTTGCGTCGGCTGGAAGGGATCGGATACGTTCGCGGAGTGCGATAATCTCGATCTCAGTCAAGGCTCACGTCCATGTTCATGCTCACGCGGCCGTTTTGGCGGGCTTCCTCATCCCGCTTCTTGTCCACGAAAGTCGAGATAAGGGTCCGCACGGCCACGGCAGTCGGGATGCCGTTCGGCTTGAACATGGACTCGAGATAGTCCCAATCCCCATTTCGGAGATTTAGGGTATGTTTTTTAATATCTGTTTTCATCGCTTGGTCAACCAGATTTGGCTCTCGGGTTGCGTCCGGGAGATGTTGATGGAAATGCGAGAAAGATCGGGGTCTTTCTTGCGCTCGGCGTAGAGCTTCTGTCGCAGGCGCTCAGGGTCCGTGGTCTCGAGAACAATCCCGTGTTCGGAGTTAAGCGCCTGATACAGGTAATGGATGAGGGGGAGCTCAGCCATTTTCCGGTTCGATGGAAACGATGGGATGGAGGTTGTTTTTGATCTGCCGGAACTCAGAGGCCGTGCAGGTATAGGCGATGCCCTGATCCATCCACGGCGCGATGAACATGGCCTGCTTGCGCTCAACGTAGCCAATGTGCTCGCCGTCGTAGAGGACTTTGATAGCAAAGCCGTCGAACTGGTTGAAGGGCTCCCGCTCAAGATCGAAGCTGACGGGTGGGAGGAGGGACTCGACGATGGCCTTGCCGTTAGGCCTGAAGTGCATACCGACGATCATGACCTCGGGGAAGGAAGGAGCGTGCATGGGGGTTCTCCGCAGAAGAGGGTTGACTTGTTGAGTGAAGGTGGGTCATTACTTCCACAAGGCCGGAGACTGATCTAGCAATGCCCACGTTCCGGCCGTTCTGCTTTACTACGTTTCTATTCCAACGTCGCTTCACTCAGGAAAACGGGGCTTACCAGAATGAAGCCGCCGCCGAGCCATGGGGGAAACTCGGCGGCGACGTAAGGAGGGCAGTTAGGACTGCCCGTCCTTCTTTCAGAGGGCGATCGAGGCCAGGCCTTCACGGGTCGAGAGATTCTTCTTCGCAACCTTCATGATCTCGGGGTGATCGGCCAACTCGATGACTTTCGACATGAAGGCGTCCTCGCCGTTCTGCGCGGCGTATTCCTTCTGGGTCAAGCCTTTTTCTTTCAGCTTGCCGGTCAGGAAGGCGCGAGCCACAGCGCGGCACTCTTTGGTCAGCGGATCGACAGGCTCACGGCCGCCACCGACCGATGCCATGGTGAACTCGTAGGTCGCATCCTTTTCGGCGACTGCCTTCTGCGCAGCGGCCTTGTGCTCGTCGGTCAGGGCATCCTTGCCGCCAGCGGCCTCGATGATTTCCTGCACCGCTTTGCGGACGTTGTTGCCGATGTTCTCGGCCCGGACCTGATTGAGGGCTTTGGCCTCGGCCTCGGTGATGACATGGCCGGGGACGTAGGGAGCGGACACGGTGACGACGATGCCCTGAACGGTGATTTCTTTGGTCATTTGGTTCTCCTATCTGACCGTTTCTTCTGGTTTTGCGGTGTGGACGGTTGGGGTCAATCCGCTTTTCTATGCTTTGATATTGCCGCAGATCGGCTCACAAGTCAACTGGTAAAGTGTGGATGGAAGCAAAGATTTTCTTGGCACGGATGACGCGATCTTGGTGAGAAAGACGGACAGCGCTGCGTCGGCCTTCGGGGTCTTCCGACCGATTGAAGCGGCACGGTTCGCCACGCATGGAGCAGCAGGTGTGGCAAGCGGCTAGGCGGATGGCATCGGCGCGGGAGAAGGATGGGGAAGGCATGGCGGCTCCGTGGCGGTGTATGGTAATAGACCATACGGGGAAGGAAATGTCAAGCGGTTTGTTGAGGTGGGTATGGCTCTATCAGTAAGTGATAGAGCCATACCCCGCTGCCTATTCGACAGTTTCACACTTCTCAAGGTCAATGATTGTGACATAGCCGTCACCGCCCTCAGTTGTCCACGTGTCGGGATGAGCGGCTGCGACGGCCTTTGACTCTTCCAGCGTTTCGCAGACCTTGATCAGGTAAGAGCTCACGCCGCACTCCATGCAGCCGACCTGAAAGACCAGATATTTCATGTCACTTCCTCATTTTGCGATGCAGATATGCGGGGTCCCGTAATGCTCACAGCCCTCATCGACACAATAAGGGTCGCTGCGTGTTGCGATGTAGTAGACGACTGTTATATCCTCGCCAAAAGCCGCCACGGCATCTGAATAGTCATGTCCCTCTATCCAGTAATCGCCGTCATCTGCAGTTACGCACATAAGAAGCTTTTCATCTTTGGTCATGCCACTTCCTCCTCATCCTCTTCCATTTCAAACGTGTCGGTCGAGACGTAGGACAGGAAGGACTTCGCCCGCGTCTCGATCACGTATTTGATATTCGCGTCCTGGTCCCGCTCAATGCGGCAAAGGCCGGGGTTGAGGAACCAAACGCGATCGAACTCGAGGCCCTTGGACTTGTGCCCGGTCATGAGGTAGACGCGACCCTCACGGGTGAGCAGGTGCTCTAGGTAGGCGATTGCGTCACCGAGGGATTTCGTTTTCTCAATGATGACTCGGAGGCACTCGGCTTTGTCCTCAATGGCCCCGCGAGCGCCTTCACGGGCACGAGAGAGCTCCTTGCCTCGCCATTGTTCAAGGGCGGAAAGGGCCTGCAAGCGCAGGTCTTTCGGCTTGCCGAGACCCGTCAGGACTTTCTTCAACGGCCCGGCAATGTCCTTGCCGGAAAGCTCGGGGAGTTGCCCAGCCTCGATCATGCGGATTGCCATGCGAAAGAGGGGAGCGTTGTTCCGACAGATGATAGCGTCGCCGGGCTTGATTTCGGAGGCAAGCCAGCCGATCGGCCGCCGGACCTCGCCCTCGATAGCCCATTCAGGTGAGCTCATGTCGGGGGCCAGCCAGTGAGCGTTCTGGGCGATTTTGCGGCCGCAACGGAAGCTGATCGTCAGCTTGAGCTCCTTCATCGAGAACATCTTGATGAGGTTTGTCATGGAGTGAACGTCGGCCCCACGAAAGCCGTAGATGGCCTGCAAAGGGTCGCCCACGGCAATGATCCTGCGGGACTTGACGATCTTCTTGAGGATGTGGTGGTTGATCGGGGAAAGGTCCTGGGCCTCGTCAACGAGTGTAAGGGAGGGGGAAGGCCAGGAGACTGAGCAAAGAGCCGGGCAGAAGATCATGTCATCGAAGTCGATCTCGCCCTTGAGGGCAAGTTGCCAGCTTTGCATGGAGACAAGTTTGATCAGGTCCATTTGGAGGGCCGATGGTTCCATGGGGAGGTTCTCGAAGAACTCCTCGTCGGAGAAGAGGGGCTTCCAGTGCCCGCGGTATTCCTCGGGGAGCCAGCCGACTTGCTTGCCCTTCTTGATGAAATCGAGGGTCTCGGCGAGGCTTTCGTAGGCGTCGGAGCGGTCATCGCCCTTGAGGTCGTCGATGGCAGTTTTGAGGAGGAAGAAGACTTTCTTGTCGCTGACTTTCATCTTGGCGCGGGTGAACTGCCACCAAGCCTTGTAGCCGAGGCCGTGGAGGGTCTTGGCCTCGCAGTTGGAAGGAAGGCGCTGCGTCATTTCGTCTGCGATCTTTTTGTTGAAGGCGAGGCAGAGAATGTCGGTCTTGGGAATTGCCTCAGCGATCATGACGAGGGTGGAAGTCTTGGCCGCTCCCGCGCGGGCGATAACTGCGAGGTTGTCGGTCGTGTCGCGAGAAGTGGCGATGATAGCGGCTTGCTCAGGAGTAGGGGAAAAAGATGGCATTGAGGAATGTCCTGTGTGCTGGAGGGAGTCGGGGTATGGCCGTATATTTACCATACCGGGGATTAAATGTCAAGCATGATGTTGAGGCCAGAAAGATCGAGAGGGTCTGACTTCGCTGACGAGGAACGGCGGGGAGTGTAGAGCTCGGGGATTGAGAGGTCCGCGAGATAGGCGGTGATTTCCTCGAGGGTGCCAATTTGCCATTGGCCGTCTCCAGCGGATAGACGGACTGCATAGTGCTCGGTGGTAAGTCGGCGGACCTGGGAGATTGGTGGGTGCGCTAGCAGGGCGAGATTAATCTCGGGTGGGAGGAGTCTTGCGTCCCATTGGTAGGTTGAGGGGGAGAGTTGATACATCGCGGTCGGCCTCGGAGGTAAAGGTGAAACGAGCGGGGGTGTTGAAGTTGGGGCGGTGAGTTGCAGGCTTGCCTGCGGCCTTGCTCCGCTCACGAGCGAAGAAGCCCTTCAGCGCGGTGAGCTCGTCTTTCTTGAGCCGCTTGGAGCGGATGAAATGCTCGCCCTTCCAGTCGTCATTCATTGATGGCTCCGTATGCTGCGGCCTTGATGCGGTCGATCTCAGCCTTGTGTTGCTTGGCGGTCCAGAGGATGAGCTCATATTCCTCCTGCGTGACCCAAAGAGCGGGAAGTTTAACGAACCCGGCGAGGCGAAGTGCGCGAGCGCCGGGGGAGAGTGAGGCTTCACGGGGCATCAGAGCTCCTTTGATAATAGGTAGCCGATCCAAATAGCGGCGGCCACACAATAGACGCCGGTTACTATGGTGAGGAAAGGATTGGCGGCAGGCTGGATTGCGTAGTAGCTGAGGAAGAGGGCTAGGCAAGCAGCCAGCCCTGTGAGTATAACATTAACCATCACTTATCCTCCTTCATGCCATCTTTGTGATAGCCGCAAAGGTCATTCGCGCCTACATGACAGGCGATCTCGTGCATGTGCTTATGCGCCTCCTTGGCATTTTCGGCGGCCATGAAGGCGAATACCGCCGCTGAAATAGCTGCTACGCGGGCAATGTTATCCATCACTCACCCCCGCCGTTGGTGCCACGGGCGCGGATCGCGCGGGCGACCGTATCGAGATTGGCGTCGGTCATTTTCAGCATCCCGTGCCTCCTCCAGTTGATCCACCCTGCAAGATACGAGCAATTTTCGCTCGTGCCTCGGCGAGGTCTGCGCTCAGGATTTCAGCTAGCGCCGCCTCAGATTTGTCGGCTCGGGCGGTTTTCTCGTTGTAAGCACGGGCGAGCATGTCCATCCCGACAACCGGCGTTGCCTTGGCTGCCCGCGCCTCGGCCAACTGCGCGCGCAGGGTGGTGATGGCGGCGGCGGCTTCGGATAGAGGCCGGATCACGATGGAGTTTCCAGCCGCAGGGTATGGGCATTTTGTGCGCAGATCATACACCAGCGCGTCGAGTTCTTCGTCAGTCATTTGGTGGCGTCCTTCTTGTCGATCATACCGCCCTCATAATCAAATTGTGTTGCGTCATGCCGTTTGGGTTTTTGATGATGGTTATCTCCCCGAGTTCGGCCAAACGATCTATGCAAGCCAGCATCTGCCATGTGTCGCCGGACTGCCCGGCTATTGCCTTTGTAACAGTGCAAGCACCCGCTGTATTCGTAAGGCTTTGCACCTTATCTCGAATGGCCAGAAACATGATCTGCCCGTCTTCGGTAAAAACTCTGGCACGCTCAGCGCGATAATCGTATGTCATTATTTTTGCTCCTTCTTGTCGATCAGGGCGAGGACGGCATCCGCGTCGATCTCATGGGCGATGTAGTCCCCGCGCCCTTCGCGCTTTGCTTTAGCGGCGTTCCTCATGCACTCGATAGCGGCTAGACGCAGCGCGTCCTCCCGGATTTTCGCCACCGCGTCGGGGTCAAGGGCGGCGAGGATGCGGGCGGCGTAGTCGGCCTGTGCTGCGGCAACCGGATTTGGCGACAGCGTTTCATTCCGGTCAGACATGCGACCCCATCCGGTCTTTGTAATCACATATGTTCCGACAATGGTTTCAGCCACGGTCCTGCCTATACCGTCCTTGACCCACACCAGCGGCTTCACGAGTGTTGATAGGTCAGTCATGGGCGGTGTCCTCCGTTTTGCCGCGTGCCCCATAGCACATAAAGCAACGCCGATACTTGAGTGGCGAAAGGCTGATGAAGTGAAACCCGGTCCCGTAACACGCCCAACAGTAGCATGTTACTCGGCGCACAGGGTATTGCAGTCCCATCACGCGCCCCCTTTGATCTGGGCAAGCTGACGTGTGATCTGCGAGACAATGCCCCGCGCCTCGTCGGCGGTGACTGTAATTTCTGCCGTAACTTCCTCTTCAGTGCCAGACCAGCGGTCGCGGACTTTGGTGCGGTAACGAATCGTAATCATGCTGCACCCCCTTTGAACGGGGCGAGGGCGGCGTCAATTCGCCAGCACAACTCCATGTCGCGCTCCCACTTGGCTTTGTATGATTTGGCCTGTTCGCGTAAGAACACAGGCCAGTCGTTCTCCACATACACAGCCAAATCAGATCGCGCCTCTGCCAGTATATCTACCAGCGCCCGCACCTCGGGCAGGGCCAGCGCGGCGGCAGTCGTGGGGGTGGCGGCGGGAAGGGCGCGGGCGTCAGATATTTCGTCCGCTGCAAGATCCCAATGCTCGCGCGCATCGCTGCATCGGCAGTATCTAGCATCACATCCGCATGACCAGTTTTTCACAACATCACGCAGAAGCTTCACAGCATCCCCGCGCCGGATCAGATCATTGTCACTCATGGCTGTTATCCTTGATTGAGGCGAGAAGGGCGCGGGCGCTGAGGCTGGCCATGGTTAATCGCGACCACTGTGGACCAGTTTGCGCGCCATATCGGGCCACTTCACTTGCGGCCTTATCCAACTGCCCAAACCCCAACACCAGCCGCGCCACCTTGGCCCGCTCGGCTTCAAGATCGGTCAGAAGCTGCGGCACCAACTCGCGGGATGCGGCGATGAACGGCATGTTAAAGGCGCTGTTTCGATCAGCATATCCCCTAAGCAACGGAACGCCGTTTGCCGCTACTGTCCTATCCGCGCGCGCCTGCCACGGCCCTTCCGTCGCGGCGTTCACCAGCGCCCATGCGGACGCGATCTGCTCTGGGGTCATCACACATACCTCGCTACAACTCGCCCATCAGCAGAAAGCCTGACGCGCGATTGTTCTTTGTCAAACTCAAACAAGCCGGTGTATTCATGCCTCAGAATGGCCGCGAAAAGCTGCGGCATCTTCACAAATCGCCAGCCGTCGCCAATGTCATCAGACCGCTGGATGAGGGCGATCAGGGCTTTCTGTTCGGGGGTCATGGTCATGTCGTGATCTCCAAAAACGCGGCGAGCGCATAGGCCAGGCCTAGAATAACAACGGTCAACACGGCGACCTGTCCGGCGCGGATCAGGAGCATGAGGCCGTCGATGACGTCGGTAGTGAATTTTTCCTCGTCTTGCGCGCTCATGGCATCACCTGCAAGACAAAGGCTGCGACAAAAGCGCAGGCGGCAAAGAGAAGAGAAACGCTGGTGACGTAGCCATTTCCCTTCTCAATCGCCATTCCGGCGACCATGAAATACACGGCTCCGATAATGTGCAGAACAAACGCGATTGCGCCGATGATGAACGGGGTCATTCGATCACCTCGCGGACGTGGATGACTGATTGCCCCGGCTGGCAAAAACAGTCGGCGTGACATTTTGCTGAAAATACCGTCGAAACGATACGACCTGAGTCATCGACCAGCACCCACCCTTCGCGCGGCTCACGGTAGGCTTTGACGACGCGGAAGGCGTAGGTCTTTGCCCTAGAGTCAATGATATGGTGGTTCCATATGTGCGCGCCTGCTGCACGGGTGTCGCGCAGCATATCCCCGAACGAATTTGAAAACACGACATCAACCACACTCTCGGCGTGCACCGGGCACTCCTCGCCATTCCACCCGTGCCAAAGCCCATCGTTGTAGTCGGTCATTCTGTCGCCTCCTTAGCTGAGATAATTTGCGGATCACTTGCATCGTGCCAGCCCTCAACAATCCGGATGGCCTTTTCTCCGGCGAGCTTTGCGTTCGCCGCGTGAATGATGAGATCACGTTGCAGCGTGTATTGAACGCGGACTACATATCGCATCACGTGAACTTCACTTCGCCGGAACATTCGTAGAGGTCTTTCTGGAGCTCCAGCGGGAAGGATTTGAGTGGGACGGGGTGGCCCATGATCTCGATGGAGTCGATGACGATCGTTCCTGGATCAACGTCCCACCAAACAGGCGAGCCGGGGACGCCGTAGTCATTCTTCTCCCCGTCTGCGCGGAAGTGGATGGAAAGGTCGCCGGAGGTATAGGTTGCGCGAAACATTCTCAGAACTCCTTCAAGACGTTCGTGACGCCGGGGATTTCGATTTCCTTCCCGGTCTCGGGATCGATCAGGGTGCCATCGATCTCCTGATGATGGAAGATAAGGATGCAGCCTTTCCGGTCGGGGAGCAACGCTGCGTTGCACTGATGGATGACGAGCGGGTCATAGGCCGTCTCTGCGCGGAAGCCGGGGGAACCTGCGAGGGTCTCGGCGACCATATCCCGCATGAGGTTTCGATATTTGTAGCACCGCTGCTTGAAGTTGATGGCCGCGCCGTAGGTTTTGAGGATGTATTGTAGGCCGGGCTTCTGCAGGGCCATGTCCATGACGAACTTTACGTCGTTGTAGGCGGCAGGCGAGCTTTCTTTACGCGATACCATTGGAGGGCTCCTTAAAGTAGGTATGGGAGAAGTAGAGGACAGTCTCGCCGTTGGAGTGATTGACGGCGCGGAGGATGGGGTGGCCAGGAGGCTGCTCGATCAGGAAGCCGGTGGGTGTCCGCTGGGCGCGGAGGCCTAGGGAAAGGAAGAGCTCGTCGAGGAAGATGGAGGCCTCGGGAGTTGGCAGGCGCCGGGCGAAGTAGTGAGGTTTAGGCATTGAAGCGGTCCTTGTAGCGCTGAGTCAGGAAGCCGCGCATGAATTGCTCGTTGGGTTCGAGGCCGGGCTGGAGGAAGGGGAGGATTTGCGTGTCGAACTGGAGGCCACTGCCGTCGGAGTAGCAGTCCCCATGGAGGAAGTGGCAGTCTGGGGTGTGGCAGAGCCACTCGTAGTCTGCCTTCCGGTGGTGATACTCTACTCCGCCGTAGAAGTAGTTGCCGGACCAGGACCAGCGCGCCCAGACCTGGACAGCGCCCTCGGGGCCGACAATGGCCCATTCTCGAGTAGGCGGCTCTTTCTCCTTCCCGGTGAGGTAGAGTTGGATTTGCTGGATGAAGGTGAGGTCAGTCATGGAAGACTCCGCTGATGGGAAAGGACTCCGCCGGCGCGGAAATGCCATAGAAAAGAAGGCTGACCGCGCAAACGGTGAGGACGAAAAGGACGGCGGCGAGAAGCTCGAGGAGGAGGTCGCGGATGCGCATGGACGGCTCCTATACCAGTTTCGTGACGAGGACGGCGAAGCGGTAGAGTTCCTGCGCCTCGTCCGCGGTCATCATGTCGGCGGTTGCGAGGGCAAGAGTGCGGTTGGCTTTCTCGCGGTCGGGTTCGGCGAGGGGCAGAGCCGTGATCAGGCGGGCCAAGGAAACTGCCTTGATCGGGGCGATCAACTCCCGCCAGTCCTGGACGTGGAAGTCGGAGAAGGAGCGGCGGAAGTCGTCCTCGAGGGCCGGAAGGAAGTGGTCTTTCTTGAGGGCGAGGAGAAGAAGGTCTGGGAAGGTGCCGATCAGGTGATTGAGGTCCGCGCTGTCGATAGAGGTGGACTCGGCCTCGGATTGCAGGATTTCGCGCAGGCGGTTCCCCATGACGAAGATGAGGTCGGAGGTGGAAATATCGGTGGGTGAGGTAGGCGTAATGGCCTCCTGGATGGTAGTGTGAAAGACGGACATAAGTGACTCCATTTGATGTGGCAGACTCGTCAGGGCCGGGATGCCGCCGCGGCCGACTGCGGATTGCTCCGCAGTTTCGTCAGAAGGGGATTTCGTCATCTGACTCAACGGCCGGTCGGCGATCCTCGAGAATGTTCGTGCGAAGCTGCTCCGCCATGAGGAGCAGGGGGTTGATGAAGTCAGCCGGAAGCTTCAGATCATCGCCGAGCTTCTGGACTTCGCTGACGAGCTCTAGAAGCTTTTTCGTCTTGAAGGAAGTAAGGTCGGGGGCGCGCTGGAGGATGCGCTCGGCGGTGGAGGCTTGCTGCTCGGCGTCTTGTAGGGAGTAGTCGGATAAGTAGATCGAACCGGCCTCCTCCATATCGCCGTCTGCCTTCTCGGCGACCGGCCGGAAGTAGCAGTCATTGAATTTCCACACCCCGTCGAGGTTGAGTTTCAGCGTCGCGCTGACGTTGGTTTTGTTCCAGCCCCGCGAGGCTGCAAGGAACATTTGCGCGCGAAGGAAGTCGAGTTGGGATTGCATGAAAGGCTCCAAAGGTTAAAGGATGGCAGACTCATCAGAGGGAAGATGCCAACTCCCCTGACGGCCGGGAAGGTCGTTTCGTCAGTTCATTCAGGTTTGAGTTGCTGAACCCGTTCATCTGCAAGTCGCGCCATCCGGGCAAGCTCGCGGCGGACGTGGTTCTGGGACTCGGGAGTTCCGCGTTCTAGCAGGAGGAGGAGGGCCGGAAGGATAGCGGACCAGCTCGGGGTGACGTCGATGGTTTTCATTCAGCGTCTCCTTTGATGTGAGCCAGCAGATCACGCGTCGCGTTGTAGGTTGCTTGATCGAGGGTGATGATAGCGTTCTCGATCGGCGGGTTCATGTCGTAGGTGACGAAGGTTGAGTGGGAACTCATGATTTTCATGAGGATGGTGTAGAGGTAGACGGCGTTGGCGTCGATGCGTTCGGGTAGTGTGGTCATTTCGTGCTCCAATCAGCGGGGAAGATTTTTCGTAGGGCTGTGTCGATGTGGGTGTCGTTCATCTGAGCGTAGATCATGTAGTCATCGAACCAAACGTCTCGTTCAGACTGAGAAAGACGCCAGAATTGATCCCAACGATACCGCATGGAGCTGTATCCGATTTCACGGTAAATAACTGCTGTTGTTTCTGTCGGATCAAGCAGCGCATTATCCGCGAAAAGTTTCTCGAGGGCGGCGAAAGCGTCGGCGGGCATCTTCATAGGCTGATCCTTTTCTTTATCTCGATGAAGGGGAAGCCGCCGGGCAGGCTGTGGGTGAAGAGGCCGATCTTCGGGTCGAGGGCGCGGGAATGATCGACACCGAGGCCGTGGTCCTCATCGTAATTTGTGAGCCATATCGCAATTTCGGTCAAGTCATTCGACTCAAGAATAGTGCGATAGGCTGCCTCGCTCGGGGCGGGCAGGTTCTGGAAGAGGATGGAATATTTCATATCGTATCCTATACGGTTGGCTCGTTTGGGTTCCTGTCGGACAGGCGGCTCTAGGGATTGCCTTGCGCAACGGCTGCGTTGATTGCGTCGGCAACCGCATCTGCCCGGTCGGGACCGAGGAAGATGTTGAGGACAAAGCCCTGCTCATCTGTGATCCGGCAGATCGAGAAAGGCCAATGCGACTCTTGCACAGGCTCGGCTTTCACGATGGATTGCATATTCAGTTGGGACATTATATTAACTCCATTGGCAGACTCATCAGCCCGGATATGCCAGAACCGGGGACGGGGATTGCTCCCCGTTTCGTCAAAACTCATGGTCGTAGCGCATCTTCTCCAGCGTTAGCTGTTTGATCCGCGCGCCGCCGTGTTTCGATTTTGGCGGTATGCCGAGTTCCGCTTTCGCTTCAAGCCAAAGCACATCGAGTATCTTGTTGTCATGCGGCCAACGGCGAAGCCAGATTTCGTAATACGTCTGGCGAAGTTCCTGATTCCGGTTCATGCGGTCACCGCCTTGCTCAACCGCGTGCCGTTCCGGTCAATCTCGATCACGCAAAACGGGGGCTCAACATCGTATGTTCCACGGCGGCAGGGAATGACGGCGAATTGTCGCTTGTTCTCGTCACGGAAGGTCGTGACAACCTTGACTATACGGTCGATGCCGTGCGGGTCAGTGAAGGAAAGAAAGAGCATTTCGCGTCTCCGATATGGTAAATTAAAGGATCTGTCTCAGCCCTACATTCCGTTAACATCATGAAAACGGTAACGCCGCCCTTTCAGCCGGAAAAGCCCGCCTTCCGGCATGGCGAGGCAATTCGCAATGAAGGCCCGCGTATACTGCCGGGCGGTGCTTTCGGCCCAACCGAACTCGCGCTGGATCAGACTGGCCACGTCCTTGGCGACGAACGGTTGATCTGCGGGAAGCTCATCACAGATCAAATCCCAAATTTTATCGCCATGCTTACGCAGCGTGCTTTCTTGATTAGGGCAGTAAGTCTTCTTGAGCATGTATTGCATTTGTTGCCTCGTTAAGGGAAAGGATTGATCGTTTGTCTCAGCCGATCCACAACAGACGGACCTGCCCCAACCCTTCGATCATACCCGATCCCGGCGGGAATGTCAAGGGGCTTGATGAGCGGGGTAAGGCGAAAAGACATACCGGAAGCTCGGGGCGATTTCGGCGGTCCTTAATTCAGGCAGGTCGGAAATTCCGGGTGGGCCGAGTCCGGAACCTCTTTCGGCGGTTGAGTCTGGCGGAAGCAACGGCGGGCGCAAGTGAGGTCTGGGCGATGCGGCCGCGTTTGACTGAAAATGCGCTTTGTATGTCATTGGGGTTTGACTGGGTTGCTGGTTCCGGTCGAAATTGACACGTCTAAATGCCGTGTGGGTATGGCTCAGCCTCATTTCGGTGGGAGCCATACCCTACTTTTCTCTCTGACTGTCTTAAAAAAAAAAAATTTGAGTATTAAACAAAAACAAGGCAGAGCGAGGGGGAAGGAAAGGCAAGCGCAAGGGAGGGGAAAGCAAAGAGGAAGCGGAAGCGAGGGACTCGGGAATAGGGAGAAGCAGAGGCAGAGGTTGCGATGGGGGTCGAAGACCCCGAGGCCGGTATGGCGCTATCACTTAGTGATAAGACCATACCGCGTATGGCTCCCCCACCCGATTTCACATGTCAATTCTTGCTCCAACCAGCAACCCAGTCTGCCCCCAACCACATACCCAAGCATAATCATTAATTCACTTTTCCGCCGCCCGGCTCCGCCGACGCCGGCCTTCGCCCCTCCTGACTCCGCTGACGGCGAAGCAAACCGATCCTGACTCCGCTGACGACAAAACATTCCCGAGTCTAAGCAGAAGCTTACACCTCGCACGGTTTGGTTGTTTCGGCCCGTCTCGGTCGTAAGCATCCGCTTATGAGTCAAGTCTATGCCGCACCCGCGAAGGGGGTTTGAAACAATCCGTTATCCCTTCAATCACTTCTTGAAACATTCCGCACTGCAGCATGTGACATTTCCGCCACATGCCTCGCCAAGCCCGTAGGAAGGCCGTGGAAGGGCCTTCCTTTCGGCGGCCATACGGGGTTGGAAAACCGCCCAACCGCAATATCCAGCTTCCCGCACAGAACCCTTCGAATTTGGCCTTTTCCGTCCGTCTCTGTGCATCCGCGCACCAAGCTCGGTTCTGGTGTGCGAAAATGAGTATCTTGACAGCTTCCCGCCATTATGGCATACATATGGTGTGCCGTTTGTTACCGAGTCGCTTCCTTCCCCCGCCCTTGGCAATCCCGCCACGCGACTTCCATCCGAAAGGTCTATCCCATGTATATCCTCGTCGCCTTCTTTGCCTTCGCTTCCCCTATTCAAATCGCCGTATACGACAGCCTTGGCGATTGCTTGGAAGTTGGTTCGGCCCTTTCCGCCGAGTCCGTTTCCCGCTTCACGTGTATCAAGGAATAATCCCATGTGTCACGTCCCTTACACCTCTTCCACCCGTCACCGCGAGACCGACATTGCAATGTCAGACCTTGCCAACGCCTTTCGCTATCGCCAAGCCGCGCAAGCCAAACCCCGCCTTATGGAAACGGCATGGCATTTTTTCCGCCTTGCCACTTCCCCCCTTGGCCACCTTCAGGATTGAAGCTAGGTAAGCCCGCCAATTCGGGCTTACTCAAGGTGCAATCCTGCCCCATATCCCATAAGGAACAATCCAATGACCAAACTTTCCTTCTCCGTCTCCCCCACCGAAGTCTCCGCCCAAGGCGCGGCCTTCACCGTTGACCCGGCTGACTTCGCCGCAATCGCCCTTGAGGGTATCTTTGTCTACGGTCTCCGCCGTTGGTTTCAGGACAAGATCAACAGCGAGGCCCATGCCCTTCGTGAAGCCGCCAAGGAGGCCAAGGCCAAGGGCGAAGCCTTTGACGCCACCTTTGACGTTCAAGCTTCCTTCCTTGCCCGGCTTGAAGCTGCCAAGACCGGCATCCTTTCCGCGCCGCGCAACGCATCCGGCCCGGCCTTGTCCGCCTTTGACGAAGAGCTCTACACCGTGGCTGTCGACGTGAAGGCCAAGCTTCCAGCCTTGGTAAAGGCTTGGACCGACTCGAAGGGCCTTGCCACCGCCGAGCGCAAGGCAGCTATCCTTGCCGCCGTTGCCGCCTTGCCAGCGCCGCAACTCGCCAAGCTTCGCGCCGCAACCCAGACCCGCCTTGATGCCCGTCTCGGCCTTGACTTCGACGTTTAAACCTTAGCCCCCGGCTCCCACGGCGCGCAGGAAATGAAAAAATCCTGCGCGCCAACGGGGCGCCTATCTTCTCCCATTTATGCGTGGTGAGTTTTTGAGCCATACTTTATCTTCCCCCGACTTCGGCGAAGCCGGACCCGGCCTCGCTCAGGGCCGCCGAATTTTCCGCTAAACTCAGACCATACATTATCCGGCCCCGCCGATCCGCGCTTGACTCGCCCAGCCTTTTGTGCCAAGCTGCAGCTAGATCAGAAACCCGCCGGTGAGCCATATGTCCCTCAACCTCAACATCGACAAACTTGCAGGCCCCGGCAGATTGCCGATGCGGCTCGAGGTCGAGTATGTTCGGGACATGAATGAGGCGGACCTCGAGATCATGGCCACGATCCCGGCCGGTTCTAAGCCAGTCGCCGTCAAGCGGCTGACCGATCGGCACCACGCGCTGGCTCGGCTGCTGGCCGCCGGAACCCCCGAGGGGGAAGCCGCGATGATCCTGAATTACGATCTCTCCCGCGTTTCAATCCTCAAGAACTCCCCGGCCTTCCAGGAGCTCGTCGCTCTCTACCGCTCCGAGGTCAACCGCGAGTTCGCTTCCGTCCTCGATCACATGGCCGGGATTTCCCGCGATGCCCTCGTGATCCTACGGGACCGGATGGAGGATAACGAGGACCGCTTCTCCAACAACGAGCTCATGAAAATCGCCACGGACTTCACTGATCGAACCGTTGGCAAAGACCTCGACACGGCGAAGATGCCGACCGTG
>Ga0208958_1000521_pt1 | contig 45771 bp, 41 predicted proteins | sample RifOxyB1_FD_184032 | JGI IMG/M metagenome (GOLD analysis project Ga0208958, IMG submission 184032) | Soil microbial communities from Rifle, Colorado - Rifle Oxygen_injection B1 (SPAdes) | ecosystem: Environmental > Terrestrial > Deep subsurface > Rock core/Sediment | place: Rifle, Colorado...
TGTCTCTTGTAAACTATTGGAGCTGTTCTTGATATTGCCATAACAACAATATACAAACATAAGACGAATGTGTCAACTAGAATTTAATATATCAATTACAAACAAAAACCGAACTATGATAAAATTCATATTGTTTTGAATAAAAACTATCACCATATGCCAAAATTTAAACTTAAAACAACCTATAAAACAATTCCTGAACAGCAAAAAGCAATAGATAGTTTGGTTAAAAATATTAAAAACTTAGTAAAATATCAGACTTTATTGGGAGTCACGGGCAGTGGGAAAACTTTTTCCGTAGCAAACGTAATAGAAAAATTACAAAAACCTACTTTAATTATTTCACACAATAAGACTTTGGCTGCTCAACTATATCAGGAGATGAGGGATTTATTTCCAGAAAATGCTGTAAGCTATTTTGTCTCATACTATGACTATTATCAACCTGAAAGTTATATCCCTTCAACTGATACATATATTGAAAAGGACTCTGCAATTAACGAACTTATTGATAAATTAAGATTGGCTGCAACTACCAACCTTTTGACCAGAAAAGATGTAATAGTTGTCGCGTCAGTCTCAGCAATTTATAACATTGGCTCTCCCAATGAATATGGAAAATTTGCTTTTGAATTTTCATCCGGAGTAAAAATTACAAGAGAACAAATAATAGATAGGCTTCTCGATTTACAATATGAAAGATCGGAATTTGGATTTCACAGGGGTACCTTTAGGGTAAGGGGGGAAACAATTGATGTCTATCCTGCATATACCGATGAAGCCGTAAGAATAGAATTGAAAGACAATTTTATTAAAAAGATAGAATTAATTAATTCCGTGTCAGGAGAAGTAATTAAAGAAATTGCTTCTTCCTTTGTTCTTTACCCGGCAAAACATTTTATAACTGATCCAAAAACTCATGAATCTGCATTTGATCAAATTAAAGATGATTTAGACAAAAGAGTGTCAGAATTAAAAAAACAAGGGAAACTTCTTGAAGCTCAAAGAATAAGTCAACGTGTTACCTATGATTTAGAAATGATTAAGGAAATTGGATATGTAAAAGGAATTGAAAATTATTCACGATACTTTGACGGAAGAAAAGAAGGGGATGCCCCATATTCTCTTTTAGACTATTTCAAAAAGGTAAATGGTAACGATTGGTTAGTTGTAGTTGACGAAAGTCATATTACATTTCCTCAAGTCAGAGGCATGTTTGCGGGAGATTTCTCAAGAAAAACAACCCTAATTGATTATGGTTTTAGACTTCCTTCAGCCTTGGACAATAGACCCTTAAAGTTTGAGGAGTTTATGAGAAGAATACCTAATTTTATATCCCTATCTGCAACACCTGATGAATGGGAGCTATCACTTTCTGAAGGTCACATTGTAGAACAACTTCTAAGGCCTACAGGAATTCCAGACCCTGAGGTAGTAGTTAAACCCACAACACACCAAGTTGCGGATTGTATAGAGGAAATTAAAAAAGAAACAAAGGAAGGAAGAAGAGTACTAGTTACCACTTTAACAAAAAAAACCGCAGAAGATTTGTCAACTTACCTTAATGAGCAGGGATTAAAAGTAGCTTATTTACATTCAGACGTTGATACATTGGATAGAACTGATATTTTAGATAGCTTAAGAAAAGGAAAATATGATGTCTTGGTCGGTATTAACCTTCTAAGGGAAGGTCTTGATCTTCCAGAAGTTGGCCTAGTTGCAATTCTTGATGCAGACAAAGAAGGTTTTTTAAGAAGCCAAACCGCACTTATTCAGACAATGGGAAGAGCCGCAAGGCATGTCAAAGGAAGAGTAGTTATGTATGCAGATAGAATCACAGGTTCAATGGAAAGAGCTTTAGGTGAGGTCAAAAGACGTAGAGAATACCAAATTGAAATGAATAAAAAATATGGAATAACTCCAAAATCAATTACCAAACCTTTAAGAGAAAAGTTAATAGAAAGAGATAAAGATTCCAAAACTGAAGTGGCATTAGGATTTGGTGCAACAACCTTTGCACATCTTCCAGACATTGATACTAACAGTTTAACCCCAATGGATAAAAAGAGACTAATCAAAAATCTTAAAAAGGAGATGGTACTTGCAGCACATGATTTAAATTTTGAACTTGCTGCTGAAATTAGAGATAAGATCAAAAATCTTGACAGATAAGATACAATTGTAAAAATGGAAAGACAATCGGTCGTTAACGAAGTCAGACGCGGAATATCTTATAAATTTATATTGGATCCAGAAAAACAGACAATACATGTTTGTACGAAAGTAATTCTAAAGGACCATGAGACGCATGAGTTTTTTGCAACTCGACTAGGTATAAATTTAAATGGTGCCAGGGGAGGATATTTAAAAAACACTGGTCAAGACATAATTTTTGAATCTGGGTCGAGTACTATTCCCCCAGCTACAGCAGAGGACGTTAATAATTTCAATGGAGACTTTCAGCTTTTCAGCTAAGAAATAGAATAAAAAGAAGTGCTAAAATAATCCTGTACCAACCAAATCTTATAAAGTTGTGTGTTTGAACGAATTTGATTAACCATTTAACAACTACATAAGCGGTAGCAAAGCTTGCTAGAAAACCAAGAAACAATGTTACCAAGTTACTATTTGTCCAAATAGATATATCAGTTTTAATTAGATCAAGTACTGTTGCCCCAAGCATTGTAGGTATTGCCAGAAAGAATGAAAATTCAGTAGCTTTCTTTCTACTCATTCCAACAACCATGCCTCCAAATATGGTTGCAAAAGCACGTGAGACACCGGGAATCATGGAAACAACTTGAAAAAGACCTATTAATAGATAATGCTTTAAATTTAATTCTTTTTCTTTATCTTTATGATATTTCTCAAATAGTATCATCACAATTCCGCCTATAAACAAACTTAATACAACAACTAAAGAATTGCCAATAAGATATGTTTTTATTAGTTTATAAAATAAGGCTCCAAAGATAGCAGATGGTAAAAAAGCAATAATTATTTGCTTCCAGATATCTCTGCTTTTTATTAATTTATTAAAATAGATAGCAACAACAGATAAAATTGCCCCTAGTTGAATAATAATATCAAAAGATTTAATAAATTCAGTCTGAGTAATTTTTAATAAGTCTGAGACTAATATCAAATGTCCTGTTGAGCTTATGGGTAAAAATTCTGTTATACCTTCAACTACAGAAAGAATAAGTGTTTGGACAAGGTTCATGATGTATAATTGTAACATCCTTTGCTAACGCAGAGGAAGTTTTTGTTGACTTATGACATATGACTAATGACTATATTAAAGTACGCGGAGCAAGACAGCATAATTTAAAAAATGTTGACCTTGATATTCCTAAAAATAAACTAGTTGTCTTAACAGGCGTATCAGGATCTGGAAAAAGTTCTTTTGCGTTTGACACATTGTATGCCGAGGGTCAAAGAAGATATGTAGAAAGCCTTTCAACATATGCACGTCAGTTTTTAGGTATCATGGAAAAGCCTGATGTAGATTCAATAACAGGCCTTTCTCCAGCAATTTCAATTGACCAAAAGACAACATCAAGAAACCCCCGTTCAACGGTTGGAACAGTTACTGAAATATATGATTATTTAAGGCTTCTTTTTGCAAGAGTAGGTCATCCACATTGTCCTGTTTGTGGTGATGAAATAGCCATGCAAACCCTAGAGCAAATTGTAAACAAAATTATGATGATGAGTGGTAGATTTTATCTCTTAGCTCCCGTTGTTAAAGATCGAAAAGGAGAATTTAGTACTCTTTTTGAAAATTTAAAGTCTAAAGGTTATTCAAAAATAAGAATTGATGGAGTTTACAAAGATTTAAGTGAAGATTTTTCCCTAATTAAAACAAATAAACACACAATTGATGTTGTTATAGATAAATTATCAATTGAAGCTAATAAATTAAATAAAGATGAAAAGATAAAGTCAAGTATTAAATCAAGACTTTTTGATTCAGTAAGCCAAGCTTTAAAACTAGCTGATGGATATTTAATTGTTTCTGAAATTAAAGATAATAGTTTTGTAATTCCAGATTATCCAAAAGACTTTATAGACCATCTTTTTTCAGAGAAGTTTTCTTGTCCAAAAGATAATATTTCTCTTCCTGAGATTGAGCCTAGGAGTTTTTCTTTTAATTCTCCACATGGTGCATGTCCAACTTGTACAGGGCTAGGGAAACTTCTTAAGGTTGAACCTAATTTGGTTTTTTCCTTAGAACTTTCAATTATGGAGGGTGGAATTTTGCCTTTTTCGTCTATGTTTGATCATGAGACATGGTATGCAAAAACAGTGACTAAGATGTGTGAAGAAAATAATATAAATCCTCATATTCCGATCAAAGAATTAACTAAAGATCAGATAGACATTTTACTAAATGGCACAGGAAATAAAGACTATCAGGTAGAGGGAACAAATAGGTGGGGAAGACCTACTAAAATTTGGCAAAAATATGAGGGAATTATTGGAAATATTGAAAGAAGGTATTCAGAAACTGATTCAGACTACATAAAAAGTGAATTTGAGAAATATATGAGAGAAAGAATTTGTGAAGATTGTAAAGGAGACAGACTCAAAAAAGAATCTTTAGGTATAACCATAAACAAAGAATCAATCTCTGATGTAACAAAAAGATCGGTAAGTCAAATGTCAATTTGGCTTAAAAGTTTAGATAATTTGCTAAATAAAAGAGAGTTAGAAATTGGGAAGTTAATTATTAAAGAAATTGAAGGAAGGCTTAAGTTTTTAATTTCCGTTGGCCTTGAATATCTAACCCTTGATAGGGTAGCAGGAACTCTTTCAGGCGGTGAGGCACAAAGAATTAGACTTGCAAGTCAAATAGGTTCTGGTTTAACTGGTGTTTTGTATGTTTTAGATGAACCAACAATAGGACTGCATCAAAAAGACAATCAGAAACTAATCGATACCCTAAAAGCCTTAAGAGACTTGGGTAATAGTGTAATTGTTGTAGAGCATGATCAGGAAATGATGAAACAAGCAGACTTTTTAGCTGATTTTGGTCCAAAAGCAGGTAAAGAAGGTGGAGAATTAATTGCATCTGGTACTCCTAAGGAAGTAATGAAAAGTCCTAGATCAATAACTGGCCAATTCTTATCTGGTAAAAGAAAGATACATCAACTTCTCACAAAACCGTTAAGTCAGTTAAGTTTAAATAATAATTTTTTATCAATTCATGGTGCCTCTCAATATAATCTCAAAAAAATTAATGTTGAATTTCCCCTAGGAAAGTTTATATGTATTACTGGAGTTTCAGGGTCAGGTAAATCTACTCTTTTAGTTGAGACACTATATCCTGCACTTCAACAACATTTTAACCCATTTTTTAGAGGAGATGTAGGTATCCATTCAAGAATTGAAGGAATAGATAATATTGATAAAGCGATACTAATAGACCAATCTCCAATCGGGAGAACTCCAAGAAGTAATCCTGCAACATATACTGGTCTTTTTGATCCAATCAGAGATGTTTTTGCACTAACTAGAGAGGCAAAGACTTTAGGTTACAAAAAGGGGCAATTTTCTTTCAACTTAAAAGGTGGAAGGTGTGAAGCTTGTGAAGGACAAGGACAAACAAAAATTGAAATGCAGTTTATGCCTGATATTTGGATAAACTGTGAAGTGTGTAGTGGAAGAAGGTATAATTCCCAAACCTTAGAGATTAACTATAGAGGGAAAAATATTTCTGATTGTCTAGACTTAACAATAACAGATGCCTTAGAATTTTTTAAGTCACACCCTAAAATATACGAGAAATTAGAGACACTACATGATGTTGGTCTTGGGTATATGCAGCTAGGACAACCAGCAACAACACTTTCAGGTGGAGAAGCACAAAGAGTAAAACTTGCAACAGAACTTTCCAAAAAACAAACAGGTAAAACTTTTTATATTTTAGATGAACCCACTACAGGACTTCATTTTGCTGATGTAGAAAAACTTCTTAAGGTTTTACGACTTCTTGTCTCAAAAGGAAATACCGTTTGTGTTATTGAGCATAATTTAGATGTAATTAAAAATAGTGACTGGATAATTGATTTAGGTCCAGGAGGTGGAGATAATGGTGGAGAAATTATTGCAATAGGTACACCAAAAGACATTAAGAACAACAAATTATCAATAACAGGTAGGTATTTATAAACTTTTTATAGGTAATTCTTTGCTACAATAGATTAAATGAAAAAAATTATAACATTACTATTTTTCTTATATTTTTATTTTTTTAATACATTCACATCAGTAAAAGCCGAGGGAGAATTTACAACTGATTACGATGTAACTTATGAGGTGAAAGAAACTGGAGCTACTGAGGTAATTAATAAAATTTCATTAACTAATGTTTTCAGCAATTTATATGCAACTTCCTATTCTATAGTACTTGATTCAATGGATCCTAAAAACATCAAGGCTTTTGATATAAACGGTCCATTAGAATTAAGTAGTAGAGTAGATGGCTCAATAACTACTTTAGAAGTTAAATTTAAAGATCAGTTAGTAGGTAAAAATAAATCTAGGACATTTTGGATTAGCTTTGAAGAAAGCTCATTTGCAGTAAGAACAGGTGAAGTCTGGGAAATCTCTATACCTAGAATTTCTGAAAATGCAAAATTTAATTCATATAATGTAACTATTCTTATTCCAGAGAAGCTGGGTCAAGAAGCGTATGTTTCACCTAATCCTAGAAACAAAATAAGTCAAAATGGTTACTTAAAATATAGTTTTAACAGAGAAGACGTTGAAAAAACAGGAATTGTTGCTGGTTTTGGAGAATTTCAAGTTTTTTCTTTTAGTCTAAATTATCATTTGGAAAATCCACTTTCTAAACCTGCCACAACTGAAATTACTCTTCCTCCTGACACTGCATATCAACGTGTTTATTATGAAAATATAAATCCAAAGCCTTCCAAAATGTATACTGACATGGACGGAAATTGGATTGCTGAATTCAACTTGCAGGCGCGTGAGAGAATTGACGTTGTTGTTAGTGGTCATGTGCAAATATTTTCAAACTTCAGACCATTTACCAAGCCAACTCAGGAATCTTTGAATTTAAATATTTCTAAAACTGATTACTGGGATACTCAAGACTCAACAATACAAACCCTTGCCAAAGAACTAAAAACTCCAAGAAATATATATGATTATGTTTCTACAAAGCTTAAATATGATTATACGAGGGTTAAACCAAATGTTGAACGCTTGGGTGGAGTTAATGCACTTAAAAGTCCTGAATCTGCAATTTGTATGGAATTTACAGATCTTTTTATAACCTTGGCAAGAGCTGCTGGAATTCCAGCAAGAGAAATAAATGGCTATGCATACACCGAAAATCCTGAAATTCAACCTCTTTCTTTGGTTAACGATGTACTTCATGCATGGCCTGAGTATTATGACGTGGATAAGGGGGTTTGGATCCCAGTTGACCCTACATGGGGTTCAACTACAGGAGGTGTTGATTACTTCACAAAGCTTGATCTTAGGCATTTTACTTTTGTTGTTCATGGTGTCAGTGATACAAAGCCTTATCCTGCCGGAAGTTATAAATTGGGGACAAATCCCCAAAAGGATGTCTTTGTTTCTTTTGGGAGTCTACCCCAAGAGAGAAACTCTAAATTAAAAATTGAAGCTAACCTAGAAGGTTGGATTCCTTTAATTTCTAATCGCCTTGATATTAATATCTACAATCCTGGGCCAGTTGCAGTTTACGATATTTGGCCTTTAATTTACTTTGACGGAGTTAAAAAAGAGGTCAGTACTAATTTTGATAAATTACTTCCGTTTGAAAGTAGGAAAACGTTTATTGAAATCCCCTTTTCATTTCTAGGGGCAAAGACTCCAAATACTGTTAAAGTTTCAATTCTTGAAGATGAAGTCACAATTCCAACCAACAAAAATCAGGTAGTTATTTATAACCTACTTTTTGTCTTTGTGGTAGCCATCTTAATACTCTTAACCATACTCATAAGACTAAAAAGAATTAATTTTGCTAAAATAACCGATAAATGGAAATTTCTAACGAAAAGTTCTTAAAACTTCCCCAAACCCCGGGTGTTTATACTTTTTGGAAAAAAAATATTGTATCCAAAATTAATGAGCCTATTTATATAGGTAAATCAATAAACCTAAAATCTAGACTTTTAAGTTATTTACTGCCAAATTTAGGAGTTAAAACAGCTCAAATGATTAAGGAAGCAGAAAAAATTACATTTATAGAAGTCTTTTCTGAGCTTGAGTCACTACTTTTAGAATCAGCACTTATTAAAAAATTTCAGCCTAAATATAATATTATAAGTAAGGATGACAAACATGCTTTATACATCTTAATAACTAATGAAAAGTTTCCCCGTGTTATAACTTCAAGAAAATCAACAAATGAAAAGATATTAGCAATCTTTGGACCATTTCCTAATAGCACAAATGTCAAAATTATCTTAAAAATGATTAGAAGAATTTTTCCATACTCAGATCATAAGATAGGCAAAAAACCTTGTCTATATAGTCACATTGGATTATGTAACCCTTGTCCAAATACTGCAAAAGATAATAAAGAATATATGAAAAACATAAATAGGATAAAGCTCGTACTTTCTAGAAAGTTTAATATCGTTAGAAGGAAATTAGTAAAAGAGATGGACAACTTCTCAAAACAAACAAGATATGAAGAGGCTGCCTTAATTAGAGAGAAGATTAAGTCTCTTGACTATATTACCGAGGACAGGATTCCTGAAGAAAGATTTTTAGAAAACCCAAATTTAGTAGAAGATCAAAAAAATGAAGAATTAGATAAATTGAAAAAATTACTTAAAGTTAAAAATTTAAAAAGAGTAGAGTGCTATGATGTAGCTCATTTATCAGGCACTTCAGCTACCGCCTCAATGGTTGTTTTTATTAATGGTGAGCCTGAAAAAGAATATTATCGACATTTTAGAATTAAACAGAATAAAGGTAATAGTGATTATGATTCGATGAAAGAAATTTCAAGAAGAAGAGTAAATCATATAACAGATTGGGGTAAACCAAATTTAATTATTGTTGATGGAGGATTGGGTCAAATAAGTATTTTCAATAAAGAATTTGGGAAATATAACATTCTAATTGTAGGGATTGCCAAGAATCCTGATAGATTAATATTTTTAGATGGAAGAAAAGTAAGACTTTCTGGAAAGGCTTTAAATTTGGTAAGTAGAATCCGTGATGAAGCACACAGATTTGCTCGCGGATACCATCACAAATTGATAAAATTAAGTCTCTTGACATAAAGGCTCTAAATAGCAGATACTTAAAAGAGGATGAAAAGAATTTTAAGACATTTTGTTATCGATTCAGTATCTATCTTTTTAGTTTCTTCTATTGCTTCTGGCATGGTTTTTCAAAAGGGAATAGAAACACTTCTATTAACTGGATTGGGATTAACTATTGCCTCGCTTATCGCAAAGCCAATTATTAATATATTAATGCTTCCTATAAACTTAATTACATTCGGTCTGTTTCGCTGGGTAGCAGCTGTAGCTGTACTTTATATAGTTAGCCTTGTTGTACCTGGTTTTCAAATTGTTGGTTTTAATTTCGGAGGATATTCTAGTGCTTGGTTTGATGTTCCAAAACTAGTTTTGTCTGGAGCTCTTGCATTTGTAGCATTTTCTTTCCTTCATTCTTTGATTTCTTCTTTCATATATTGGCTAATCAAGTAGCTTGTATAGTATAATTGATTTACTAATATGAAAAATTTAGTTCAAATTGTCCAAGCAATTTCAGCCTTACTTCTAATTATTTTTGTTCTTTTGCAGGTTAGGGGAACAGGTTTTGGAAGGAGTTCATCTTCTTCCTCTTTTACTAGACGTGGAGTTGAAAAATTAGTTTATAAATTAACTTTTGTAGTTACCGCAATATTTTTAATTCTGTCGGCTGTTTCATTATTTATCTAACTTGTTAACTTTTCGTTACATAACAAGATTAATTCTAGCTTTTTTTAAAAAATTTAAGGCAATAATTTTAGCGGGTGTTATCTTAGGAATACTAGTCTTTCTAATATTGGGGTTCTTCATACCAAGCTTATCGGCAACAACTACTAGAATTGGTATTATAGGTAGATATTCAACAAATAATTTACCAGAAAGTATTTCCACTAAAATATCAAGAGGACTAACTAAAACAGAGGAATCTGGACAAGTACTACCTGATGTTGCTAAATCATGGGAGACTACAGACGGTGGCAAAACTTGGTTTTTTTATTTAAACGATAATTTATATTGGCAAGATGAAAAGAAGTTAGTAAGTTCAGATATAAATTATGAGTTTTCTGACGCAACAATAGAAAGACCGGATGATAAAACCTTAAAATTTAATTTGGATAATAATTTTTCAGCTTTTCCAGTTGTTTTATCTACACCAATATTTAAGAGGGGATTATTAGGACTTAGTGATCAAAAGGTCAAAAAAATTTCACTTGTGGGTGGATTCGTACAAAAAATAACAATTCAAGACAAAGAATCAAATACATTAATTTATAAATTTTACCCAACAGAAGAAAGGTTAAAACTTGCCTTTAAACTTGGGGAAGTTGATCAAATTTCTGACTTACAAGATATAACTGAATTTAATAATTGGAAAACTGTTCAAATTTCAAAAAGATTAAATTATGATAATTTTGTTTCAATTTTCTTAAATACAGCTAACGAAAAACTTTCTGACAAAAGTCTAAGACAGGCATTAAATTATGCCTTAGATAAAAAAGAATATAATGAAAACCGTGCCTCAAGTCCTATCTCACCCCTGTCTTGGGGTTATAATCCACAGGTCAAACTTTATGAAAAAGATTTAGATAAAGCCAAAGATATTAAAGATTTAGAAATTAAACTTTCAACCCTTCCAAATTTACTTGCCACTGCTGAAAAAATAAAAAAAGATTGGGAAGAAGCAGGTGCTAAAGTTCAAATAGAAATTACTCCGAATGTACCGGAAGATTATCAAGCTTTTTTAGCGACTGTTGACATTCCAAAAGATCCTGATCAATACAGCCTTTGGCATTCTACACAAACAGGCACTAATATTAGTAAATATAATAATCCGAGAATAGACAAACTCTTAGAAGACGGAAGAACTGAACTAGATCAGGAAACAAGAAAGAAAATTTATCTTGATTTTCAAAGATTTCTAGTTGAAGATTCTCCTGCCATATTCCTTTATCACCCCACCTTTTATACTATAAGTCGAAAGTAAGATAGTTTTATTGTAAAATATCAACATGAGTGAACTTAAAATACATTGTCGATTTTTTGAAGGTGAATATTGTCATCCTGGATGTCCTAATTATGAAAGTAATAAAAAAGACATATTGAGAACAGCTAAAGATCTTGGTAACGACCCTGAATGTATTGCGTCAAGAATAAGAGTTGATCCAAGCCTTAAGATCTGGGCACGATGTCAAGCACAATTAAAACCAGATGATTTTACTCAATGTTCCCATACTCCAATACAGTAAATTTATTTTAATAATTTTTTAAGTTTCTCTATACTTTCAAAATCATAGATTGATATCGATAGTGAGTTTTTAAACACTTTTTTCTCATTTATCAGGTCAGATTTAGTAAGTAAAATTATTTCTTTTTTCTTAAGCATTTCTTTACTGTAAATTCCTAATTCCTTTCTTACTATTTTGTAGTCTTCTTCATAATTTTCAGAGGTTGAATCTATACAATGAATTAAAACTTTTACTTTCTCTATATGTTTTAAAAATTGTATACCCAAACCCCTTCCACTTGAGGCTCCTTCAATAAGTCCTGGTATGTCTGCAATAATATGTTCATTAAATACACCCAAGTTAGGAGAAATCGTAGTAAATGCATAATTTGCTGTTTTTACATTTGTTCCCGTTAATTCGTTTAGTAAACTACTTTTACCCGAATTTGGAAGACCTATTAAACCATAGTCAGCAATTAATTTAAGATTAAGGGTTAAATGTAAAATTTTACCAAGTTGACCTTTTTGGGAATGCATAGGAGTAGTATTTCTAGCACTTCTAAACTCAAAGTTTCCAAGGCCTCCATCTCCTCCTTCTAATAGCTTAATAACTTGACCTACTTTTGTTAGTTCTATTATGGTTTCATTTGTATCTTTATTAATTAAAGATGTTCCTACAGGAAGAATAACGTTGACATCCTGTCCTTTTTTTCCTTGTCTCTTATTGTTTCCACCATCAACACCTCTTCCTGCTTCAATTAAGTCTTTACGGCTAAATTGATTAAGAAGTGTTAAATCTGAGGAAATTGTAATATATAAATCTCCACCCCTACCGCCATTGCCACCATCAGGTCCACGACCTATCTTCTTAAAAGAAACGATACCGTTACCACCATCTCCGGCTTTAAATGTAACATCGACATTGTCTAGAAGCATATAAATATTTTTAATTATTAAAAAGCCCTTGTTTTAGTTCTTCCAATGAAAATTCAACCTCAAATGTCGTCCTGTCTCCAACATTTACATATAAAGATAGCGTATCTTTTTTGCTTTTTTTAATTAGTCCTCCACAAGAGTATACAACTCTACGAAGTCTTGGATGTAATTCTTTGACAAGAGGCACTCCGTCTTTATCTAAAAAGTTATCTGGTGTTAATATTGGATCCTTAGCAACAATTGCTTTAAACCGATTACCTTCTCTTGTAAGTTTCGCTCGGCCTAAACTATAAATATATTTTAAATGTCCATTAATTTTCCGTTTTGTAATACCATGAACGATAAACAGTGCTTCATTTTTGTTAAACCAGATAGGAGGCATGGCTGTGCCAATTTTATACTTAGCCCAAGATAAATTATCAGGTAAATTTATCACACCAATTTTCTTTGGAATTGGATGATTTGTGGAAAAAACTAATAATTTATGATCGTAATAATGATCATCTGGTCTGAATAAATATATTGACTTTGCTAAGGGTGTAACGTTTTTTCCAGATCCAAATATACTAATAATCAAAAAGGGGGGTAATTCTTTATTCCATGTACTATGTGAATCAATATTAATAATTGCAGGAAAAGGTTTAGGAGTTCCATTTTTATCTCTTAACACAGCTGTCAATCCAATTGCTAAGTTTTCTTTAGGAAATTCCATTACTCTAGGATCTTCTAAACTAATACCATCATATGATGGCTCCCAAATAATTCTTTCATGGACAACATTCCCATTACTGTTTATTTCAAACATTTTTAAAACTCCAGTATCGGGTTGCCCAAATAAACCCGCTTTACTAACTTCTCTACCAATGAAGTAAACAGAATCACTCTCCTTTTTTTTCCAAACTGCTAGATTATATCTTGCAATTTTTTGATTAGGAAAAACTTTTTTAATTTTTTTTATTTTCATATACTTTTAATTGTCAACTGCTATTCTTGATAATAAATAAGAGACTAGTGATTCCGCACCTTGGTTCAAGTTTACACGATCTGGATGAAGACCGTCAAAACACCCGCCACTCTTATAATCATAAAGAGGTAATTTTAGACTATTATTTCCCATAAACCAACTAAAACATATGTCTTTGTACTTTTTATACATTTTATTACCTGTAACTTTATAGGCGGTATCTAATGCTAAAATCATTGACGCAGGATCTTCTGGCTGTTGATCAAACTCGCTCCTTCTCTCCTTATGTTTATACCAGAAAGATTGACCAATTGGAATGTAATAGTTTTTAGAAAAAGTTTTTTGAATTAAAAAAGAAAGCGACTTAATCCCTTTATCAATATAGAGATTGTTTTTAGTTACTTTTCCTGCAATTAATAAAGCTTCAGGAAGGATAGCATTGTTGTAACCTAGATAGTTATCAAACCAGACCCAATCTTTAATTGTATTTTTAGATAGTTTATCTACTAAAAAATTTGCGCATGTTTCAATTCTTAACAAAAGTTCTTTTTTGTATTTTCTATCATTTTTATGAAAATTTGCAAACGCCTTAATAATATATGCTGTTGATCGTATGTGAAAAAATTGTTTACTCATGTGCAAAGCTTTAATAAATATCTTCTTCGCCTTTTCGTTATCTGGAAGTTCACTTAAAGCCCACATTGCACGAGACATACAATCTTCCAAATCCTCTTGGCTATTTTGTATTGTGGGATTATGATATTTATCAATATAATTTATAAATGTTCCGTCTGGTTGTTGACATTTCTCAATAAAATTTAAATAAACATCAGTGGGCAATCCAAGTCTGGCACAAACAATTAAGGCACGAGAATTGTCATCTAATGTATATCCGGAATCTTTTTCGGGTAAGTCAAATTTAGCAAATTGAATCAAACCAAAATCATCTGTCATTCTTTTTAAATGTGTTAAGTTAATCGGAGGTAGAATATTCTGATTTAAAAGTTTTAAATAATGATAAGAAACATTACTCCAAAGCATTGGTCTTGTAATTTTGTATGCATTTCTATGCATTTTCTTAAGTCTTATTTTATTACTTAAAAGTTTGGTTAATGCTTTACCAAATGCCTCAGAGTTCTTTATTGGTACTAACAACCCAGAGTCTTTTTTAACAATTTCATTAGCTTGGGCAAACGCAGTACTTATAACTGCTCTTCCAGTTCCTAAAGCGTATGACAATGTTCCACTGACAGATTGGTTTTGATTAATTGAAGTTGAAATGTATATATCTGTTGCCTTTAAAAACTTAATTAAATCAGTAAGTGTTAGATATTGGTCATAGAATTTTACGTGTTTAGTTAAATTTAGCTTTTCAACCAAAGCTAAAAGTTTTATTCTGTAGCGTTCGCCTTCAAATCTTCTAACTACTGGGTGAGTTTCTCCTAAAACCAAGTAAATAATTGAGGGATATTTTTTAATCAATTTCGGCAATGAATTGATAACATACTCAATTCCCTTACCGCGATTTAACAAACCAAAAGTGGATAGTACAATTCTCTTTGAGAGCTTTAATCTTTTTTTTGAAACTGTTGTTGATGAAAATTTAGTAGGATGGATACCATGAGGTATTACATGTACCTTGCCAACAGATTCGGGGTAAACTGATTCCAAAATTGTCTTTGAGTTTTCAGTCAAAACTATAATTACTTTTACTAATTTAATAATCTTTAATGTAACACGTTTCATACGAATAGTCGGATGTGGTAAAACTGTATGAAGAGTGACAACGACTGGTTTTGTACATTTTTTCAAAAATACAAGAATATTTTTACCATCTTCTCTTCCATATATCCCATATTCATGCTGCATCACAATTCCATTAATAGTTTCGTCACTATTAATTTTTTCTGCTAATTTTAAATAGTCATTTGGATTATTTTGATCAATTTTCCATTCTACTTCTGGAGGATATAAATATGTATCAAGTCTGGTTAAATTCATGGCGGCAACTTTGCACAAAACCGAATCACCCAAGTACTTTTGACTTGAATGTAATAAATCCTGAGTAAATGTAGCTATACCGCACTCACGAGGAGGATAAGTCCCCATGAATACAATTTTTGGTTTATTAATAGTACGCATATTATAACATTATTAACTTTAAAATGTAATAACTATGGGTTTATTTGTGGATTTATTAAGAGCCAAATAGGCATGAATTGTTGTTATCGTCTTCTCCAAGACGAGGAGATCCCGTATTCTTGAATATCTTTAAATGCTGGACATTGAGTTTGTGCTTCAGGATTTGGATTGTTACACACAGTAGCCATTAATTCTTCGGGCGTAAAAACACCTTCAATTGAGTCGGATATTTGTTTTAGGGCCTGAGCACGTCTACACGCAACACAAGCAGCATTTGAATTCTGATCTTTATAAATACAAGACATTTGAGGATATTTTACTTGTAAATAGCCCAATGTCAATTCCAAAATAATTTGGATCGCTTAGCAGACTTATTTTAAACTGGATAAGTAAAATTTGAAATTACAAATGAATTCATTCAGCTTCTATTAAATTCACACAAATTATTCCTTACTTTTTAACTGCTGTTGTATTACTATTTGTTCTGATGAGAAACCATCAAAAAATTAAAAATGTAATCAAAAAAGGCTATGCGAACATTGCTTCCACTTCCGGTTGTTGTGGAAGCTGTAATTGTAACACTAATAAAATCACTCAAAGGCAATCAGGACAATTTGGTTATTCAGATGAAGAAATGAGACAGGTTCCAAGTGGTTCAAACCTTGGTCTGGGGTGTGGTAATCCAATTGCACTTGCTTCACTTAAAAAAGGAGAAACAGTATTAGATCTGGGTTCTGGTGCGGGTTTTGATTCTTTTTTAGCTTCCCCTAAGGTTGGAAAAACTGGAAAAGTTATCGGAGTAGATATGACTGATGAAATGCTTGAAAAGGCCAATGAGAACACCAAAAGGGGAGGATTCAAAAATGTTGAATTTAGAAAAGGGGATATTGAGAATTTACCAATAGAAAGTAACTCAATCGACGTTATTATCTCCAATTGTGTTATTAATCTGGCTCCTAATAAAAGCAGGGTGTTTGAAGAGGCATATCGTGTTCTAAAGCAGGGGGGAAGACTAATGGTATCAGATGTTGTTTTAATTAAACCCCTAACAGAGAAGCTTAAAAATAACAAAAAATTATTAGTCGGCTGTATTAGTGGTGCAATTTTAAAAAAAGATTATCTTGCCTTACTAAAAGAAGTGGGATTTTCAAATATTACTATACATCAAGAAAAACCAGCATTCTTAAAGGATTACGGTCTTAGTATTACCTATTCTGCAGTCAAATAGCTGGTACACTCCACAATATTACGCATCACATAACACTTTCTTGGGGTGGCTGAGGCGATTCGAACGCCCGACTTCTACTTCCACAAAGTAGCGCTCTAAACCAACTGAGCTACAGCCACCATGTACACTAAACTTTGGTGGATGCTACAAAAATTCACATTTTTCTACAGCCACCAAGTATTTCAAAACATAAAGTAATTTGAGCGGGTAAGGAGAGTTGAACTCCTGTCATCAGTTTGGAAAACTGAGATAATGGCCGTTATACGATACCCGCAAAATTATAACTTTCTACAATATCAATCCACGCTAGAATCTTTCTAAGAATGTTCGATTTTGCATACTTACCAGCTAGACCTCTTATTCGAATATGTAAAGTGCCATATGGTAATTTATTATGATTTTTTGTAATTTTGTTTGTTCTAGTATCTATGTAAATTTTACCAAATTGATTTCTGGGAATTTTAGTTAAATTTGACCAAAATTCTAAAGTCTGGTCAATATTATTATCTGGATATGTGTGTATTCTCATCGAGAAATTATCTTGATTGATATTAAAAATTTTTTTTAACCAACACATTGCTAATTTAATAACTTTTGGATCAGAATTGGTAAACTGCAAAAAACTATCGCTGTTTTTGGAGCCCTCACCAATATACAAACCTATACCCAACAACATCAAATCGCGTTTTGTTAATATCCCCAATTCGTTTTTGGCAACACGTTTACATTCGTTAATTCTTAAAAATTTGCGTTTAGAAGCCGTCTTAGAGGATTTAATCCTGCCTCTATCCATTCTTTCTAAGGTTTCTTTATTAGGTTTAAAAGGCACTGTTTTTAACCAATCACAAAGAGTACTTTTAGACACCCCCAGTCTTTGTTTTATGAGTTCATATGAATAACCTTCTCGTCTTAATATTAGCGCTTTGGGCTTTAGACTATTTTTAGACATAAGGTTTAATAATATTATTAAACCATAATAAAACCGAATATGTCAATGTGCCCTAAAATTCAATGTCGGGGTGACGAGATTCGAACTCATGACCTCTGCGTCCCAAACGCAGCGCTCTACCAACTGAGCCACACCCCGAAATTTCATATCAATAAATCCTTGTGTCGGAGAGAGGACTCGAACCTCCACGGAGTTTTATCCCCGCGGGCTCTTAAGGCCCGTGTGTCTACCATTCCACCACTCCGACATTCCAGAAACTCATATTATACTAGAAAATTAATCTAAAAAGTAGATTTCTTAAGAAGCTTGTGCGCCCGGGACGAATCGAACGTCCACCAACTGTTCCGAAGACAGTTACTCTATCCGTTGAGCTACGGGCGCTAAATGTAGTTATTTCAGGTATAATTATACCTTATATGTTAACAATAGCCCAACAGATAGAAGAAATTGAAGAAGTTTTAAAGAAAACTCCACACCATAAAGCTACAAATGGCTTTATAGGTGCAATGAGAGCCAAGATTGCAAGGCTTAAAGATAAAGAAGTAGAAACAGCTTCAAAGGGTTCAGGTGGCGGTGGAGGATATGCCGTCAAAAAGCAGGGTGACGCTACTGTAGTTTTGATTGGTCCACCTTCTGCTGGAAAATCAACATTAATAAATAAAGTTACCAATGCAGAGAGTAAAGTTGCAGCTTATGCTTTCACCACTGTTTCGGTGATACCTGGAATGATGAAATACAAAGAGGCATATATTCAGATTCTTGACGTACCGGGACTGATTGAAGGAGCTTCTATTGGTAAAGGTAAGGGAAAACAAGTTTTATCCGTTGCAAGAGGAGCTGACTTATTAATTTTAATGACTGATCCAAAACGCTTGAATTTTTTAGATAAACTGATTGACGAACTTGAAAAGGCAGGAATTAGAATAAATAAAGAGAAACCAAAAGTAAGAATTGAAAAAAAAATTGCAGGAGGCTTAACAGTTAGGTCCAATTTTAAACAAGATTTTGATGATTTAACTGTAACAAATATTGCAAATGAATTTGGTATTAAAAATGGAGAAATAACATTAAAACAAAAATTAACCATAAATCAATTGGTTGATAGTTTTAGCCAAAGAATTACATATAAACCAGCAATCTTTGTAGTTAATAAATCTGATACATTTAAAGGCCATAGGTATGAAGATTTAATTTATATCTCAGCAGATACCGAAGATGGACTTCCTGAATTAAAAGAGATTATCTGGAAAAATTTAAAATTGATAACGGTTTATTTGGTAGAAAGAGATGCCAAGCCAAACATAGATAATTCGATTATAATGAAGGAGGGAGAAACACTTTTGGATGTAGCCAACAAAATTGGTAATGATTTTTCCCAAAGTACCACTCTAGCCAAAATTTGGGGAAATGGTGCAAAGTTTGAAGGACAAGAAGTAGCTCTAACTACAAAAGTAATTGATGGAATGCAGATAAGATTTATTTAAAATAAAAAGAATATTTATATGACAGATTATGAATTAATTGACTCAGGTAATGGAAGAAGATTTGAAAAATTTGGTCAGTATCTAATTGATAGACCAGATCCTGAAGTGTTGTGGCAAAAGACATTACCAGATAGTAGTTGGGACCAAGCAGATTGTAAATTTGTAAGAACCCATGAGGACAAAGGAAGGTGGGAAACAAAACCAAATTTTCCGGAAAGCTGGATAGTTAATCATAATGACATTAAAATTTTACTTAAACTTTCACCATTTAAACATGTAGGGGTTTTCCCCGAACAAGACTGGCAATGGGATTTAATTTTGAATAATACTCCCAAAGACTCAAACATTTTAAATTTATTTGGTTATACCGGCGTTGCTACAGTCTCTTGCCTAAAAGCCGGAGCTAAAGTAACACATGTGGATGCATCAAGGCCAGCTATTGGTTGGTTAATTGAAAACTTAAAGTTAAACAGTTTAGAACAGGCTCCCATTAGATACATTCCAGAGGATTGTTTAAAGTTTGTAGAGAGAGAAATTAAGAGGGGAGTAAAGTATGATGGAATAATTATGGATCCTCCAGTATACGGACATGGTCCCAATGGAGAAAAATGGTCCTTTATTAAAGACTTTCCTAGTCTTCTTGACAATGTTAGTAAACTTTTGAGCGATAATCCTTTGTATGTAATTATTAATGCCTACGCAATTTCTACTTCTCCAATCACTTTACAAAATATGCTTCAAGAAAAATTTAGTAGACTTGGTGGAGAAATTACAAGTGGGGAGTTAACTTTGAAAGAACAATCTGGGGGAAGAATTCTTTCAACAGGCATCTGGGCAATGTGGAAAAAAGTGTAAAAAAATTTGTTAGGAATAATATTAATTTAAAAATGAAATTTTCTTTTATTATTCCAACATTCAATGAAGAAAGATACATCCTAAAATGTATCAATTCAATTAAAAAACAGGCAGGCTCGGATTTTGAAATAATTGTTGTTGATAATGGTAGTACTGACAAAACAATAAAATCAGTAAAGGAAAATAATGTAATTTTAGTTGAAGAAGAAAATAAAGGTATTTCTAATGCCAGAAATTTAGGAGCATCTAAAGCCAAGGGGACGTATTTGTGTTTCATCGATGCTGACGGGGTACTTAAGAATGATTGGCTAACAGAGGTCAGAGAAGTTTTAGGTAAAGAAGATGTAACTGCAATTGCTGGTCTAAATGTCTTTACACACAAAAATTTATTCAAAAGGTTTTATTACAACATTTATACCTTTTTTGCTTATTCATCTCTTATCTTACTTAAAATAATATCAGGAAAGCTTTTTCTTCCTGGTAACAACCTAGTGATTAAACGTGACGTATTTTCAAGACTTGGAGGTTTCGATCCATATATTGGTGAGGATTTGTTTTTAAGTAAAAAATTTTGGAAATTAAAGAACGTTAAAAGTTTTTTTAATCAAAAAATGATTATCTATTATTCGTCCAGGGGATTTGATGAAGTAGGTTTTTTAAAAACAATACTATTTTGGATAATATCTTCAATTTTTAAAGTTTCAGGTAAAAATTATTCTTATAAAACTAAAAATAATTTTAACTTAACAAAAAATTAACAAATAATGTGGTTGCAATTAGCGTCTAAATATTTTTAGACGATATTGCTAACATATTGTAGTTATTATAAACTGAAGAAGTGAACAACAGGATTAGATTTTTGTCAATTATTCTTTGCATGTTACTTGGATTTTTTATTTTTCCTTTATTTCAGACCGTCCAAGCCATTGACCAATTTGACACTTCTGCTATGAGCGTAATTGGTCAAACAGACTTAAATACCAATAGTGCCTATGCCAAGGGCTTAACTGGCACATATAGTATTGCCGGAGTGGGAAATAAAGTATATTTCACTGATTATTCAGCATCTAGAACATTAATCTATAATTCAGTTCCGACAAGTAGTTTTACATTCTTTGATTCTGTTTTAGGTCAACCTAATACTAGTGAAAGTGGAACGAACAATGGTTTAAGTTCGACTTCTGTTTATAGACCACGTGGGGTTTATTCTGATGGAACACGTTTATTTATAGCTGACACTGGGAATAACCGCGTTCTTATTTATAACTCAATTCCCACCTCCAATTCACAAGCTCCAGACGTAGTTTTGGGTCAGCCGGATTTCGTCAGCAATACTGCCAATAATGGAGGGGTATCTGCCCATTCTTTAAGTTCGCCAAACTATGCCTATTCTGATGGAACAAGCTTATATGTCGCAGATACTAGCAACAACCGAGTCTTGATTTGGAATACTATTCCTACCTCGAACTCAGATGCCAATATTGTTTTGGGTCAACCAAATTTTACAAGCAATTCCGTTAACAACGGCGGAGTTTCAGCCCACAGTCTAAGTGGTCCCGTAAAAATTCTTCAAAGCGGAACCAAATTGATCGTATCTGACCGAGCAAATAATCGCGTATTAATTTGGAACACTCTACCTGACGTTAGTCAAAAGGACGCCAATGTTGTCATCGGCCAACCAAATACAAGTGGAAATACTGCTAATAACGGAGGACTTGCAGCACATACTCTCAATGTTCCTAGGGGTATTTTTGTACATGAAGGACAACTTTATATCGCCGATACCGGTAACAACAGAGTATTAATTTTTGATACTATTCCTTCTGCCGATCAAGCCGACGCCGACCTTGTTCTTGGCCAACCAGACATGGACGAAAACACTGCAAATAATGGTGGGATAGGTTCCCATAGCTTATATTCACCTACTGATATTGTAGTTATTAATAACAAATTACTTGTTGCCGATTACACAAACTATCGAATACTTATTTGGAATACTATTCCAGATATCAACCAAAAAGATGCCAATGTAGTTATTGGTCAAACTGATATGAGTTCGAGTATCCAAAATAGTGGTGGTAGTGATACTTTGGGGTTAGTTAATTCTGTCTATATCTATCAAGGCAAAATGATTGTTATAGATAATGCTAATAATAGAGTTTTAATTTGGAATACAGCCCCAACTTCGAACACCTTGATCACCCCAGATGTAGTTATAGGTCAGGCTGACACCTCTGGGATTTCGGCTAATTACGGTGGTTTAAGTAGTTCAAGTCTAAAGACGCCCCAAAGTGCCGTTGTTTGTTCTGGCAAGTTAATAATTGCTGATTATGGCAATAGTAGGGTATTAATTTTTAATACTTTTCCCACATCAAACAATGCTAGTGCTAGCGTTGTATTGGGACAGCCTGATATGTTTAGTAATACCGTAAATAATGGTGGAACAAGTGCTCACAGTTTAAATTACCCATGGGATGTTAGTTGTATGGATTCGAAATTAATTGTTACCGATACTTTTAACCATCGTGTATTAATTTGGAATTCTATCCCCACCACAGATCAAAAGGATGCAGATACTGTTATTGGTCAACCTGACATGTCAAGTAAGACGAGTAATAATGGGGGAGTAAGTGCACACAGTTTATCTTATCCCAAAGCTGCCGTGGTAATTAATGGAAAATTTCTCGTTAGTGATACATTCAACAGTCGTGTATTAATTTGGAATTCTATCCCCACCACAGATCAAAAGGATGCAGATACTGTTATTGGTCAACCTGACATGAGTGAAAATATAGCTAATAATGGGGGTAGAGGCTCATCAAGTCTATCTTATCCTGGTTTCGCTTATAGTGATAATAATGAGAGATTATTTGTATCAGATTCAGGCAATAATCGTGTTTTAGGATGGAATACATTTCCCACAACAGATTTTAAAGTTGCCGATTTTGTTATAGGTGTGCCAGATTTTACTAGTTTCGAAGATCATATAAGTTCAACTAGATTTCGAGAACCTTCCTATATGACTTTTTACAATGGTAATCTGTATCTTAGTGATAATTTAAATGGTCGTGTTCTAATGATTCCCACAGGTCCTCAAAACACCTCAATTTCTATCAATTCACCAACCACATCAAGAAGTATCAGCCTAAGTTTAACCGCAAGTGATGCCAAAGAAATGATTATTTCTACAAATAGTGATTTTTCTGGAGCTAGTTGGGAAACATTTTCAACTAGCAAGGCTTTGGAACTTCCTAGTGGAGATGGCACAAAGACCGTCTATGTAAAATATTTGGATTACGCCAATTATGAAGGATCTGTTCTTTCTGCGAGCACAACTTTAGACACCGGAGGACCGTATGGCGGAATCAGTATAAGTAGTTCTACTAATAATGGATACAATACAAAGCGTAACGTCACCTTGTCACTTGACGCTAGCGATTCTCTAACCACTATTACTGGAATGATGATTTCAGAAGATCCAAACTTTGTGAATGCTAGCTGGGAAACATACGCCACCTCAAAATCTTGGTACTTATCAGCAGGAGATGGAAAAAAGACAATCTATGTCCGTTATAGAGACAGTGCCGGTAATGAGACCACTTATCAATCATCTACAATTCTTGATACTCTAACAACCGTTTATCTTACTCCCATCACAGACTGGACCACCAATGACTCAACCCCTTATCTTGAAGGTCAAAGTGAGGCAGGCGCGACCATCTCGGTTACAGTTAATGGTGTTAAATCTACCAAGACATCTATCGTTAATAGTCAAGGTAATTGGTTTTGGAGTTCTCCTGTTGTTTTAGCTGACGGATCATATGTTTTTAAAATAACTGCTACAGATTTAGCTGGTAATACCCTCTCAACTTCCACTACTATTGTTGTAACCAATGGTGAGGATATTGCAGATCCCGTAATTGAGACTGAGTTAGACAGTGATCAGAATGATTCATCTGCTCCTCTAACTCGTAACGTTAATACTTTATTTACCAAGATTAAAACCTTTATTATTGATGCCACGGACAATTTGAAGAATTTTTTTCAAGCTTGTTTTTCCAAACTTCAACAAGCATTTTCTTTTCAGTGAATCTACAACTTTACTTTTAGTTGTTGGTAAAAATTATTCTTAAATATACAATATTATATAAATTGTGAGCCCAGATGGATTCGAACCATCGACCTTTTCCTTAAGAGGGAATTGCTCTACCACTGAGCTATGGGCCCTTAAACATATGTATTTTATCAAAAATTGATAATTAATGCTTTACTTTTAAGGAAATGTAATTATTTTACCATTGTAAATATCTCCAATTTTTTGATTGTTTACATAAAAACCTATGTTTAATTCATAAAAATCTGGAATTTGAGGAAACTTAAGTGTGTAAACCAACAGTCCTGATGAAATAGGGGACAAACTATTAAGTTCGATATCTTTAACTTCAAAATTATTATTTGAAACTCTTAACTCAACAACTTGTTTGTTCCAGATACTTTGTCCTACATTTCTGACTAATGCATAACCTTTCTTTTGATCATGTGAAGTAGCAAGGGGATTTAAAAAGGTAAATAAAACTTCACCATTAATCTTTTGGACAGGTTCTCCTTTTACCTTGGGCAAATTTTGTATCTCTTTATACATTTGAAAATAACTTTCATCTTTATTCTTCCAACTAAATTCATAAAACGGTTCATCCTGATAATTTAAGATAAAGGGTGTAACAGCCACAATTCTTTCATCTTTTCTCCAAACCTCTTCAAACGCATATTTCATTTTCTTGGATATGATTTGTTCATTTTTATTTGTCCTAACCCAACCAGTTTCGGTAATAAAAATAGCCAAGTTTTTGCTAATACCAAAAGCTTTTAGTAAACCCAGTTCCCATTCGTATCCCTTAATTGATCTTCTACCTATTGCCTTTTCACTTCCAGAAAAAGCAGGATTGGGATAAGAATGACTAGTCCATCCATCAATAAAATTAAAAACATTAGGAACGTCTTTTACCATTTTTTCCATAAACAATTTCTGATCCATTGTTATTTTGCTATTTATGGAAGATTGATCAAAACCCGCATTCAAAACAAAATAATCTTGACTTGAGTTCTTTAATCGTTCACTGAAAGTTTTTAGGTAAACGGCATATCCTTCAGGATCAATTTTTCCACCCCATTCTTTTGAATGATTTGGTTCATTACCTATTACTACATAGCGGTTTTCAACTACCCAATTTAATGAATTGAAAAAATTAACCCAAGCATCAATATTCTCAATGGAAGGGATTTCCCAGTTTCTACCATCAAATCTTGTAGCTATACGAACAATTGGTATTAGATGCATCCTTCTGCAGTCTTCAAAAAACTTTTGCCAAATGCTTCTATCTCTTTGATCTTCTGTTATAACAATTGTCACATAGCCCCAATCTCCTCCATTAACATTAACTAAGTTACTAACGTCTTCTAAATCTGAATGGTTTATTATCCCAATACCATATATGTTGTTGGGTAGAACCAAAGGGTCGTAGGCCTTTATTGGAGAGGCTAAAAAGGCAAATATAAGTAAGCTAAATATTAAAATAATAAATTTACTCATTGAAGATTTATTCTAACATGATTATTATTAGATTAATGAAGATTAAACTTCTAGGACTAGCTTCAGTTGCATTAGCTTTGTCTGTTTTATCTTTAACTTTTGGAAACAATCAAAAAAACATTGACCCAAACAGTTTAACGGGAGAATATGATAAAACAGAAGAAAGTGGAACCTTTTTAGGAGAAAAGGTAGTGTCTTCTGAAATAATAACCAAGAACCAAAAAACAAACGTATTAGGTGAATCTAATGGAAATAAAAGGATTGAAGTTGATTTGACTAACCAAAAAGTCTATGCCTTTGATGGAGATCAAAAAGTTTATGACTTTTTAATCTCATCAGGCAAGTGGGGCAGAACCCCAACGGGAACATTTACAATTTGGGGAAAGTTCAGATACGCCAAAATGGAAGGTGGGAAAAAAGAATTAAACACCTACTACTATCTCCCAAATGTCCCTTACGTAATGTTTTTTGCAAACGATGAAATTCCTTCCTATAGAGGTTTTAGTTTACATGGAACATATTGGCATAGTAATTTTGGTCATCCAATGAGCCATGGGTGTATTAATATGAAAACAGAAGAGGCTGGCCTACTATATAACTGGACTAATCCTACCTTGGGTGATAAAAAATCAGGAAAAGCTACTGAAGATAATCCTGGAACTCAAGTTATTATTTATGGTGTAGCACCAAAAAGTTAGTTAAATAAAAATGAACCGCTTTAAAATTTGGTGGACTTCAAGATCTAAGTTGCAAAAATTTATTTTGTATTTTTATTCTCTAGCTTTTCTAATTTTATCAATTGGTGGTCTTGTTTACCTTTTTAACCAATACAAAAGTGGCCCTAGACAAACATTTGATGATGGTAACTGGGAAAAACTTCAACTGACTGACAGAAAACCACCTACTTTTGTTTTAAGTCCAAAAGTAGAAAGAAAATTTGGAATTTCTGGTGAGGAAACATTTGTTCTAAAAACTGAACGCCTATTAACAGAAGATGAAATCAAGAGCAATTTCAAAAGCTCCACCTCATTCGATACCAAAAAAATTGCAGATAATGAATTTGAAATTCAGTTAACTAAAAACTTACCTCCTGACGAGATTGTTTCCTTTAACATAATGGATGGTGAAGATGCATTTAACTGGACTTTTCAGGTTGCTCCAAGTTTAAAAGTGGTAAGCACGATTCCAGGTGATAAAAACGCAACCACCCCTATTAATTCAGTAATTGAATTTAAATTTACTACAGATGAATTTAAAAACCTTGATAGGCAAATAGAAATTTCTCCAAAAATTGATTTTAGGACAGAAAAACACGAAGATAGTCTTTCAATAATCCCCCTAAAACCATTAAATCCAAAGACTGTCTATCATATCAAACTTAAATCACCTGAATATGAATTTTCTTTCCAAACTACTGAAGAGAATACCCAACGACCAAGGCTATCTTTAGCTGATGATTTTCAGCAAGTTTTACCAGACGAACAGTTAATTAGTAAAGTATTTCCAAGGAATTGGGATTATAACTCAAGTGCTAGATTAGAAGTGTTTAAATTTGCAAGTACCGATGAATTTATAAATTCAAGAAAAGGAGTGGATAGCAATTTAAATACTTGGTATGCGCATTATGGCGAGGACGACAAAATAGATACTAATGGTTTAGCCAAAACATCACAAGTCGATCTTAAAATTCAAAATACAAACAATCTAGATTATTTTCAAATTCCATTTAATTTAACAGAAGGCTTTTATTTATTACAATTTTGGTATGACAACGACAGTAAAGTTGAGCAACTTTGGGTACAATCAACTCCTATTTTGGCTTATATTTCCTTGGGTCGTGATCAAACTTCTGTTTGGTTAAATTCAATTAACAGTGAACCAGTAAACGAAGCTACTATTAAAATAGTAGGGTCCGAAAGTTCGTATGTCACAAACAGTGAGGGCTGGTCTTCTTTTTCAACACCCGAAAGTTTATTTGATGGTAAAAGACACTATATGATTACCAACACCACTAATAATAAAGTTGTTATTCTACCAATCAATAATCTCGATAATAAAACTAAACCTAACGAAAAAAGGTCGGATGATTATTGGGGTTACATTTATAACGAAAGACAAATTTATAAGCCCAACGACACTATATACTTCTGGGGTGTTGTCAAAGATAAAGATACTGGAGGTGTTCCCTCAACTGTCGATATCAAATTTGGTTCTGAAGAAGATCAAATAACTCAATCTGTTGTGACAAATTCCGACGGAAGCTTTATGGGAAAAATCAAACTTGAGAATTTTCCTACTGGATGGAATTACCTTAAATCATATGTTGGTGATGTAGAAATTGACTCAAGTTCCATAACAATATCTGAATACATTAAACCAGAATTAAAAATTGAGACTTTTTCATCCAAAAAGGCAATTTTTGCAAACGATAAGGTAGATTTTACTGCAAAAGTTACATTTTTTGATGGCACTTCAGCCAGTAACATACCAATTAATATTTATGAAAATAGCAGTAACGCTGACAATAATAAGGAACAATCTGCAAATCGTGAAGGACAAATTAATTATTCTTATGCTCCTACTTATAATTCTTCAAACTATTACCCAAGATATGAAGGAGTTACTTTTAGTTCCAAAACCTCCAACCAAGGACTTAATGATGAAATTGTTAATGTCTTAGTTTATGGCAGTAAGCTTTTAATTGAGTCTGAAGGAAAACAGGAGAATGAAAAGGCAAGGGTAGACGCTACAGTTTATAACCTTGATTTGGATTTAATCAATAGTAAAGGTTTAAGTGATCCCAAATCAGGAATAGCATCCAATCAAAAAGTATTAGTAGAAACAACAAAAAGCTGGAGTGAAAGAAAAGAATCTGGAACTTATTATGACTTTGTCGAAAAAATAACAAAACCACAATATACCTACACTAATCACCAAGAAAAAATTGAAAGCAAAGAACTTACAACCAACAATGAAGGGAAAGTAAATTATGAACTTAAACTTGAAAAGGAAAAATCATATCATGTTAAATTGATAGTTACCGACAAAGACGGCCATCAAAATTCAACTTCTCAGTATTTCTATTACTATGTAGGTTTTCAAAACAATGAGGCCTCTAAAGCTGAAATTACTATGGATAGAACCAATAATAGTTTTTCTTTGGGAGAAGAAGTATCTTTGAAGATCAACAAAGATAATTCTATATATAAAGATACAGAAACAAATAAATTTTTGTATATTTTGGCAAATAGAGGTCGACAAGAGGTTTATTTAAGAGAAACACCTGAATTTAATTTCACATTTGAAGAAAAGTATATTCCAAATATTTATGTAGGAGCAATTATTTTTAATGGTAGAAATTATGAAGAAGTAACTTCAACATGTAAACAAGATTGGGTCTGTGGTAGTAACTACTATGGTTATAATAGATATGTCTTTAACCCAATAGATATTGAGTACAAGGAAAACGATAAAAAACTTGATCTTAAGATTATAACTGATAAGGATAAATATGTTCCGGGTGATAAAGCTAATATTACTATTGAAGTAACTAAAGATAATTTGCCGGTTAGTAATTCATCTGTTCAGATAGTTCTTGTAGATGAGGCACTTCTTGCAATGGGTAGGGTAAATAAACCATCTCTTTTAACAGATTTATATAAAACTACTGGGAGCTTTGTATACTACAACTACTATACCCACCAAAGGATTTTACCAGAAGGATCAGGAGCGGAACGCGGTGGTGGTGGAGGGGACAGAGACACATTTAAAGATACTGCCTACTTTAATACCGGAATTACAAATTCTGAAGGTAGGGTTACTTTTGAAATAGATTTGCCAGACAATATAACCAATTGGCTCACATATGCCCAGGCTATAACACATGATATTAAAGCTGGACAAATTGAGGGTTCGGTCATTGCAACCAAAAACTTTTTTGTCACTAGCCACTTTCCTTCAACTGTTTTATTAAAAGATAATCCATACTTGGCTGTTAATGTTTTTGGTAACTCTTTAAAAGAAAATGACAGAATTAAAGCTTCAATAACTTTCTATCAAAATACAAGCGAAATTGAAAAGAAAGAAGTTGAGGTCAAAACATTTAATGAAGGATATACTCCTTTTCCGAAACTTAACTTAGGTAGCTATCAAGTGGTGGTTAGAGGAAAATATTCAGACACTGAAGACGGTTTAATTCTTCCCCTTAGTGTAATATCGTCAAGGTTAGATTTTGAATTATCCAAAACACAGAACATGTCAGAGAATGATAAGTTTAAGTTATTAGATAATTTAAATTTTAGAAATGACAAACCACTATCTCTAACGATTACCGATGTGGGTAAGGGGAAATACTATCACACCCTTAAAAGTTATTGTTATATAAGAAGCAATAGAATAGAAAATAAGCTTGTCACAATTTTTTCAGGAAAAATATTAAAGAACAAATTTGAAAACGAAGATTGTATTAAAAGTGTCAAAGATTTAAATGTTTTTCAATCTTCTGATGGGGGTATTAAACAGGTCGATTGGGGAGCAAGTGATCTAGAAACCACTTTTTGGTCTACCTATATTGATCCTAATCAGTTTGACAAAGAGAAATTAATTTCCTATTTTGAAAAAAATGAAAATACTATTTTTGGAAGTTGGGGATTAACTATTTTAGGTAAACCAAAAATTAATAAAATTATTTCGCTTTCAAATAAGGCTACTACTTTTGAAGATAAGGTTCTTTCTGCACTAGCTTTAGAATACATAGGTCAAGGTCAACTGGCTAAAGAAAAATATCTGGACATACTTTCAGAATATGCCTATACCAATAAACCATATCTTAGAATACAAGCCGATAATACTTCCATGGATAGTTATCTTATTAATACTGCTTATACACTTTTACTTAGCAGTAAAATTCAAGATGAATATAGTGAGGGGATGGATCTTTACCTTAGAGACTACAGGACTGAGGCACAGGATATTATTTTGGAAGTTGCCGATATTGCATTTATCAATTCTGAACTAAACAAATTACCAAATGAAAATACGCAAATAACAATTAAGTCTCCAAACCATAATTTGGAGAAAGATTTAAGTAAAGGTATGAGCATAAATATCAATTTGCAACCAAATGAAATTGACAAACTAAATTTAGAAATCAATAAAGGAAAGGCAGAAGCATCTATCAATTATTATGTAACACCTGAAGATTTTGATAAACTTTCAGAGGATAAAAGAATTAAAATTTCAAGATCGGTGAAGAAAATAAAAGGTGAGGGATCTGAATTTAAACTGGGTGATATTTTGGCAGTTTACTTAAAATATGACTTTGATTCCAAAGCTCCGCTAGGATGTTATGAACTAACAGACCATGTTCCTTCAGGATTTACTGTTATTGATAGTCCATATAATTATGGATTAGAAACAAGCCATTTGGGATATATGTATGAATCATCACCAAATGTTACTAAAGGTTGTGCATCCAATTCAGATTGGTGGAAGAAGTACACCAACAACACTTCGGTCTATTACATTAAGGTAAATTCTGTAGGTAAATTTGTTCATGAACCTTCAATCCTTCAATCTACAATTGATCCTTCCATTTTCACAAAGACCTCAGAAGACTTTGTTACTGTTCACCAATGAAGGAAATCTTGGCAATAGTACTATCTTTTTTTTCCTTGTTTATTAAAGAACCTCAAATGAATATTAAAGGTGTGGTACTCCCACACCATGATTTAGCACAAGAACTTCTTCACGCGTCATTTGAAAGATTACAGAAGGTTATAGACCCCTCTACAATTGTAATCTACGGAACTAATCACTACTATCCTGAAAGCATGACTTTTACTACTACGGAAGAGGTGGAGAAAGAATATAAAATTCCTAATGTATTAACCGATAACCAGAAAATAGCCAAAGAGCATAGCATTCAAACTTTAATTCCATATCTAGATAAATATTTTCCAAAATCAAAAGTTATCCCAATCATTGTTTCTTCTACATATAATTTTGATGATCTAGAGAAAAGAACAAACTATCTGGTAAGTTCTTTACCCAAGGACACTTTATTTATCGCTTCTGTCGATTTTTCTCACAATAAAACATTATCTGAAGGCCTTTTAAAAAATAATGAATCAATTAAAGCAATCTCTAATTTTGACTACAAAACAATTCTTGATTTTAAGGATGACCATATAGATTCTCCTGTTGCTATTTCTTCATTTCTTCTAACAATGGAAAAATTAAAGACAGTAACCTGGGAAACATGGTATTCAAATCATGCTAGTCTACTTTTAAATAAACCTGACTTACAGGGAACAAGTTATGTTATCGGAGTGTTTAAGTGATTTTGTAAATTATCTATTTACAAGTTTAAATTTATCAAGATTTATAAGCAGATTTCATTAACTATTCATCCTTTTGGATATGAGTTACAGCAAATTTTAGTGCTTCAGTAGCTTCATCTACGGTCATTTCTGGTCTTATTTCAGTCTCAAAACCTTGATAGTGTAAAACATATGGTTGCTCCCATAAACCTGAAATTCCCAAAGTGTCTGATACAGCAATGTTTAAAGGCTCTCCCTCTGGGAGTTCGTAGTGTAATCGAAAATCTCCTTCAACGCTGAATATATTACCACTAACTTCCCTTACTCCATCATCCTCTATGGGTTTTGTACGAGATCCAAATAACTTTTCCATCGCCATATTATATCAAGCATTTGAAAAATATCAATATTATAGGACAAATTGTAAACTACCTATTAGAAGATTCAAACACTATATTAAAGAAGTCGTTTGCATTATCTAGCCTTGTGTGACCTAGGCAGGAATCGAACCTGCAACCTTTTCCTTAGAAGGGAACTGCTCTATCCGTTGAGCTACTAGGCCTAGTATTGTTAACTACTACTTGCATATTGTATCAAAAACTTCTTTAATTATCTTGTTATTGAATATGACAAAAAATGGTTTTGAGTTACCCAAAAAGGTAGGAATAATTTATTCTGATGCTAGACGTGAGTATTTTCCCACGGAAGAACAATACATTACAGAAAAAGATGCAGAATTAGATGCAAAAAGAGTAGCGGGTTATATAGAAAAAATGGGAATTAAAGTATTTTTATATCCTGGTAACTCTTCAGTTTTTAAAAGTATTAAAAAAGATAAACCAAATATTATATTTAACTTGGTTGATTCTGTTAAGGGAGTTGAAAGTCTGGCTGCATCAATGCCCGGAGTACTGGAAGTTATTGGTATCCCATATACAGGAGCTGACATGTTGGGAATGAATATTGGGGGAAGTAAATTTTTGGTTAAAAAGATAATGCAGCAAAACGGTATTCCAATTCCCAACCATCAGCTTTTCTATACTCACACCGATTATATGGATCCAAACTTAAGATATCCTTTAATTTCAAAACTTGATGAAGTTCACGGCGCAGTAGAGATAACCAAGGATGCCGTATCAGAAAACGAAAAACACTTAAGGGATAGAATTAAATTTTTAACTACCACTTACAAGCAACCCGTAATTGTTGAGGAGTTTATAGTGGGGAAAGAAGTTACCGGAATGCTTCTTGAGGGGTTAAACAAAAAAGTATATTTGGCGGAAAAAGTATTTACCAAACCTAACGAAAAATATCTGTTTGCAACTTTTGATGACCAATGGACGGATCATGCCTGGAGTAGTTACCATTATCAAAAATATGATGATCCAATTCTTAGAGAATACGTCAAAAAAGCATTTGATGTTGTCAAAATGTATGATTATGGAAAGTTTGATATTAGAATTGACAGTTCTGGCAGATATTACTTCATAGACAGTAACTGTAACCCAGCCTTTGGACCTATGGAATCTGATGTAGCAATCTCCACAATTCTTAATATGTATAACGTTACTTTTGACGAAATTCTAACAAGACTTTTAATTAATACTGTAAGGGATGCAAAAGGGAAAGAAAGGCTTCCTATAACTTAAAAACATGTTTTCTTTTAATGAAATAAAAAAGTTTGTAATTTTAGGAATATTGGCAGCTATTGCACTAATAGGACTACTTATAGCCGTAAAGTAAATTCTTAACGATGAAGTTTTTTCCTTAATAGTATGTATGGATTCTCACTTGCACAAATCGATTGAATTTTTTTGCTACAAAGATGAGGTTGTAATCTAATATCTGAAAATTGAGAAGTGTCACAGTATTGTCCGTCGGATCGTATTACTCTGGCAGGACAGGTAAAACAAACAGTCTTAATTGTTTGGTCCAATTCAGAAATTTTTTCCAATGACATCTACCTATGTATAAAGTAATTTATAAATCAATTCAATCCTATATTTTATAGTTTTAAGATGATATTATTAAGCCCGCCTTTTAAAAACTATAGACGAGAAAGAAACAAAACTGATACCCGACAGACTTCCTCCCACGTGTAGCGAATCTGATAGATATGATGCATCCAATTTGATAAGGACAGGAATAAGATCCGGTGATGAACTAACTGTAGAAATTTGTATTGATTTTTCTATATACTTTCCATCTTTCCTACGTACTCACCAGCTTGAGGAAAACCTTTTTTATAATCCTCAAGTAATTTTTTACTCAAAGGTTTGGGAAATAGATTATCAGGTAAACTGTTAATATCAAGCCACGTAAGCCACATTGACCCGTCAGCGTGTTGGGAGTCAAGTCTGTGTTCTAGCTCCTCAAATTTATTAATATCACCCAAAATAAATAATTCAACATTCTGTTCATTGTGATCAGTATCAAAAAAATCCCTGATATATAATACTTTCTGAAGTTTAAATTCTGTACCCTTGCCACATTCCTCAACAATCTCTCGTTTGCATCCTTCAAGTATAGTTTCTCCATATTCCAGGTGACCACCAACATAGAAATAAAAATCATGTTTTTTGGTATATGAAGTCAGAAGCTTATTCTTTTTAATTATTATTAATCTTAATCTAATTTGTAGTTTATCTTCATTCATTTTATTAATTTAGCAACAATTACAACTCTATGTCTGGGAAGATTAATACCTTTCTCAGTCTTAAACTGTGAAACGTATTTATTAAGTAATTCTTTATCTTTAATCGAGTCAAAATCTTCAAAAATAGGAACACTTTGAAGAAAAGTGTCTAAATCTTCTTTTGTTGAATAATACTCGTTGTATTCATAATCTTTTGCAAAAATTATTTCAAAACCTTGTAATTTAATTTCTTTTTTGTTTATTTCTAATCTTGATTTGTCCCAATCTCCGAAATTTTGACCCCTACCAAAGACAATTTTAATATCCTTTGTATCCTTTTCTCCAATTTCAATTTCAAGATAATATCCATCTCTTTTAAGAAGTCTTGCAAATTCATCGTAATTTGTTGGCCCACGTCGTGAATACACAATATCAAAAGACTGATTTTCAAAACCTGTGTTATATGCATCTTTATTTTCAAATTTTGCATTTGTAATATTTAATTCCTTTTGCAGTTCTTTTGCAGAATTTAACATTCCGGAAGAATTATCAATTGCAACAATTTCACCAAAGTTATCTGCAACTGATAATGTAAACCTTCCATCGGCACAACCAACATCTAAAGCCCTTTTATCTTTTCCCGAGTATTTTATTAGATAATTTTTAAAATCTTCTTCCGGATCACCATTCAAAAATTCTTTTGCATATTTAACACCTGAAGAATATTTTCCAAATTTATTTGCTACTTTATCGTAAAAATTTGTCATATTTATTCTAAATGTTTTATAGATGCAATCTCGATTAATTCAAATTTGTCTTTGTCATGGGTTATAGTTGTAATTGAACATTCTTTCATTAATTGATCAAGTTTATCTATTACAAAATCTGAATTGATTCTACTCAGTTCTTTACTATCAAAAATATTTCTTAATAAATCAGATATAACTCCACCATGCGTAACGATTAAAATATTTTTATTTTCAATTTGTTTGTTAATTTCGATTAATACTTCAAGAGCTTTATTTCCAGATTCAAGTGATGAAAGTCCTGCCTTTGGTTTAAAATCTCTATGGTGATTTGAATATTCCCATTCCTGTAGAAAATCTTCAAGTGTTTGGTTTGGGACACTTCCCCAATTCATACGTTCTCGAAGTCTATCATCATATTTAATCTCAACATTTAAAATTTTATTAATAATTTCACTAGTTTCTTCTGTTCTGCTGTATGTTGAAGAATAAATTTTAAATATATTTTTATCTTTTAAATAATTCCCTGTTTTAGTAACCTGTTTTTTTCCAAGTTCGGTAAGTGAAGGATCTCCAGCTTCGGAAACCTTTTGTCCATGTCTGATTAAATAAAAAGTATTCATACATAAACATTATATCAATAATTGATATAATTAAGCATGATTAAAACAAATTGGTTTACAAAACATTTTTACAGAAGAAAAGTTACTGGAATAATTACCAACAATAGAGGAGAGTTTCTAATTGATCAACTTACTGATTATGGCGAAAATGATTGGAACTTTCCGGGAGGTGGAATTGAAAAAGGAGAAACAGAAGAACAGGCACTTTTTAGAGAATTAAGGGAAGAATTAGGAACTAATAATTTTAAAATTATTAAAAAGGGGGATAGTTTGTCAATTTATAATTGGCCTTTAAAAGTAATTATTAAGAAGTGTGTTAATAATAAAAGGATATGGAGAGGTCAGTCAGTTAGATATTTTGTAGTTAAATTTAAAGGTAAAAAGAACGAGATTTTGCCAGATCTAAATGAAATTAGAACTATAAAATGGATTAAAAGAAGTGAATTTAATAATTATTTAAATTTACCACACCAATTAGAAAGAATTGAGAATGAACTTAGATAAGTTAGTTTATATGTTTTTCTAGATGTAAACTAAGTCAAGATATAGTATATATTGGAAAAAAGATGTCGAATAAATATTTAACAGTTAATATGAAAAACTCGTTAAACTTAATTGGTCAAGAAGTAAATGTAGTAATAGACAGATCCTTAGGATCAAAACATCCAAAACATGGTTTTATATATGAAGTCAACTATGGCTACATTCCAAACACAGAATCAGCAGATGGAGAAGAATTAGACGCGTATGTTTTAGGAATTGATAAACCAATAACCAAAACAAGAGGTGTTTGTATTGCAGTAATCAGAAGAACAGATGACGATGATGATAAATTAATAGTAACTCAGGAAGGCAAAGACTTTTCAGATTCAGAGATTGAAAAATTAACAGAATTTCAAGAAAAATGGTTTAAACATATCATCTTGAAGAGAAATGTAGATTAATTTATATAAATAGCAAAAGTTGTGATATTCTATATATGTGGAAGATGCATATTTTGGAAATAAGAAGATTTGTATAACCCAAAGACGTTATCTTGGCTCTAAAACTAAACTACTTTCATTTATAAAAAATATACTTGATAATGAAAATGTAAAATTCAATTCTTTTGCAGACATCTTTGCCGGAACAGGAACGGTAGCTAATTACTTCTTTAATCGCTCTAAAATCATTGTGAATGATATTCTAGATTCAAACTTTCACATTTATACAGCTTTTTTTGGTAATGCTAAGATAAGAGAAAAAAGACTCAGAGAGAGGTTAAAACATTATAATGAAATTAATATACATAAGTATAATGAGAATTATTTCTCACAAAACTTTTCAAACACATATTTTGATTCAGAAAATGCCAAAAAAATAGGTGTTATCAGAGATGATATAGAAAAATTATTTAGGGAGAAGATAATAACAATTAGAGAAAAGTCTTATTTACTTACTTCCCTAATATATGCACTGGACAAAATTGCTAATACAGTAGGTCATTATGATGCGTATAGAAAGATTGACCTTCCACGTAAGAAACTGTTTTTACTACCTCTTGATATAACTAAATCCAAATATTCTGCTGAAGTCTATAAAAAGGATGCTAATGAATTGGTAAGAAAAATTAAGGCAGATGTTGTTTATATTGATCCACCGTACAACTCTAGACAATATTCAGATGCCTACCATTTACTAGAAAATATCTCTACATGGAAAAAAGAAACTGTTTTTGGCGTTGCTAGAAAAATTGATCGTTCGCATATCAAAAGTAGATATAATCTTAAATCAGCAGGTATTGCCTTTGGAGATTTGATTGACAATATTCACGCAAAATATATCCTTGTTTCTTATAACGATATGGGGGCTTCGGGAAATGCCCGATCTCAATCTTGTATTAGTGACCATGAAATTTTGTCAGCATTAAAACAACGAGGTGGGGTGAAGATATTTGAAACTGATTTTAAACAATTCACAACTGGAAAATCAAGCAAAATAGATCTGAAAGAACGCATATTTTTATGCAAAGTAAATCTTACTTCAAAATTTAATAAAATGGTGGTTGCATCTAAAAATAATCCTGTTCAAAATGGTTTCGTAAAATCGCCATTAAATTACACCGGCGGCAAACATAAATTATTACCACAAATAATAAAATTATTTCCTAAAAATATTCAGACTTTTTATGATGTTTTTTCTGGAGGTGCTAATGTAGGTATTAACGTTAATGCAAAAAAAATTATTTGCATTGAAAAAAATCATCATGTAGTCAGTCTTTTGAAACTAATTCAAGCTAGTAATTTTGAGGATTTAAACAAAAGAATTATTGATATTATTGAAAAATTCGGTTTAAGTCAGAGTTACATCAATGGTTACGATTACTATAATGCTGAAAGCTCAGTGGGTTTGGGGCAGTTCAATAAAAATGCATTCTTAGAATTACGTAATGAATTTAATAAGGATAAGACAAGAGTTGACTTGTTGCTAGTATTAGTTTTGTACTCTTTTAATAATCAGATTCGATTTAATAGCAATGGTGATTTTAATTTGCCAGTTGGCAAACGAGATTATAATGGTAGTTCACGAAGAAATATTGCTGCATTTAATCAAATCTCAAATGAAAAGAATATTTTTTTTAAAATACGAGATTTTAGAGAGATCGAACAAATCAGTGTAAAAAGGGGTGATTTTATTTATCTAGACCCGCCGTACCTGCTTGGTTTAGCAAGCTATAACGAATTGGGGGGTTGGACAAAAAACGATGAAGAAGACTTATATTCTTTACTCTCTCGCCTAAATAAAAAAGGCGTTCGCTTTGCCTTATCGAATGTCTTAAAACACAAAGGCAAAATCAACGAAATAATGGAAAAGTGGGTCGAAAAATATAATTTTAAAATCAACAAGTTAAATTATAATTATCATAACTCTAGCTACCACACTTCTGCAAAGAAATATAAAACAATAGAGGTGCTTATTACAAATTACTAATTTTTGTGGAATAATACGCCTATGCTGAAAGCTTGGTCGATTACGACAACTGTAAGAAATCCTGACCGCTTGCGTGACTTTTTAATAGCCCTGATACCACTTGAGAAAAAAAGTTGGAACGGTGCCAATCAAGAAAAATATCAAAAGCTTTTAATCAAAAACCGTTTGTATGGTTTTAGTAATACTCAATTTTATAACGGTCTAACTCCGAATCTAGTCAATCTTATTAATGACACTGATGGTGATATTAAAGACAGTATGATAAATGAAATTATTAGACTAAAAAATTATAAAGATTTTGCAATGCGCGGTCGTCAGTCTATAAACCCTTTAACAAAATTTGGTTTTGTAATTATAGATAATGGTATAGTCAAAATAACTAATCTTGGCAAAAAACTTATAAGCAACGAAAAAGATGCTGGTGATGTCTTTTTAAAATCATTTATTAAATGGCAAATACCCAATCCAATGAGTAAAGACTTTTCAATGCATGGGGATTATAACATCGTACCTTTTGTCGCCTCGTTAAAATTAATATACGAGGTTAATAAAATTGAATCAACAAGAGGTAATACTGTAAAAGGAATTAGTAAGCGAGAATTTTCACTATTTATACCATCGTTAGTACGATACACTGATATTCAAAAACATGCGCACGAAATTATTAAATTTCGTGACTTGCAAATTGGAAAAGAAAAACAAGACAGAAAAGATATTCGTAATAACTATCGTAAACAATTTGCATCAAATTTTTTGCAAACAAAAGATCAAAAAAAGATTGGTAAACTACTTAAAAATTTAAACGATTACGGAGATAATGCAATCAGATATTTTCGTTTAACCAAATTTATTCGAATTCGTGGAGGAGGATTTTATGTTGATTTAGAGCCTAATCGTCTTACTGAAATTGAGTCGCTTTTTGAAAACGACTTCTATAAGCCTAAAAAATTTGCAAATAAGAGCGAATATGTTAATTACATGTCTGATAACAATATACCTATTCTTCCTTGGCTCACAAAGGATAAGTTGGTCGAGATTGCATACAATCTTTACACTGACATAGACAGATTGAATGACACACTTATGTTAAATAGTATTAATAAAAAAGATGTCGATTTGATGTCTGAGCTTGAATTGGACTTGCATATCAAAGATCTAAGAAAATTGCGCAAGGATTTACAAGACAGAGATAATCATGTTAAATCTCAGCCTATTTCATCAATTACACAATATATTGAACAATTAGAAAACATTTTTGAACTAGAAAATCGCGCAATGATGCTTGAAAGTCTTTCTACTATGGGACTCCACGCACTTAATGATGCAAAAGAAATTAAACCGAACTATCCTGTAGGTGATGATAATGAGCCAACATCAACAGCTCCTGGCGGTATGGCTGACATAGAATGTTTTTATGATAATTTTAATATGATTTGTGAAGTTACGATGTTAAATGGTCGCGATCAATGGTTTAATGAAGGACAACCTGTTATGCGACATTTACGTGATTTTGAAAACAAACACAATAATGCTTATTGTATATTTATCGCTCCAAAGATCCATACTGATAGTGCCGAAACATTTTATGTTGCCAATACGGTCGGCTATAAAGGTTCGGTTCAAAAAATTGCACCGCTGACGATAAAACAATTTACCAAAATATTGAAAACCCTAAAGCAGTTACGCGAAGGAAATAAATATTTTAGACACACATATTTAAGAAATTTAGTGAGTAGTATAGTAAATAAGACGACAGAGATAAATAATTCCGACGATTGGATTAATAGTATACAAAAACTTCTAGATTCATGGTCTGTTAATTTGCTAAATTAGATTGACGAAAAATGTAAATTGTACATATGCAATCAGAAATAATCTAATTGTCAAATAAGAAACACTACGACTTCATAGGCGCAAATTTTCCAAGACAACTTAATAAATATAATTGTTTAAATTAAGGGGGCGATTAAATAATTATAAATTTAAATGAGAGGCTATGTAGATAGTAGTATAATTTATTTAACCCTAATTCTACTTTGCCGTTTAGATTGAGTAGATCAAAAATTGATTTGTTTATTAACTGCCCCAGATGTTTTTATTTGGATAGAAGGCTTGGGGTAGCCCAACCTCCCGGATATCCATTTTCTTTAAATTCTGCTGTTGATAAACTTTTGAAAAAAGAATTTGATATTCATAGAGTTAAAGGCACAAGACACCCTTTAATGGAAAGTTATGGAATTGATGCAATTCCTCTTGCTCATGAAAAAATTGATGAGTGGAGAGATTCACTCCGCGGTGGAATTACTTATAAAGTTCCTGATACTAATTTAATAATTACGGGTGGAGTTGATGATGTTTGGATTAGTCCTAATGGAGAGTTTATTATCGTTGACTATAAAGCAACTTCTAAAGAGGAAGAAGTGACCTTAGATGCTGACTGGCAAGATGGATACAAACGCCAAATGGAAATATATCAGTGGTTATTCCGTATGAATGGATTTAAAGTTTCTGATACAGGTTATTTTGTTTACTGTAATGGTAAAACAGACAGGAAGGCTTTTGACGGAAAATTGGAGTTTGATATTAAAATAATTCCCTATAAAGGGGATACTTCTTGGGTTAGTGGTACTATAGACGATGCAATAAAATGCCTTAATTCTAGTAAGTTACCAAAATCAGGAGAAGATTGTGATTTTTGTAAATATAGGGAAGCAGTAAGCGAAGCTTGGCCAAATAAAATTTGGTAAAAAAGTATGAAAAAGGTTGAATTTGAACTTGATGCAACACCAAATTTTGCAACAAAGATAATTTTTGGTGTTATTAGATTTTTTACGGTTCCTATAGACTTGCTTAAGAAATATTTTAAAAAGTTTAAAATTAAAAAGACTTCAATTTTTTATAATCTTGTTAATTACCCACTATCTGAATATGTATTTAAAAAGGCGATTGAAGCTGTTGTTATCATGGGTTTGTTTTTTATTGGACTTCTGGTTTTTGAATTTGATGAAATATCAATTATTATTGCTTGTAGTTTGATTGGAGCAATTCTTTTTTTACCCAGTCTTTTAAAAATTTTATTTTTATCTTCAATTATGTTTTTGGGCCTTGTATTTAGACTAATTAAAACTATTATTTTCACACTTAAATCACTGTTTACCGAAAGGGAGTATTATTAAAGAAGGTTTTACTCAAATCTAAAGTTGTTTCCAAACATAATTTTCCGGATTAATTTTTTAAAAGGTCACAGAAGTTTTCAAAATTCTAAAAATATTTAATGGGAGCTTTGAATTGATATCAGATGATCAACAGGTTTATTATATCTGTCTGGATATTGCTGTGATAAATAAGTATCAAAATTAGCCCAAATTGGTTGTTCACCTAATTTAATTGAAATAGCATCAACCGTTTTTCTAGCTTCAACCTCTATGTCACACAATAATCTATCAACTTGTGATAGTTCTGCGGGACTTATCGCTGAATACTTAGCTTTCAAACTAGGATGTCCTACTTCTTGAAAATGATGAACTGTTTCCTCTCGGCCAGCTAGCTTCAAATATTGTGAATAAGGTATGGATATCTCTTTTCCAGCTATTGTATAGACAATTTGTTGATGATCAGAAAATGGATTCTTAACTGCCGCCATTTTATTAAGATATTGCACTGGTATATTTATCACTTGTTGTCTTGGAACATAACCAATTGTGTCCATATCATCTGAAAAAATAATTTTGGGCCATTCATAATCGCTTTGTCCTAAAAATTTTAATGCTTCGTTTGATCCGTCCACAATACCATTAGTTATAAAATCTATTTCTGTATCCTTGAGAATCACCCCACGATCATGTAACCGTTTCCATTGAGATACTTCAGGAATCTCTCCATCAATTGCCATAGTTGTAGTTTTATGTAATTTCCCTGTAATTTTCTGTTTGTTTTTAACCCTTTTTGAGCGGGTAGCGGGAATCGAACCCGCGTAACCTGATTGGCAACCAGGTGTATTACCATTGTACTATACCCGCAGGTTCAAGCTATGCTTATACCCGCTTGTGTGCTGAGGTTGTGAGTTGCACACAAATCTGAGCTTCTTCAGAGCCCCGCCGTGACTACCTTGGCTACCTCAGCTTTTTTATGATGTAATCTTTGATATGTTCTAATTCTATGACAATTTGCACACACAATGTCACACTTGTCAGCTTCGACCTTTATTTTATCAAGAGACCAGTTACGTGTAAACATATATGAAACCTCTTTTGTTTTGATATGGTAATCTCTGTGGTCAAAATCCATTACGTAAAATGGGTATTTCTCTCCACAGTCTGCGCATGGTTTGTCTTTTGTTTTAACTATGAAATCTCTTTTTAAAATATAGGCCTTTTTTCTTCTTTTGTTAGCCAATGCAAGTTGTCTTTCGTGATTTTTATGGTAATAAAATATACCTCTTGATTTCATACAATCTTTGCATTTTTCGTAAAATTCACCTTTTCTGGGTCCTTTTTTCCTTTGATAAAAATCCAATATAGATTTCTTCTGCAAACATTTAGAACATTTTTTAATGTGCATATACACACTTTATACAAAAGTGTATCGAATTACAAACTACTTTTTCAGACAGGGTGGTCGCTGAGGGATTCGAACCCCCGACCTTCTCGATGTAAACGAGACGCTCTAACCAACTGAGCCAAGCGACCATTGATGTGCGGGGAAGAGGATTTGAACCTCCAAGGATTTCTCCACAGGTTCCTTAAACCTGCGCGTCTACCGTTTCGCCACCCCCGCTTAAATGAACCTATATATTTTAGCAGAAAATTGACTCTTTTGTTTAAAAATTTTATGTAGCTATTCTTCTGAATGAACACACACAGAACAGTCAGGCTTCCTTCTCAACATATTCGCTGCAACGGAAAATTCCCTAAAGCTTTTTTGACCAGCCGATCTTGATTTCCAACACATTTCATTTATTTGTCCAATTTGTTCAGTTGTGTTCAAATCACCAAGATTTACAAGTTCTGCAATATAAGTTGTAGCTGGAACAGTTTCATCACACAGTTCAGTCTCAATATGACACATAATGACGAAATATATAATAATTCCAATTAAAATGCAATTCTTATAGGATAAAGATGTTTGTGCAGATGGGAGGATTTGAACCTCCACGAACTTTACAGTTCATAGCGTCCTGAACGCTACGCGTCTACCATTTCGCCACACCTGCTTGAAACTAATATTATATCAAACTTGACTCTCAAACCTATTTATGGCATTCTGATAGCAGATGATTACTGACAAATTAAGAATTGACGAGGAGACTTTCTCACTTTGGAAAAATGTTTTTTTAATGGTAATTTTTTTTACAATTACCCCCATCACGTTAGGTGTTAGTATGTTTTCTATTTTTTCTTTAAATAAAATTCCTGAGATTAAAACAGAAGAGGCAATTAATAAATCAGGTGTTAAGGTTTATGCATCACTACCTCGTGAATTTCCTAAGGTTGATGATGAAATTACCTTTGATGATGCCAGACCGCTTATTATCAAAAACTACCTTGAAAGATATAATTCTCCACTTTTAGGCCATGAAGAGTACATTGTACAAAGATCCGATGAGATGGGAATGGATTTTAGACTCATAACCGCAATTGCCCAACAAGAAAGCAATTTATGTAAAGTAATTCCACCAAAAACTTATAACTGTTGGGGGTGGGGGATTCATAGTGAAGGAACCTTGGGTTTTAAATCATATAAAGATGCAATTGATGCAGTTACTTTAGGCCTTAAAGAAAATTATTTAGACAAAGGATTAACTACACCTGATACTATTTGGCCAAAATATACACCTTCTTCTCCTGATGGTGCATGGGCCAAGGGGGTTAATCACTTTATGGAAGAAATGGAGTAAATATAAAAAGTTTGGCCATTTCCTTTGCAAATGGTAAAATTAATACCTATGCCAGCAGCTTACGACAATTATGATTATCCTTCCTACTGGAAAGGTAGAAACTATGAACACCAATCTGAACTCATGGCTATTAAAGGATTGTTAATAAAAATCCCAAAAATAAGCAAATCCATTGAAATAGGCTCGGGTTATGGCAGACTAGTTCATTCATATCTTTTTAGAGTTAAAAAAGCACTTCTAACCGACCCTTCAGCCAAACTTATTTCTTTATCAATGAAAAAATATGCTAAACACAAAAAAGTAGAGTTTCTACAATCAACACTTGAGAATCTCAAAGATAAAATTAAAACTAGGAATTTTGATCTTGCCATAATGATTAGGGTGCTTCACCATATTGAAGATATTGACAAAGCTTTTGCGATAATCAATTCACTTCTAGCTAAAGGTGGATACTTAATTTTAGAATTTCCCAATAAGAGCCATTTAAAAGCTAATGTTAGGCATTTCTTGAAAGGGGATCTAACCTACCCAATTAACATTTTCCCAATAGATTTAAGAAGTAAAAAACACATCAAGAAAAATACACTTCCCTTTATTAATTACCATCCAGACCAAGTAATGGAAAAATTAAGAACTGCAGGATTTGAGATAGTGGAAATAAGGTCAGTCAGTAACATCAGATCCACTCTTTTGAAAAAATTAATTCCTCTTCATATCCTATTAGATATTGAAAAGTACCTACAAATTCCAATGGCAAAGTTATTTTTTGGTCCATCTTTCTTTGTTCTCGTAAAGAAAATAGGATAATTACACAAAAACTTGACATACCCATAGTCATATGCTATAGTACCAGTTACGTTCTGAGGCTGTATGGGTTTTTCTCACTACGGCGTTAGAATTTCTACAAGTCCCCTCCTCGTGAGGGGGCTTTTTTTTGTTT